>Ga0070695_100001496_pt1 | contig 12967 bp, 13 predicted proteins | sample KBSK1252metaG_FD_65471 | JGI IMG/M metagenome (GOLD analysis project Ga0070695, IMG submission 65471) | Corn, switchgrass and miscanthus rhizosphere microbial communities from Kellogg Biological Station, Michigan, USA - KBS K1-25-2 metaG | ecosystem: Host-associated > Plants > Roots >...
AGGTAGGTGTTGAAGAAACGAACGCAGAGCTCCGCCAGCTCGGAGTCGCCGACGTCTATCGCGGCGAGCCCCGCTTTGCGGGTGGCGACCGCGATCGCGTAGACGGCTTCTTTGCGGTGGGCCGGCGTCAGACCAACCATGTCGACGAAGCTCGACATGATCGAGTAGGCGAACCAGGTGCCGGCGCGATTGACCTCGGCGACGATCTGGTCGGAGGCTCCGGGGAGCTCCGCATGCCCGACCTTGAACCACTCCGGGTTGAGGTTCTTCTTGACAGGGAGGTATTCCCTCGCGAGGAAGTCGCCCATGACCTCGATGCTGCGCTGGCAGACCGGCATGTCGCCGAGCTGGATCGACCCGAACGCGATGTCGGTCACCTGCTCCATGCACGTGATAAGCGCCCGCCGGCGCTGCAGGACGTGGCGCTTGCGCGTCGCGCCACGAATCTCCTTGCGCGCGCGTCGCATGATGCCTGACACGAGCGTCTCGGCCCGCATCACCTCGAACGTGTAGAGCACGTACGGAAAGAGAAGCGCGAAGTTGACGAGCGCGAGCAGCTCGGCGACGGCGACGCTCGCCAGCGGCACGTAGTTGACCTTGACCTCGGACCGGACGAGGAAGGTGTAGAGGATCGACGCCAATGCGAAGCTGAGCACCAGGGCGTTGAGCGGGTTGCGCGTGAAGATGCCGATGATGCGAGGTGAATAGCGCGATGACGACGTCTGGATCCCGAACATGACGCCGAGCAGCACGATGCTCAGGGTCACGCCCTCGGCGCCTCCGACCAGGCCAAGCGTGCCTGCCGCCGCCGCGGGGTCCGGGGTGAAGAAATCGGCGATCGAGCGGTAGTGCAGGGCGTCGAGAAAGCCGAACAGGATCACGAGCATCAGGGCGACCGTGACGAGCGCCAGCCCTGACAGCATCGCGCCCGCCCAGCCGATCGAGCTGGGCTGAACGACCTTGGGCTCGGTGGATTTCGACTTCGTCTCAGGCATCCGCTGCCTCTCGGATCACGGCATCGCGATCCTAAGCTTTGGGCACGTGATTCGAGCCATCGTCTTCGACTTCGACGGGCTCATCCTCGATACGGAGGAGCCGATCTATCGCTCGTGGCTCGAGGTCTACGAGGCTCATGGCGAAGACCTGCCGTTCGAGCGCTGGGTGCAGATCGTCGGGTCGACGACCGCCGGCTTTCACCCCCAGCACCACCTGGAGGAGAGGCTGGGCAAGCCTCTGCCGCAGGAGGTGCTGGACCGCCGGGTCGGGCGCCGAACCGAGATGATCCTGGCCAACGCGGTGCTCCCCGGCGTGCTGCCGCTCCTCGAGGAGGCGCGACCAACGGGCATGAGGCTTGGCGTGGCTTCGAGCTCGACGGGCGACTGGGTGAGGGGTCACCTGGCGCGCCTGGGCATCCTCGACCGGTTCGACTGTGTGCGGTGTCGCGACGACGTCGCGCATGCGAAGCCGGAGCCAGACCTCTACATCGCCGTCCTCGAATGCCTTGGCGTCGACCCGAGCGAGACGATCGCGATCGAAGACTCGCCGCATGGGGTCACGGCTGCCAAGCGTGCCGGCATGCGCTGCGTCGCGATTCCCAACTCGATCACGGCCCGCCTCGACCTGTCGCACGCCGATCTGACACTGACGTCCCTGGCCGACCTCACTCTGCGCCAGCTCCTGGAAAGATTCGAGCGGCCTTAATCTGTTTCTCGTGCGAATCGGGATCCTGACCGGCGGAGGAGACGCGCCCGGCTTGAACGCGGCGATCCGTGCTGTCGCCCGACGCGGGTTCCAGCTGGGGCACCAGGTCAGCGGCGTCAAGAACGGTTGGGCCGGCTGCCTGGAGGAAGGGCTGATCGACGAGCTGACCCCGGCGGACGTGCGCGGCATCCTGCCCCTCGGCGGCACCATCCTCGGCACCTCGCGCACCAACCCGGCCAAGGAGAAGGACGGGATCGAGCGCGTCATCAAGACACTTCGTCACCACGGCGTCGACGCGCTGGTCCCGATCGGCGGCGACGACACGCTCAGCGTCGCGGAGAAGCTCCACGAAGCTGGATTTCCAACCGTCGGTGTGCCCAAGACGATCGACAACGACCTGTCGGTGACGGAGTTCTGCATCGGCTTCGACACGGCGGTCGGCGTCGTGACCGAGGCGCTGGACCGGTTGCACACGACTGCGTCGGCGCATCACCGGGTCATGGTCGTCGAGGTCATGGGCCGCGACACCGGTTGGGTCGCTTTGCTGGGCGGTCTGGCGGGCGGCGCCGACCTGATCATCATCCCGGAGTTCGAGACGACACTCCCGGACGTGGTCGCACACCTCTACCGAAGGCGCGGCGAGGGCAAGCTGTTCAGCATCATCGTCGTCGCCGAGGGCGCCCGCATCCCCGAGCTGGACCGTGAGCTGGGCGGCGAGGCGGAAAAGGACGCCTTCGGGCACGTCAGGCTCGCCAAGCGCGGTGTCGGCGACATCCTGTCGGGCGCGGTCGAGCGCGAGACAGGATTCGAGACGCGCGTCACAGTGCTCGGGCATCTGCAGAGGGGCGGCTCCCCTTCGCCCGTGGACCGCATCTGGGCGACGCGGCTGGGAGTCACGGCGGTCGAGCTGATCGTCGCGGGCAAGAGCGGCGTGATCCCGATCCGCCGCAACGGGGACGTCGAGGTCGTTCCCCTGGCCGACGTCATCACGGAGACTCGGCGCGTGCCCAGGGAGCTGTACGAGCTCAATCAGGTCTTCGGCTAAGAGACCCTCGCCGCGCAAGAAGCGGATGCTCGAGCTCGCGGGCTCCGGCGACGATGGCACGACCGGGTTGCTCGGCGGAGGGCGGGTGCCCAAGGACGACGCGCGGATCGAGGCGTTCGGCACGGTCGATGAGGCCTCGAGCGCGCTCGGGCTTGCTCGCGCGCTGACCTCCGACGCGCGCGTCACCTCCATCTGTGAGGAGCTGCAGCGTGGGCTCTACACGGTCGGCGCCGAGCTGGGGACCAACCCCGAAGCGGGCAAGACCTTCGCCACGACCACTCCCGCCGAAATCGAACGTCTCGAGCATCTGATGCGGGGCCTCGAAACGGAGGTCTCGATGCCCGACGGGTTCATCCTTCCTGGCGCGACCCCCGCTTCCGGGGCCATCGACCTGGCGAGGGCGATCACGCGGCGGGCGGAGCGCCGGTGTGTGACCCTCGAAAGAGAGGGAGGGTTGCCGAATCCCGAGGTCCGCCGCTGGCTCAACCGGCTGAGCCTTCTGCTGTTCGTCCTCGGCCGTTACGAGGAGGGCGTCAGCGGCCGCCCGGCACAACCCGCGAAAAGCTCGAGCCCGAAGCGTTCTAATTAAGGTCAGACTCACGTGGCCCCCCTGACCTACGCCGGCCTCGCCCTCGTCGCGGTCCTCTTCCTTTATTTCGCGCTTTCGTACCAGCTTTACAGGCGCGCCTTTGTGCCTCCGAAACCCGTGTGGCTCGACGACTTCACATTCACGCCGTTTGAGTTCCAGGCCGACTACGAAGAGGTCGAGCTTGCGACCGCGGACGGTGTCAACTTCGGGGCGTGGCATTTCCGCCAGCCGGGCTCGCCGCAGACGGTGATCATCTCCGGGGGGCACAAGGGCCAGCGCCAGGGTGCGCTCGGTATCGCCGTCGCGCTGTGGCGGAAGGGATTCAACGTGATTCTCTACTCGTACCGCGGCATGCCTGGCAGCGACCGCGCGCCGATCACGTTCGGCATCAAAGAGGTGCTCGAGCTGCAGGCTGCGATCGCGTTCGCACGCAAGCGAATACCGAACGCGCGGATCGGCCTGCTCGGCTATTCCATGGGCGCTGTCGTCTCGCTGCTGGGCGCGGCGGGCGAGCCCGGCGTGCAGGCTCTCGTCCTGGACAGCCCCTTCAGCGACCTGCGCACCCTGCTGGTCGAGAACGTGCGCACCAGAAGCAAGCTGCCAGGCACGCCGTTCGTCTGGCTCGCGGGCCTGATGTTCTGGCTGCGCACGCGCTACTGGCTCTCCGCGTGCCGGCCGCTGGACGTGATGAGCGCGCTGGAGCCGCGGCCGCTGTTCTTCATCCACGGCGGCGCCGACGCGATGACCAAGGTGAACCACAGCAGGCTGCTCTACGACGCTTACAGGGGCCCGCGAGAGATCTGGATCGTGCAGGGTGCCCCGCACACGGGGGCTTACTTCGCGGACCGGCCGCTCTACGTCGAGCGTGTCGCGGGTTTCTTCGCGCGGCACCTGGGTCTGGATGTGAGCAGCCATCTACGCCTGGTCGAAGAGGAAGAAGTCTCCTAGCCCTCCTCTGTCACAAAGCGGCCGCCTGGTGACGTGAATAGACAAGCGATCATGCCCCGGCGCCGGCACTCGCCACCAAGCAACCAAAAAGGAGAAACGACGAAATGAACGCCAGCGCATCTCTTCGCGCAGCACAGATCCCGACCGGCGTCGCCCGCATGTTGATGATCGCCCTCCTGGCCGCGGCATTCCTTCTCGGCGGCACCGGCGGCTACATGGTCCGCGACCTGGGCGTTTCCTGGCCCGCCGGCACGACCAACGGGACGCTCCCGGCCACCGATACGATCCACCGCCCGTTTGTCACCGAGCAGGCTCCTCCCTACGCCTCGCCCGCGTCTTCGCCGGTCCACGGACCGGACTCAGACCTGACCCGCGCCCAGCCGGCGCAGCAGGATTCCAAGCGAGGGAGTGAATGAGGACCGAGGACACCCGTCGTAATGAATTCGGCGTTCCGGTTTGAGCAGGTAGAGACTTCTGCAGCGAGTGGCCACGTTAACGGTCAGAACGGTCTCGTCGGTGAACGAGCAGGCCTTCACGGACCTGCTCGTTCCGCTGGTCCAGCCCGCCTACCGGCTGGCCTGCGCAATGCTCCACGACTCAGGAGCTGCGGAGGACATCGTCCAGGACGCATCCGTGATCGCGTGGCGAAAGGTCGGCAAGCTCAATGACCAGAGCAAGGTCCGATCCTGGTTCCTCGGCATCGTGGCCAACGAATGTCGCAACGCCAGGCGGCGACGGTGGCTCACGGCTGTGACGATCGGTCTCCCGAGCGAGCTGTCTGTCTTGTCGGGGGAAAACCGGACCGTAAACGGGGCTGACGTCCGCCATGCTCTGCGGCAGCTCTCGCACGACGACCGCCTCGTCGTCGTCCTGTACTTCTATCTCGACATGCCGGTGGAAGAGATCGCGACGATTGCGCGTACCTCGGTGGGGGCTGCCCGGACCAGGTTGTACAGGGCGATCCGTCGCCTGCGCCCTGACATGGTGATCGAGGAGGCGCTCAGATGAGCCTGCGCACCGACATCAAAGACGCGATCGACGACGTCACGCCGCCTGCGTTGGGGCTCGAGAACAGGGTCAGGGCGATGGTGCTGGCCGACGGGAAGGAGCGAAGAGTTTCGGTGCACGTGGGCCGGCGCTCTCCGTGGAACATCCGCTTCCGCGGTATGGGCGCCCTCGCCGCCGCGGCGCTGGTGGTCGTCCTGATCGCCGGCTTGGTGATCGGCGGGCGGGTCTGGCGGGATGCGGCCAACGGTAATCTCGGTCAGGCGTCCTCTATCAACCAGTCCGATCTGCACAAGCTCGAGTCCAAGGCGCTCGTCTTGCCTGTACTCCTGCCTGGAGGGGTATGTCCATTTTCGCCAGACACCCGGCAACTCGGTATGCAGGGCACCGTCCTCGGCGACGGGCCCGTGTATATGTATGACGCTTGGGCTTTGGGCACAACAGTCCAGCAGGGTGACTGGGGGGCGTTCGCGTTTTACTACGTGGCCAAGGATCCGGGCATCGTGCTGGTTAGGGCTGGAGACCTGGCGACAAGGCAGGCGTTCCCGTTCGCTCAGTATTCGGACGGGACGACCGGGGCGGTTGCGGCAGGCCCGGTGCTGGGGACGGATCGGCTGAACGGCGAGACGATTCGGATGCATCCAGAAGCGGTCCTCCAAGACCCCTCGCGCTTGAAGCCCCTCAACCAACAGCTGATTGTGATGTTCGCGATCCCTCGAGCCACGCTCTGCTGGGCCTTCCAGTTCGACGGCCCAGGCTTCACAGAGACCATCGTGTGGGGATGGGACGATGCCCAGAGCAAAGCGTGAGATCCCACGTTGCGTCCGGAACCAAGCGCAACCCCCAGCCGTATTCAACTCTGATGGGGCTCCAAGACGGCCCACCTATAATCCCGAGAGGAATGGGGGCACCGGAAGCAGTCGGCCGCGTCGCCGATGCGTTCATGTCGAACGTCAGTCGGGCGATCGTCAACAAAGAAGATGAGATCCGGCTTTGCCTCGTCACCCTGTTGTGCGAAGGCCACCTCCTCATCGAGGACGTCCCGGGGGTCGGCAAGACGATGCTCGCCAAGTCCCTCGCCCGCTCGCTCGACTGTACGTTCCGCCGGATCCAGTTCACCCCCGACCTGCTTCCCTCGGACGTCACGGGCGTCCGCGCCTTCAATCAGAAGCTCAACGAGTTCGAGTTCCGTCCGGGACCGGTGTTCGCCCAGATCCTGCTGGCGGACGAGATCAACCGCGCCAGCCCGAAGACCCAGGCCGCCCTTCTCGAGGCGATGGAGGAGCGCCAGGTGACCATCGACGGCGAGACCCACGTCCTGCCGAAGCCGTTCATGGTCATGGCGACCCAAAACCCGGTCGAATACTCGGGCACCTTCCCATTACCCGAGGCGCAGCTCGACCGTTTCTTGATGAAGGTCAAGCTTGGTTACCTCACCGAGAAAGAGGAGGCCAACCTGCTCAACACGCACAAGATCGACTCGCCCATGGACGAGCTCCAGCCGGTCGTGTCGCCGAACGAGCTCAAGGCCGCGCAGAGCGCGGTGCGGGATGTCTTCGTCAAGCCCGAGCTTCGCGAATACATCGCGCGCCTGGTCGGCCGGACCCGCGGCAATCCCGAGGTCGCGCTGGGTGCCAGCACGCGTGGGACGCTCCACCTCTACCACGCGAGCCAGGCCCTCGCCGCCGTCCAGGGCCGGGGCTACGTGCTCCCAGACGATATCAAGGCCCTGGCCGAATCCGTGCTCGCGCACCGCATCATCCTGCGGCCGAACGCGGAGATGCAGGGACAGAGCGCCGGCAAGCTGGTCGCGGGGCTCCTCGAACGGGAGCACGTGCCGCAGATGGCGTACGACGGGTAGCCGCGCAGCCGGCCGAACATGAGCAAGGCTGCTCTCGCCGGTGCCCTCGGTCTCCTGCTTTTCTTCACGTACCTCACCGCTATCCGGACCGCGTATGTGTTCGCTTACGCGCTCTGTCTTCTGCTCGTCATCGCCTGGGCGTGGCCGCGTCTCGCGATCCGGGGCGTGACGGTCGCCCGCAAGGTCGACCCCGGCACTCCAACAGTCGGCGAGACGTACGAAGAGTCTTTCGAGGTGCACCGCGACGGCTGGATCCCGGCGCCATGGGTCGAGATCCGCGACCTCAGCCAGATCCCGGAGTATCAGCCGGGCCGCGTGATCTCGCTTGGCAAGGACGTCGTGCGGTGGAAGTCCCGCGGCATCTACCGGCGGCGAGGATGGATGGCGCTGGGCCCGACCTCGCTCCGCGTCCGCGAACCATTCGGTCTTTTCGATCGGGAGCTGAAGATGACGCAGCGCACCTCGATCCTGGTCTATCCGCGCGTGCGGCCCGTCCCCGACCTCTTGACGCCGAGCTCTCAGCAGGTGGGCGCCTCGCAGGCGTTCGGCTCGTGGGCTGACTACCCGCCAGAGACCGGCGGCGTTCGCGACTACACGACTGGCGACAGCTTCGGCCGCATCCACTGGGGTCTGTCCGCGAAGCACCAGCGCCTGATGTCGAAGACGTTCGAGCAACCTCTCACCACCGACCTGTGGATCCTTCTCGACCTCGACCGAGCCGTGCACTGCGGCGAGGGCGAGGAATCGACCGTCGAGTACGCCGTCAGCCTCGCCGCTTCGATGGCCGCGCAGGTCCACAGCCGCGGCCGCCAGGTGGGCCTGATCGGGAACGACTCACGGGGGACAGTCCTCGAGCCGCACCGGGCGGTTCGCCAGGATCGCATGATCCTCGACTACCTGGCGGTGTGCCAGGCGGACGGACGCACCCCACTGACCGACACGCTGGCCTGGGACCGCATCCGCCGCCTGCCGCGCCGCGCCATCGCGGTGATCACCCCGAGCGCCGATCCAGCGTGGGTTCACCTGCTCCAGGCGGTGCGCGGCCGGCGCTCCAGCCTGATCGTCTTCTACATCGACGCCGCGAGCTTCGGCGGGCCGGACCAGAACCCGAGCTTCGACCTTGGCCAGGACGTCGACCTGTATGTGGTCCGGCGCGGCGATGACTTCGCGCGCCTGGTGAGGACGAGGGATGCGATACGTATCGCCTAGCGGCCGGCTGACCAGCCCGGAGGACGCCTTCCGCGACAGCCCTCAGGCGCTGCTGTGGGACCGCGTTCGCGAATCCGTCGGAGGCGGCCGCTTCTGGTCGGCTGCCCTCGTCATCCTGCTGACCATCACCGTCGCGCGCTCGACGGCAACGGTGCGCTGGGTCGACGACATCGATGTGATCCTGTGGGTGGCCCTGGCCGGCGCGATCGTGATGGGAGTGCTCGCGCTTCTCCCGATCCGCGAGCCGATCTCGCTCGGGATCGGCCTGCTGCTCGCCCCCGTGGTCGCGATCGCCGCAGCCTGGCCGCTGGTCCACGCTCGTCACCCCGGCGACGTGATCGGCCCCCAGCTCATCGGCGTGTGGTGGGACCGCATAACGACAGGGGTGGCCGGGTCCGACCCCTCGTTCTATCTGCTCCTCATCTGCCTCTTGATGTGGATCACGGGTGCGTGGCTCAGCTGGTGCGTGCTGCGTTGGCGCAAACCGATGCTTGGCCTCATCCCGGGTGCGGCCGCTTTTGCGACGAATGTCCTGAACGTGCCGCAGGACCAGAACGGCTACACGCTGGCCATGCTCGTGCTCACGCTCGGGCTTCTGCTCTGGACCAACTACACCGGCTCGATCGCCAACGCGAAACGCGCGAACGTGAAGCTGACGGGCGACGCGCGCTGGGATTTCTGGGAGAGCGGGCTCGTCGCGATGGCCGCCCTGATCGTGCTGGGCATCATGCTCCCGCCCCTGTCCAACGCAGACCGAACCCTAGACGTCGAGTCGGGCCTGTTCACCAACTGGGCGCAGCTGCAGCAGAGACTCAGCCACCCGGGATTCTTCACCAATGGAAAGACGACGGGCGTCACCGGCTTCACCACCGACGTGCGGCTGAACGGGTCCTTGCAGAGGACAAGGGACATCGTGTTCACCTACACGATCGCGGACTACAGCGGCCCCAAGTACTTCCGGGGCGTGAACGAGACGATCACGTCCCAAGGCGAGTGGCGCTACACGCAATCGAACCTCCCCGAGCTGCGTCAGCTGGTCGCCAAGAACGACGTCTATCAGTACGCCGAGGACTATCAGAAGCTCGCGCTTGGCAAGGTCAACATCAAGATGCTGCGTCCGCCCATAGGCAGCCAGGACGTTCTCTTCTATCCAGGCCTGGCTTACCGGGTCGATCGGCTGACGGTCAGCACTCAGATCCAGCTTTCGGATGCCAACAGCGCGACGGTCTTCACGATCGACCGGCTGGGCAGCGTGCAGCCGACCACCTCGTCCGGTAGCTACGTGGCCACGGTGGAGTATTCGACGGCGACCGCGCCGGAGCTACAGGGGGCTGGAACCCTCTACCCAGCCTGGGTCGACCCTTACACGTCGCTGCCGCAGCGGGGCTACCGCACGCGGGCGGTCCAGCAGGAGATCCACGACCTCGCGGTCAGCATCGTCACGGCCGCGGGGGCGACCACGCCGTACGACAAGGCATCCGCGATCGAGGCCTACCTCCGCTCCAGCCAATTCACCTATTCGCTGGACGCCAAGACGCCGGGCGGCGACGACCCCATCGAGTATTTCCTCTTCACCTCGCATAAGGGCTATTGCGAGTTCTTCGCCACGGCGATGGGCGACATGCTTCGCGCGCTGGGCATCCCGACGCGCCTGGTCAACGGCTTCGGCCCGGGGACGTTCGACGCTGCGACCAACCAGTTCATCGTTCGGGGAGAGGACGCGCACACCTGGGTCGAGGTGTATTTCCCGACCTACGGCTGGATCCCCTTCGAGCCGACCAACGACAACCTCAGCATCTACAGCACGATCTCGCGCGGCGCGGGACCCCAGGCCACCTGCCTTCGCGACAACAACTGCTCGGACCCCACCAGCGGCACCACGCTCCCGGTCGGCACTGGCTCGACCACGGGCAGCGCCCGCGGCGAACGCAACGACCCGGCGGGCGGGCCGTCGATCGCCGGGATCAGGGTCTCGTCGGTCAGCTCGTCGACGGCGACCAAGATCCTCGGAGGACTGGTGGCGCTGCTGCTTCTCCTGTTCGTAGCCCTGTCCAGGTACCTGCGCCCGCGCAGCGTGATGAAGGTCTGGAAACGCACGCTCGTGCTCGCGAGGCTCGCCGGCGCCGAACGCCGGCCGGGCGAGACTCCCCTGGAGCTCGGCCGGCGGCTGCGCAGGACATTCCCTGAAACCACCGAACCGGTGTCCGCGCTCACGGAGGGCTTTGTCGTCGCGGCCTACGCGCCCCCAGAGGTGGCCGCGACCAGCCGGGCGTCGGTGATGGAGGCCTGGTCGACCCTGCGCCCCATGCTGCTGCGCCGCGTGATGGCACGCCTCCGACCGACAAGGTCGTAACAGCCGCTCAATTAGTCTTGCGGGGTGGCTGCGGTCGCCGGGCGGACCTACCCGGCGGTGACGTTTGAGATCGAGTCCGAGCGCGTCGCGGATTTTGCACGCGCCATCGGCGCCGACCCCGCCGACGGTGTTCCGCCGACATTTGCCGCCACATACGCGCTCGAGGCGACGGCGCCCCAACTCTTCGGGGACGAGGAAGCGGCGATCGATTTTGCGAGGCTCTTGCACGCCGAGCAGGAGTTCGAGTGGCATCGCCATCCGCGGGTCGGCGAAACAGTCACCTCACGAGGTCGCGTCGCGTCGGACACAAGCCGAAGGGGCATGCGATTCGTCTCCTTCGAGACCGACACGACCGACGAGGACGGATCTCCCGTCTCCCGATCGCGTGCGCTGTTCGTGATTCGTTCGTGACAGAGCGCAGTGTCACGTTCACCAGGGAGCAGATCGCCGCGTATGCGAGGGCGTCTGGCGACATGAACCCCATCCACCTCAACGACGAGTTCGCCCGCTCGGTCGGCTTGCCGAGCCTGATCGCTCACGGGATGTTGCAGATGGGCATCGCGGCGACAGTGGCCGGCGAGGCGGCGGGCGGGCCGGGCCGCTTGCGCCGCTTGTCGGTGCGCTTTGCCGGCATGGTCCTGCCCGGCGACACGGTCACCTTTGGCGCAGAGCCGGCGGGTGAGGGCAAGCTGGACGTCAAGGCGGTCAACCAGCGTGGCGAGGCCGTGCTGACGAAGGCGGTCGCGGAGTACGCGGGGCAGCCTCACTCCGCAGGGGAGAGGGACGTGGGGAGAGGGGCGTGACTCTCAGCTTCGCGCTCTCGCCCGAGCAGGAGGAGATCCGCAAGCTCGCCCATCAGTTCGCGGAGAAAGAGATCCGGCCCGTGGCCGCGCATTTCGACGAGACAGAAGAGTTTCCGTACGAGGTCGTCAGGAAGGCGCACCGCCTTGGATTGAGCCCGGCCGCGTTCATCCCGGAGCAGTACGGCGGGCAGGGCCTGGACTTCCTGACCGAGCTGATCCTCAACGAGGAGCTGAGCTGGGGCTGCGCCGGCATCGCGGTCTGCATCCAGTCGATGGCCCTGGCGATCGCAGGCATCCGAGCGAGCGGAACCGAGGAGCAGAAGAAACGCTGGCTGCCCGTGTTCACCGACCCCGACAAGCTCGTCCTGGGCGGCCTCGGACTGACCGAGCCAGACTCAGGCTCGGACGCGCTGGCGATGAAGACTCGCGCGACGCGGGTCAACAACGCATACGTGCTCAACGGGACAAAGCAGTTCTGCACGAACGGCGGGATCGCCGACTACCACGTGATCTACGCCAACACCGATCCCTCGAAGGGACCGGCGGGCATCGCCTCGTTCCTCGTGCCGAAGGGCACGCCCGGCCTGCGCATGGGTCGCAAGGAGAAAAAGCTTGGCGTCCGCGCAAGCCACACCGCGCAGGTCATCCTCGAGGACTGCGAGATCCCTCTCGACCACCGCCTCGGCGGCGAGCCGGACATGGATGGCGCGGGTCCAGGCGCGCTGGCCGCGTTGATGACTCTCGAGGCGACGCGCCCCGGAGTCGGCGCCGGTGCCCTGGGCATCGCTCGGGCCGCCTACGAGTTCGCGCTCGAGTACGCGCAGGACCGCAAACAGTTCGGCAAGCCGTTGTGGCAGCACGAAGCCGTCGGCTTCAAGCTCGCCGATATGGCGATGAAGATCGACGCCGCGCGACTGTTGATCTGGCGCGCCGGCTGGATGGCGACGCGCGATATGCCGTTCGAGCGAGCCGAGGGCTCAATGGCGAAGTGCTTCGCCGCCGACGTGGCGATGGAGGTGACCACGGACGCCATCCAGGTCCTGGGAGGCTACGGCTACATCAAGGAGTACCCGGTCGAGAAATATTTCCGAGACGCGAAGATCTACCAGATCTGGGAGGGCACGGCGGAGATCCAGAGGCTCGTCATATCACGCGCGATCTCCGGCCAGCGCGGCACCATCAAATTGCGAGGATGAAAGATGTTTGATCTCTCCGGTCGTGTTGCGATTGTCACGGGCGCCTCAAGAGGTCTTGGCCGCCAGGACGCGCTGACCCTCGCGGCGTTGGGCGCCGACGTCGTCATCACCGACGTTCTGGTCGAGGACGATCCCGACTTGCAGCAAACGGCGGAGTCGCAGGGCAGCATGCTCGCGCAAGTCGCCGTGTCGCAGGGTTGGGTGCATTCGAACGCCACCGCCGAGGCGATCCGCAAATTGGGTCGCAAATCGCTTGC
>Ga0070695_100001504_pt1 | contig 12927 bp, 10 predicted proteins | sample KBSK1252metaG_FD_65471 | JGI IMG/M metagenome (GOLD analysis project Ga0070695, IMG submission 65471) | Corn, switchgrass and miscanthus rhizosphere microbial communities from Kellogg Biological Station, Michigan, USA - KBS K1-25-2 metaG | ecosystem: Host-associated > Plants > Roots >...
CCGACGCTGCGAAACTCGGCTAGGCCGAAGCCGCGCGTGGTGCCGGCCGGTGAGCCCACGCGAATACCCGAGGTCACCTGCGGTTTTTCGGGATCGAACGGCACCGCATTCTTGTTGACGGTGATATGGGCCCGCCCGAGCGCCTTTTCGGCGGCGATGCCGGTGAGCCCCTTCGGCCGCAGGTCGACCAGGTTCAGATGGGTATCGGTGCCGCCTGAGACGAGATCGTATCCGGCACTGAGCAATACTTCACCAAGCGCCTTGGCGTTCTCCACCACATTGCGCGCATAAGTCTTGAACTCGGGGCGCATGGCTTCGGCAAATCCTACCGCCTTGGCGGCGATCACGTGCATCAATGGGCCGCCCTGCATACCCGGGAAGACCGCGGAATTGATCTTCTTGGCCAGCGCTTCCTCGTTGCAAAGGATCATGGCGCCACGCGGACCACGCAGCGTCTTGTGCGTCGTGCTGGTCACGACGTGGGCGTGCGGAAATGGGCTCGGATGGGCGCCGCCGGCGACGAGTCCGGCGAAGTGGGCCATGTCCACCATCAGCAGCGCGCCCACCTCATCGGCGATGGCACGAAAGGCCGCAAAGTCGATGATCCGCGGATAAGCGCTGCCGCCAGCCACAATCACCTTCGGTTGGTGCGAGCGTGCAAGCGCCCTGACATCGTCCATGTCGATGCGGTGATCCTGTCGGCGCACTTTGTAGGGCACGACCTTGAACCATTTGCCCGACAAGTTGGCCGGCGAACCGTGGGTCAGGTGGCCGCCGGTGTCGAGGCTCAAGCCCATGAAGGTGTCGCCGGGCTTCATCATTGCCATGAAAGCGGCTTGGTTGGCGGTACTGCCCGAGTGCGGCTGCACGTTGGCGAAATTGCACTTGAACAGCCGCTTGGCCCGCTCGATCGCCAGCGTCTCGATCTCGTCGACATACTGGCAGCCACCGTAATAACGATGGCCGGGATAGCCCTCGGCGTACTTGTTGGTGAGCACCGTGCCGGCCGCCTCCAGCACGGCGCGGGACACGAAGTTTTCCGACGCGATCAGCTCTATTTCCTGTTGCTGACGCAATACCTCGCGCTCGACGCTGGCGAAAACTTCCCGATCGGCCTCGGCGAGCGGCGCGGCGGACAACGGCGAGTGCGGCGCCTCGCGACGCCCAGCGGCTGCAGTCATCGATCGTCTCACGATTCGCTAGGAGCGCCAGAGCGGCGCGGCGCCCTCATATCATGGCCTTCGCATCTGCAACAAGACGCCAGCGGGCGCGAAGCTAAATCGGGCCCTCCAGCCGAGGCGGTACCCCCTGCGCCGGTCTCGCCGCCGAGCGCGCCTCGGCGGCGACAAACGCTGAGCTTTGCTGCCTTGCCCCCCGCCGCGGCCCGACGACCCGAGCAGCGCACGCGCGCGTTTTGGAGCGGGGTTGGCGGAGACGGCCAAGGGTCTCCTTGGGGCCTTGCAAGCCAGCGCCCATCTGCGGCTGCCAACGGGCGAGCCGACTTGCCGCTCCGCCGCCGATTGAGCCGGCGTCCTCCAGCGCCGCCCTGCCCGCTGCGCCGGGGGCAGGGCCAGGGTCAGGGCCAGGGTCAGGGTCAGGGCCAGGGTCAGGGCCAGGCTCAGGGCCGGGGTCAGGGTCAGGGTCAGGGCCGATTTTCAGGTTCGGGCCCAGGGCCTGGCCAGGGTTTGGGTGCAAATTGCGCCGATTGCCCTATTGTCGGGTCCCATGACGAAGCACGCAGGCGGCGGCGAAGTGCTCAATGACGAGGAGGCGATCATTCGCCTGTTGGCGCCCCTGGCGCAAACGCCGGGCGCCTTCGCCCTGGAGGATGATTGCGCCCTGCTGCGGCCGAAAGCTGGCAGCGAGCTGGTGCTCAAGACCGATCCGATTGCCGAAGGCGTACATTTTCTGCCCGATGCCCTGCCCGTGGACGTGGGCTGGAAGGCCCTTGCCGTCAACGTCTCCGATCTTGCCGCGAAAGGCGCCACGCCGTGCGCCTATTTGTTGGCCCTGTCCTTCCCCGCGGCTCCCCAACGGAGCTGGGTTGTTGGTTTCGCGGCCGGCTTGGCGCAAGCGCAGGAGCGCTTTGGTTGCCATTTAATTGGCGGCGACACGGATCGCCGGCCAGGGCCCTTGACCATTTCGATTACGGCGATCGGCACGGTGCCAGACGGGGGGATGGTTCGGCGCGGGACGGCGCGGGCCGGTGATCAGCTGTATGTGTCCGGCACCCTCGGCGACGCCGCGCTCGGGCTGTTGGTGGCCAAAGATGCGGTGAGGGCCGCCGCCTGGGATTTGTCCCCAACCATGCTCGAGCATCTCGCTAGCCGTTATCGCCGGCCGCAACCGCGACTGGCGCTCGCCGGCGCCCTGCGTGCCCACGCTTCCGCGGCGATGGATATTTCCGACGGATTGGCCAAGGATCTTGGCCGCATGTGCAAGGTGAGCGGCTGCGGTGCGCACGTGCGCATGGCGGACCTGCCGCTGTCCCGATCGGCGGCCAAGGCCGTTGCGGCCGAGACGCGCCAGTATCAGGCCGTCGTGGCGGGCGGAGACGACTACGAGATCCTGGCGAGCGTGCCGCCGGCGAACGAGGCGGCCTTTCGGCAAGCCGCCGACGCCGTCGGCATCGCGGTGACACGCATAGGCTCAATGACGGCGGCGACCGAGCTTAACATCGAGGGCTTGGACGGGCGCGCCGTCGACTTGGGAGAGGCGGGCTGGGATCACTTCGCCGCCGGCGTTGGCAACAGCCAGGGTGGCTGAACCGCGCGGCGGACCGCCAGCGTACAGCGGCTCGCCGCGCCTGCAAACGCCGGCCCGGCGGGGGGAGCGGTCGCTAGCGTTCGATTGCCGCTGGGCGGCTGTCGCGCGCGTTGGCGCGGCGACGGGTGTGGGCAAAGGCTTCCTGCAAGCGTGTGACCTGCGCGCCGACCGGATTTTCGGCGCTCGTTGCCTCACCTACCGCTACCTCCATCGCCCGATCGAGCTGGACGATACGATCATTGAGCGAGAAGCTCTGCTCGATGAGCAGCCGTAGTCCCTCGGGCAAGTCGACGAACCCTTTGACGTGCGACGGTCGGCCGGGGCCTTTGAGCTTGACCCGCTGCCGCTTGGCGCGCGCTTCTTCCGCGGAGATTTCGCCGGATTTAAGCGCGCGCCGGATCATCAACCACGAGGCGAGCTCGAGCAGCCGCGTCGTGAGGCGCATGCTCTCGGTGGCATAGAGCACCGACAGCGGTCCGCGCAACTTGCGCGCCTCCTGTCGACCCGGGCCGTCGAGGTAGCGGGCGGTTTGCTCGACGAGCGCCATGCCCTCTTTGAAAATGGCATCGAATTGATCGGAAGCGGCGAAGCGTTCGCCGAAGGAAATCGTGACGCCGGTTCTGGGTGCGGCGCTTTCAGTTTCGCGACAGGTGCTCATGACTCTACTTGGGACAACTGGATACGCTCGAGTGACCATCCTACCGTAGGCTACCTTGGCAGGCCACGGTTAACATCGGATGTTTATGCGCGTTGATTTGCGACTGTGGTGTGGCGCACACGCGGCTTATGCACATCTTCTGCCAACGGTCGGCCCCGGCCAGCGCTGCCGGCCTGGCGCCCGAGCCCTGAGCTGTGCTGGCCCTGCGTGGCGTGCGAGGTTTCGGGGTCCCCCTTTTGGCACAACCGCCGCGGCCGAACCTCGATGGGCTGCCGCCGGGCAAGAAAAATGAGCCGCCCTACGGCGGCTCAGGAGTTAACAGGGAGGCGTCAAACGGAGTGGATACGATCCACTCGGATCCAGAGAACTGGATAGCCCGATAGTGCAACTGATTGGATAACAAAAGGTAAAGCGCCGCGCCCAAACGACACGTCGGCGGCCACCACAGCCCCCGGTGCCTGCACGCGGGGGCCCGCCTTGTAGCTACCAGCGCGATATGCCGTCCCCTGGCCGCGCGCCTTGCCGTCGGGCCCAAGGCCTCAGCGTTTGAAGACCGCGGCGGCCGCGGCCTCGTGCGCCTTTTTGCGCGCAACGTTCTCCTTCACCCTATGGATTTCCGCCTCGAGAGCGGCGACGCGCGCCTCCAGTTCGCCGATGGATAGGGTTTCCAGCGACTCCCCGAGCGTGATGCCCTTTGCCGGTTTCGGCTTGAGCTCATCCCAATCCATGGTGGCCTCCGAACGAGCAAATGGCCCGGCAGCCTGACATGAGTTCGCCCTTGTCTCAACCCCGCGGACCGGGTCACTGTGCCGTTCGCTCGAACTTGCGTGGAGCTCAAGCATGGCCCGCCTTCCAGAAACGATGACCGCGATCGAGATCAGCGTCCCCGGCGGCCCCGAGGTGCTCAAGCCCAAGGTGTTGGCAACGCCCAAGCCCGGCCCAGGGCAAATGCTGGTGAGGGTGGCCGCTGCCGGCGTCAACCGTCCCGACGTCGCACAGCGTTCGGGTGCTTATCCGCCGCCGCCCGGCGCCTCGCCACTGCCCGGCCTCGAAATCGCCGGCGAAGTCGTCCTGCTGGGAGACGGGGTCACGCGTTGGCGGAACGGCGATGAGGTCTGTGCCCTTGTCAATGGCGGCGGCTATGCCGAGTACTGTCTCGTCGAGGACGTGCAGGCCTTGCCGATCCCAGCCGGGTTCGGTGCCGTCAAGGCCGCGGCCGTTCCCGAAACCTTCTTCACCGTCTGGGCCAACGTCTTCGAACGCGGCCGCCTGACGGCCGGCGAATGGATCCTGGTGCATGGCGGCTCCAGTGGCATCGGCACCACCGCCATTCAGCTTGCCAAGGCCTTTGGTGCCAAGGTGATTGTGACCGCGGGCTCGCCCGAGAAATGCCGCGCATGCCTCGATCTTGGCGCCGACCGGGCGGTCAACTATCGCAGTGAAGATTTCGTCAAGGTTTGTCAGGAGGCCACAGGCGGCAACGGTGTGGACGTCATCCTCGACATGGTCGGCGGCTCCTACACGGAGCGCAACATCGTCGCGGCGGCGCAAGAGGGCCGCATCGTGCAGATTGCCGTACTCGGCGGCGCCACCGTCACCTTGAACATCTCGCGCCTGATGATAAAGCGCCTTACCCTGACCGGCTCGACCTTGCGCCCGCGGTCGCGCGCGTTCAAGGGCGCCCTGGCGACCAGCCTCGAGGCCAAGGTGTGGCCTCTGCTGGCCGCCGGCAAGGTGCAGGTGGTGCTCGATTCTACCTTCCCCCTGCGCCAGGCCGCCGACGCGCATCGTCGCATAGAGGCTGGGGAACATATCGGCAAGGTGGTGTTGACCGTTTAGCCTCACCAGGCCAGGGCGGGAAGCGCGGCCACTGGCGCGAAGGGACGTGACCGGAATAACTGCTGCAGCATGGCGGAGTTCAGCCCTGCCGGGGCATGAATGGTGCTGGCGATAAAAACCGAACGCAGACCGGCGACGTGGGCGCCGCGCAGGTCGGTTTCGATGCCGTCACCGATCGCCAGCACCTTGTCCTTGGCAACCGATCGGCCTCTGAGCGCATCGATCGCCGCCAGTGCCCGCTCATAGACGGGCCAATGCGGCTTTCCCGCGTAACTGACCTCGCCGCCGATGGCGGCATACTCCGCGGCCAGGGCTCCCGCGCAATAGACCAATCTGTCGCCGCGCTCGACCATAAGATCGGGGTTAGCGCAAATCATCGGCACGCGCCGCGCGACGAGACCGGCGAACAGCTCGGCGTAGTCTTGCGGCGTCTCTTTGGTGTCATCGAACAGTCCGGAGCAGACGACCACTTCGGCGCCGAAGGCATCGGCAAAATCGATGGCGAACCCCTCAAACAGGCCGCGGTCGCGCGCCGGACCGATGTGGAAGACGCGACGCCCTTGCCAGGGCGCGATCATCGCGCGCGTGACGTCGCCGGAGGTAACCCCCGCGTCGTAGGCCGTGCGCGCCACGCCAAACCCGTCGAGCTGCGACACCACGGCCAAAAAGGGCCGGGGCGCGTTTGACAGCAAGAGCACGACGCCGCCAGCTTGGCGAAATTTGGCGCAGGCTTCCCCCGCCGCCGCGAAGGCTGACGCGCCATTGTGCATGACGCCCCAGATATCGACGATCCACGCCTCGGTGCTGCCGGCGAGGCCGCCGATGGAGGTCAGGATGGGAATTTCCGGCCCGCTCATGCGCGCCCTAGAGCAGGATCGCTGGCGATGGATGCACGCTGCCTCTTGTGGGACCGATCGACCTTGCGCCCCCGAGGGCCGGGAGCGCTAGCCTTGCTCTAGCGGCAAGCCCGGAGGCAATCAAGCCGCGGCCGGTTCCCCGACGACCTCGGCCTTGACCAGCTTTGGTCCACCGAACAGCCCACCCATGCCGAATTGCACGCCGAAGCCCAAAATCCGAGCCAACATCCAATCGTCCTCGATACGCGCCACGATCAAGGTCAGCCCATAGTCGCCGAGAAAGCGGACCAAGTCGGAGGCCGCAACGCGCCCGCTTGCCGCCGCCAACCCTTCCAGGAACACGGGGGCTTCGAGCTTTACGAACGCGAACCCCAGCGCTTTCAGGCTCGCAAAGTCCACCTTCAGGTCGCCGACCTCCTCCAGCGCGAAGCGGCAGCCCGCCGTCGTCAGCGCGTTCAAGCCGCTGATTTGGATGTCTGTCAGGGTGCGCGCGGCGGCCTGGCTCAAGGCCAGGATCAGTCCCATCCCACGCGCAGCCCTGGCCTGTTGCACGACGGCGTCGATGAAGCCCGGATCGGCAAGCGACTCGGCGGCGATCCGCGTCAGCACGTTGCCTTCCCGGCCGCGTTCGCCCAGTCGGTGGGCCACGCGCGCGGCGCGTATTACGCCCGCGGCATCCATGCGGGCAATGAGCCCGGTGCGCTCGAGCGCGGAGGTGTCGATCGCCGCCCCGTCGGCGGCCAAGAAGCGCGCGCTGATTTCGAAGTGGCGCGCCCGGCCTTCGTTCAAGGCCTGGATCGGCTCAAGCAGGGTTTCCATGCGATTGGCGGCGATCGCCTCGGCCGCGCGCGAAATCTGGGCGTTTGGCAGCGGCGGTGCCGCCGCCGCGGCGGGCGCGCGTGGCGGGCGGCTGGGCGCTGCCTCCGGTCCACGGCCGCTCGGCGGCGCCTCCGCCGTTGGCCACCAGCCGCCGGCGGTCTCGTTGGGCGGCTCGCCCGCGGCCGCCCGCATGGAGGCGGCCGCCGTATCGAGCGCCGCCAGCGAGCGAGCGATCATGGCGTCCTCGAGTTCGCCGGCGGCCGCCGTTGGCGGAGGCGGTGACGCGGGGACATCGCTCAACTCGTCGGCGAGCTTCTTGATCAGATCTTGGATGAGCTCGACGTTTTTCTCCGAGGGTGAGGAGGGCGGCGCGCTCTGCCAGGTCTCTGCGGCGCCGCGAGGCGGCGCGGGGTTGGCGGCCGCGCGCGTCGCGACTCGCGTCCCCCCCAAGCTTCCGCCGGCGTCCCTCGGCCGATAGTGGAAGGCGATCTCCGTGCTGGGATCGGGTAGCGCGTGCGGATTCTCAAGGCCGGAGGATAGGCGTTCGGAGGGCTCGCCGTCGGCGGCGAAGGGTGCCGCGAAGGATGGTCTCTCTCGCCGCTCGTCTTCCGCTGCGGCAAGGTCGGGCTCGCCGGCAATCCATTGCATCTCCTCGCGCGCGTCTTCGCCGCCCGCATCGAGCAGCGACCGGCGCACGAGCAGATGCAACAGCAAGAGCACCGTGTAGACCGTCAGGGCGGCTGCCATGCCCGGCCACAGCGACAGCCCAAGTTGCAGGAGGAACCAGGCGCCGAGCGCCATCGACAGCACTGTCACCGAAAAGATGACGAAGGCGTCGGCGAAGCGCCCATGCGAGGACTGTGAGCCAGAGATGCCGAGTTGCTGTGCCATGCAGCCGAACTCCGCTGTGTTTTGATTCGTGCTGGCAAAAGCATTCCTGCGCCGTGGCTGCATGCGCAACCGGCTGGGCCCGACTATCACCAGCTTTCCAACGGATCGGCGCCGGGCCGACCGCAGCTGGACCTGCGCAGTGGCGTCGGCGCCGGATGCCAGCGCTGGGCCGCGATGGTTAGGCAACCGCCGCCAGGACTTTGGCGAGACCCTCGCGAATCTCGGCGATGTCGGTTTCGCTCGCGATCAAAGGCGGGGCAACGATCAGGGTATCGAGGGCGACGCGCACGTAAAGGTTCAGCTCGTGGAACATGTGCTCGGTCGCCTCAAAGCCGCGCAGCCCCGGTTTGCCGGCGACCGGCTCGAGGTCGATGCCGCACAGGAGGCCGACCGTGCGGATATCGGCCACATTGGGCAGGCCGCGCAGGCTCATCATGGCATCGGCAAACGGCGCTTCCAGGCCACGCGCGCGCTCAAACAGACCCTCGTCCTTGTAGATGTCGAGCGTGGCGAGGCCCGCCGCCGCCGCCAACGGGTGGCCCGAGTAGGTATAGCCGTGAAACAGCTCGACCATGTGTTCAGCCCCGCTCATGAAGGCCTCATAGATCTTCTTTGAGGCCATCACACCGGCCATCGGCACAGCGGCATTGGTGACGCCCTTGGCAAAGGTGATCATGTCCGGCACGACGCCGTATCGCTCCGCGGCGAAGCAATGCCCGAGCCGGCCGAAGCCCGTGATCACCTCATCGAAGATCAGCAAAATGCCGTGCTGGGCGGTGAGCTCGCGCAGCCGCTTCAGATAGCCCTTGGGCGGGGCCAGAATGCCCGTCGACCCCGCGACGGGCTCGACGATGACCGCGGCAATGGTCGAGGCATCGTGCAAATTGATGAGACGGGCGAGTTCGTCGGCCAGATGGGCGCCCCAGTCGGGCTCACCTCGGCTGTAGGCCTGCTTGGCGCGGTCATAGGTGGCGGGCAGATGGTCGACCCCCGTCAGCATGTTGCCGAACTGCTTGCGGTTGGCGACGATGCCGCCGACCGAGATGCCGCCAAAACCAATGCCGTGGTAGCCGCGCTCGCGGCCGATGAAGCGCGTGCGTGCGCCCTCGCCTTTCGCCTTGTGATAGCCGAGGGCGATCTTGAGGGCGGTGTCGACCGCTTCCGAGCCCGAGTTGGAAAAAAACGCATAGTCGAGGTCGCCGGGTGCGAGCAGCGCCAGCCGGGAGGCGAGCTCGAACACCTTGGGATGGCCGTATTGAAAGGCGGGCGCGTAGTCGAGCCGCGCCGCCATGTCTTGGATCGCCTTGACGATCGGATCGCGGCAATGGCCGGCGTTCACGCAAAACAGGCCCGATGTGGCATCGATCACCTTGCTGCCGTCGGGTTTGAAATAGTGCATGCCCTTGGCACCGGCAAACAGGCGGGGACGCTTTTTGAAGGCGCGGTTGGCGGTGAAGGGCACCCAATAAGGCTCGAGCTCATTGGGCTTCATGTCGAGCGGGGCCATGGCAGTCTCCGCGGGTTGCAAGAATTACGCTGCGGCCCTTCTAGCAGGGACCAGGGCGGGCTCCAAGGCTCGGGCCGCCGCGCCCCTATAGTTTGCGCCCGCTGCAGGACAAGGATTTTTTGCGCCTGCCTCCGGTCCGCCCTAACATTGCCGGGTGTTCGTTCGGATTCCGGCACACACTCACCCGAATCTGATCGGCATTTAGCGGTTGTTAGCCGATTCGGCGTGACAAGCGGGAACACGCCAATGCGCACGGACGTGACAGCGTTCCCGGAGGAAAAGAGCATGTTGACGAGCGTCATCGAGGAAGCCCAGTCGGCTCCCGCCTACCCGGAACTGGCTGACAAACGCATCTTAATCACTGGCATAACAAGCGACTGCGGGATCGACATTGCGCGCGCCTTCGCCGATCACAAGACGCGGCTCGTGTTGCAGTTCGCCGAGGCGAGCGAAAACATGCAAGCGATCGTCGAAATTGCCGCGCCAACCGCCGTTGAAACCATGGCGTTCGGCCCGATTGGCACCGAAACAGACAAGATCGTGCGATTTGCTCGGCGCGCCGTGCAGACGTTCGGCGGCCTCGACGCGGTCATCAACTTGGTGCCGCTGGCCCCCGTTGCATTCGAAACGGCCCTGAGCATGGCTGCGATCGACCGTTTGGTCGCCGATCGGCTCAGAGGCGCGTGCATCTTTTCAAGCATCGCCGCCAATCGGATGTCGGTGACCCTGACGGAAGGCTTGATTCTAAACGTCGCCATCCTGGCCGCACCGGCGCGCGGCCGCCACCAGGCGCTGGCGGCCGTGATTAAAGCGGCGGTTGCGGCAATGACGCGGCTGCAGGCCGAGGAATGGGCAAACAAAGCCATCCGCTTCAATGCCATCGTGCCGCAGACGCTGCCGATTGGCATAGAGCCGGTCCTGCGCAGCGAGCCGGACATGGCGACCTTGGCCTTGTATCTCGCCTCGGGCCGCGGCAAGGGTCTTTCGGGCCTGCTGTTTGAGGCGGAAGGGTCACGCGCGTCGGCCTAGCCGGCACAGCTTCATGGGCCGGCGCGTCCTGGCGGGAGAGCCGCAATGCCTTCACTCCACATGTCGGGGCTGTCGCTTCTGCAGGTAGACGATGGCACCCGCCGGCCCGTCGCAACCCGCCTCGCAGATGACGACGTCATGGTCGGGATGGGCGAGTTGCACGGGATGGGGTGATGCGGCCCCGTTGGCCTCGTCCGCAGCGGGGTCAAAGCTATCGAGCCGGCGCACGAGCCCCAACTGGTAGTCGCGCCGGGACGTGTCCGGCGCGCGGCGTCCCTCGCGCTCTGCCGTGTCGTTGCCACCTTCCTCCTCATCGTCCGGCGCGGGGGCCAGGTCGTTGCCCGGCTCGGCCGCTGCGCGCTGCGCCTGGCTGATGGCGGTCACCAACAAAGGCGCAGCCGCCAGTAGCAGGGCGAGCAACAGGCAGTACAGGCAAGAGTTGGCGCGCATGGGTTAGCCCCGCTAAAAGAGGGAATTCACCGCTCGGCAACTATGCGCGTGCAAGGTAAATCAAACCCTGCTGGCCGGACCCCTACAGCGGCGGTATGCAGCCGCGGGGCTTGAGGGCCGCCTTAGCGCGTGGCCGGGTAGCGCCAAAACTTCCCCTTCCCTAAGTCGATCAGCTCCAGGATCGGGATGCGCTTGTCCGGTGGGCGCTCGCCCGTCTGCAGGAGCAAACCGATGTCGTTGAGCAAGGCGGATTTTTCCGCGTAGATGGAGTGGTTGAGTGCCAGATAGTCGAGGCTGGTTTGCGTCACGTCGATGGTGTCGATGCCCTCAATGATGATGGGCCCCTCAAGGGGCACGTCGCCGGCCCGCGGAATACCGCCGGCGACGCGCCGCGCCGCCTGCATGGCGCGATCGTTGGCGGAGGCGTAAAGGGTTAATCCGCGTCCATACTTTTGCAGATCGGCCGCGATGTTCTCGAACACGTTACGATCGATATCGGGCGCCGCCATGATGATTTGATTGAGTTTGACCTCTGGTCCCAGCATTGGCCCCAAATCGCGCAGCACCTGCAGCAGGGGCAGATTGCCCATGCTGTGGGCAATCACACTGACCTGCTTGGCACCGGTTTCCTTCAGCACCAGCTCGAGATACTGGCGCAGGTAGGGTTCGGCCTGCACCGAGCTTTCGCGGTCATAGCCATAGCCGCTGAAGTCACCGAGCGAGGGCCAGCTGTAAAGAAAGGCGGCACCATCGAACTTGAGGTCGTAGGCCATCTGCGCGGTGCGATAGAGCGCATAGTCGAAGGAATTGTTGTAGCCGTGCACGAACACCACCGCCTGATCCTTGAACGAGCGGCTGCCGTCTACCCGTTCGCGCGCCTTGGCGATGAACTGTTCGCGGCTGAGAACCGACATCTCCTTGATGGTGAAATGGCTTTTGGGATCCTCGGCGCCTTCGTAGAGGGTGATCTGGAAATAGGGGACACGGATCGCAAACGGGCGCTCGATGTTGGGAACTTGATGGGTTTTGGGCACCGTCACCAGCGCGTGCCCGAGCTCGAGCCGCCGGGCGCGCTCGGAGGTGTAGAGCACGCGTTTGGGTTGATCCTTCCGCGCACGATCGGTGCCATAAAACACCGGCACTACGTCCCAGTCTCCTTGCGGGGCCGCCGGCGCTCCCGGGGGTGGGCCGGTGAGCGAGCGCGTCGTCTCCTTTTCGGCCTCTAGCGGAGACGCCGGCGCCGGCGCAGAGCCGTCCGTGCTGGGGAGCGAGCGGGGGGCCGGCTGCGACACCGGCGGGGGCGGCGGGGCCGACGGCGGCGGCGCGGCCGACTTGGGCTCGGGTGGCGCCGGTGCCCCGGCCGTTGGCGGCAGGTCGCGGCGGGCCACGGGCGGCGGCGCGGTCGCCAGTTCGCGCCTGGGAGCGAGGTTCTGACCCGACAAAATGAGCATGGCGGGAAGGACCAGGCCGAGGGGTAGTAGGCGCGCCAACACCTTGGGGAACCGGGGCAACCCTCTCGTCAAGTACCAGATGAGGGCGTAGAGAAGGAGGCCGGCAGCCAAAATGGCGACGTTGACGGCTGCCGGCGAAACCTCGCCCATGATGCCCTCCCCTTTCCTCGTCACCCAGTGGCAGCCAGCTTACGGGAAACGCCAGCTTCGTCGCAATCGCGCCGAGCGCTCGGCCGTCGACGGTCAGGACCAGCATGTGGCAACGAGTTTTGGCAAACGCATGACAAAACCACTATCGCGCCGGCTCGCCGCGCCCGCCTCGCTCACGGCTGCGATGGTCCTGACGGGTGCCAATGTCGTGTTGGTCAAGGCCATTGTTGCCGAGGTGCCCGTCTACCTTTTCATGCTCTTTCGCTTCTTGGTGTCGACCGGCGCCCTTTTGGCGCTTGTACGCGGCGAGCCGGGCCCCAAGCTCAGTGAGATGCGGCGCGGTCAGGCACGCGACCTGACAGTCATGGCGCTGGTGGGCATGGTCGGCTTTACGGCGCTGATGTTTGAAGGTTTGAAACGTACCTCTGCCGCCGAGGCTGGAATCATCACCGCCACCTTGCCCGCCGTGGTTGCCCTGTTGGGGGTCGCCGGCATGCGCGAGCGATTGGC
>Ga0070695_100001505_pt1 | contig 12926 bp, 17 predicted proteins | sample KBSK1252metaG_FD_65471 | JGI IMG/M metagenome (GOLD analysis project Ga0070695, IMG submission 65471) | Corn, switchgrass and miscanthus rhizosphere microbial communities from Kellogg Biological Station, Michigan, USA - KBS K1-25-2 metaG | ecosystem: Host-associated > Plants > Roots >...
CGACACGGCGCCCGCTTCGGTGATGCCCTCCTCGAGAATCTGCCCGTCCTGCGCCTCGCGGTAATAGAGCAGCTCCTCGTGATCTTCCGGCTCGTAGAGCTGGCCGAGCGACGAGTAGATACCGAACTGGCGAAACAGCGTCTGCATGCCGAAGGTGCGCGCCTCGTCCGCGACGATTGGCACGACCCGCTTGCCGATCGCCGGGTCCTTCATCAGCTGCGCAAGGATCTGCACGAAGGCCATCGTCGTCGATTGATTGCGCGGCGCGACCTGCAACGGCGGCACGGCGAGCTTCGGCGCCTGGCTGCTGCGCGCCGGCAGATAGCCGCCGAGCGCCTGGCGGCGGGCATGCAGGTACTTCATTTCCAGGCTGTCCGGCGCGGGATGCAGGAAGCGAAGCTGCGCAACGTCCTCATCGGACAGCGGCACCGCGAAGCGATCGCGGAATTCGCGCAGCGCCTCGTCGTCGAGCTTTTTCTGCTGGTGAGTGCCCATCTTGCCTTGGCCCCAGTGACCCATGCCGTAGCCCTTTTTTGTCTGGGCCAGGATCACGGTAGGCTGTCCCTGGTGCTGCAGCGCCGCGCGGTAGGCCGCGTAGATTTTCAGCGGGTCGTGCCCGCCGCGGTGCAGCCGGTCAATGTCCTCGTCGCTCATGCCGGCAATAAGATCGCGCAGCTCCGGGTACTTGTTGAAGAAATGCTCGCGGTTGAAGCGCCCGTCGGTGGCGGCGTACATCTGGAACTCGCCGTCGACGGTTTCGTGCAGGCGCTTGAGCAGGATGCCTTCCTCGTCGCGCGCGAACAGCGGGTCCCAGTCGGAGCCCCACAGCAGCTTGAGCACATGCCAGCCGGCGCCCGCGAAAAGGCCCTCGAGCTCCTGAACCACCGAGCCGTTGCCGCGCACCGGCCCATCCAGGCGCTGCAGATTGCAGTTCACGACGAAGATCAGGTTGTCCAGCCCCTCGCGTGCCGCGAGCGACAGACCGGCAAGCGATTCGGGCTCATCCATCTCACCGTCGCCGACGAACGCCCACACCTTGCGGCCTGCCGTGGCCAGGATGCCGCGGTGCTCGAGGTAGCGCATGAAGCGCGCCTGGTAGATGGCGTAAATCGGGCCGATGCCCATGGAACCGGTCGGGAACTGCCAGAACTCGGGCATCAGGTACGGGTGGCAGTAAGAGGTGAGGCCCTTGCCGCCCGTCTCGCGGCGGTAGTGGGCCAGGCGCTCTTCCGGCAGGCGACCTTCCAGAAAGGCGCGCGCGTATACGCCTGGCGCCGAATGGGGCTGGAAATAGATAAGGTCGCCGGCCTGACCGGCGCGGAAGAAATGATTGAACCCCACCTCGAAGAGGTCCGCCGCCGACGCATAGCTCGCGATATGCCCGCCGAGCTCCGGGTGTTCGCGATTGGCGCGCACCACCATGGCGAGCGCGTTCCAGCGCACGATCGCCGAAATACGGCTCTCGAGCTCCAGATTGCCGGGGAATTGCGGCTGCTCGGCCAGCGCGATCGAATTCTTGTACGGCGTGTTGAGCACCGGCGGCAGCGGCACGCGCCGCGCCCGCGCATGATCGAGCAGCTTGCGCAGCAGGAACGTGGCGCGCTCCCGGCCCTCGGATTGCACCAGCGCATCGAACGCGTCGAGCCATTCCCGCGTCTCCACGGGGTCTGAATCGGGCGGGTTCACGCGCCAGAAGGCGGAACTGACAATGGCGGAGAGATCGGTCATGGCGCGCATGTTATTCCTGCGCGAGGCCGCCGGGCTCGCCTAGCCCCAACGGCGCGTCGACGCCGCCAGCGCGGGTGGTATACTGCGGCCCGCAGTGATTTTCAGGCAGCGAATTTGCACCCGTCCGTAGTGGCCGTCAGTTCCCTTCCTTGATCGTCATGCCCGGCTTCGTCGCGCCCGGATACGTCGCGGCATTTCGTAAATAGGAATGAGTAGATGGCAACCGGTACGGTTAAATGGTTCAACGACTCCAAGGGCTTTGGCTTCATCACCCCGAGTGACGGCGGCGAAGATCTGTTCGCGCATCACACGGCGATCCAGATGAGCGGCTTCAAGACGCTCAAGGAAGGCCAGAAGGTCGAATTCGAAGTGCGCCGTGGCCCGAAAGGCCTGCAGGCGGCCAACATCAAGCCGCTGTAAGGCGCGCTACCCAAAAATGCTAAAGCCCGCCTCGGCGGGCTTTTTTTTATTTGCGCAGCTCGAAGCTGCCGGTGAAGTCGAGATCATGCTCGAGGTGACTCGGCACGGCTTCCACCAGGCCAAGCTTCTCGAGCTGCGTGATCCATTCCGCGACGCTGCTGTCCGCGTGGTGACGCAGCAGCCGCCGCAGGATATGCGAGTGCATTTCGGCTTCGATCAGGCTCAGCACGCGGAGCAACGGCGCGGCGAGCGGTGCGCCGCTATCCCAGGCACTCTGGCCGGCGACCGTGCGCCGGTAGATGACGTCGCTGCTGGACATGGGAGTCCAACTATCCACCAGGACGCGCGGCTTGGGTATGGAGTTGAAAAACTTTGACGACTGGCGTGGTGCCGGCTGACGGATTCGAACCGCCGACCAACGGTTTACAAAACCGCTGCTCTACCAACTGAGCTAAGCCGGCTTCGGGAAACGAATTATGCGCCTTACTTGATGCGGCGCAGGGTCGGCTTGCCGCCGCCGGGCTTCTTCGGCGGCTCGGAGCTCGACGGCGCGGGCAGCGCCGCCGGCGGCTTCGAGTTGGCCGAGACCGATTCGGTTTCGCCTTTCGCCTGCACCGCGGGCTTCGCCCCTTCGACGTCGAATGTCATGCCGTGCCCGGTCTCGCGCGCATAAAGCGCGTAAACGTTGGTCACCGGAACGGAGATCTGACGCGCGACACCGCCGAAGCGCGCCGAGAATTCGATCAGTTCGTTGCCCATCTGCAGCTTGTGCACCGCGTTGGGGCTGATGTTGAGCGTGATCTCGCCGCCTTTCACGTATTCGGGCGGCACCTGCGTGCGCGAGTCGACCTTCACCGCGAGGTGCGGCGTGTAGCCGTTGTCCACGCACCACTCGAAAAGCGCGCGCAGCACATAGGGCTTGGTCGGGATCTCCTTCATCTCGCTATTTGCGCATCACCTTTTCCGAGGGCGTGAGGGCTTCGATGAACGCCGGCCGGGAGAATATACGCTCGGCGTACTTCATGAGCGGCGCGGCCGTCTTGCCGAGCTTGATGCCGTAGTGGTCCAGGCGCCAGAGGAGCGGAGCGATCGCCACGTCGAGCATCGTAAAGTCGTCGCCCAGCATGTGCTTGGTCTTGGTAAAGACTGGGGCGAGCTCGATCAGCCGGTCGGTCACGTGCTGGCGCGCACGCTCGACCTGCTTCTCCTTGCCTGACTCCAGCGCCTCGATCTGTGAAAAGAGCTCCACTTCCATGTTGAAGAGCATGAGCCGCGCCCGCGCGCGCATCACCGGGTCGGCCGGCATGAGCTGCGGGTGCGGGAAGCGCTCGTCGATGTACTCGTTGATGATGTTCGACTCATAGAGAATCAGATCGCGCTCCACCAGCACCGGCAGCCGGTTGTACGGATTCATCACCGCGATGTCTTCGGGCTTGTTGTAGAGATCCACGTCGATGACCTGGAAATCCATGCCCTTCTCGTAGAGCACGAAGCGGCAGCGATGGCTGAAGGGGCAGGTGGTGCCCGAATAAAGTTGCATCATGGCTTGATTGCGGCTCCCGACACGGGGCGCGGCGCGCCCGCAGTTACTTCACGTCCTTCCAGTATTCCTTTTTCAGCAAGTAGGCAAAGATGAACAGCACGCCGAGCACGAACAGCACCACGATGCCGATCGGCCGACGCTCGATGCCCGAGGGCTCGGCGGCATACATCAGAAAGTTGACGAGGTCACGCACCGTGGCGTCGTACTCCGCCGGCGACTGCATTCCCTTCGTCACCTGCGACCACTTGTACTGCACCGGGCCGTGGCCCTCCTTCGGTTCCACGACCTCGAGCGCCCGCTGGCCCTGCAGCGTCCAGAGCGCGTGCGGCATGCTGACGTTCGGAAAGACGGCATTGTTCCAGCCGGTGACGGTTTTCGGGTCGCGGTAGAAGGTGCGCAGATAGGTATAGAGCCAGTCGGCCCCGCGCGAGCGTCCGACCACCGACAGATCGGGCGGCGCGACGCCGAACCAGCTTTTCGCGTCCTTCGGATTGAACGCGATCTTGATCGGCTCACCGACCTTCTCGGCCGTGAACATCAGGTTGTCCTTGACTTGGGCTTCGGTGAGCCCGAGCTCTTTCAGCCCCTCATAGCGCATGAACTGCAGGCCGTGGCAGCCAAGGCAGTAGTTCATGTAAGTGCGTGCGCCGGACTGCAGGCTGACGAGATCGCGCGGATCGTGCGGCGAGCGATCGAGTCGGTAACCCTCGGCGCCGAAGGCGATGAGCGGGACAGCCGCGAGCAGCACGAGGAAGGCTTTCATGCGTGCAACATCACGCGTTCCGGCACCGGTTTCACCCGGTCGCGCGCGGTGTACCAGGGCATCAGGAAGAAGAACAAGAAATACACGATCGCGCACAGGCGGGCGACCCAGGTCGCACGGTCCTTGGTATCGAGGAAGAATGCGTCGAAGCCGAATTGTCCCCAGACCGTGGTCGGCTCGGTACCGAGGTAGCCGAGGATCAGGAAGACCACGACGAAGGCGGCGAGCCAGCCCTTGTACAAGCCACCGCGGTAGCGGATCGACTTCACCGGCGAGCGATCAAGCCACGGCAGGAAAAACAGGATCAGCACCGCGATACCCATCGCCAGTACGCCCGGAAACTGCGAATGGAACAGCGGCGGGACCGCGCGCAGGATCGAGTAGTAAGGGGTGAAGTACCAGACCGGTGCGATGTGCGGGGGCGTTTTCAATGGATCGGCCGGGTTGAAGTTGTTCGCCTCGAGGAAATAGCCGCCCATCTCGGGAACAAAGAACATGATGAAGCAGAAGATCGCGAGGAACGCGACCGCCACCGCCAGGTCCTTCACCGTGTAGTACGGATGAAACGGAATGCCGTCGAGCGGATGGCCGTTGGCATCCTTGAACTTTTTGATGTCGACGCCGTCGGGATTGTTCGAGCCGACGTCGTGCAGTGCCAGGATGTGCGCCACGACCAGCCCGAGCAGCACGAGCGGCAGTGCAATGACGTGCAGCGCGAAGAAACGATTGAGGGTCGCGTCCGACACGACGTAATCGCCGCGGATCCATAAAGCGAGATCCGGCCCGATGAACGGAATCGTGCCGAACAGGTTCACGATCACCTGCGCGCCCCAGTAGGACATCTGTCCCCACGGCAGCAGATAACCGAAGAACGCCTCGCCCATCAGCGTGAGGTAGATCAGCACGCCGAAAATCCAGACCAGCTCGCGCGGCTGCTTGTGCGACCCGTAGAGCAGCGCGCGGAACATGTGCAGGTACACGACGATGAAGAAGGCCGAGGCACCGGTCGAATGGATGTAGCGGATGATCCAGCCCCCGGGCACGTCGCGCATGATGTACTCGACGGAGCCGAACGCCAGGTTGGCATCGGGCTTGTAGTTCATCGTCAGGAAGATGCCCGAGACGATCTGGATGATCAGTACCAGCCCGGCGAGCGAGCCGAAGTCGTACCAGAGATTGAGGTTCTTGGGCGCGTAATACTCGGAGGCGTGCTTGCGCCATTCCGCTCCGAGCGTGGGCATGCGCGCATCGATCCACTTCCATACCCCGATCGCCATGCCTACGCTCCCTTGGTCTTTTCGTCTTCGCCGATCACGAGCTTGTCGGATGCGAGCTCATAGGGCGGCACCACCAGATTGAGCGGCGCCGGCGAGCCCTTGAAGACGCGGCCGGCGAAATCGAACTTCGAACCGTGGCACGGGCAATAAAAACCGCCAGGCCAGTCGGCGCCCATTTCGGCTTTCGCATCGGCCGGCTTCTCCTGCGGCGAGCAGCCGAGGTGCGTGCACACCCCGACCAGCACCAGCACGTCGGGCGCTCGCGAGCGGTATTCGTTCTCCGCGTATTTGGGCTGCTCGGAGGCCTTCGATTGCGGATCGGAAAGCCGCGGTTCGACGGCTTTCAGCGACTCGATCATTTCTTTCGTCCGCCGCATCACCCAGACCGGCTTGCCGCGCCACTCGATCACCGCCAGCTCGCCGGGCGGGATGCGCGACACGTCGACTTCCACCGGCGCACCGGCGGCGCGCGCGCGCTCCGACGGCCACAGGCTCGCTGCGAAGGGCACCGCGGCGCCGACGCCGGCGGCGCCACCGACGACCGACGTGGCAACCACCAGGTTGCGCCGCGTCTTGTCGACTTTTTCTTGCTCGTTCATGGAGATGGAATTCTTCTGGGAGGGGCGCAAAAGCACGCGATTTTAGCGACGCGCTTCTTCATTGTCACGATTTCGCGTGTAAGCACTTAGTTTTCAAGGAGATTTTTGTATACTAGGCGCGCCCCCAATGGCGCGCCTCTGGCTTATTTTTTCGCAGGCCACGACGATTGCTGTCGCGGTGCTGTTCGTGGTGACGACCTTCCGTCCGGAATGGCTGCCGGCGCGCTCGCCCGCTGCTCCTGCCTTCAACCAGAGCGCGCCGGCAATGCTGGTGTCGAGCTCGCGCGTCGCCTCGTACAGCGACGCCGTGCAACGCGCGACGCCCTCGGTCGTCAATGTCTCCACCTCGAAGGAGATCCGCTCGCCGCGCCATCCGCTGCTCAACGACCCGGTGTTTCGGCGCTTCTTCGGCGACCAGCTGCCGGAGGAGGCGCAGCGCGCATCGAGTCTCGGCTCGGGCGTGATCGTCAGCACCAGCGGCTACGTGCTGACCAATCACCATGTGGTCGAAGCGGCGGACGAGATCGAAGTCACCCTGGCCGACGGCAAAAAGCTGCTGGCGAAAGTGGTCGGCAACGATCCGGACACCGATCTTGCGGTACTGCGCGTCGATGCAGAGAATCTGCCGGCGATCACCTTCGGCTCGTCGGAAAGCCTGCGCGTCGGCGATGTCGTGCTTGCCATCGGCAGCCCCTTCGGCTTCAGCCAGAGCGTGACGAGCGGCATCGTCTCCGCGCTCGGACGGACGGGGCTGGGTATCAATACGTTCGAAAACTTCATCCAGACCGATGCCGCGATCAATCCGGGGAACTCGGGCGGCGCGCTGACCGACGCCGCCGGCAACCTGATCGGCATCAACACGGCGATCTTCTCCCCCTCGGGCGGCTCGATGGGCATCGGCTTTGCCATTCCGGTGTCGACGGCGAAGATGGTGCTCGAGCAGATCGTCAAGAGCGGCAGCGTCACCCGCGGCTGGATCGGCGTCGAAGCGCAAGCCATCAGCCCGGCGATGGCAGATTCTTTCAAGCTCGGCGGCACGCGCGGCGCGCTGATCGCCGGCGTGCTGCGCGGCGGTCCTGCGGACAAGGCCGGCGTGAAGCCGGGCGACGTGCTGCTCGAAGTGCAGGGCAAACCGGTCGCCGACCCCACCGGCATGCTGAATCTGATTGCCGGCCTCGCGCCCGGCCAACCGGCGAAAGTGAAGCTCAAGCGGCACGGTCAGGACGTCGACGCCACCATCACGGTGGGCCGCCGTCCGAAGCCGCAGGCGCGCGCTGAATGATTACTTCGTCAGGAACGCTCTGATCTGGTCAGCCACTTTGGCAATGGAGAAAAGGCCATCGAGGTGGCCGCTCGTCCCCTCGATCTCATAGAGCTCCACGTAATTGCCCTGGGCGCGCAGCTTTTCCGCCCAGCGCCGCGACAGCTCGGGCGGAAAAATCATGTCCGTCTTCGAAGGTAGAAACAGCACCTTGGCTTTGATTTGCGCCTGCTGCTTCTCCAGGTTGTAGAGCTGGTTCGCCTTCGCCATCCAGACAAAATTTCCGGCGTCGGTCGCGCTGGCACGCGACTGGCCGGTCTTGTAGAGCGAGTCCTCGATCGCGAACAGGTTGCCCATCGCGTCGGCCGGGTTCTTTCCCTCCACCGCCCACTTGTAGCCGTGCACCTTCTCCGCCCAGCCAAAGTGCAGCGCGGTCAGCGTGACGGTCTTCAGCGCCTGCGCCACCCCTTCGTTCGGCTCCGGCCCGCCGTAGTAGTCGCCGCCCTTCCAGTTCGGATCCATCTTGATCGGCATCATCCACAGGTCGAGGAGCCCGATGACGTAGGGGTGGATATCGAGCCCCGGACCGATGACGTGAATCACGCGCTCGACAAAGCCGGGATATTGCGCGGCCCACTCCATCGCCTGGATCGAACCGCCGGAGGCACCCGCCACCGCGACCAGCTGCTTCACGCCGAGCGAGTCGACCAGCGCCTTATGTACCCTGACGGAATCGCCCATGGTGATCACCGGAAACGATGATCCGTAGGGCTTGCCGGTATCGGGATTGATGCTGGAAGGCCCGGCCGTGCCGACCATCGGATTTTTTGCGTTCAGATTGGCAAGCGTATCGGCGCTGACCACGTAGTACTTATCGGTATCGATGGCCTTGCCCGGTCCGATGATGGCGTCCCAGTAACCGGCCGCTTTTTCGTCCGCCTTGTAGCGCCCGGCGGCGTGCGAGGTGCCGGAGAAGAAGTGCGCGACGAAAATCGCGTTGTCGCCGCTTGCATTGAGCTTGCCGTAGGTCTCGTAGCCCACGCGCACGTTCTTGATCTGCTTTGCGCCCTGCGTGGTGTATTGCGGCAGCGTAAAGAACTTCTTTTCGGTGAGCAGCTGCGCCTGCGCGAACGCCGCCGGCACGAAAAGCAACAGCGCCAGCGCGAGGCCGGCGACACGGATGCGCATGTCGATCTCCCGTTTGGGTGGTAGGCGCGCCGATGGTGCCATGCGCGCAGGCGAGCGGCAACGGCGGCTAGGGGCTTTCCGCCGGCTCGGCGGCCGGAGCGCTGCGCCGCGCGCTGATGAAGCGGGCGAAGAACAGTCCCGCCTCGTAGAGCAGGCACATCGGTATGGCAAGCATCAGCTGCGAGAGGACATCCGGTGGCGTCACCACCGCCGCGATGACGAAGGCGCCGACGATCGCGTAGGGGCGAGCGCCTTTCAGCTGCTCGACGGTCACGAGCCCCATCCGCACCAGCACGATCAGCACGATCGGAATCTCGAAGGTCACGCCGAAGGCAATGAACATCGTAATGACGAAGCTGAAGTACGCCTCGATGTCCGGCGCGGGGGTGATCGATTTCGGCGCGAAGCCGTGAATGAAGCTGAAGACCTTCTGGAACACGAAGAAGTAGCAGAAGGCGATGCCGGCAAGAAACAGCACCGTGCTCGCCACCACCAGCGGCAGCGCGAGGCGCTTCTCGTGCTCGTAGAGTCCCGGGGCGACGAAGGCCCAGGCCTGGTAGAGCACGTAGGGCAGCGCGATCAGGAAGGCGGCGAGCGCCGTCACCTTCACCGGCACCATGAACGGCGTGATCACGCCGGTAGCAATCATCTTCGCGCCCTCCGGCAAGGCGCTCATCAGCGGTGCGGCCAGCAGGTCGTAGATGTAGCCCGAGCCCGGCCAGATGAAGAGCACGACGAACAGCACCAGCACGGCGCCGACCGCGTGGATCAAGCGCTGGCGCAGCTCGATGAGATGCGAGATGAAGCTTTCCTGGTCGTTCATGCCTGTTTCTGCTCGGGAGGCTTCGCTGCCTCCACGGGCTTCGCGGGTTCGGACGGCGCCTCGCTCGCGGCCGTACCGGCGGCGGCCTTGTTCAGCTCATCGGCGGTCTTGCTGAGTTCGGCGTCCACCGTTGATTGCATCTCGCTTGCCGCCTTCTGCATCGAGTCGCGCATCTTGCGCAGCTCTTCGAGCTCGATCTCGCGATTGATGTCCGCCTTGACGTCGGCCACGTAGCGCTGCAGACGGCCGAGCAGATGGCCTACGGTGCGCGCGACACCGGGCAGCTTCTGCGGCCCGATGACGATCAGCGCCACGATGCCGATGACCAGAAGCTCGGAAAAGCCGATATCGAACATTGCTAGAGACGAAAAAGGCGCCCGCGCGGGCGCCTCGGCCGGGCCGGCAGGCGCTTCAGGCTTTCTGCTCGGTCTTGCCCCGCACCTCGCCGTCCACGGTCTTGCCGGTCACCTGAGGCGGGACCGGCGTGTCGGCGGATTTGTCGGCGCCTTCGCGCATGCCGTCCTTGAAGCCGCGCACCGCACCGCCGAGATCAGCGCCGATATTGCGCAGCTTCTTCGTGCCGAAGATCAGCATCACGATCACCAGAACGATCAGCCAGTGCCATATGCTGAGCGAACCCATTTGCCTTCTCCTGTTTACTTCCTCGGCAGCATCGGGCCAAGCGGTTGCGGCCCGCCGAGGACATGCATGTGGACATGATACACCTCCTGATGTGCCACTCGGCCGCTGTTGATGATGGTGCGAAAGCCCTCCGTCGCCCCGGCCTCGCGTGCGAGACGCCCGGCAAGCAGCAGCATCTTGCCAAGCGCCGCTTGGTGCGCGCCCTGCGCGTCGTAGAGCGAGGCGATGTGCGCCTTGGGCACGAGCAGGAAGTGCACCGGCGCCTGCGGCCGGATGTCGTGGAAAGCCATCACATCGGCGTCGTCGTGGATTTTCTTCGCCGGTATCTCGCCGCGCGCGATCTTGCAGAAAATGCAGTCCGGATCGGTCATGACTTGCGTCCCGCCTTTTCGTCGAGACCCGAGATGCCCTCGCGCCGGTGCATCTCCGCGAGCACGTCCGCGGGCCCGAGCCCGTGCCGCGCGAGCACGATCATGGTGTGAAACCAGAGGTCGGCCGTCTCGCGCACCAGCGCCAGGCGGTCGCCGCTTTTCGCGGCGAGCACCGTCTCAGTGGCCTCCTCGCCGATCTTCTTCAGCATCGCGTCTTCGCCTTTGGCGAAGAGCTGCGCGACGTAGGACTGGGCGGCGTCGCCGTCTCGTCGCTCGTTGATGGTCGCCGCAATGCGCTCCAGCGTCTCGTAGAGTCCTCGCTTCATTTGCCGTAGATGTCGGCCGGATCCTTCAGCACCGGATCGGTCGTCACCCAGCTCCCGTTCTCGAGTCTTCGGAAAAAGCAGCTCGCTCGGCCGGTATGGCAGGCGATGCCGCCCACTTGCTCAATCTGCAACAGCACCGCGTCGGCGTCGCAATCGAGGCGCAGCTCGCGCACTTTCTGCAGGTGGCCGGATTGCTCGCCCTTGCGCCACAGGCGGCCGCGCGAGCGCGACCAGTAAACCGCCTCGCCTTTCTCGGCCGTCTGCTTGAGCGCCTCGCGGTTCATCCAGGCGACCGTCAGCACACGGCCGCTGGCCGCGTCCTGCGCCACTGCGGCGATAAGCCCGTGCTCGTTCCACGGCACTTCGTCCAACCAGTTCACTCTCGCACCTCGATGCCTCGGCTTTTCATGTGCCGCTTGGCCTCGCGCACGGCGTATTCGCCGAAGTGAAAGATGCTCGCCGCGAGGACGGCGTCCGCTCTTCCTTCGAGCACGCCTTGCGCCAGGTGCTCAAGGTTGCCCGCGCCGCCGGAGGCGATCACCGGCACGCTCACTGCCTCGGACACCGCGCGCGTCAGCGCCAAATCGAAGCCGTCGCGCGTGCCGTCGCGGTCCATGCTGGTGAGCAGGATCTCGCCCGCGCCGGCCGCCGTCATGCGCTGCGCCCACTGCACGGCATCGAGGCCGGTGGCGCGCCGCCCGCCGTGCGTATGCACCTCCCAGCCTAGAGCGTTGCGCTTCGCGTCGATCGCCACGACGATGCATTGCGCACCGACGATGGCGGAGGCCTCGGCCACCAGCTCGGGAGACTGCACCGCGGCGGTATTGATCGATACCTTGTCAGCGCCCGCGTTGAGCAGACGCCGCACGTCCGCGACGCTGCGCACGCCGCCGCCCACGGTGAGCGGAATGAATACCTGAGCGGCGACCGCTTCGATGACGTTCAGCAGGATGTCGCGCTCATCCGAGCTCGCCGTGATATCGAGGAAGCACAGCTCGTCCGCGCCTTCGCGGTCGTAGCGTGCCGCGATTTCCACCGGATCGCCGGCGTCGCGCAGTCCGACAAAGTTGACGCCTTTCACCACCCGGCCGGCAGTGACGTCGAGGCAGGGGATGACGCGCTTGGCAAGGCCCACGACTCAGGCCTTGCCGAGCGCCTTGTCGGCGGCGGCCTGCGCTTTTTTGAGCTCGAGCTTGCCTTCGTAGAGTGCGCGCCCGGCGATGGCGCCAATCACGCCCTCGGGGACGAGCTTCGCGCAGACGGCCTGCACATCTTCCACGCTGTTCAGGCCGCCGGCGGCGATGATCGGCGTCTTGGTGGCCTGCGCGAGGCGCAGGGTGGCGTCGATGTTGATGCCGCTCATCATGCCGTCGCGCCCGATATCGGTGTACACGAGCGCCTCGATGCCGTAGTCCTCGTATTTCCGGGCGAGATCGACCACGTCGTGGCCGGTGAGCTTCGACCAGCCTTCCACCGCGACCTTGCCTTCCTTGGCGTCCAATCCGGCGATGATGTGTCCCGGAAAGGCATAGCAGGCATCGGAAAGAAAGCCGGGGTTCTTTACCGCCGCCGTGCCGATGACGATGTAGGTGACGCCAGCGTCGAGATAGCTTTCGATCGTGTCGAGGTCGCGGATGCCCCCGCCCACCTGCACTGGGACCTGCTCGCCGACCGCGGCCACCATCTCGCGGATCACCTTCTCGTTTTTCGGCCGCCCGGCAATCGCGCCATTCAAGTCGACGATGTGCAGGCGCCGCGCGCCCTGCGCGGCCCAATGCTTCGCCATCGCGACCGGGTTCTCCGAGAACACGGTCGCGCTCTCCATCTTGCCTTGCTGCAAACGCACGCAGCGGCCGTCTTTCAGGTCAATTGCAGGGATGATGAGCACGGCAGTGCTCGTTGCCACTCAAATCAAGGACGCCAGCGCACGAAGTTGGAGAGGAGTTGCAGGCCGGCGGACTGGCTTTTCTCGGGGTGGAACTGGA
>Ga0070695_100001506_pt1 | contig 12925 bp, 10 predicted proteins | sample KBSK1252metaG_FD_65471 | JGI IMG/M metagenome (GOLD analysis project Ga0070695, IMG submission 65471) | Corn, switchgrass and miscanthus rhizosphere microbial communities from Kellogg Biological Station, Michigan, USA - KBS K1-25-2 metaG | ecosystem: Host-associated > Plants > Roots >...
GCCGCCGAATGCGAAGATCGCGGCCGAGGTGTGCAGCGGCCGCAGGCGCCCGAAGCTCGTCCATTCGAGATCGAGGTTGAGGACCGGGAACGCGAGCTCGAGCGCGATGTATACGCCGGCGAGGAAAGCCGCCACGCCCCAGAAGACCGTGGCGATGGTGAACAACCGCACCACGCCGTAGTCGTAGGCGACGCGCTCGCCGGTCCCTGCCGGCGCTTGCGCTGTTCCGAGGGTTCCCGCCGCCACACTCATGCCCTGATACTCCAATGCTCCGCGCGCGATCCAGCGCGACGCTTCGAATAGGGCCGCGGACGCGCGCCATCATTGACCTATGTCAAGGCAAGGCGCGGCTGTGCGCATAAAAGAAGACGCCAGCGCCGCAGCCCCGGCGGCCCAAGGATCGCATGCTCGATCGCGTCGAAATTCCCGTCTTTTCAGAGGCCTCGCCGCGCGTGCGGCAAGTCGGCATCGACCGGCCGTGGATTTGGCTGGCGGGCGGCTGGGAAGACATGCTTCGCGCCAAACGCGTGTCGCTCGGCTGGGCGCTCATCTTTGTCGCGGTCGGCGCTGCTCTCGTCGGCGGTGCCGCGGCGCTCGGCGCCTATGAAGCCATCTTGCCGCTGGCCGCCGGCTTTCCGCTGCTGGCGCCCATTCTCGTGATCGGACTCTACGAAGTGAGCCGCCGGATCGGCGCCGGCGAGCCCGTGACGTTCGCGACGCCGCTCGCGGCGTGGCGCCGCAATGCCGGGCAGATCGGCATCATGGGCTTCGTGCTCGGCTTCATCTTCCTCGCCTGGATGCGGATCGCCACGCTGCTGTTCGCGTGGTTCTTCGGCGCGACCGCGTTCTCCGTCGCCGACTTCTTGAATCAAGTCGTGCTCTCGGGCGCCAACGCGCTGTTCCTCGTGATCGGCGGCATCATCGGCGCGTTTCTGGCGCTCGTCGTCTTCGCGATCAGCGCGGTTTCGCTGCCGATGCTGCTCGACAAGGAGACCAACGTCTTCGTCGCCATCGCCACCAGCGTCGCCGCCGTGCGCGCCAATCCGCGCCCGATGCTGCTGTGGGCGTTCCTCATCGTCTCGTTCACCGGCGCCGGCCTGGTCTTGGGCCTCGTCGGGCTGGTGCTCACGCTGCCGCTCGTCGCCCACGCCACGTGGCACGCCTATCGCGACCTCGTCGCCGTCGATTCCCCCGCCTGAATTCTCGTATGGAGCCCGCCATGGACTACGGATTGTCGAACTGGATCGCCCTCTTCGTCGCGGTGGTGATCGCGCTGCTCGGCCTCGTGCTCGCCGCCAAGGGCGTCGATTTCGGCATGGAACTCGCCGGCTGGCTCTTCTTCGTTTTCGGCGTCGGCTTCTCGTTCCGCATGGCCGGCAAGATGGCCGTCGCCTCCGACGAGAGCTGATCCCGCGCTCGCGCAATTAGTTTTCAAAGTTTGATTCAGGTCAAAGCCGATTGCGCCGCTCCCGACGATGATCCGACCGTCTGGTGATCGGCCCGTTTTGGCCGAGCCGCCGGGGGAAGGGATCCGATGTCGATCAACTACAACGAGCGCATTCCGAACAATGTGAGCTTGTCCGAGGACAAGCAACTGCAGCGCGCGCTCGAGCGCTGGCAGCCCAAATATCTCGACTGGTGGCGCGAGATGGGGCCGGAAGGCTTCCAGTCGAAGGACATCTATCTCCGCACCGCGATCAGCGTCGACCCGCAGGGCTGGGCGCAATACGGCTATGTGAAGATGCCCGATTATCGCTGGGGCATTTTCCTGACGCAGCCGGAAAAAGACCGGCAAGTGAATTTCGGCGACCACAAGGGCGACGCAGCCTGGCAGGACGTGCCGGGCGAATACCGCTCGCTGCTGCGCCGCCTCATCGTGACGCAAGGCGACACCGAGCCCGCCTCGGTCGAGCAGCAGCGCCAATTGGGCCGCACCTGCCCGTCGCTCTACGATCTCCGCAACCTTTTCCAGGTCAACGTCGAGGAAGGCCGCCATCTTTGGGCGATGGTCTACCTCCTGATGAAGCACTTCGGCCGCGACGGCCGCGAAGAGGCCGAGGGCATGCTCGAGCGCCGCTCGGGCGATAGCGACCGCCCGCGCATCCTGGGCGCGTTCAACGAGAAGACGCCCGACTGGCTCTCATTCTTCTTCTTCACGATGCTGACCGACCGCGACGGCAAGTATCAGCTCGCCTCGCTGGCCGAGTCCGGATTCGACCCGCTCTCGCGCTCGTGCAGGTTCATGCTGACCGAGGAGGCGCATCACCTCTTCGTCGGCGAGACCGGCATCGCGCGTATCCTTCAGAAGACCTGCGAGGTGATGAAGCGGATCAATTCCGACGATCCCGCCAAGGTGCGGGCCGAGGGCGCCATCGACCTGCCGACGATCCAGAAGTATCTCAACTTCCACATCAGCGTGACCGAGGACCTCTACGGCAGCGAGATCTCGACCAACGCCGCCAACGCCTTCACGATGGGCCTCAAGGGACGCTTCGAGGAAGCCAAGCTCAAGGACGACCACAGGCTCGCCACCGCCACCTATCCGGTGCCGGACCTGGCCGGCGACGCCATCATCGTGCGCGAGGCGCCGGCGCTGACCGCGCTCAACGAGCGCCTCAGGGACGATTACATCGTCGATTGCCAGAAGGGCGTCGACCGCTGGAACAAGGTGCTCGAGAAAGGCGGCGCCGCGCAGCGCCTGCACCTTCCGCACAAGGCCTTCCACCGCCAGATCGGCACCTTCGAGCAGGTGCATGTGAGCCCCGACGGCCGCGTGTTGAGCGAAGCCGAGTGGACGCGCCATCATTCCGATTGGCTGCCCAACGACGCCGACCACGCCTTCGTGCAGTCGTTGATGAAGCCCGTTACCGAGCCCGGCAAGTTCGCGAGCTGGATCGCGCCGCCGGCGCGCGGAATCAACAACCAGCCGATCGAATTCGCTTATGCCCGCGTCGACTGAATAAGTCGAAGCGAGCAAGGGGCGGGAGCGCCGCCGGATCCCCCGCGCTCCCGTCCCAACCTTTCTCCCCAACACGGTCGTCCGCCATGGACGCGATTACGGCAGGCCTGCGCCGCCAGCACCTGATCGACCCCGAGGTGTGCATCCGCTGCAACACCTGCGAGGAAGTGTGCGGCGTGCATGCGATCAGCCACAACGGCGTCAACTACGTCGTCGATTTCGACCGCTGCAATTTCTGCGGCGACTGCCTGCCGCCCTGCCCGACCGGCGCCATCGACAATTATCGCCAAGTGGCGCGGCCCTGGACCGTGGCCGAGCAACTTGGCTGGGAGAGTCTGCCGCCCGATGCCGCTCCGGGCGAGACCGGCGTGGCCGGCACCGCCCCCGCTCCTGCTCCCGCCGAGATACCGCTGCCCGCCGAGGTGTCGAGGATCACCGCGGTCGCGACCGCGGCCGAAGAAGGCCGCGCGGTTCCGCCCTGGTCGGCGGCGCATCCTTATCTCAATCTCTACGCGCCCGAGCGGCCTGTGGTCGCGACCGTCGCCGGCAATCTGCGCCTCACCGAGCCGGGCACATCGAGCGAGATCCATCACGTCGTGCTCGACCTCGGCACCACGGCGATGCCGGTGCTCGAAGGCCAGTCCGTCGGTGTGCTGCCGCCGGGCCTCGACGCCGAGGGCAAGCCGCATCGCGTGCGCCTCTACTCGATCGCGAGCCCGCGCGAGGGCGAGCGGGCGGGCAAGAACAACATCGCGCTCACCGTGAAGCGTGTGACCGAGGACCGCGACGGCCAACCGGTGCGCGGCGTCTGCTCCAATTTTCTGTGCGATCTCGAGAAGGGCGCGACGGTCGATCTGATCGGCCCTTACGGCACCACGTTCTTGATGCCGAATCACCCCGGCTCGCACATCGTCATGATCTGCACCGGCACGGGCGCCGCGCCGATGCGCGCCATGACCGAAAGGCGCCGGCGGAAATGGGCGCGCGGCGAAAGCGCGGGCGGAAAGCTGCTGCTCTTCTTCGGCGCGCGCACGCCCGGCGAGCTCCCCTATTTCGGCCCGCTCACGAAGCTGCCGCCGGATTTCATCGACGTGCGGTTCGCGTTCTCGCGCGATCCGGCGCGGCCCAAGGAATATGTGCAGGACCGCATGCGCTCCCGCGCGGGCGAACTCACCGGCCTCCTCGCCGACACGAGCGCGTATTTCTATCTCTGCGGCCACAAGCGCATGGAGGAAGGCGTCGACGACGCCTTCGCCGCGATCTGCCGCGACGCGGGCCTGCATTGGCCGCAGCTCAAGGCCGAGCTGCGCCGCGGCGGCCGCTATCACGTGGAGACGTATTAGGCGCCGACGCTAGATCGTCGTCGCCGGATTCCAATCGTCCTCGGCGCCGGCGAGCTCGGCCAGGCGTTTGGCATCGACGATCTGGAGGTCCGAGGCCGTGAGGAAGCGCACGACGCGGTCGCGCTTCAGCTTGGAGAGGCTGCGGCTCACCGTCTCGATGGTGAGGCCCAGGTAGTCGCCGATATCGGTGCGCGTCATCGGCAGCGAGACGATGTCTTGGCGCCCCTTCAGCTGCATGCGCCGCATCAGGATGAAGATGAACGAGGCCACGCGCTCCAGCGCGGTCTTGCGCCCCAGCAGCAGCATCTGGTCCTGCGCCGCGGCGAGCTCGTTCGAGGCGACGGCGAGCAGGCGTCGCTCCATCGCCGGGAACTGATCGAGCAGCGCCTCGAGCCGGTTTTTGGGATAACGGCAGAGCGACACCGCATCCACCGCCTCGGCGCTGTAGGCATAGCGCTCGCGCAGCGCCAAGCCGAGGAAATCGGACGGGAAGAGGAAGCCGGTGATCTGGCGGCGGCCGTCGGCGAGCATTTTCGAGAGGCGGACGCAGCCCTCGGTCAGGATGTAGAGGCTGTCGGAGCGGTCGCCTTCGAAGAACAGCGTCTCGCCCGCCTGTAGCTTCTTGTGCATGACGATGGCGTCGAGCTTGCCGAGATGCTCGGGCTCGATGGCGCCGCAGATGCTGAGATCGCGCACCTTGCACGCCGCGCACGGATTGGCCTCCGCCGTCGCGCGCTGCAACGGCTGGACCAGTTGTCTCGCTCCGGGACTCGACATCGCCTCGCGCACCCCCATGCCGCCTGCGAAGATAGCCTGAACATGGGCATCATTACCGCCCGCCGGTCGCCGCATTTTGACGCAGATCAAGGCTGCAGAGACAGCGCGTGACTATGCATGCTTGGGGATCGATGCTTGGCCTCCATTGTTTTCAACATGCACCTCGAATTCGCCACCAGGCCGTTGACCAAAGCCCTCATCGATAAAGCCTATCCGTTCGCGCCGGCGCTCGGCCTCGCCGATCTCGCGAGCTGGCGCGCTTTCGTCGCGAGCTACACCGACTCGAAAACTCCCGACGCGGGCGTGATTGCGGCCGAGAATCCGCACGGCTATCTATCGGGGCTCCTCTTCTACCAGGTGAATCGCCACAACCAGGAAGGCGCCGCGCTGGTCTGCGACCCGTTCGTGGTCGCCGACCTGCCGCGCTACGCGACGCCGGTCCGCGCGCTGCTCGAGGCCGCCGACAAGATCGCGCTCGAGCGCGGCTGCAAATGGGTGCGCGTCGTGCTGCCCGCCACCGGCGATCCCATCGGCACCGAAGCGTCGGGCTGCGAGGCCGCGCTGTTCCGCGCCGGCTATGCGCTCGAATCTCTGAGCTTCCGGCGGCGGCGCTCGCTGCCGGTCGGTAAGATGCGTCCTCCGGCACACGCCAAGCACCCGTGCCGGCCACGAACTAGCGCGAGGTAAGCGAGAATGCCGGGGATCAAACACATCGTCGCCCATGTCGAGGGCGGCCCGCACGACAGCGCGGTCTTGAAAATGTCGGCGGCGCTCGCCGGCCGCTTCGGCGCCGGGCTCGAAGCGGTTTTCGCCAACGTGCCGCCGTTCATACCCGCCTCGATCGACGGCATCCTGACGCCGCAGATCATCGAGGCGCAGCAGGCGATCTATCGCGAGCGCGCCAAGGCGGCGAAAGCCTTGGTTGACACGGTGAAGCTTGCGCAGGGGAAGCCGGTCTGGACCGAGGTTGAGGGTCTGGCGGCCGACGCCGTGATCGCCCGCGCGCGCTATGCCGATCTGGCCGTGCTCGCGCAGCCCGCGCCCGAGGAAAGCGATGCCGCCACCGACTATGATTCCCCCGCCGAGATCGTGATGTCGCTCGGCCGGCCCGTGCTGATGGTGCCCTATGCCGGCACGTTTGCGGATACGGGCAAGCGCGTCCTCGCAGCGTGGAGCGGCACGCGCGAATCGGCGCGCGCGCTAGCCGATGCCCTGCCCTTCCTCGCCGGCGCCAGCGAAGTGACGGTTCTGACCGTCAATCCCGAAGGCGATGCCGGATCGATGGAAGCCGATCTCAAGCGCTGGCTCACCGCGCACGGGGTCAAAGGCAAGACGCGCGTCGCGCACACCAAGGACATCGAAGTCGGAGACGTTTTGCTCTCCGCCGCCGCCGATCTCTCGGCCGATCTCATCGTGATGGGCGCGTACGGCCGCTCGCGGCTGCGCGAGCTCGTGCTGGGCGGCGCCACCCACAGCATCTTCCGCCACATGACCGCGCCGGTGCTGATGTCGCATTGACGATCCCCCTCGCCGGCCGACGCTTCGCGGCGGCGCGCCGCGATGTGGGCCGCGCGCAATCGCTAGGACCTTAACGTGCGTCGGAACATTCGCGTGCGCACATCCGTCAGCCCCTCATCCCCTTCCCGTTCTCCCTAGGGAGAAGGGGAATCACACCGCCTGCGCGTGGCGCGGCTGGGCTGTGGGCGCGAGATAGGCGTCGAAACAGGCGGCGACGGTGCGCATCAAGAGGCGTGCCTCGGGCAGGATCGCGACCAGACGGCCCTGGCGCTCGGCGATACCGTCGGCGGCGAGGACATCGACCGCGGCGAACGCATCGTCGAGATGCGATTCGGTAAACCCATGCGCGCGGCAGAGCGCGCCCACATCGGCGTGCATCGCCGTCATGAGACGCTCGATCACGGCGCCGCGCAGGCGGTCCTCGGTCGTCAGCGCGAGGCCGCGCGCGGTGGCGAGGCGGCCGCCGCCGATTGCCTCTGCGTAAGCGCGAAGATCGCTCTCGTTCTGGAGATAGCCCTGCGGCAGCGCGCCGATCGCCGAGGCGCCGAAGCCGATGAGCGCGTCGGCGGGATCGGCGGTGTAGCCCTGGAAATTGCGCCGCAGCGTGCCGGCCGCGGCGGCGCGCGCCAGCGCGTCTGCGGGGCGTGCATAGTGATCGAGCCCGATCGCGACGAAGCCGGCCTGCCGCAGCCGCCGTTCGGCCGCGCGCGCCTGGCACCAGCGTCGCCACCCGTCGGGCAGCGCGGCTTGATCGATCAGCGCCTGATGCTTCTTCATCCAAGGCACGTGCGCGTAGCCGAACAGCGCGATGCGGTCCGGCGCCAGCGCCAGCGCCAGCTCCACCGTTTCGGCGAAGCTCGCCATGGTCTGCAGCGGCAGGCCGTACATGAGGTCGAGATTGATGCGCCCGATGCCGTGGCCGCGCAGCAGTCCGACGACCTCGGCGGTGAGCTCGAGCGGCTGCACGCGGTTGACCGCGCGCTGCACCGCCGGATCGAAATCCTGGACGCCGAGACTTGCGCGGTTGACGCCGATTTCGGCCAGGGCCGCGGCACGCGCGGCATCGATGTTGCGCGGATCGATCTCGATCGCGATCTCGGCATCGGCCGCGACCGCGAATTCGCGGTGCAGCGCCGCGGCCAGGCGCCGGAGATCGTCGGGCGCCAGGAGGCTCGGCGACCCGCCGCCCAAATGGATGTGCGCCACCTTCCGGCCACCACCGAGGTGCTTCGCGACCAGCGCGATTTCGGCGTGCAAGAGGCCGAGATATTTCTCGATCCGGTCCGCGCGGTGCGTGATCGTCGTGTGGCAGCCGCAGAACCAGCAGAGGCTGCGGCAGAATGGTACGTGGAAATACAGAGAGAGCCGGCTCGCGGCGGGCAAAGCCTCGAGCCAGCGCGATGCCTGCGCGGCGCCGATGCCGGCATGGAAATGCGGCGCCGTCGGATAGCTCGTATAGCGCGGCACCGGCTTTGCGTAACTGCGGACGAGATCGGGGGTCATAAAAACAGTTTCGTCCGCCCCGCCGCACCTACCTATGACCTGGATCAAATCTGCGCCGACCTTGCGGCGCCGTCTTAACCAATTGCGGGGCTGCCATGTGCGCCGGCGGGCGCGAAGAGGTTTCGGGCGGCGCGCGCAGGCGTGATAGGTTGGCCCTACGCTATCGAGCCGATCGGCGACGAGACAGGTGATTCGTTCGCAGATGACACGTAAGCGCGACAAACCGGAAAAAGCCGATCGCGATCGCGAATTCGACGCGTTCGTCGCGGGCATTTCCGACGGCTTCGTCTCGCTCGACAACCAGTGGCGCGTCACGCACATCAATGCCGCGGCGGAGCGGCTGTGGGGCTACAAAGCCTCGCAACTCATCGGGAAGAAGACCTTCGACGTCCTCAAGATCGATCCCGACAACATCTTCAACACCCAATACCTCGCATCGAAGCGCAGCGGCGAGCCCACCGCGTTCAGCGCCTATTCCGGCAATTTCGGCGCCTGGCTGGAAGTGCGCGGTTATCCGCACGCGGCGGGCTATTCGATCTTCGTGCGCAACGTCTCCGAAGAGCGCCGCGCGCACCGCGAGCTGCGCGAGCGCGAGAGCAAGCTCGAGGCCGCGCGCCGCACCAACGAGCGCATCTTCGAGACCACGCTCGATCTCATTCTCGTCGTCGACCGCCAGGGCAACATCATCCAGGTGAGCCCGAGCGCCTGGACGCTCTTGGGCTACCGGCCCGAAGAGATGATCGGGCGGAGCGCCCGCGAATTTCTCCATCCCCCCGATCTCGACCGCACGCGCGACGAGATGCGCATGGCGCGCCGTGGTCGCGTGATGCGCAATTTCGAGACGCGCTACGTCCACAAGGACGGCCGCGTCGTGCCGCTGTCCTGGACCGGCATCTGGTCGGAGGCCGAGCAGCAGCACTTCTTCATCGGCCGCGACATGTCGGAGCGCAACGCGGCCGAGGAGCGCCTGCGCCGGGCCCAGCGGCTCGAGGCGTTGGGCCAGCTGACCGGCGGCATCGCGCACGATTTCAACAATCTCCTGACCGTCATCATCGGCAATCTCGATCTGCTGCAGGAGCGGCTCAAGGCCGACACCAAAGACGCCGACTACGGCGCGCGCGCATTGAAGGCGGCGATGCGCGGCGCGGCGCTGACGCGCCAGCTTCTGGCCTTCGCGCGGCGCCAGGCGCTCGACGCCAAGATCATCGACATCAATGAGCGTGTCGCGGCGACGATGGATCTCCTCTACCGCACGCTCGGCGAGGCGATCGAGATCACGACGGCGTTGTCACCCGATCTTTGGACCGCCGTCGCCGATCCCACGCAGCTCGAATCGGCGATCGTCAACCTCGCCATCAACGCGCGCGACGCCATGCCCGAGGGCGGACGCCTCATCATCGAGACCGCCAACAAGCGGATCGACGAAAACTACGTCGCCAAGAATTTCGAGGCGGTGCCGGGCGACTACGTGATGCTCGCCGTCTCCGACACCGGCACCGGCATGTCGCCCGAGGTGCTGGCGCGGGTGTTCGAGCCCTTCTTCACCACCAAGCCCACGGGCAAGGGCACGGGGCTCGGACTCAGCATGGTCTACGGCTTCGCGCGCCAATCGCAGGGCCATGTCCAGATCTACAGCGAGGTGGGACACGGCACCTCGGTCCGCCTCTATCTGCCGCGGGCGCAGGGCGCGGCCGAGGCGATCGCCGAGGCGCCGGCCGAAGCCGTGCCGCAGGCCCGCGCGGGCGAGCAGATCCTGGCGGTCGAGGACAACCCCGACGTCCGCCGCGTCGTGGTGGCGCAGCTCGAGGCGCTCGGCTACGCGGTGATCGAGGCCGCGAACGGCGAGGCCGCGCTCAAGATCCTCGAGCGCGGCGATCCGGTCGATCTCCTGTTCAGCGACGTCGTGATGCCGGGCGGCATGAGCGGCTACGATCTGGCGCGCGCGACGCGGCGGCTGCGGCCCGATCTCAAGATTCTGCTGACCTCGGGCTTCCCCAAGACGGCGATCGAGGAACATCGCCCGCCGAGCGAAGTCGGCAACCTGTTGATCAAGCCCTATCGCAAGGCCGAGTTGGCCGCGAAGATCCGCGCCGTGCTCGACGGCTGATCAGCCGAAGAGCCGCGCTCCGCCCATTGCGACGAAGAGAACCGGCAGATTGAGGACCAGCAGTGCCGCGCCGATCGCGATGCCCGTGACGCGCCGCGGCGTGCGGCGAACGAACTGCGCGGCGATGGGTGCCGCCACCAGCGCGCCCGCGACGAGGCCGAGCGCCGCCGTTCCGGCCGACCCGAGCGCATCGGTGCCGAGCCAGGCGCCGAAGACCGCCGCCTGCAGCGCCGCGACCACCGGCTCGGCGGCGCTGACTGAGCCTACGGTCTCACGCGGCGCGTGGCCGCCCGCGAGCAGCGTCGAGGTCGTGATCGGCCCCCAGCCGCCGCCGATGGAATCGAACAGCCCGCCCGCGAAGCCCGCAAGGCCCGCGCGCGTGTGTCGCGCGGCCGCCGCCGGCGGGCGCAGCATGCGCACCACGACGACGACGCCCATGAGCGAGAGGTAGCCGGCCGCGATCGGCCGCACGATGTCGCCGGGCGCGAGGCTCACCGCGCTTGCGCCGATGGCGCCGCCGACGAGGCCGGGCAAAAGCAATCGCCGGCAGAGCGCGAAATCGACGTTGCCGAGGCGCCAGTGCCAGAAGCCGGAGGCGATGCCGGTCGGCACCTTGGTGACGTGGACCGTGGCGCTGGCGAGCGCGGGCGGCACGCCGGCGGCGAGCAGCGAGCTCGCGGCGACGATGCCGTAGCCCATGCCGAGCGCGCCATCGACCAGTTGCGCGGCGAATCCGATCAGCGCGTAAAGCAACACGTCGGCCGACATGAACGCACCCTTGCCGAGGCGCTCAGGAGGCAGCGGCGGCGAGGCTCAAGACGGGACGGGATCGCGCCTCGCCCGCTTTCGCGGAACCCAGCATGCGCCGAATGTAGCTAACGAGGGCCGCTGCCGATCGTTCCGCATCGGCCGCTGCCGTATCGAGCACGAGATCGGGCGCCGGCGGCGGCTCGTAGGGCGAGGCTAGTCCGGTGAACGCGCCGATTTTCTCGTCCGCGGCCAGGCGATAGAGGCCCTTGGGGTCGCGCGCGTGGCAGGTTTCGAGGTCCGCGCTCACATAGATCTCGTGAAAATCATCGCCAGCGATCGCGCGTGCGGCTTCGCGATGGATGCGCAGCGGCGTGATGAGCGCGACCAAGGCCACGGTGCCGCCCTCGGCGAGAAACTTCGCCACATGCGCGACGCGGCGAATGTTCTCGGTGCGGTCGGAGCGGCTGAAGCCGAGATCGGTGCTGAGGCCAGCGCGCATGTTGTCGGCGTCGATGAACTGCGCCTGCCAGCCGGCGTCGAACAGATGCCGGAGCGCGGCGTTGGCGATCGTGGATTTCCCGGCGCCCGAGAGCCCCGTGAGCCAAATGACGCCGCCGCGATGGCCATTGCCGCGCTCGCGCTCGGCGCGCGCGACGCTCGGCGCGACCGCGGTGAGGTTGCGCTGCTGCGCGAGCTGGACCGCGCGGTCGATGATGAAGCCGCCGGCGACATGGCCGTTCGCCAAGAGAACGCCGCGCCCGGTCGCCGGATTGTCCTGGAAGCGGTCGAAGCTGAACGGAACGACGCCGTGCAGCAGCGCGGTGGCGACGCCGCCGCGCTCGATGCTCGCGGCCGCGCCGACCGAGAGGGTTTCGATGCTGACGGCCTGCTCGAGGCCGACGACCGTGGCATCGATCTCGCGCGTGCCGATGCGCACTTGGAGTCGGCGCCCGGCGGCGAGCGGCTCCTCGTCGAGCCAGAACACGCGCGCGGCGATGGCGGTCGCCACGATGGGTGCCGCGTCAGACGAAGAGAGAAGATGGCCGCGCTCGGCGAAGACTTCTTCGTCGAGCGTCAAGGCCACGCTTTCGCCGGCCACGGCCGCGCGGCGCGGCGCCGTGCGGTTCCAATCCTCGATGCCCGCGACGCGCGCGATGCGGCCGGTTGGGTTGACGCGCAGCGCGTCGCCGACGCCGAGCCGACCGCTCTCGATGCGGCCGACGAGCACGCGCTTGTCGCCGAGCCGGTAGACATCCTGCACCGGCAGGCGCAGCGGCTGATCGATCGGCGGCGGGCGCGGCGCGAAGGCGTCGAGCGCTTCGACGACGGTAGGCCCCTTGTACCAGGGCAAGGCGGCGCTCGCCGCGGCGATGTTGTCGCCGTGGCGCGCCGAGACCGGGATCACGGCGCCCGCCGCGAGGCCGAGGCCGGCGAGATAGCCGCGGATCTCGCCGGCGATCGCGGCGAAGCGGGCTTTGTCGTGGCCGACGAGGTCCATCTTGTTGACGGCCACCGCCACCTGCTCGATGCCGAGCAATCGCAAGAGATAGGCGTGGCGCCGGCTTTGCTCGGAGAGGCCCTGCTTCGCGTCAATGACGAGCAATGCGGCTTCGGCGCGCGACGCGCCCGTCACCATGTTGCGCAGGAATTCCTTGTGCCCGGGGGCATCGATAATCACGTAGCGGCGCTTGGCGGTGGCGAACCAGATTTGCGTCGTGTCGACGGTGATGCCCTGGTCGCGCTCCAGCTGCAGCGCATCGAGCACGAACGACCATTCGAGCTCGCCGCCGCGCCGGTCCGACATTGCGCGGAGCTCGGCGAGCTTGCCCTCCGGCAGCGCGTTGGTGTCGTGCAGCAATCGGCCGACCAGCGTCGATTTTCCGTGATCGACGTGGCCGACGACGACGATGGGCAGCGCGCGCTGCCCCGTTTCGGGCGCGGGCGACATCCTACATGTACCCCGCGACG
>Ga0070695_100001511_pt1 | contig 12914 bp, 10 predicted proteins | sample KBSK1252metaG_FD_65471 | JGI IMG/M metagenome (GOLD analysis project Ga0070695, IMG submission 65471) | Corn, switchgrass and miscanthus rhizosphere microbial communities from Kellogg Biological Station, Michigan, USA - KBS K1-25-2 metaG | ecosystem: Host-associated > Plants > Roots >...
CCCGGGGTGACGCGGGCGAATGCGGTGAATATCGCTACTGGCACGAGGGCCAGTGTTCCGATGCGCGGGACAAAAAGAGCGGGAAAACCTGGTCGGAGGAGATCTTGGCAAAGCAGTGGAAACCGTGACCGACGGGGGGCGACCCGGAACCCTCCGGGTCGCCCCGGCGCGCGGGTGGCCGGCGGCGCTGAGGCCAAAAGCGACCGCAAAAACTCGAAGGCCCGGCACGCCTCGTCGGCAAAAGCAAAAAACACCGTGGGACACAGGGGTTGTCCCACGGCGAGATTGGGGATTTCGCCGAGTGGCGCGGGACCAATTCGTGGCTAGAACAGCGGATGTGACAGTCCCAACAGCGAGGCACACCATGAGGGCTCATCTCCAGGTCCAAGCCACCGACGCCAAGGCCCGCGCCCGATCCGCTTCGGCCGTCAGGTCGGGCTCCCTGTTGGAAGTCATTGCCATTAACCTCGCCTGGCCGCTCGGGCTCATTCGATTTGTGCAAGGCGTCATGGGCGAGCATTCCGTCCATGCCCTGCAGGGCCTAGCCTTCTTTTTCGTGGTTTTTTTCTACGTCCTGGTTCGCCTGTATCAATTGAGGCGCATGGACTAGGTGGCCGGCGGCGAAAGGTGTAGGCGGCAGTGGCGACGACGACAGGAGGCGTTGATGCGCAGGCCGTGGCGATCGGATCCGGTCGCCGGCTAGCCAATGCATCCGCCGTCGAAAGCGCTGGCCGAAAAGCCCCCTGCGGCGCCACGCAAATGCTGCGTTGGGTCGCGCTGCGATGGTGCCAGCGGCGATCATTTCCCTAACTCAATCGGGAGATCCCGTTGGCGCAGAAGTACTACTTTGTCAGCGACCTGCACATGGGAGGCGACGGTCAGCTGCAGCACTGCGATTACTCTGCCGAGTTCATCGCTTTTCTTAAAGGGTTAACGCAGGAAGGTCCCGATACCGAACTCCTCATTATCGGCGATACCTTTGGCTTCTGGGAACTGACCCTCGTGCACGGCACCCAAAAGCTCGCGCACATCATTGAGGCGCACCAGGCCATTTTCGATCAGCTCAGGCTCACTGGGGCGTCCATCAAGGTGACCATGATGGTCGGCAATCACGACTACGACCTGGCGTGCGACCCCGCCTACGCGCAACTGCTCAGCGCCTACAACATCCATTTGGACAAGAGCTTGGTCCTCATCCGTATGGTGGGTGACAAAAAGATTTGGATCGAGCACGGCCAGCAGCACGATCCCTTCAACGCTTTCCGCGACTATGGCAATCTCCACGCGCTTCCCGCCGGTTATTTCATCACAGAAACCTTCGTCGGCGGGGCGAGCCGATATGCCGACTTCGGCAGGGGAGACTGGCTCAAAGATATTCGCTCGGTCGGCACGCTGCAGATCCCAGACTGGTTCCTATCAAACTATTTCTACCGTGAGATGGGAGCCGTGCTGCGCTGGCTACTGCTGCCGTTCTTGCTTCTCTCCTCGGTCACCCTCGTGGCGATCCTTGGTGAGCTCCTGCGCGTTCTAGGTATTTTTGACTACAATGTTCTGTTCGACAATCCGCTGATGAACCGCTTGGGCATCGTTGACAATGTTCTGCAGGTGGTGATCGCGATCAATTCCGTTTTCCTAATTTTGTTCGGTGTGCCCATGGCCCTGCTGCTGCACGACCTGAAGCGAACCTTGCGTCGCTTCCACGTGATGACCGGCCGCTGGACCATGCCGGATCTCGATTCGGAGTTGTCTTACCTGCAAGCGGCTGAAGCGGTGTTCCAACGAGATAACCAGGTTGCGGTCTTTATTTTTGGGCACACGCATGCTGCGTTCCTGAAACGGCTGGGCTCGCAAGGCCGCGTCATCCTCAACACCGGGACGTGGTTGAAATTATTGCGCCGCGTTCCGGTCCGCTTTGGTCTATTGCCGGCGGTCTACTACCCGTCCTATCGGCTGAATTATTTTTGCATCGAGGAAGAAGGCGACGGCGGTGTCATCCGCTATGTCGAGATCCCAAAGTTGCCCGGCAGCGAGCTCACGTGGCTGCAACGCGTCTTGACCTTCGGCAAGGTGCCAAAGCAGCTGGAGGCGATTGCGTCGAGGACGGTGCTGAATTTCTAATGGCAGCGGTTTTTACTCCTTTTGGCCAAGCGCCATTTTGCCGGCGCCGCCGGAAGAGTGCCCTAAGGGTCTAGGGTTTTTGCCCATATTCGCCTCCGGGCTAGCGCGTATTTCGCCGACAACAAATCGGGTGCCAAATGCGCCGACAAACCTCTGCAACGGAGAACCGTGATGTCACTTGGACGTTCGTCCCTTACTATCCTCGGTGCCGCGGCGCTGGGATTTACCGTTGGCGCCTCAAGTCTCGCCATTGCGAATTTCGGCATGTCAGGGCCGGGATCGCAGCTGGGAATGCCGCAATATATGCGGGCCGAGTCAAAAGCCGTCGCCGAACTCGGCGACCACGAGGGCGTCTTCGTCGACAAAGGGAGCTTCAAGCTTCACATGGGCAAGCCGAAGGCCATCCCGAGCGCAGACGCGCTCGGCAAGGGCGCCCATGAAGTGGCCAATGGGGCCATTATTTACCGCTCCGGCGGCAAGCTTTACCTCGTGGACGGAACGCCGGATCACGAATAGGCGGCCCGCTTCGGCCGGCGACGAGCTGGCGGCAGCAACCCGTTGCGATAGAGGCTTTCTTACGGCCGGGCACGGCCGTGGGAAAGCGGCGCCGCAGCCTTTCGAATGTCCAGCTTCGCTGCCTTTCGAATGTCCAGCTTCGCTGCCTTGGTGCCCCCCGTTTGTGGTCGCCCCCTCGAGCTGCGGGGCTGGCGGCTCAATCGTCAGGGGCGGCGGCCGCGCCAACGAGATCTGCGGCTCGGCCGTCGTCGCGTTTGTGTGACCCTGTGCAACCCAAAGGCCTTGGCGCGGACGGCGCACAACACGCCAATGCCAGCAAACCGCTACGCGCCCAGGCGCCGGTGGCACCAGAAAGAGGGTGCCGGTAGCGCCAGACGGCCGCCCACCCTCAATCGGCCCGTCAATCTTTCCTGTCGCCAACCTCGGGCGAAGGCGCGGCGATAGTGTGCAAGTCCGGCGATCCCTCAATCCTGCGTCTGCCGCAGTGGCGTCCTCGGCTTCCGCATGGGATACCTCCGGCGATTGGATGCTGGAGGGTGCCACCCCTTGGGACTACGATTGACGGGCGTCGTCTAGGGACGGGCTTGGTTGACCTTCTCGCTAGCGACAGCGGTCATGAGCACGAGATGGGTCGGTGGCCAGAAGAACAAAAACGGTCAATGATCGGATGCAGAAGGGCTATCGGTACGAGCTTACCGCACCGATCGGACGCAACTTTGATCCTGAGTTCCGGCCGCAACTGACGCCAGCGGCAATGCTTCGCCTCGGCGTGTTCGGCGGCAAGTATATGACCGACGGCAGGAAGGAGTTTCCACGCAGTTGGTTTGTTCGCGCCAAGCTCGCTACCGGTCGATCCGACCCGTCGTTGAATTGCTTCGGCGTCTCGGCCAGCCAACCCCTGTCGGTGTGGCGGAGAAAGGGCTGGATCCACCCGGCTGATCCGCGCGGCTGGTTCCAATGGTATTGCCGCTACTACATGGGTCGCCGTCTCCCTGACGAGGATGCGCGCCAGATCAAGCGCTGGAAAGCCATCCGGCGGCATCTGCGCCAGGTGCAGCGAAACTGCGAACCGCGGGATCTCGGCTGCCGTAAGCGCCAACGCCAAGCTCTGCTGCACTGGGCCTATGACAGTCGAAAGATATAGCGGCGGCCGCGCTGGCGATTTTGCCCGTGTCAGGGCGTGGAAGGGCGATTTTGCCGCTCAAGGTCCTGCAACAGCCGGGTGACATTGGGATCGGTCGGGGCGATGCGCGCCAACTTTTGCGCGTAGGCGAGCGCCGAGGGGATGTCGCCCCCTTCGCGTGCGAAACTGATCAGCGCCAGCAAGGTATCGCGATCATCGGGATGGCGGCTCAGGCTGTCCGTCAGGACGGAGATGGCTTCGCTTGCTCGCCCCGCGGAATTGAGGGCGACGGCATAGACATAGGCGTATCTTGCCTGCTCCGGGGCGAGTTGGGCCGCAAGGCGGAGCTCGTCAAGGGCGGCATCGAGCCGTTTCAGGCGCACCAGGGTCAGACCGAGGGCATGGTGAACGCCGGCATCCTGCGCGCCCTCGGCGAGGGCCTGGCGCAGGATCTGCTCGCCGTCGTTTTCGCGGCCCAACTGCCGATAAAGATCGGCCAGATTGATTGCGGCGGGCGTGTATTGCCGACTGAGCCGGAGCGCGGCTTTGAACTCGGCTTCCGCCTCAGCCGCCGCCCCACGCCGCAGGTAGAATGACCCGAGCATGGAGCGCGATTCGGGACGGTCGGCGTTAAAGCGCATCGCCGCGACGAACTCTTGCGCCGCGCCCTCAAAGCGTTCGCGCTCCGCCGTCGACAAGCGTGCGGTCTCCGCCCCCGCCAAGACATAGGCGGCTCGCGTGCGCACACCTTTGACGTCGTCGCCCAGCAATGCCGAGGCAAGGGGCCAGCGCTGGCTCACGGGCAGGGCCTCGACCACATCGAGCGCGCCGATGCGCACCATTGGGTCAGGATCGGAGAGGCTGGCGCGTACGAGAGGGATCGCCGCTGGGGTCAGCCGCGGGCCCAGTTCGGCTAGCGCGCTGGCGCGTGCGATCGCTGGCGTTGCACGATCCGCGGCCACCTGGGCGAGCAGCCTGGCCGCCTCCGCCTTGCCGGTCCAGGCCGCATGCAAGGCCGGCGCGAAGGTCTGGAAGCCCTTTCGGTTCGGACCATGCCAGCGCTCAATCGCGGCCGCCGCCCAGTCCGGCGATTTGTCGGCGTGGCAGCCGTTGCAGGTGTTGGGCGTGCCCAGCTTAACGGTGAGGTCGGGACGGGGAATGCGAAAGCTATGATCGTGCCGCTGATCGACCACCATATAGGTGCTGATCGGCATGTGACAGGACGCGCACGCCGGCGGCGAGCCGGCGTGCCCGTGGTGGGCGGTCGCCGCGTACTTGTCCACGGCATGGCATTGCAGGCAGGCACCATCACCGGGAACGCGGAGTTTGGCGCTATGGGGGTCGTGACAGTCGCTGCAGGTGACGCCCGCGGCGAACATTTTGCTCTGCTTGAACGAGCCGTAGTTGTAGACCTCGTCGAGCATCTGGCCGTCGGCTTGATAGAGGCCTCGACTGAGCGGGGAAACGCTGTGCGTTTCCGACAACCAACGACCCGGCTGCCAATTTTCCGAGAATTGGCCGCGGCGCGCGTGACATAGGCCGCAGGTCTCCGTTTCCTTGCGCAAGGAAAAGGCGAGCTCGCTGCGTGTGGCGTTGCCGCTCCTTGCGTCGATCTGCCAGCTGACCTTGCTGCGTTCGTCGAAGCGAAGCAAAAGACCCAGGCTCGGATCATCGTCTCTTCCGAATGGCCACCAACGCTTGTGGTCGCTGGCCCAAGCGATATGGCTAGAGCCGGGGCCATGACAGGCCTCGCAGCCGACGCTGATCTCCGCAAAGGTCGTGGCGAAACGATCTGTCGCCGGGTCGTAGTTCTTGCGCACGCCGGTCGAATGACATTCGGCACACATGAAGTTCCAATTCTGGTTGAGCTTGGTCCAGTGCAGGAAGTCGTCGTGTCGGATTTGCTCGTTCGGATAGAGGTGAAACCAGCGTTGGCCACCCTTTTGCTTGGGGCGGGTGTCCCAGGCCAGCGACAGCGCTTGCAGGCGGCCGTCCGGAAAGGCGATTAAGTATTGTTGCAACGGATCGACGCCGAACGTGTACTTGATCTCGAAGGTGGCAAGCTTGCCGTCGGGGCCGTCGGTTTCGACCAGGAACTTGTCGTTGTCGCGAAAAAAGCGCGACCGCACACCGAAGTAGTCGAAGGTCGCGCCGGAAAAATCGCCGAGCACGGTCGCCTCGCTGGCATGGTCCATGGCGTGCCTGTGCTGCGAGCCGCGCCAGAGCTCGGCCTGTTGCTGGTGGCAGCCGGCGCAGATCGTGCTGCCGACGAAGGTGGCCGCGGTGACGTCGCCGGACAGCGCCAGTGACGCGGCCTCGCGGCCCCGGCCCGTCAACCATGACAAGCCCAAGCCGGCGATCACCACCAGGCCGGCGCCAAGAAGTGCGGCAAGCAAGATCTTGTTTTGGAAGCGGCCAACAGGGCGTGGGCGATCGCGGGCACCGTTGCTTGCCGTTCGCGATCCCGGCTCAGTTGCGGATTTGCTTCGGGAGCGCGCCACGATCGGTCGGTCTTCAGGCAGATGGGCTCAGGGCCTAAGAAGGTCTTCGGGCTGGGAGCGCTAAAGGCTAGTCGCACCGAGGCGGCGAGCTAATCCGGGATTACCCTATGGCCGGTCTGCTCGAGTGGGTATGACCCGAGTTCTGCCCGTGACCCCCGAGCCCGAAACCGATGCGCTTGCTCGAGCAGCCGCAGGACGGCGCAAGCGCGCGCGACCGGGCTCGGCTCGCGCCGCACAATGACGGAAAGGCAACAGCGACCGACAAAAGCCAATCTGCATGGGAAAACATGGAGATGGGACACTTTGCGTGCCCTAACATGTAACTGCTGTTGAGGGAGTAAAGGGGGACTGCGAAATGCCGGGGGGAACGGTTGGGGGCACGCCGTGCCGGCGCGGATTGGCGCGCCTTAAGGGGGCCGCAGCGGCCTTTAGCTGGAGCCTCTTCTTCGTTGGCGGGTTGTGCTTGCGCGCCGCGGCAGGGTGCGTTGATCCTGCAACGCTCACGCACTCCACGGTCAGCATGACAAGGTATTTCGACGAAGAGGAAAAGAAGGCCAATCCGGGCACGGTGGGGATCCGCGGCACCGCCTGGTTCCTATCTGCGACCTCGATGGTGACGGCGGAGCATGTCGCCGCGGCCATGACGCTCTCCGGCCAAGATTGGAAGCAGGTCGAAATCCTGGATGGTGAGAACCGGCAATCGGCGACCGTGCGGCGGCAGAGTTTGGCCGGATTGCACGCCGAAAAGATCGCGGTGCTGGAGCTGCGCGCGCCAGTTTCGGGGGCGCGCGGCCTGGAGCTCAGGATGCAGCCGCTGGCCCCGGAGGAGCCCCTGGTTAGCCTCGCCTATCCCGGCAATCGGCTGCGTTTCGCCGCTGGCCGCTTTGTGCAGTATGGCGACAGCGATCGCTTCAAGGGCACGGCCCTGCTCGAGATGTACGACGGCGACGATCGCCTCGTTCTCGATCATGGTGCCTCCGGCGCCCCGGTGCTGGATTGCCAGGGCCAAGTGGTCGCCATCGTCAGCAACCTCTTCACCCAAACCTTGGAGTTTCCGTTCCGGGCGCTGCGAATCTCGACGGCCTGGGGGCAGCCCAACGTTCTCTCCGTGCCAATTCAGGCGCTCAAGGATTTTACCGAGGCCAGGTGACGATCAGCCCTGCCAATGCGAGCTAGTTGCTCGACGGCGGGTTGCGCAGCTTCTGCATGACCTGCTCGATCGAGAACGAGCCCGGTCGCTGGCGCGGTGGGAACTGTTGATAGCTCGCGAGGTGTTGCGCCACGATCTTTTGCGCAGGAAGAAGCACGAACGCGTGCTCGACGAACCACTTGACGTAGTCACCGGCCTCGTGTTGAGAGCGCTCGAAGGGGTCGGCGCGCAGATTGAACAGCATGGGCAAGCGCAGCGGCACCATCGGCTGCGCCCAGACCGCGAGGCCATGCGCCTTCTGTTCCATGAACACGGCTTTCCACTGGTCGTAACGAAGACCGGCAAGGTCGCCGTCGTCGGTCCAATAGAAAAATTCACGACGCTGGCTCGGACCGGTGCGGCCGAGCAGCGCACGCTGGTCGTAGCCATCCAAGTGGACGCGGAAGCTGCGACCGGCGGCGTCGTAGCCCGTGAGCAGCTTGGCCTTGATGTCGGGTTCACCGGCCGCGGCCAGCAAGGTCGCCGCCCAGTCCTCGGCGGAGAAGAGGTCGTTGATCTCCGTGCGGGGCGGCACCAGCCCCGGCCAGCGCAGCAGCGCAGGCACGCGGTAGCCACCCTCCCAGTTGGTGTTCTTTTCACCGCGAAACGGCGTGGTTCCCCCGTCGGGCCAAGAGAAGGCCTCGGCGCCGTTATCGGTGGTGTAAATGACGATGGTGTTATCGGCGATGCCGAGGTCATCGAGTTTTTTCAAAACCTGTCCGACTTGGGCGTCGTGCTCCACCATGCCATCGGGATAAATGCCAAGGCCGGTGGCTCCCTGTGACTCGGGTTTAAGCCGCGTCCAAATGTGCATGCGGCTCGGATTGAGCCAGACGAAGAACGGCTTTTTGTCCTGCTGCGCGCGATCGATAAAGCCAAGGGCCGCGCGCAGGAATTCCTCATCGATGGTTTCCATGCGCTTCTTGGTCAGCGGTCCGGTATCCTCGCATCTTTGTTTGCCCCAGGCACCGAAGCGGGGGTCTTCGCCCGGCGTGTCGGTCGCCGTGGCAACGCATTTCAGCACGCCGCGGGGACCAAATTCCGCTTTGAAGGCTGGATTTTTTGGATAGTCGGGGTGTTCGGGCTCGTCCTCGGCGTTGAGGTGATAAAGATTGCCAAAGAACTCGTCGAAGCCGTGCACGGTTGGCAGGAACTCGTTACGGTCGCCGAGGTGGTTCTTGCCGAATTGTCCGGTGGCATAACCCTGCGGCTTGAGCAGCTCGGCGATGGTCGGATCCTCGGCCGACAGCCCCTCCTTTGCTGACGGCAATCCGACTTTCAAGAGTCCGGTGCGCAGCGGGCTTTGCCCGGTGATGAAGGCCGCGCGGCCGGCGGTGCAGGACTGCTGGCCATAGTAGTCGGTGAGAATAGCGCCTTCGGCGGCGATGCGGTCGATGTTGGGTGTGCGGTAGCCCATCATGCCGCGGTTGTAGGCGCTGATGTTCCAGTAGCCGATGTCATCGCCCATGATGACGAGAATGTTCGGTTTTGCCGCCTGCGCCGAGGCTGGCGCCCATGGGATAAAGGCGGCGACGACCAGCCACAGCAAGCCAACGCCCCTGTTCGCAACCGTGCTCATGGCCCTACCTCCGAGCGCCCAAGCTATGTGTGAGCCTGCGCTCGACGACCGTCATCTGCGCGCACAGCCAAACGCTCGCAATCCCGCGCGCGCCGTGGGCTAGGCGCGCTGTGGCTTGCAAGGCTCAGTTGCGCAAGGCGCAACTGGCTCGGCAGTTTCAACGGCGGGCGTGCGCCCCACAACTGCACTTAGGGGCAGGGCCTCGGCGGCGGTGGCCCCGCCTCGCACGCAGCCGCGGACCCCCTGCTACGCGGACCCCCTGCTAGCGGCGCGCATACTCAAACGGCGGCATGGCGCGCAGGGTTTCTTTGCTGGCGCCCGGCAACACCAGTCGCTCATTCTTGAGCTGCAACTGTTTGGCCGGAATGGCGACGTCGTGTGCGCCGATGCCGAGGAAGCCGCCCGTACTGACGATCCCATACGAGGCGGACCGGTCTTTGTTCAGAATGATGTCCTCGATCTTGCCAATCTTTTCGTCTTTGTCGTTGTAGACGGACTGCCCGAGCAACTGACGCTGCACGCTCCAGCCGTTGATGACGTCATTGAGCTCGACCACGGAGACACCGATCGTCGTGGTGCCGGCGGTTTGCGCGCCAACGGTTGTCGCGGCGGGCGTCAGCAGCAATACCGTCAATCCGGCGTACAATAGCTGTCGCATGGTGAGGGACCTCCAGCCAAGTTGTTGTGGGGGCTGCCCGTCGCAAAGTGCCGCGCCGCGCAGTCAGGCGAAACTAGCATCGATGGCCGGTGGCCAAATCGGGGGCAACCCTGAATTGGGACAATGCGCACCCCGAAACTGTCGCCGATGTTAGCTTCTCTTACGGCGACGGCAGGGCGTAAGCCGCCAGGCGTTCACGGGCCGCGCCCGACCCGAGGCCTCTTTTGTGTGCCCGCACGCCGCCTGAGCGGGGTCAATTGGCCGTCCCTGGCCGCAGCGGACGCCATCGCCCGGCGCTTCGGGTGTCATCCGCCTTTTCACTCGGAATTTTCCCTAGTTGTGGCTGAGCCGGAGCGGCGCTCAGCTTGAGCAAGGTGTTGTACTCGCGAGCTTGACCGCAACCCGCCGGCAAGATGGGTGGGAGGTTGGGCCAGCTCATGTCCGGGTGACGCATGAAGATACTCGTCATCGAGGACGATCGACAGACCGCACAATATCTAGCCAAGGGCTTGCGTCAGCACGGCCACGTCGTCGAGGTGGCAGACAACGGTCGCGATGGTCTATCGCTGGCGGCCAGGGAGACGTTCGACGTCATGGTCGTCGACCGAATGCTGCCCGGTCTCGACGGCCTTGGCCTGGTGAAGACCGTTCGCGGCGCCGGCGTCAGGACCCCCATTCTCATGCTGACGACGCTGGGGGGTATCGACGACCGCGTCGAGGGTCTGGAGGCGGGGAGCGACGACTATCTGGTGAAGCCGTTCGCGTTCGCAGAGTTGATGGCGCGCGTCAATGCTCTGGCCCGGCGCCCGCCGATTGCGGGCGCCGAGGCGACGTTGCGGATCGCCGACTTAGAGATGGACCTGCGGCGGCGAAAAGTGCGGCGTGCCGGGGCAGAGATCGAGCTCACGCCGCTTGAGTTCAAGCTGCTCGAGCAGCTGATGCGCCAGGCACCACACGTCGTCACACGAACCATGCTCCTGGAGCAGGTCTGGGGCTTTCACTTCGACCCGAAGACGAGCGTTGTGGAAACGCATATGAGCCGGTTACGCGGGAAAATCGACAAGGGCTTTGCCTGCGAGCTCATTCATACCGCACGGGGATCGGGCTACGTCGTGCGGGTGCCCGATGCACGTCGCTAGCAGCCTGATTGCTCGGCTTACCAGCCTCTATGTGATTTTGTTCGCCGCCTCGGTCGTCATCCTGTTTGCCCTAGTCTGGTTTGTGACCAGCCGCTCGATGACCGCGCAGCTGATGGCCAACGTGCAGCGCGAGGCGATCTCGCTGGCGGACGAGTATCGCGCCACCGGCGCGCTGGCGGCCGCCGCACTGGTTGAACGACGGCTGCGACGCGGTGGTCTCGCCTACTATCTCTTGCAGCGTCGCGATGGCGCCTGGATTGCCGGCAACATCGCCCCGGTCGCGCCGGTGCTAGGGCCGCTTGACTTGCAGGTGCGGCTGCAGTCCCGCGCAGAGACGGCCGGGGAGCGAACGCCGGGGGACCTGCGCAACGCCATCGGCTACGGCGTGCTTTTGGGTGACGGCACCTTCGTCCTGGCCGGCGAGGACGTCGGCCGCTTGCAGGCCACGCGGACGGCGATCCTGACCGCGTTTTCCGTCGGCGGCGGCGTGTCGGTGATCCTGGCCATCCTGGGCGGATTGGCGCTGAGTGTCGGTTTTCTGCGCCGGGTGGAATCGGTCAACCGGACGGCACGCCAGGTCATGGCGGGGCAACTGGACTCGCGCGTGACGGTCAGGGACAACGGCGATGAGCTCGATCGGCTAGCCGCCAACCTCAATGCCATGCTCGATCGCATTCAATCCCTGATGGAAAGCCTTAAGCAGGTCTCGAGCGATATCGCCCACGATCTCAGAACGCCGCTGGCTCGCCTGCGCCAGAACCTGGAAACGGCAAAAGCCAGTGCCACGAGCGTCGAGGAATTCCGGTCTTCGACGGACGCCGCCATAGCCGAGACGGATGGTTTGCTCAAGACGTTCTCGGCCCTGCTGCGCATTGCCCAAATCGAGTCCGGTTCGCGCAAGGCTGGCTTCGCCAGGGTTGATCTATCCGAACTTTTCGAACTCGTTGCCGCAACGTTTGCGGCCGTGGCCGAGGATCAGGGACACGAGCTCGTTGCCGACATTCACGGTGGGATTGCGATTTCTGGCGATCGCGAGCTTCTGCTGCAGCTGGCCAGCAACCTGGTCGAAAATGCCATTCGCCACACCCCCAGCGGCAGTAAGATTGAGTTTCGCTTGCGCACGGAGATGGATGAAGTCATCGCCGCGGTGCTCGACAATGGTCCCGGCATTCCCGAACAGGAGCGCAGCAAGGTCTTTCGGCGCTTCTACCGCCTCGATATCAGCCGCACGACGCCGGGAAGCGGATTAGGTCTCGCCCTGGTGGCGGCGATTGCCGACCTGCACGGTGCGCGCATTTGCCTGAGCGATCGCGGCCCTGGCCTCGTTGTGGAGGTGCGCTTTCCCGCCTCGACGGTGGTGCCGGCGCAGCCTCAAAAACTACCCTCCGGTGCTGAGCCCTGAGGCTCGGTTTACGAAATCGTATAGCAAGCGCAAACCTCCGGAAACCTGGCCAACTCTAACTTCGGTCGATATGGGCCGGCGGAGAGGTCTCCGACCAGGCCGCACGCGGCTAGTTATGGAGATGACCAATGCCGGATCGGGATCATAAACCGGACCACCGCCATGCCTGGAGTGGCGCGTTCGTTCTAGCGAAAGCAAACTCCAGGTCGAGGCTAAAGGCGGGCCTGCTCGCGAGCGTCGCGGCCGGCGCGCTGTTTGCAGCCAGCGTGCATTCGATCCGCGCCGAAGCGCCCCAGCTCAAGAGCGCGACGGCTTCGGTCGCGGCCGCCCAAACCACGGGGCAATCGTCGGGCTTTGCCGATCTCGTCGCCAGCGTTAAGCCGGCGGTGGTTTCGGTGCGGGTGAAGAGGGACATGGTGCCGCAGCTGATGTCGGATGATGGCGACGGCCGGCTGTTCGAGGGCACACCGTTCGAGAAATTCTTCAAAGACTTTGGTGGCAAGGGAATGGCGCAGCCGAAGGGCAATGGCCAGCACGAGTCGGTGCAGGGGCAGGGCTCGGGCTTTTTTGTCAGTGCCGACGGCTACATCGTCACGAACCACCATGTGGTCGACAAGGCCGTCAAGGTTGAGATCGTCACCGACAAAGGGGTGACGCTGGACGCCAAGGTCATCGGTACCGATGCCAAG
>Ga0070695_100001513_pt1 | contig 12907 bp, 11 predicted proteins | sample KBSK1252metaG_FD_65471 | JGI IMG/M metagenome (GOLD analysis project Ga0070695, IMG submission 65471) | Corn, switchgrass and miscanthus rhizosphere microbial communities from Kellogg Biological Station, Michigan, USA - KBS K1-25-2 metaG | ecosystem: Host-associated > Plants > Roots >...
CGTCTGGCCGCCTGCCGGCATTGCCTTGGCGGCGGTGGTGTTGCGGGGCTATCGCGTCTGGCCTGGTGTCTTCCTCGGCGCCTGGCTGGCCAACGTGGTGGTGTTTCTCGGCAATCAGACCGGTGGGATGCTCACGATCGTTTCGATTTCGCTTGTGATCGCCCTGGGCAATACCCTTGAGGCCATCGCCGGCCGATTCCTGCTCCAGCGCATGATCGGCGTTGACCGTCTCCTTCGCCGCGGTCCGCAGGTCTTCGCCTTCACCGCCGTGGCGCTCACGGCCTCTGCGGTCAGCCCTAGCATCGGTGCCACCGTCATCGCGATGGCCGGGATTGCCCCGTCGTCGATGTACGGGACGGTGTGGCTGACGTGGTGGTTGGGGGATGCCCTTGGCATAATCTTGCTGGCTCCGATGGCGCTCCTGTGGCGGGTCGCGCCGCCACCCGGCCACCGCGTTCGTCGACGTGCCGAGGGGACCCTTCTCCTGGCGTCAGTCCTCGCGACCGGAGCGATTGCGTTCCCGGGTTGGCTCCTCGCGCCCGGTGCACGCTACCCGTTGATTTTCCTGCCGATCCCCTGCCTGGTGTGGGCCGCGCTTCGGTTCGGGCCACGGGATGCGGCGGCCGCCACCCTACTCACGTCCGGGTTCGCCGTGTGGGCCACGGTCCAGGGCGAGGGACCCTTCGCGGGCTACACCCCGAATACCTCCTTGCTCTTGATCCAGGCGTTCGCCGGCACGGTGACCGTCACCATTTTGACCCTCGCCGCCGTCGCGAGGGAGCGCCAAGAGGCGCAAGCGAAGCTGCAGGCCGCGCACAACACTCTCGACGCCCGGGTGACGGCACGCACCCAGGATCTCGTGCGGGTCAACGAGACCCTGCACGCCGAAATCGCCGACCGAAGGCGGGCTGAGGACGCATTGCGCACTACCGAGGCTCGGTTTCGAGGGGTGCTCGAGTTCGCGCCGGACGCGATCGTGATTGTGAACACGGCGGGCGAGATCGTCCTCGTGAACGCGCAAGCGGGGACGCTGTTCGGCTACGCGCGCGAGGAATTGCTCGGGCAGCGCGTGGACCTGTTGGTGCCGACGCGCTCGCGCTCGGACCACGGCCACCATCGTGACGCGTATGTCTCGAATCCTCGCGTGCGACCCATGGGCGCGGGGATGACGTTGTATGGGGTGCGCAAAGATGGCACCGAATTCCCGGTCGAGATCAGTCTCGGTCCACTGGAGACGCCGGACGGACACTTCGTCGCTGCGGTCGTTCGGGATATCACGGAGCGCCGTCAGACCGAGGAGGCGCTGCGGGCGATCGAGGCCCAACTGCGGCAGGCCCACAAGATGGAGGCCCTCGGCCAACTCGCGAGTGGCATCACCCATGACTTCAACAATCTCTTGACGGTCATTTTGGGCCGCGGCGCGCTGCTCCTGGAACGCGTCGGGCGCCCCGGCCTGGTACGATCGAACGTTGAGCAAGTGGTCCGGACCGCCGAGCGCGCGGCCTCCCTCACCCGTCAGCTCCTTGCCTTCAGCCGGAAGCAGGTCCTCGAGCGTGAGCGTCTCGATCTCAATGATCTCGTCGCCGGCATGGCCACACTGCTCCAGCGGCTGATGCCAGAGAATATCGAGCTGACGATCCGCCCCGGCCTCCAACTCGAACGGGTCAAGGCGGACCGGGGGCAACTGGAGCAGGTCATTCTGAACCTGAGTATCAATGCCCGGGACGCAATGCCGCACGGGGGCCAGCTCACGATCGAGACCGACAATGTCGACCTCGACGAGGCGTTCGCTCGGCACCATGTCGGCGCGCAGACGGGGCCGCATGTCCTGCTGGCCGTCACGGATACGGGCTGCGGGATGGACGCGGCGACCCAACAGCGGATCTTTGAGCCGTTCTTCACGACGAAGGCGGCGGGCCAAGGGACGGGGCTGGGCCTCGCCACCGTGTACGGCATCATCAAACAGCACGAGGGGTATCTCGCGGTGGAGAGCGCCCCAGGGGCGGGGGCCGTCTTTCAAATCTACCTCCCGTCCCAGCATGAGGACATGTCGGTGTCATCGGTCGAACCACCGCCGCCGGCCCGGGTTCCCCTCGGTTCCGGCACGATCCTGCTCGTTGAAGATGCGCCGGAGGTCCGGGCCTTGGCGGCAGAGATCCTCCGGATCCAGGGATACACCGTGCTATCGGCCGCGAATCCGGTAGATGCGCTCGGGCATGCCGGACTGCATGCGGGCCCAATTGCCCTGCTCTTGACCGATGTGGTCATGCCCGAGATGAGCGGGCTCGAACTCGCCGACCGTCTCAGGGCTCGGGATCCGGCGCTCAAGGTGCTGTACATGTCTGGCTACCCCGACGATACGATCGCCCAGTACGGCGACGCCCTGGTGCCGTTCGTTCAGAAGCCGTTTACGCCGGATCGGTTGGGCCGGGCCGTGCACGAGGCCCTGCATCGCGCGTAGGGGAATCCCAGCCGATCCACTCGGCTACAACCAAGACCTCCCATCATCAACGGCGCCCCTCCGCGCAACCACCGAAATCGAACACTATCGCCTTCCGGGTTGACCTGGTCTAGACGATAGCGCGGGTCCGCAACCACCGACATCGCCTCGCCTCACCTTTGAGGTGGATGTCTGTCCCGATCTAAGTCCGAGAGCCCTTCCTCAGACGCCAATAGTGGGAACTAGGTGGGAATCGATGTGGGAATATGCTGGGAACATGGGAATCGGACCGGGTCTCCCCCGGGCCCGGCGCCGAGCCCCACATGGCCGCCGACCTCGGTCAATGTTAGTGGGTCTTTCGAACCCGTGTTTCAGTCACGACCACGTTTTCGCTAGGCCTGCTCTATGCTGGCTCTCCGGTGTGAGCCCATCCTTTATCGTCGGCGATGCCCCAGATGAAGGAGACGATTTTGTTGTGCGTTGCCTGGTCCACTATTACGTTCGGTCCCTCTCAATAATCAGTTCACAGCGGTGATTCCCGTCGGACAGGTCCCTACTCCCCGGCGAAATATCTCTCCGCCACGTCCAGCAGTATCCTCTCCCGTATAGCCCCTTTCCCTGCGGGATGTTGAGCATTTTGTTGTAGGAAGGCGTGGCGTCCTCCTAGACAAGCTCAACCTTGACCTGGCGACCGACGGCGCGGGCGGCGCGGGCGAGGGTCTCGAGGGTCACGGAGTCGCTGTCAGGGTCAAGGAGCCGGTCGAGCTGGCTGCGGCTGGTGTCCATCCTGCGGGCCATTTCCGCCTTGGTGATGTGCTTCTCCTGCATTGCCTGCCCGATCTGCCAGGCAAGAACGCGCTTGATGGCCACGGCCTGGGTCGACTCGTAGGTGCCGTCTTCCTTCAGGAAGTCATCGAACGGAGAGCCGATGCCCCCTTTCTTTCTGTTGCGTTTGCTCATTGCTCAATCTCCTTCATGCGTTTTGCGGGCCAGGGCCAGGTCCTCGTCCGGGGTCCTCTGCGTCTTCTTCACGAAGGCGTGCAGGAGCACCATTTGGCCGCGGGCGATGCAGAAGAGCACGCGCGCGGTCCGGTTGCCGGGAAGGTTGCTTCGCACCTCCCATAGCCCCTGCCCCAGAGGCCGGCAGACAGGCATTCCGACCGGCCACCCGTATTCGACCGTCGCTATGTCCTGTCCGATCTCGCGACGGTCCTCGGGCGGCAGGGCTTTCAGCCAGTCGCGGACCGGCTCGGTTCCTGCCGGGGTCCGGTAAAACGCCGCGGCGATCTTCTTGAGGGCATGTCCCATATGCAAGAGTACCAAAAACGGTACGCACTGTCAAGGATGGGAAACTCAGCTACGACTTGATGCTTTCGTCGAGTCCCCTGCCCTGTTGTCTTCCTTCGAGGCGCCGAAGCCAAGCGCCGAGCACCCCCAGCGACAAGCTCGCGCTTCAAGCGAGCGTTCCCGCTGTGCGAGATTGCCGGCGCAGCGTTTCGACTGCTGCCGCAACTGCGGCGGAGTCCGGGGCCTTTTCACCCCACTCCTGCCAGAAGTTACGGGTCTGGCTAAGCGGCTCGATGGTTGGGAACTTCAGCTTGATTCGGGCGGGGAGGAGGATCGCGTCGCCCAGTAACAAGGCTTCGCCGGTGTCGAGCAGCGGCAAGTCGTCGAGGACACCCGCCAGCGAATCAGGCATTAGGCGACGGACGACATTCTGGTCCTGATCGTTGGTCAAGCGCAGGATGAGGAAGTTGTTGCACTGGCTGAGGATGGTTCGGCTCACGTCCGAGGGGCGCTGGCTCACCACAAGCAGGGAGACGCCGTATTTTCGCCCTTCTTTAGCGATGCGCTCGAAGGAGTAGAGGGCCTGTTTCTCAACTGCGTCCGCGTCTTCACGGACCGGCAAGTACAGATGGGCTTCGTCGCACACGAAGACGAACGTCGTCCGCTTTTCCGACTCCATCCAGAACTGGACATCGTACAGCAGTCGTGCGAATACGCCCGTGACGACGGGGAGCACGTCCGACGGCACTTCGGAGAAGTCCACCACCTTGATACCGTGCTTTCCCTCGCCAGGGGCAAGCAGCTGTGCGATTTGCTTCGCGAGCCAGTCGTACTTGAGAGTAGCCTCTGGCGGCTTGAACATGAAGCCGTACCGGCGGTCCTCCGCCTTGGCTTCGAGGCGGGAGATAAATCGGGTCAGTTTCCCGTTCCACTCTCCCTTGATCTCCGCTTTCGTCGCCCCAGGCTTCATGCCCGTGTCGTCCTCTCGCAGCTTTACGACGAGATCGGTGAGCTTGTAGGGCACGGGCGAGTCCACGGTGAATGTTGCACGGACCGTCTCCTGCTTCTCGTGCTTCAGGGTCGTGTCCTTGAACTCCCGCACATGAGTTGTAAATCGCGCTGCCTGGTTGGGCGCGTTCTGATCGCTGCGGTCCAAGATCATCGAGAGCATCTCTTCCCGGTTCAGGAGCCAGTATGGCAGGAAGAGTGCGTTTTCCGGGGGTTTGGCGAGATCACCCGGACCTGCGATCTTGAACGCGGCGGCAATAGGGATTGGTACTGTGCCGTCCTTAGGGGCGGGCGGGTTCGCGAGCGAGGCGTACTCGCCGTGCATGTCGAACACGATGATGTTCGCATGCTTACGGGCGTGTGCACGTTCCAAGATCAACGACACCGCGCAGCTCTTGCCCGAGCCGGTACTGCCTAGGATCGCCGCGTGCCTCTGGAAGAAGCGATCGCCATTGGCGATCGCGGCGGCTGAGCGGTCGATGGCGAAGTGGCCGAGTTCGAGCCGCTGCGTCTCATCCAAGTCCTTGCCCAGTAACCCCATGAACCGCTGAAGGTTGCCGCCCTCGATGAGAAAACAATCGCGATCGATTTGTGGAAACGAATCAGCGCCCCGCTTGAACCGATTGTGGACGGTTCCCTCAATCGTGCGGTAGGTACCGAGTAAGACGGCCCGGACTGAATCGTCCGGCACGACCTCCACCGCGAGCGTGGTGGGTGCCATCGGATCAGGCTGCGCTGTCTGCTCGCGGAGCTGCCGAGTCACTCGCTCCGTCATGCTGATCAGGAACTCCTGAGCGGTCGCCCCCTGAATTGCGATAAGGGTCCCAACCGCAGCGCGCGGCAAAAGCGCGGCGTTCTCCACCGCGATGAGTACGCGGCTCGTGTCCACGGACGCGACCTTGCCGAGCTTGGCCGGCGGGTCGAACGTCAGAATGGGTGCATCGGTCATGTCAGTAGCTCCTTTGCCAGAACGCCCAGATCCCACAAATCGTGCCCCTGGTTCTCGAACCGGTGTCCCTTTGTCACCATCGCGACTCCCGCCCATGCCGTCGGTTTCGAGAGGCAAACGCAGCGCGGCGATTCCTCCGCCAGCTTCTCGACCTTCGAGCTCGCCGATCGGTTCAAGATCAGCGTGGGCGTGCCGTCCTGAATGCGTTTTACGAGATGGGTTTGCAGGTGATCGTCGTGGAACCCGTACCCCACGACCAGCAGACGCCCGGCCAGCTTGATGTAGTCGTTGGCCAAATCGCGATGCTTGTCGAAGGGCGAGTTGTAGCCAGCCCGGTACTTGTTGATGCCGGGCGTGATCATGAGGCGTTCCGCGTCCAGATCCAGACTGCAACGACGCGCGTCGGTGCCGGATTGGTACCAGTCAAAGCTCCCATGCGGCTTCAGGACGATCGCGCGGGGGAAGTGGTCGAGGACGGTGGTCTTGGCGCGCGTTGTGATGCCCCGGCATGATCCCATGGAACTTCGGGCATGGTCGAATGCGCCCGCATAGTGCCCGACGGCTGTGGTGTCCACATGGAAGCCTGCCATCTCGCATGCCACTTCGATGAGTCGATCATAGTTAGGTGTCAGGATCGGCAGCCCATTCGTCGGCTTCAACACCTTGGCCAGGAATGTCGTCAGGCGAAGCGAGCGATCCCCTCGGAGCACCGCGCTCATGACTTCGCGTTCCTTCGGCATTAGCAGTTTGCACGTCTCTTGTGCGATCCAGACCTCAAGCGTGTCGGATGGCGGGTGCTTAAGCAGCGCCGCTTCCAATCCTTCGCCGGCATCCAGCACAGCCTTGATCTGGTTCCACAGCATCGCGTCGGTTCCGGTCAGTACGCCCGCGCCGTTGCTGAGATGCGTTGCAAGCGCGGGCATTCCCGGGATCCCCTCAGCGGCGGACAGCCCGGACCCGATCACCAACGCGAGACCGTCGGTGAAGTGCTCCTGCACGAACGTGACTAGTGCGTTGTAGTCCATCTTCGTACTCAATGCGGGGACCGTCTCAAGAGTAGTATCTTGCCGACTCGCGCCTCACAAGTGTTTCGCGCTTGGGGGCCTCCCCTGCCCTTGCGGATTTCGCGTTTCCGGGGGCTGCAGGTGCTTTAAACCGCTTCGGGGTGTATGGCGCCCCTCCGGTGCCCGAAGCCTTTCCGCGGCGCTGCACGGAGCGCTGCTGGGCTAGGCGGGCAGCGGGGCCGGGATCAGCGCGAGCAGCGCGTCGAGCAGAACCTTCATGGTCCCCTGCCCTGCCATCAGTCTGAATCTTGGCCGGGATCCCGCGCTCGCACGGCGCGTGGCCTGTGCCATCTGCGGGTGGGACGCCTACCTGACGTCGGACGTTGCGGTCCTGGGCGAACCCGCGCGCGGGAGCCGCCGCCCTGGCTGCTTCCGGCCCGCCGGGATCACTCAGCGGACGGTGTAGCCCCGGCCGCTCATGCAGGCCGAGAAGGCGCGGTCGTAGCCTTCCTTAGTCTTGGTGTAGTTGTACGTGCCGCCCACGCCCGCCCCGCCGATACCGCCGGCGGCCGCGCCGATGGCCGCGCCCGTGCCCGCGTGGCCCGTTGCCGCGCCGATGGCCGCGCCGGCAGCGGCGCCGCCCACCGCACCGACCAGCGCGCCCACACCAGCGCCCTTGGCGCTGTCCGTCAGGGGATCGAAGCCCGTCTGCTGCTTGGCCCAGGTCTGGCAGTCGGCGGTGTCGCGGGACTGCTTCTCGGCCGTCTGGCCCTTCTGAGGATACACATAGGCGCTGGGCTGCGCTGCCGGCCCCGAGGCGCACCCCGAGAGGGCCGCGGCGAAGCCGATCAGGGCGGCCCATGCGGACACGCGGTGTCCAGTGTGCTTCATGTCTGAACCCTCCTTGGGCTCATTACTCCAGGTTGATGCGCTTCACCTTCGAGTATAGGAGGCCAGAGTTTTTCGGTCTACGGCGCGGGAACGGGGCCGGGAGTGTGACCAGCGCCGGGAAGGCCGGCGCGATGAGCGGGAACAGCGGGAGGAGCGTCGGGCAATGAGGGCTTAGAGCGTCAAGCCGACGTGGCGGAGAAAGGCGAAGGCGAGGTGCGGCTGCCGCCGGACGCGCCGCGAAGCCTCGGTGCGCCGGTTAGAACGCAGCGCTGCCAGATCAGCGGCGCAGACGACAGTTCCCCAGCTTTGACGTTGCCCCACACCTGTTCGATCGGGTTCAGCTCCGGGCGCCTACCCGGGAAGGCGTTCGACCCCCGTAAGCTTCCCACAGGACGATATCGGCGCCCGTCCCGCCATAAAGCGTGTCGAGCCCGTCCTGGCCGTTTTGGGGTGTCGGCATCCGCCCCGCCATGCAGCAGGTCGTTGCCGTTGCCGCCTTCAAGGGTATCGGTGCCGGCACCGCCATGGGGATAGTCATTACCCGAGCCGCCGAGGTCACCGGGCCGCGCGCCCACGTCTCCTCCGTGCCCGCGGCCATGCCCTTCACGGATCGGCGCCTACAGCGGTCCGGGGGTTGCCTCGCGGCGCCTCCCGCCGTTCAGCGTGGCGGAGCGCCGGGGTGCGTCGCGGTGATCGGTCCGTGATCGGCAGGGCATGAACCAGGTGGCCTGATCGCGACACCGTGGCGGCCCCAGGTCCCCTCGAAGGCCCCCGGGAGCCTCCAAGGTACCGAAGCCCGGACACTTTTCCAGGGTTGTGGCCATAGCAGGCCGGACACCGTTCCACCACTTCGCCGGGAACAGATCCCGTTCAGACCTTCAGATTGCGGCGGACGCGGGCCAACTCGGTCGCCGCATAATGGCGCTTGGAGGCGAAATCCCGAGGGCGCACAGCAAGGGAAACGTGTTCGGGCGCGTCCCGAAGCCCTCCTCACGGCCCTGGAGGCGCGGCCGACGCGAGATCCTCGGCTCACCCCCATGCCGCCGCTCCTGCGCTACACCGCGCCGAGATCAGCGCTCTCCGCGACCAGCATAGACGAACCGAGCGTACGTTCCCCGGAGACGCTAAGGGCGACGTTCTGCCTCCTGCGAGTAGCGACATGGCGGGCCCGGGGCGGGTCGACAGAGGGCGCGAGCGTGCATCGGCTCCGACATCCGGCGCGCCTCAGCCCTGGTTGCGCGGGTCTCCGTCGAGATGCTCTCAGCGCCCGCTCCCGGTGGCGCCCTGACCCCAGGCCGTCGGGAGTCCAGGTCTGGTCAACCCGCGCGCATTCGACGACAATTAGGCGCAGACATTCACCCTGGAGGGCCGATGCGCGCCATCGATCCCGCCGACCGAGCCATCGAGCTGCTAAAACGGACCCGAGATTTGCTGTTCGAGTGCCGCACCGCAGGCGAGGGCCTGGCAGAGCCACCAGCGGACAGCGAGCCGCCAGCCGTCGCTGGGGAGCGGACCGCCTATGGCGTGCTCGTCGCGGCGCTTGAAGAGGGCCTCGTCAAGACCTTGGAGCACGCCATCGACGTCCTCCGACGCTTCAGCGCGCCGGCCGGACCGTCTAGCGGCGAGTGGTTCTTTTGTTCTCCGTTTCCCGAGCGAAGGCGTTATGATACCCGACCGTGGCTGAGCAAGAGCAAAGCCAGCGTGAGGAAGGGACCGTAGAACCTTCCGGCATGATCGATACGCGTCAAGACGCGCCATCGTCGCCGAGACGATCAAGTGGGCGATTCCTCTCACGCCACATTGGTGGCATCGTCGTTTCGCTGGTGATACTCCTCCTTGCACCATTCCTCCTGTTGAGCGAGAACACGATCAAAGGCTTCATCGATTCCTGGCTCAACGACTGTGTGATCGTGTTCGAGAAGGAAGGCGTTCCGCCGAATCGCGTCAAGGTGACTGGGTATGTATCGGGCAAAGCGCCAAAGGCCCTGCCCATCACCTTTACCGCCTACGACGTGCTCATCAATCGCATCCTTTTCACCACCGATGTCGACAATCCCCACGCAGGTCGATTCGCCAATCTGGCACTCCATCCGCTCACAAATACAGCGTGCCCCGGCGCGCTTTGCGAACGGCTGGGCAAGATCCCGAGTTCGCCGAAAGTAACGGTCGAGATCGACGATATCTCCACCGAGTTTCGGTATGTCTTTTCGGTCGAATTCGATCAACCGGCGAGTCAGGACAAGCTCGGCATCTTTGTTCAGTTCGCCGAGGGGCTGCCGGGCGGGATTTGCCGTGTCGAGTACGCGAATCCGTTCAACTACCTCATTAGGACGACAAAGATCGAGAAGTTTGTCTTGATGCTTGTCGTCTTCCTCCTGGTGTCCATCCTCATCGCTTTCCTCAAATCATTACGGAAGGAGGCCGGGCCGTGACGACAATACTACTTTTGGCTGGGCTCTTGGCGATTGGATCTACCGTATTCGCCGAGGAGGCGGTCATCCAGATCGCCGTGAAGCAGCGCACTCAGCAGAAACCAATTGCGGTTCCCTTTGGGAGTGTGGGTTTGTTCGAGATCTACCGAGGAGAGACGAAGTTCGCGCCGGCAGCCTGTCCAGATTACTCAAACAAAGAAGGTCGCCTCTCGTGCACGATCACCTGCAGCCAGAAAGAACAGACGAGAAAGAACCTGCGGATCATCCCTCCCGCCAAAGGCCTCCAGATACGCGGCTTCGTCGCCCCGCCTGCAGACGAGATCGAACTCGTCGGCTGCAAGGTGAACCCAGGCCTGACGCGCGAATTCGTGTACATCGATTCACGACTCGCGTTGAACGGGATCTTCAAACAAGACCCGTCGCTCGCCCAATTCGCCTCGGACATCGGTCACGGCAAGACTGTCACGTTCCCAGACGCGAACGCGGTACTTCAGGTATACGAGAAAGTCGCGAAAAGCCCCGACGGTCTAACGAAACTCTCAGAGATTCAGCGGATTTCTGCCCTCGCGGCCGAGGCGAACCAAGCCGACGGCGACGCGGCTGGCGCAAAACAGCTCAATGCATACTCGGTCGGTGTTTCCAACTATTTTCTGAAGAAGATCGCTGTGAAGAACCTCGGATCGGAGAGTCAGACCGTCAAGCTCACGGGGGAGACTCCGGACTACTACAAGAACCTCTGGATCCTCGAGGCCGGACTCGAGAAGCAGATCGGTCGCACACCAGAGAAGAACCTCCTGCTCAACGATGTACAAAGGCTCAAGAACTCGCCGTACACACTCGAGGATCAAGAGACCCTGAAGGCTTACGCAAAGGAAGCGCTCCGAGTAATGTAACTGGCCTGTTCCGATGCAGAGTGGCTTCCTGCGGAAGCTCGGGTGCCAGCGGGAGCGCGAAGCCCTAGCCCGCCCAATGCGGTGCCTACATTCCGTTGGCCGTCTCGAAGGCCGCGCGGTCGTCTCGCCCCAGAACTCCGTCCGCCCTCCATCACCGGATAGAGCCCCGGCCGCGCCCGTTCACCTCCCGAGAGAGACAGGCCGAAGTTCAGGGCGCGAACATCCCGGTTAGATTATCGTGGGCCACAAGGCTATCGCTGCTGACCCGCTTTCTTCCACCCGATTCGAGGCGTTTCCAGGTGCCTGTCGCCTGACGAGGTCGGGCTTTCGATCACGCTGTCAACTGTGGGTCTGAGGCCCGAACCGGGCCCAATCGTCGAGGGGATTGTCGGCCCAGGAGGGAAAATATCGACCCATGAGACCATTCGCAGTGCACTCCGACGGAAGTCCACACAATACCGGGCTGTCAAAGATGCGGGGCTTCCTTTGCTTTTGTGCGTCTGGGAGGGAACATGGCTACACGTCAACCCGACATCGCTTGAATGGGCGCTGTTTGGGCAGGACAGGGTGACGTTGACGAGAACACGCGAAGGGATCAAAAGCGCGAGTTGGGACCTAGCAGGCTGCTGAAAAACCCGACATTGGATGGCGGGTCAGCATGGAAGGTGGTCTAGGATGCGCGTAACTCTTCTCGAGGAGGCGCGCATGCGTGGCGACGACGAGCAGCAGGCCTCGGTGTGGAGCTACATCCCCCTGGAGCAGCGCGTCCCGGCCGACCACCCGCTGCGGGCAATGCGGGCGATGGTCGACGACGTGCTGCGGGAGTTGTCGCCGCAGTTCAGCCAGCTCTACGCGACGGTCGGCCGACCGTCGATTGCCCCGGAGCGGTTGCTGCGCGCCCTGCTGCTGCAGGTGCTCTACAGCGTGCGGAGCGAGCGCCTGTTGATGGAGCAGCTCGACTACAACCTGCTCTTCCGCTGGTTCGTCGGGCTCAGCGCCGACGACCCGATCTGGGACGCCACCGTGTTCACCAAGAACCGGCAGCGGCTGCTGGAGGGCGACATCGCCCGGGCCTTCTTCGACCGGGTCGTGGCCCAGGCGCGGCAGCGGGGGCTGCTCTCGGACGAGCATTTCACGGTCGACGGCACCCTCGTGGAGGCCTGGGCCAGCCTGAAGAGCTTCAAGGCGAAGGACACGCCGCCCGCTCCGCCCGATGACCCCGGCAATCCGACGGTGAACTTCCACGGCGAGCGGCGCAGCAACGCGACCCATGCCTCGACGACCGATCCCGAGGCGCGGCTCTTTCGCAAGGGCGATGCCCACGAGGCCAAGCTCTACTACCAGGGGCATGTGCTGATGGAGAACCGCCATGGACTGGCCGTCGATGGCAGCCTCACGCCCGCCACCGGCTTCGCGGAGCGGGAGCAGGCCCTCGCGATGGCCACCCGGCTGCCGGCGGGGGCCACGCTGGGCGCGGACAAGAGCTATGACACCCGCGACTTCGTCGACGGCCTCCGCGGGCTCGCCGTGACCCCGCACATTGCGCAGAACATGACGCACCGGCGCAGTACGCTCGATCGCCGCACCACGCGACACCCGGGCTACCAGACGAGCCAGCGGCACCGCAAGCGCATCGAAGAGATCTTCGGCTGGCTCAAGATGGTCGGCCTGTTGCGCAAGACCCGACATCGCGGCGTCGCCCGCGTCGGCTGGATGTTTACCTTTGGGCTCGCCGTCTACAACTTGGTCCGGCTGCGGCGGCTCATCGCACAGCCGACATGAGGTCCTGCGGTCGTCCACGGCACGCGGCCGCCGCCATTGGGCCGGGGCAAGCGCGCGGGCGGCGCTAACCAACGACCCGAATGCGGACAGAGATGCGCAGTTCACCTAGTTTTTCCGTAGCCTGCTAGCGCCGGGAGGTCTGTTCGGATTCGGTGCGGATGGTAGCGGCGACCCGCAGCACACTCGGATCAGCGCAGTGATGTACTGCGAGAGGGTGTGGC
>Ga0070695_100001514_pt1 | contig 12905 bp, 14 predicted proteins | sample KBSK1252metaG_FD_65471 | JGI IMG/M metagenome (GOLD analysis project Ga0070695, IMG submission 65471) | Corn, switchgrass and miscanthus rhizosphere microbial communities from Kellogg Biological Station, Michigan, USA - KBS K1-25-2 metaG | ecosystem: Host-associated > Plants > Roots >...
CCCGCGCCTGCTCCTGTGCCGCGCGCTGTTGCGCCGCCCGCGCCTGCTCCTGTGCCGCGCGCTGCTGCGCCGCCCGCGCCTGCTCCTGTGCCGCGCGCTGTTGCGCCGCCCGCGCCTGCTCCTGTGCCGCGCGCTGTTGCGCCGCCCGCGCCTGCTCCTGTGCCGCGCGCTGCTGCGCCGCCCGCGCCTGCTCCTGTGCCGCGCGCTGCTGCGCCGCCCGCGCCGCAGCGGCCTGTTGTTGGGCGGCCCTTTGCTGCGCGGCTCTGGCCGCAGCAGCCTGTTGCTGCGCCGCACGCGCGGCAGCAGCCTGTTGTTGGGCGGCCCTTTGTTGCGCGGCTCTGGCCGCGGCCGCCTGTTGCTCGGCCCTCTGCTGTGCGGCACGCGCCCGCTCCTGCTCATTGGCTTGCGCGTGGGCAACCGTCACGCTGCCGACGGCGACAAATTGAGAAAGCAAAAGGCTGACGGCAGATACAAGGGCGAAAGCGCCAGCCAAACGAGACGACAAAATCATGGGTTGGTCCTCCAGCGCGCCAGCCGGCGCAGCGGCTCGTCTGCGGTCGAGCTCAAGTGTCGTCCAAATCAACCCGGTGCAGAACGACAAGTTCCGATTGGGGCCGCAACATCCCGCAAGCGACCTGTCATTCATTTGCCGTTCATTTTTCACTCGGTGCTTTTTTCTCACACATCCTTAATGCTTGCTTAATCGAACCCCTTCTCGCGTGGCTCATAGGCACGGGTTCGAGCACCCGCGGGCACCCACTCGGGGAGCTGGGCTGGCTTGCGGCGTCCCACCACTCCGCACTCGCTAAATTTGACGCACTCGTTTTTTTGCACTTCGGGCAACTTAGCGAAGCGTGGACAGGCGGTCTCGAAATCGCCGACGCTTGCGTGGCCGCACTGCTGCCCGCTCGGCAACGCGCGTTTGCTCCTCGGCCTCATGTCGTGCGTATACACGCGCATGCCTGAGGCTGATCGTGCATTTGCTCCCAACTTGCAACCCCAGCTCCTGTAAGGTCTGCCGCGTCAGCTCCGCCTCAATTAGCCGTCGTTCGTAAAGGAGTTCGGCCACCGCACGCTGGCCCAAGGCCGAGATGAAACGCACAAGCGCTGTACCCGGAAGCCGGGTGCCCGTATTCGTTTGGGCCCGATCGGCCCGCGCCAAAAGGACATCGTGCGGGCGCACAAACGCGACGGCTGGGCCGTCGCGGACCACCTCTTCAAGCCCGAGCTGGCTTTTCCCAAGGTAGGCTTTGCCGTCTCGCACAACGCAATCAATGGAATTGGTATGGCCGAGAAAATCGAAAACAAATGGCGATTTTGGCGCATCATAAACTTCGACGGGGGTACCAACCTGCTCAATAATGCCATGGTTCATGATGGCGACGCGATCAGCCAAATCCAGCGCCTCCTCCCGATCATGCGTAACGAACACCGTGGTGAGCCCTGCGGTATCATGGATTTCACGCAGCGAGCGTCTCAGTTCAACCCGCACTTTCGCGTCCAAGGCACCGAAAGGCTCGTCAAGCAGCAACACCTTCGGTTCAATGGCGAGGGTTCGCGCCAAGGCGACACGCTGCCTCTGTCCTCCCGATAGCTGCGCGGGAAAACGATCCTCGAAGGCTTGCAGCTGCACCAGGCCGAGCAGTTCGCGTACGCGTTGGGCGATTGCGACGTTGGATTTGCGCGCTTGCCGGGGCTTGACCTGCAGGCCAAAAGCGACGTTCTGGAACACGGTCATGTGATTGAACAAGGCGTAATGCTGAAAAACGAACCCGATCCTGCGTTCGTCGAGCGACAAGCTGTTGCTGTCACGACCATCAATTTCCACCGTTCCATTGTCGGCGCATTCGAGGCCCGCCAGGATGCGAAGCAGCGTGGTCTTACCGGAGCCGGATGGGCCCAATAGTCCGATGAACTCTTTGTCCTGGATTTGAAGATTGACGCGATCGAGCACGGTCAAATGCTCGAAGCGTTTGGACAAATTCTTCACCGCGATTTCCAATGGGGCTGCTCCCTATGGAAGGCTTGGCGAGCTCGAGGCGGTACGTGACTCGAGAACCGTTTTCAGGACGAGGGTCGCAAACGCCATCATGACGAGCAGCGAAGCCACCGCGAAGGCGCCGACGAAGTTGAAATCGTTGTAGAGCACCTCGACGTGCAGCGGCATGGTGTTGGTGAGCCCCATGATGTGCCCCGAAACCACGGCCACTGCGCCGAACTCGCCGATGGCGCGGCCATTGCAAAGCAAGACACCGTACAAGAGCCCCCACTTGATGTTGGGAAGTGTAATGCGCAGAAAGGTCTGCAAACCGTTTGCCCCCAACATGATTGCGGCTTCCTCCTGATCGGTTCCCTGCTTTTGCATCAAAGGAATTAACTCCCGGGCCACGAAGGGTAAGGTGACGAACAGTGTCGCGATGATCACGCCTGGCACCGCGAAGATGATCTTGATGTCATGCGCCGCAAGCCATGGGCCGAGCACACCGGGCAGTCCGAACAGCAAGACAAAGACCATACCGCCGATGACCGGCGACACGGAAAACGGCACATCGATCAGGGTAATCAGGAGGTTCTTGCCGGCAAAGCTGAACTTTGTAATTGCCCAGGCCGCGGCTATCCCGAACACGGTATTGATGGGCACAACCAAAATTGCCGTAAGGACAGTCAGCCTGATGGCGGCGAGCGTTTCTGGGTCGCCCAGCCCAGTCCAGTAGGCATGCAACCCCCGACGCAGCGCCTCGGCAAACACGACGATCAGAGGCAGCAGCAAGAAAAATATGAAGAAGACCACGGCAATCGCGATCAGCGTGGCGCGAACACCTCGGCTCTCCGACAGGGGAAGCCCTTGGCCTGGCACAACTCTTGAGGTTTTTGCCCTAGCCACCTTGCCACCTTCGCATACGGGCTTGCAGCAAGTTGATCGCCAACAGCAGGATGAATGAGGCGATCAGCATGGCGCTCGCGATCACCGCCGCGCCCAGATAGTCGTACTGCTCGAGCTTGATTACGATCAGCAGGGGAACAATCTCGGAATAGCCCGGCATATTGCCGGCGATGAAGATGACGGACCCGTATTCCCCTATGGCTCTGGCAAAGGCGAGCGTGGCACCGGTCACCACCGCCGGTAGCAGCGGCGGAATGACAACCCGCCGGATGATGTCCCAGCGTGCCGCTCCCAGCAACACGGCGGATTCTTCCATCTCGCGGTCGAGTTCCTCCAATACCGGCTGAACGGTCCGCACAACAAATGGAAGGCCCACAAAGATAAGGGCGATCAGCACCCCAAGCGGCGTGAAGGCAACGGTGATCCCGGCTTGCGCGAGGGCGCCGCCAAGCCAGCCATTGGTCGAATATAGCTGGGCAAGCGAGATGCCGGCGACGGCGGTCGGCAAGGCGAATGGCAAATCGATCATCGCATCCATAAGCCTTCGCCCAGCAAAACGGTAGCGCACCAACACCCACGCCAAAATGAAGCCAAAAAAAGCGTTGCAGACCGCTGCCAGCAAGGCCATGCCAAAACTCAGGCGAAAGGCGGCCAAAGTTCGCGGTGAAGAAAGCTCCGTCCAAATCTTGGCTGGACCGGCATCGCCCGCTTGCACGAGCAGTACGCTTAGGGGAATGAGGACAATCAGCCCGAGATACGTCAGCGTGACGCCGAGCGCCAGGCCAAAGCCGGGCAGAATCGTCCACGAGCGAAGTTCGACGGTTGCGCTCATTTCGCGGCGCTCGCAGAGCCATAGATGCGATCGAAGGTCCCTCCATCACTAAAGTGGGCCTTCTGAACTTGCTTCCAGCCGCCGAACGCCGCGATGTCCATGAGCTCGACCTGTGTGAAGCGATCCGAATGCTGCTCCAAGATCTCCTTCGATCGAGGCCGGTAGTAATTCTGCGCCGCTAGCTTCTGCCCTTCGAGCGAATAGAGAAAATTGAGGTAGGCCTCTGCCACTCGGCGGGTGCCGCGTCGGTCCACGACCTTGTCGACGACGGCAACGGGCGGCTCGGCCAGTATGCTGATTGAGGGTACCACAATCTCGAAGTCATCGGGACCAATCTCGCGCGCCGCAAGTAGAGCCTCGTTTTCCCAGGCAATGAGCACGTCGCCGATACCGCGCCGGGTGAACGTGATGGTGGCACCGCGCGCACCCGTGTCGAGGACCGGGGCATTACTGTAGATACGCGCGAGAAATTCGCGCGCTCTGTTCTCATCGTTGCCGTAGTTGCGCATGGCGTAGCCCCACGCCGCCATGAAGTTCCAACGCGCCCCACCCGACGTCTTCGGGTTTGGCGTCACGACGGCGACGCCCTCTTTGGCAAGATCCGGCCAGTCGCGAATCTGTTTGGGGTTGCCCTTGCGAACGAGGAACACGATTGTCGAGGTGTAGGGCGCGCTGTTGTCGGGCAGCCGCTTTTGCCAGTCCGGGGCAAGAAGGCCGGCACGCTCAACAATAGCATCGATATCATAAGCGAGGGCCAGGGTTACGACATCTGCCTCAAGCCCGAAACTGACCGCCCGTGCTTGCGCACCGGAGCCGGCGTGCGACTGATAGATGCGAATAGCATCCCCATTCTGTTGCTGCCAACGCGCGGCAAACGCCTTGTTCATGGCCGAATAGAAGCGTCGCGTCGGCTCATAGGAGGCATTGAGCAGTGTCGTCTCGGCGCAAGTGAGCGGGTTCGCCGGGAGGAGCCAAAGCAGGGCGGTGGCGAAGGCGACGTGTAGGTGCTGGCGCATACCACAATCCCCTGTCCGAACACCCGCAACGCCCCTGCTATTGCCATAGTTCCGGCGGCCCGTCCGCAAAGGTGCCCCACACCCTGGGGGAGCGGGGGAGCGGAGCGCCAGGCTGCGGTCCCGCCCCAAAACCCTTTGCAGGCGCGCAGGCGCGTGCGGCCGCAAGCTACCGCCACCCGACCGTGACTCGGTCCGCATAGGGGCGGCGATCAAGCAGCGATACTCCTCAGTCCTCGTCCATGCCATCGCCATTGGTCGCGAGCGACGTCTTTACCCTTGGAAAGCGCGCCGCGCCGATCACGGCCGTGCGCGCCGGATCAACACGCGTAACGAGCCTGTGAGATCGGCGAATGCATCGGCGCTGTGGTGAGTCCTATGCGCTGTAAGTCCGGCGATGCCGGCGTCCAAGCCTCGGAGACCTGACATGAAGATCATCGTTGCATCTGCGCTCATCGCACTATCGCTCCTGACGACAATTGCCGCGCCAGCCCGCGCCTTCGACAGCAAGGAGTTCTGGGAGCAGCAGGACCGGTTGCACTACTGAGCGCCTCGACCAACAGGGCCCGCGACCGATGCCGCGGGCCCGGACCAGCAAGGGGTTGTCGCGGCAAGGCCTGATGGCGTTGGCCGCGCTCTCTCGATCCCCACCAAACCACACGGAAAAAACGTCATGAAGACCATTGTTGCCGCCTTCGCCAGCGTGGCGATCCTCGCTGGTGCCGTCCAACCCAGCGCCGCACAGACGCCTCAGGGCCAGCAAAGCGCCGGTTCGATCGTCGACTTCCAACACCTGGCTCACGCCTTACGGGCGGGTGGATACGTCATCTTGGTTCGGCACGGTGCGACGTTCAGCAACCAGGCCGATACCGATCCATTCACCTTCACCGACGTCACCAAACAGCGCAATCTCAATGACAAAGGTAAAGAGCTCGCCAAGGCGTTTGGAGAAGCCATCCGTGCGGCCGGGGTTCCGGTCGGGAAGGTCTACACGAGCAAATTCAATCGCGCCTACGCGACAGCGCAATTGGCGGGTTTCAAGACCATCGAGACGACCGTCGATCTCAGCGAAGGCGGCCTGGTCGTAACGCCGGACGAGAACAACCGACGCGCTGAAGCGCTGCGCACGATGCTGGCCAAGGCACCTGCCCTGGGAACGAACGACATCCTGATAACGCACAAACCAAACATCATCGACGCGCTCGGCAAGGACTGGTTTGACGTCAAGGAGGGCGAAGCGTCGATCTTCAAGCCGGATGCGGGCAAATACCAGCTGCTGGCACGCGTACAGATGGCGGATTGGTCAAAAATCGCGACCCCTGAACACTAGGGAGTCCACTGCCATGCGTCGCATCGTCATCGCCAAATTGTTCAGCCTGACGCTGGTGGGCTTATATCTGGTGCTCGGGCTCACCCAGCCGACGGGCGAAAGATCGCTCGATAGTCCCGTGCCACGTTGCACACAGTAGCCCGGTTTGTGCACGCCGGAGGTGGCTCAGTTGCCGCCTCCGGTCGCTCGACGCCGGGCGATATTTTCCTACGCGCTGAAAGCCTCTGTGCGGCTTTGTGCTGTGACTCTGCACCAACGCCCACAATTGGGCAAGCTCGGCCCTGTCGAGGTGCGAAACCACTCTTCTTCGCACTGGGGAGCCGCCTATCTGTGCTGCCGGCCGGTGGCATCCTTGATCGGCGCCAAATCAGGCCGCCGGACCCACGCCACACGCGGCCCGATCTATGGCTGCGCGCGCGAGCAGGCGGGTAGAATCGAGGGTCGGCAGCACGGAGTTGGCATCACTGATGACCAGGGGCAGCTCGGTGCAACCCAGCACCACGGCATCGCAGCCCCGGGCTTGCAATCGAGCGATCACGCGCTGGAGGTAGGAGACCGCATCGGGTTTGACGACGCCACGGACAAGCTCGTCCATGATGATGCGGTTGATCTCCTGGCGTTCGTCGGGGCCTGGCAGCACCCATTCGAGCCCGCGCGCTTTCAGTTTCTCCGGGTAGACCGCGCTATCCACAAGCCAGCGAGTTCCGGTCAATCCTAGGCGTCGGAAGCCACGCGCAACCGCGGCAGCGGCGACCGCTTCGGCAATGTGTAGCCAAGGTCGGGGCAAACGTGCCTCGATATGGGGAAGCGCCTGGTGGATGGTGTTGTCCGGGCAGATGAGGAAATCGGCGCCGATCTTGGCGAGCTTGTCGGCAGACGCGAGCATCAATTCGCCGACACCACGCCAGTCCGCCCGATCCAAACATTGCACATATTGGGCCAATGAAGGCGTATGCATCGAGACCTCGGGATGGCCGTAGCGCCCGAGCGGCGTTGCTGCCTCCAAGCATATAGTCCGATAGCAAAGCGCGGCACCCTCCGAAGAGCATGCGACAATGCCGATGTGCTGTGCCATTACGCGGGCTCCGTTCCTGCCGGATCAAACAGGAATGACTGAGGGCAATCCGCCGCTATCCAAGTTCTTTAGTCGCCTTTTCGCCGCGCCGATAGCCGAATTGCCTCGCAAGCTCAAGGGTAGGGCAGAGCGCGAGGCGAGCAGGGCAAAGGCGGGTCAGCGTCGCCACTTATTCGATGCCATCGCCTTGGCGCTGCCGCCGGCATCACGAGCCACGCCTGCGAGGTCCCCTTTCTGGCTGGCCGCGGTAAAACTCATTTTGCTCCGGGCCCCCGTCGCGAACGAGAGCGGGCAGGCAGCATTCATTGTTGTGGCGCGCATACTCCTGGCCTGTCGGCTGCTCGGGTGCGCCGCAGCATCGTCCTTCGCAAAGGAGCCTCGTCGGTGCGCCGCGAAGGGCACCAGCGACGCGTTGGCATAGCCTCCTCTCGGCGCTGGTCCATTGCGCCGGAACCTGAGCCGCAGGCCGCGCGCGCGCTCGCGGCGCGGCACCCTTCAACCCTGGTCTTAGCGCTCCTCCTGGAACACAGCCCATAAAATAAGCGTTCTTCAAGTCAAGAACCTGGGAGACACGAGATGGATCAGAGACCCAACGACCGAATTCCACCGCGTCAGGACGACCCCCTTGGGGATGAGAGTATTGAGCGTCCATCGCGCACCGGCTGGGAGCGCGTTACGCGTACCGAAGAGGGCGCCTGGAACTATATACCGCTGCTCCTGGTGGCAGCGCTGATTGCCATCGGCGGCTGGTTGCTGATGGCGGCGGATCGTACGGCGACGCCGACGCCGAAAACCACCGAAAACCTTCCCAACGCCACGGCTCCGGCGCGTCCCACGCCCAATCCAAATGCAGCACCGCAACCAACCGCGCCGGCCCCGGCGCCGGCCCCAGCCACAAAGCCCTAAGCGGCTCAGAAGAGAACGTGAGGAAGGCTCCGCCACGCGGCGGAGCTTTTCTTTCGGGCTGGGCCGAGCCAGACACTTACCTTAACGCAGGAGCAGTCGCCGCCACTGGCGCCTTCGCCCTTTGCGCACTCCCCGACGGACGCCTTTCTCCCGCAGCCGCACCGGGGCATAATGGCGCGGGATATTCATTGCGCCGGCCAAGCATGCTGTTTCCTCAATTCACGCTCGAAACGGTCACGGTGACTGGTGGCGGCATCCGCTTACGGCATGGCGGGTCGGGGCCACCCTTGCTGCTGTTGCATGGCAATCCGCAGTCGCACCTGATGTGGCACGGGGTAGCGCCGACGTTGGCCGAGCGGTTCGCAGTCTTTTGTCCGGACCTTCGAGGCTATGGTGGCTCATTCAAGCCGCCGGCCACGTCCGACCACGCACCCTATGCAAAAAGAGCGATGGCCGCCGACATGGTCGAAGTCATGCGCCAGTTCGGGCACGAACGCTTTTTCGTAGCCGGCCATGACCGCGGCGCGCGCGTCGCTCATCGGCTGGCACTCGACCACGCCCAGCGCGTCATCAAGTTGGCGGCGCTCGACATCGTTCCGACCATCGAGCATTTCGAGCGTACCGACATGGCGTTTGCGCTCGGTTACTATCATTGGTTCTGGTTCGCTCAGCCGCATCCATTTCCCGAGGTGCTGATCAATGCGGCGCCCGAGGCCTGGTTTACGGCACACACCTCGCGCGAACCAAAGCCGCCCGACTTTTTCCATCCAGAGGCGCTGGCCGACTATCTTGCGGCGGCACGACAGCCGGCAACAATCGTTGGCATGTGTGAGGACTACCGCGCCGCCGCCACCATCGACCTGGAGCACGATCGGGCAAGCCGCGACGCTGGTAGCAAAGTGCAATGCCCGATGCTGGTTTTGTGGGGGCAAAAGGGCAAGATCGGCCAGTGGTACGCAGCGCTCGAGATCTGGCGTCGCTACTGCGCCGGGGCGGTCAGCGGCGGCCCCATCGACAGCGGGCACTATCTGGCTGAGGAACGGCCTGACGAAGTCCTCAGGTATCTTGCATCGTTCTTCGCATGATCGGCGCCGCACTTGGCCCTGGATAGGTCGCGGGATCTTGGGCTCGGTTGCGCTGTGCGCGGGCAGGCGCGACGAGCGTCGGCCGTGGCGGCTGCGATCCAACGCTGTTGGGTTCGCCAATGGCTTGACCATTATTGACAGGCGCCCCGTTTCGGCTCATGTCGCTTAGCGAATGCAAAGACTCGGGTGCCATGATCGCTTCCCTGTCTGGTCCTTGCGGACGTCGAGCCCTCCTTTCCAACGCGGCAAAGGAAATGAGCTCAGGTTTCTCAGTGCTTTGAAAGCCCATCCCTCCGCGTTTCCGGCGACCGGGCGACAATCGCGTTGCAACGGGTCACCGACAAGCCGTCATGCCTGTTTGTTGTTCGCTGCTTGCGCCGAGCAGGCCGGTGCTTCGAACCCAACTGCCGCAAGGAAGATCGGCGCTTTGGCCTTTGCGCAAGAGATCACGCCGGCTCGACCCGCGAGCTCCACTATACCCGCCATTGCCAACCGCACGGACCGAGCCTGAGCAATGACCGCACGCAATAACGATCCGCTTCGCGACGCACTCAGTTCTCAAAGCATCGATATTGTGATCCGGCTTGGCTTTTTCTGTTTGCTCGCCTACTGGTCGTTCAGGGTCATAGCACCCCTCCTGACAATCCTGCTCTGGAGCGCCGTCTTGACAGTCGCGCTCTATCCGGTGTTCGACTGGCTCGCGCGCTGGTTGGGTCGGCGAGGGCTTGCCGCGACCATCATCTCCTCGCTGTGCCTGCTGATTGTCGTCGGTCCGGTGACCTGGCTCGGGTTCGGCCTGATTGGTGCTATTGGATCGGTGATCAACGGGCTAGATGCCGGACAACTGGCGATTCCGCTGCCGGCAGAGGCCGTGAAGCTTTGGCCGCTCGTTGGCGAACAGTTGCACCGCATTTGGACGCTGGCGGCGACCAACTTGAAGGCGGCGCTGACCGAGATAGCACCCTACCTCAAACCACTCGGCAGCCAGCTCCTTGAAATGGCGCAAAGCGCGTTTGTCGGTCTCGTTGAACTCCTCGTCTCCATCATTGTCACGGGCTTCTTGTTGACCCGAGGTCCGCAGCTTGTAGAGGCATCGAGCGCCTTCCTCAGTCGCGTGCTGAGCCACCGGGGCAGGGAGACCGTGCAGCTGGTTGGCGCCACCATACGCAACGTCTCCCGCGGTGTGGTGGGCATTGCGCTGCTGCAATCGGTGCTGGCCGGCGCAGGCTTCCTTGCCGCAGGCATTCCCTCCGCCAGCGTGTTGGCGTTCCTAACGCTCCTGCTCAGCATCGCCCAAATTGGACCGGCCATTTTGCTGATACCCATCACCATCTGGAGTTGGACGGCCATGGACAGCATGCAGGCGCTCGTTTTCACGGCCTACATGGTCTTCGTCGGCGTGATCGACAATGTGTTGAGACCGCTCGTGATGGCGCGCGGCCTCACCACACCGATGCCGATCATCATGATCGGCGTCATTGGCGGCATCATTGCCTATGGCATTGTCGGGATCTTCTTCGGGCCTATTGTGCTTTCCGTCGCCTGGGCCGTGCTGGTAATCTGGGTTCAAGGCGATCGAACCCAGCCGCCCGATGCCATGGTCGCCTGAGCGGCGGCCGAGCTTTCGAGCCCAGATCAATAGGCTTCGTCGATTATTCTCAACCGCACCGGATGCCTCTGCTTGGCATCTGCAATGTGCCGCTTGGGCAAGCGCACCTTGGCCCGCGGCACGCGTTTATAGGGAATACTGGCGAGCAGATGCTCAATAATGTTGAGCCGGGCGCGCCGCTTGTGATCGGACGGCACCACGAACCACGGCGCCCAGGAGGTATCGGTCGCCTTGAGCATGTCGTTGCGCGCCCGCGTGTAGTCATCCCAGAGCGTGAACGACTTTATATCCATATCGGACAGCTTCCAGGTTTTACGCCCGTCATCGATTCGCTCGCGTAACCGCCTTTCTTGCTCCTCGGGACTTACCTCGAGCCAATACTTCAGCAAAACGATGCCGGAATCGATCATCGATTTTTCCACATGCGGCGCGAGACTAAGAAAATGCTTGGCTTCCGCTTCCCTACAAAACCCCATGACCCGCTCGACGCCAGCACGGTTGTACCAACTGCGGTCGAAGATCACGACCTCCCCTCCCGACGGCAGGTGCGGCAAATATCTTTGCACGTACATCTGCGATTTTTCACGCTCGGTCGGAGCCGAGAGTGCGACAACGCGGAATATTCGTGGGCTCACGCGGGCGGTGATCGCCTTGATGGCGCCGCCCTTGCCGGCACCATCACGACCCTCAAAGACAATGCAGATCTTCGCGGCCTCATGGCGGACCCACTCTTGCAGTTCAACGAGCCTGACATGGAGTTTTCGCAAGATCTTCTCATAGTCATCGCGTTTGAGATCCTTGCGCGGCGGGTCACCGTGTTTGCTGCTGCGAGCCTGGTCTTTTTCTGCGGTATCAGCACGCATGGCTGTACCCGTCTTAGCGCGCAAAACCTGAGTTGCAGGCTGGATATTTGAATGTTGCCCCATGTTTTGTTCCTAGCGGGTAGCTGACAACACAAGCCCCCCTGCGCGGCCGCGGTCTAAATTCGTGGCTGAAGCTCGCGTCGCCGAGGAGACCTAGCTCGCCGCGTCCCGACATTTGTACCGAGCCATTGCCGCCGGCTGGACGGCGAGAGCCTTGTAGCGGAAACGACACGTTCCCCTGCACCTTGAACGGAACGCAAGGCACAAGCACGTGCAGCCTTAACCGATGGAGGCCTTCACCTCCCTGGGGGTACTCTCCTGAGTTTTTCCCAGCCTGGCTGGGCTTTACCGCACCCAAGCGAAAGCATGCGCCCGAGAGCCGGACTTGACCAATCGGGAGAATTACTGAGAGCCGTGCCGGCCGTCGCACGGGGTTAGGATCGCGGCTTGGTTCATCCGTGCATTCGGCACGGGCCAATCTGCATTGCATCGCCTCTTTGGCCGCGCCTTTCGGAGGCGCTGTGGTGAGCTTTGCAATTTTTTCGGGCATGGCCGCTCCCGGTACGGTGTTGCCTCCTCATGCGCCGAACCCTGCAAGGTGTTGCCCAATCATGCGCCGATGCGGCCGTGCTGTGCGGCGGGGGTCGGTGTAATCTGCGCCAACAATAGGGGTAAACGTCGATAGCAGAGACGCCGCCAAAGCGCGCAGGGTCCGGGCAAATCGCGCCATCAAATCAATCAGGCGGGGTAACTGCCGTCCAAACCCTGGCCCCCGAAGGGTAACCCGCAATGACCAACCTACCGCTTTCGAGTGGCATCAGCACGGCGTTTGCGCCATGGCCGAACGCGGCCTTTGGCGATGCCTGGGCCTATTGGCTGGATGCCTCCCAGCGCGGGCTTCTCTATTTGCACGTCTTGCAACAGCGCAGCGACAGCTATTTGGAGCATGCCGCAAAGGAGGCTCCTCACGTCCTAAAATTCCCCTGCGAACTGGTGATGGACGGGCGCAAGCTGCCCCGCCCCGTGAACTACGTGCTGGTCCAGATCGTACCCCCACACGACGTAAAGATCGATGAGAAGAAGCGCCCCTTCGTCATTATCGACCCGCGCGCCGGCCATGGACCCGGTATCGGCGGCTTCAAGGCGCACAGCGAGATTGGTGTGGCGCTTAACGCGGGCCACCCCTGCTATTTCGTCGGCTTCCTGCCCCAGCCCATGCCCGGTCAGACCATCGAGGATATCGCGCGCGCCGAGGGCGCCTTTCTCGAACGCGTGATTTCACGTCACCCGGAGGCTGAAGGCAAACCC
>Ga0070695_100001516_pt1 | contig 12899 bp, 9 predicted proteins | sample KBSK1252metaG_FD_65471 | JGI IMG/M metagenome (GOLD analysis project Ga0070695, IMG submission 65471) | Corn, switchgrass and miscanthus rhizosphere microbial communities from Kellogg Biological Station, Michigan, USA - KBS K1-25-2 metaG | ecosystem: Host-associated > Plants > Roots >...
TCCATGATCATGACCGAAGAGGATAAGCTTGCCACCGCCTATCACGAAGGCGGTCACGCCCTGGTCAATCTGCTGGTGCCCGGCAACGATCCCCTGCACAAGGTTACCATCATCCCGCGCGGGCGCGCCCTCGGCGTGACCATGAGCCTGCCCGAGCGCGACAAGCTCTCCTATTCCAAGCAATGGTGCGAGGCGCGCATTGCGACCATGTTCGGTGGCCGGGTGGCCGAGCAGCTCGTTTACGGCGAGGACCACCTCAATACCGGAGCCTCCAGCGACATCATGCAAGCGACCGAGCTCGCCCGACGCATGGTGACCGAGTGGGGCATGAGCGACAAATTGGGTCCGCTGCGCTACAACGAGAACCAGCAAGAGGTGTTTCTCGGCCACGCAATCACGCAGCGCCAGAACATGTCGGAGGACACCGCCAGGCTGATCGATGAAGAGATCCGCCGCATTGTGACCGAGGGCGAGCGCAAAGCGCGCGAGGTGCTCGGGGCCAACCGCGACAAGCTTGAGGCGATCACCCAGGCGTTGATGGAATTCGAGACCATCAGCGGGGAAGAAGTGAACGCGCTGATGCGCGGCGAAAAGATCGTGCGTGCGAACGACGACGAGGAATCGAAAGGGCCGGCAGGGCCCGCGGTGCCGGCGGCCGGCAAAATGCGGCCGTCGCGGCCGGAACCAGGTCCCGGGGGCCTGGAGCCACAGCCGCAAACTTAAACGGACGATGGGCGGCCCCGAGTGGGGCCGCGCTGCTGAGGCGCCTTCCTTTCGTCCTTTTTGCCTCGCTTTGTTTGGTATCAAGCGTGGGGTTGCGTATGACGCGCCGCTGACTGCGGCCAGTTCTTTGCTTGTCGCTCCGGCGGGCGACAGCTCGGCGCACAGGATTGAGGGAGCGTCGTGAAGAGGACGGGCGGGCAAGGGGCGAAGCGGGTGGTGGAAACCACCGTCCGCCCGACCACGCGCACGTTGACCAGGCGGCCGCCGGCGGCGGTTGAGCCCGGGCGCGGCGCGCTCGTGCTGCTGGCCAAGGCGCTCGGGATCACCACGGCCGTGTTGGCGTTGGCGGCCGGTCTCTTTTATGCGCGGCTGCTCAACGGGCCGGTGCCGTTGGCATTTCTGGTCGAGCCGTTGCAGCGGGCGATCGCCGAGGAGCTGGCGGGCTTCGGGGTCGAGATCGACAACGTCGCCGCGCGGCTGAATGATCGCCATCAACTGGAATTCGAGCTCAGCAACGTCCGCATCGCCGACAGCAGCAATGCGCCCTTGGCGGTGGCGCCCTCGGCGACGTTTTCCATCAGCCGCCGGGCGCTGCTGCAGGGCCGGATTGCCCCCGAGAGCGTCGATCTGATTTCGCCGCGGCTGCTGCTCTACCTAAGCGAGGACGGGAAACTGTCGCTGCAGTTCTCCCAGCCCAACGAGGCGGTCGAGCCCGACAAGCAGAAAGGGGCGAGCAGCGACAGAGAAAGCAAAGCGGCCGTCTCGGCCAGCGCCACGGGGGCGAGCGACGGCAGCCTCGGCCGCATCGATCTTATCAAGATGCTGTCGGAGGCCTCGGCGCGGGCGCGCCGGCGCGAATACGCGACGGCCTATTTGCGCGAGGTCGGGCTGCGCTCGGCCACGCTGATCGTGGACAACGGCAGCCGCAAGAGCATCTGGCGCCTGCCGGAGCTCGACGTTGACCTCGACCATCGCCGCAGCCGCAGTTCGATCGCCGGGCGGGCCAAGGTGGAATCGCTCGCCGGGCCGTGGAGCCTCAACTTCCGCACCTTTGAGGCGGATAAGACCGGAACCCTGCAACTCGCCGTCTCGGTGCAGAACCTCGTGCCGCGCGGCTTGGCGCGCACCTTGCCGCATCTGGCCGCGCTCGAAGGCTTCGATTTGCCGGTGTGGGGAGAGGCCCACCTCGACCTCTCGAGCGATGGCGACATCTTGGGCGGGCGGATCGGCATCGATGCGGCGCCGGGAACGGTGGCGCTGCCCTGGCTGGCGGAAACCTCCTTTGCGATCGATGGCGGGCATCTGGATATCTCCTATCAAAGCGATACGCGCCGCTTCGAGATCGCGCCCTCGGTGCTGGTGTGGGGCGACAGCCGCGTGCAGTTTGCCGGCAGCGTGCAGCACGACGCGCGCGCCCCGGAAGGGCCCGCCTGGGCCTTCGCGCTCAAATCCGAGGGCGGCTGGATCGGCGCGGAGCTGCCCGCGCACGAGCGCCTGCCGATCGACGATTGGTCGGCGCAGGGCTTTCTGGCGCCCGAGCGAGGCCGCGTCGTGCTCAGTCAATTCTTGCTGCGGGCCGGCGGCGCCGAAGTGAGCGCGGAAGCCGACGTTGCCGGCATGGGCAGCGCACCCTCCGCGCGTCTCGAAGGCAAGATCGGCGCCATGCCGCAAAAGACCTTCAAGGCCCTGTGGCCTGCGGCGCTGGCGCCGCAGACCCGCGCCTGGATTGGCCAGCGCCTCGTGCGCGGGCAGCTGCAGGGTGGCTCCTTCAAGCTGACCTCCGGGGAAGAGCACCCGGGCGCGGAGCGCTCGGCGCGCCAGAGCGCGGCGGATCGCGTTTCGCTGACCCTGGTGGGCACCGACCTGGCGCTGGTCTTGAGCGATCGCTGGCCGGCGCTGGAACTGCCCCGCGCGCTGGCACGTCTCGACGGTCACACCTTTGAGGTCTCGGCGCCCGAGGGCGCGTTTGTCGCCAGCGACGGACGCCGCATCGGCGTCAAGGGCAATTTCAGCGTCGACATGCAAGAACCCATGCCGCGCACGGGCCACATCGCGGCCAAAACGCAAGGGCCGTTGTCGTTGGCCCTGGAGATGCTGGCGCAGGAGCCCTTCAATGTTTTGCAGGACAGCGGGCTCAACCCGGCGACGGTCGACGGTAAGCTCGAGGCCCAGCTTTCGCTAGCCCTTCCCCTGCAGCACGCGGTGGCGCCCGCCGACCTGAAAATCGACGGCAAGGTGCGCATCAGCGATGGGCGCATACCACAAGTCTTTCCGCCCTACGACGTGCACGGCGCCAATATCGTCTTGGATCTGACGGATACGGCGGTGGAAGCCCGCGGCGACATGCTGATCAAGGGCGTGCCGATCAAGGCCAACTGGCAGCACGTGTTTGGCGCGCCGCAGGACAAGCAACCGCCGCTGACGCTGACCGCCAACCTCGACGGCAACGATCGCACGCAGCTCGGCCTCGACATCAACGATATCGTGCAGGGTGAGCTTGCCGTCGAAATCACGGTTGCGCGTCAAGCGCACAACGAGCAGCGCGTGCACTTGCGCGCCGACCTGGCCAACGCCGAGATCGTGCTCGACAGCATCGCCTGGAAGAAGCCGAAGGGACGCTCCAGTACATTCCAGTGCGATATCGTCAGGAACGGCACGACGCATCCCCTCGAGCTGATGAACGTGCAGCTGGTCGGCGACAACGTGGCGATCGAGGGTTGGATGGGCGTGGGGACGGACCACCGCGTGCGCGAGTATCGTTTCCCCAATTTCTCGATCAACGTCATCACCAGTCTGCAGGCGCACGGCAAGCTGCGCGCCGACGGGGTTTGGGAGGTGACGGCCAAGGGTCCGCGCTATGACGGCAGGGATCTGTTTCAGTCGTTTTTTGATGTCGCCGGCTTGCACGACCGCGACAGCAAGGTGCGCCCGGGCCTGGATCTGCGCGCCGAGATCGATACCGTGGTCGGCTACAACGACGGTGCGCTGCGCAACGTCAAGGTATGGCTGCAAAAGCGCAACAACAAGCTGACGGCACTCGACGCGCGTGGCGCCCTTGAGGGCAACAAGGCCTTCGCCGCCGTGCTGCGTCCCGAGCCGGGGCAAGCGCGCCTGCTGCGGGCCGAGGCCAATGATGCCGGGCAGCTGTTCAAGCTGGTCGGGTTTTATACCAGCGCGGTCGGCGGCAGCATGAACCTCGAGGTCAACCTGGAAGGCTCGGGCGTGGCCCAGCGCACCGGCACGCTGTGGGCCAAGAATTTCGTTCTGCTCGGCGATGTCATTGGCGGCGATCTCTTGGTGCAGCAGGCCGACGGCGCCGTGCGGCCGATCGGGTCGGCCGAGAAACGCGGCATCGTGCGCGAGCAATTCGCCTTTGAAACGCTGCGCGTGCCCTTCTCCGTGGGGCACGGACAGTTTTTGCTCAACGAGGCCCGGCTCGACGGCCCGGTGCTCAGTGCCAATATGCGCGGCAAGATCGATTTCCGCTCGCAAAATCTCAACGTTGGCGGCACCTTCACGCCGCTGGCGGGGCTCAACACGATGTTTCGTGGCCTGCCGCTGTTCGGTCCCCTGTTAACGGGCCCGCGCGGCGATGGCGTGTTTGCCATGACGTTTGCCATTCAGGGCACGATGAGCGCGCCGCAGATCATCGTCAATCCGTTCTCCGTGATTACGCCCGGCGTGACGCGCGAGATCATGCAGATGGCGCCGGAAACGCAGCGTATCGTGCCGCGCGACCGGCCGCAGGGGCGCAGCGACGCCGCCCCGCGCGCGTCAAGCGCACCGGCGGGGACGAGCTCCAGCACGGGCTTCGAGGCCCGGGTGCAGCCCGAGATCGGCGGCGGCTGGTCGGCCGAGGGCGAGCCGCCCGCCTCCAGCAAGAAGCGCTAGCGCAGCCAAGCCTTGCCTCGCCCGCCTTTTGTTGCGGGGGGCCGACGTGCCATAGTTGCGGCGCGCCGCGGCCGCGCCAATGGCATCGGCATACTGCGGCCGATGGTGCCGTGCACGGGGAGAACCATGGACAAGCGTAAACTGGGAAATTCGGGCATTGAGATTGCGCCGCTGATCTTCGGCGGCAACGTCCTGGGCTGGACGGCGGACGCGGCGACCTCCTTCAAGCTGCTCGACGGTTTCCTCGCGGCCGGCTTCGACTGCATCGACACCGCCGACGTCTACTCCAAATGGGTGCCGGGCCATCGCGGCGGCGAATCGGAAACCATCATCGGCGACTGGCTGAAAACGCGCGGCAACCGAGGCAAGGTGGTGATCGCCACGAAGGTCGGCATGGAAATGCCCGGCATCGGCCAGGGCCTGCGCCGATCCTACATCATGGCGCGGGTGGAGGATTCGCTCAAGCGATTGCAGACCGACTATATCGATCTTTACCAGTCGCACAGCGACGACAAGGAGGCTCCGCTTGAGGAGACCCTCGGCGCCTATCAGCGACTGATCGAACAAGGCAAGGTGCGCGCCATCGGGGCGTCGAACTACGAGGCACCGCGACTGGCGGCGGCTTTGAAAACGAGCGCTGCCGACAAGCTGCCGCGCTATGAGACCCTGCAGCCGCTCTACAACCTATCCGATCGCGCTGCGTTCGAGAGCGCGCTCGCCCCCCTGTGCGTGCGCGAGAACGTCGGCGTCATCCCCTACTACGCCCTGGCCGCCGGCTTCCTCACCGGCAAGTACCGTTCGGAGGCCGACTTTTCCAAGAGCCCCCGCGGGGCGCGCATGGCGAGCTACCTCAACGACCGCGGCCGCCGCATCCTTACGGCGCTGGACGCGGTGGCGGCGCGCTTTAACGCCAAACCCGGTCAGGTGGCGCTTGCCTGGCTGCGCGACCGCCCGGGCGTGACGGCGCCGATCGCCAGCGCCACCAGCATGGCCCAGCTCGAGGAGTTGACGGCCGGGATTAGGCTTAGGCTTGACACGGCCGCAACCGCTGAGCTCGACAAGGCCAGCGCTTAGGCGCGCGGCAATGGCGCCGAGCCTTGGCGCGGCGCGTGGCCGCGCCAAGCGGCTAGACCGCCTTTAGGAGCACATGGCGCTTGCGGCCGAGCGAAAGCTTGATGACGCCGTCGGCGAGGTCCGCCGGCGTCAGTTTGGCATTGACGTCGCTCAAGGGCGTGTCGTTGACGCGCAGGCCGCCGCCCTCGATTTGACGCCGCGCCTCGCCGTTGGATTTGACGAGCCCCGCCTTTACGAAGGCCGCCAGCACGCCCAGCCCGGCGCCCAGTTCGCTGCGGGTGATCGCGACGGTTGGCAGGCCCTGGCTGGCGGCGCCCGTCTCAAACGTCTCCGCGGCCGTTCTTGCCGCGGCTTCGGCGGCATCGCGGCCATGCAGCAGGGCGGTTGCCTCGGTGGCAAGCACCTTCTTGGCCTCGTTGATCTCGGCACCCTCAAGCGCCGCCAACTTGGCGATCTCGGCCAAGGGCAGAAGCGTGAACAGTTTGAGGAAGCGCGCGACGTCGCCATCCTCGGTATTGCGCCAGAACTGCCAGTAGTCGTAAACGGCAAGCAGATCGGCATTGAGCCACACAGCACCTGCCGCAGTTTTGCCCATCTTGGCGCCCGAGGCGGTGGTGAGCAGCGGGCAGGTCAGGGCATAGAGCTGATGGGTACCCATGCGGCGGCCGAGATCAATGCCCGTGACGATGTTGCCCCACTGGTCCGAGCCGCCCATCTGCAGATTACAGCCGTAGCGCTTGGCCTGTTCGACAAAATCGTAGGCCTGCAACAGCATGTAGTTAAATTCGATGAAGGACAGCTCCTGGTCCCGCTCCAGGCGAAGTTTGGCCGAGTCCATGCTCAGCATGCGATTGACCGAGAAATGGCGACCCACATCGCGCAGGAAGTCGATATAGTTGAGCGGTGCCAGCCACTCGGCGTTGTCGAGCATCAGCGCCGCGGTCGCGCCGTCGCCGAATTGCAAGAAGCGAGCGAACACCCCCTTGATGGCGTTCTTGTTGGCCTCGATCGTCTCGATGGCAAGGATGCGCCGGGTCTCGTCCTTGCCGGACGGGTCGCCGACCCGGGTGGTGCCGCCGCCCATCAGCGCAATGGGCTTGCCGCCCGTCTGCTGCAGCCAGGTAAGCATCATGATCGAGATCAGGTGGCCGATGTGCAGGGACGGGGCGGTGCAGTCGTAGCCGACGTAAGCGATGACCTCGCCGGCCGCCGCCAGGCGATCGAGGCCGTCGAAGTCGGAGCACTGGTGGAGGTAGCCGCGCTCTTCGAGGCTCTGGAGAAAGTCCGATCGATGTTTGCGCATGGTGCGTGCGGCAGGTTCAAAAGGGGTGAGGCCTGGGGTGTAGGCACCGCCTACACGTTTCAGGGGCCGATGGCGAGTGGAACCTGCGAGGGGAGCCGGCGATGGTCAAATTGATGCGTGCGATCGGCCTGATGAGCGGCACCTCGATGGACGGCATCGATGTCGCCCTGATCGACACCGACGGGGTCGATCGCGCCCAGCGCGGCCCCTCCGCCACCTACCCCTACGCCCAGGACTTCCGCCGGCGCCTCGCCGCCGCGATCGGCGCGGCGGCGGGCCTTGCCGGCCGGCACGAGCGACCCGGCGACTTGGCCACCGTCGAGGTCGAACTGACGCAATTGCATGCCGAGGCCACCCAGCGCTTTTTGCAGGAGGCGGGCCTGGCGCCGGCGCGCATCGACGTCGTCGGCTTTCACGGCCACACCGTGCTGCACGCGCCCGAGCGAGGGCTGACGGTCCAGCTTGGCGATGGCGCCGGCCTGGCGCGGAGGCTCGTCATCGACGTGGTCTACGACTTGCGTGCCGCGGATGTGGCGGCCGGTGGCCAAGGGGCTCCGCTCGCGCCGGCCTACCATGGTGCGCTGTTGGCGCGGCAGACGCGGCCGGCTGTGATCGTCAACATCGGCGGGGTTGCCAACGTTACCTGGATCGGTCCGTCGGGGGAACTGTTGGCGTTTGATACCGGCCCCGGCAATGCCATGATCGACGACTGGATGGAACGCCGGCAAGGCCTGGCGCGCGACGAGGACGGGCGGCTGGCCGCGAGGGGGCGTGCCAACGCCGACCTCGTCACCCAGTACCTGCGCCATGGCTATTTCGGCGAGCCGCCACCCAAGTCGCTCGATCGCAATGCCTTCTCGCTCGACCTGGTCGCCGGGCTCAGCGACGCCGACGGCGCGGCGACGCTGACGGCCTTCACGGTGGAGAGCATCGCCCGCGCCCGCGAGCATTTTCCCGAACAACCGCGCCTGTGGGTGGTGTCGGGTGGCGGCCGTCGCAACAAGACCCTGATGGCGATGTTGGCGGGGCGGGTCGAGGCCGCGGTGGCTCCCGCCGAGGCAGCAGGCGTCGACGGGGATGCAATGGAGGCGGAGGCGTGGGCCTATCTCGCCGTGCGTTCGCTCAAGGGCCTGCCGATCAGCTTTCCCGGCACGACCGGTGTGCCGGCGCCGTTGTCGGGCGGTGTCCTTGCCCGCGGAGCGCCTGCGCCGCACAGCGACCCCTAAGCCTGAGTCCGCCCGTGCGGCGGCGGCGAGCGCCGCCACAGCGGCATGCGCCGAGGCAATAGGGCAGGCTTCGCTGGCTAGTCCTTGCGTTCCTGCTCGAGCTCGACGATCCGGCGGTCGACATAGATGCCGGTGACCTTTACGAGCTCATCGATTTTGTCCTGAAAGAAGTGATTGGCCTCGGGCACCACCGCGTGCTCGATCTTCACGCCCTTTTGGACCTTGGTCTTGGCCGCGAGCTCGGCCACCGAGGCGGAGGGGACGACGCGATCGCGCTCGCCGTTGACGAACAAGCCCGAGGATGGGCACGGCGCCAGGAAGCTGTAGTCATAAAGGTTGGCCGGCGGCGCCACGCAGATGAAGCCATCGATTTCCGGTCGCCGCATCAAGAGCTGCATGGCGATCCAGGTGCCGAAGGACACCCCGGCAATCCAGCAGGAACGCGAATCGGGATTTTGCAGCTGCAGCCAGTCGAGCGCGGAGGCCGCATCCGACAGTTCGCCCGGCCCGTTGTCGAAGTAGCCTTGGCTGCGCCCTACGCCGCGGAAGTTAAAGCGCAACACCGAAAATCCCCGCTCCACGAAGAGATAGTAGAGGGCATAGACCACCTGGTTGTTCATCGTGCCGCCGAACTGGGGGTGCGGATGCAGGATGAGGGCGATCGGGCTGTTACTGCCCGCCTCGTGGTGATAGCGCGCTTCGAGGCGTCCGGCGGGCCCATTGATGATCAGCTCAGGCATCGGTGACTACACTCATCTAGAGGGCTGGGGATAGCGCGGACGGGGCTGTGGGCAGCGCCGCCAGGAGCCGCAAATAAACTTGACTTGCGTGCTCGGAATTTCCATATATCCATGAAGTTTAGAACAGTTCGAAAGAGCTGGAGGGCGTGCCCCCCTCGGGTCGGGAACTGCTCACGGGCCGTGTCATAGCACAGCCGGGGGTGGCCAACGCAAGAGGAAGCGACAAAGGGGCGGGGCAGGGCACCTCAAGCCGTGGAGTTGCCGTCGTGGAGTTGAACACCAAGGGTCGCTACGCCGTCATGGCCATGGCGGATCTCGCCAAGTACGGCGCCGGCGACGCGCTGCCGCTTTCGGCGATCGCGGATCGCCAACAGATCTCACTGGCCTACCTGGAGCAGCTGTTCGTCAAGCTGCGGCGCGCCCAGCTGGTGGAAAGCGCGCGCGGGCGCTCGGGTGGCTATCGCTTGGCTCGGCCGGCGGCCAGCATCAGCGTTGCCGAGGTCATGGCCGCGGTCGAGGAAGGCGTGCGCATGACGCGCTGCCATGGCGAGGCGGCAACGCCCTGCGTGGCGGGCCAGCGCTGCCTCACGCACGGCTTGTGGGACGCGCTGGGTGAGCAGATTTCGGCGTTCCTCGACAGCATCACCCTGGCCGACGTGATCGAGGGTATTCCCGCCGCCGCCAAGCAGGCCAGGCGGGTCGCTGAAGAGCACGCACGGATGGCTGCAAAATGAGCGGGCCGCGCACCTATCTCGACTGGAACGCGACGGCGCCGTTGCGGCCCGAGGCGCGCGCGGCCATGCTGGCGGCGCTTGATTGCGTCGGCAATGCGTCCTCGCCCCACGCCGAAGGGCGCCGGGCCCGCGCGCTGATCGAGGTTGCGCGCGAACAAATTGCCGACTGCCTAGCGATCGATCCGCGCCGCGTCACCTTTACCTCCGGGGCGACGGAGGCCGCCAATTGGCTGTTGCGGTGCAACCTGGGCGGTCCCCCTCTCGAGCTGCTGCTGGTCGCTGCCACCGAGCACGCCTGCGTGCTTGAGGGCAATCGCTTTGCCGCCGGGCGGGTTGAACGCATCCCCGTTGACGGCGATGGCACTGTGGACGTGGCATGGCTCGAACGGCGCCTGGCCGAGGCGGTGGCGCAGCATGGTCCCGGGACGACGATGGTGGCCGTGCAAGCCGCCAACAACGAGACCGGCGTGCTGCAGCCGTTGGCCGCGATTGGCGACGTGCTGGCCGCGGCGCGCGCGATCTGGGTGTGCGATGCGGTGCAGGCGGCGGGGCGCATCCCTCTTAAGGTCAACGCCATCGGCCGCGGCGCGCTTTTTATCTCCGGGCACAAGCTTGGCGGTCCCAAGGGCGTCGGTGCCGTGGTCTTTGCCGGCGACGATCTTTATCCCCAAGCGCTGCTGCGCGGCGGCGGCCAGGAGCGGCGGCAGCGCTCGGGTACCGAGAACGTCCCTGCCATTGCCGGCCTCGCGGCCGCGCTTGCGGCGGCCAGATCCGAACAGGGCGAAATCGCCGCCCTGAGCCAGCGCTTGCAGCGGCGCTTCGAGGCCGGCTTGCGCTCACTCAGCCCCGAGGCGGTGATTTTCGGCGAGGGCGTGCCCCGGCTCGCCAATACGACCTGCTTTGCGCTGCCGGGAATCGCCGCCGAGACGGCGCTGATCGCGCTTGACTTGGATGGGGTGGCGGTGAGCTCCGGCTCGGCATGTTCCTCAGGCAAGGTGGCGCGCAGCCATGTGCTGGAGGCCATGCAAGTGGCGCCGGCTTTGAGGGCTTCGGCCCTGCGCGTCAGCAGCGGACGCGCGAGCAACGAGGGCGAGATCGACGCCTGCCTTGCGGCATTGCGCCGGCTCGCTGAAGGGCATGCCAAACGCCATCTCATACGGCAAAGGGTGCGCGCGCACAGGGCGGCCTGAGCCTGGCTGTAAGTGGATTGTGAGCTAAGCGGAGACCGGAATGCCAGCTGTCCAACAGACGATCGATCAGGTCCGAAGAATCGACGTCGACCAATACAAGTACGGTTTCGAAACGACGATCGAGTCGGTCAAGGCACCCAAGGGTCTCGACGAGGAGACCGTGCGCTTCATCTCGCGCAAGAAGGGTGAGCCCGGCTGGATGCTGGAATGGCGTCTGGAAGCCTTTCGGCGCTGGCGGACTATGACCGAGCCGACCTGGGCCAACGTGCGCTATCCCAAGATCGATTTCCAGAATTTGCACTACTATGCCGCGCCAAAGTCGAGCGAGGGGCCAAAGAGCTTGGAGGAGGTGGATCCGGAGCTGTTGCGCACCTACGAGAGGCTCGGCATTCCGCTGAAGGAGCGCGAGATTTTGGCCGGGGTCAAGGGCGCGCGCGTGGCCGTCGATGCCGTGTTCGACAGCGTCTCGGTGGTAACGACCTTCAAGGCGGAGCTGGCCAAGGCCGGCGTGATCTTCTGCTCGATTTCGGAGGCCCTGCGCGAGCACCCGGAGCTGGTGCAGAAGTATTTGGGCTCGGTGGTGCCGCAGTCTGACAACTTTTATGCCGCCCTCAACTCGGCGGTCTTTTCCGACGGCTCGTTCGTCTACGTCCCCGAGGGCGTGCGCTGCCCGATGGAGCTGTCCACCTATTTCCGCATCAACGAGAAGCAGACCGGCCAGTTCGAGCGCACCTTGATCATCGCCGAAAAGGGTGCCTATGTCTCTTATCTGGAGGGATGCACGGCGCCGATGCGCGATGAGCATCAGCTGCACGCCGCGGTCGTCGAGCTGATCGCCTTGGACGAGGCGGAGATCAAGTACTCAACCGTGCAGAATTGGTACCCAGGCGACAAGGACGGCAAGGGCGGCATTTACAACTTCGTCACCAAGCGTGGCGACTGTCGCGGCCGCAATTCCAAGATTTCCTGGACACAGGTGGAGACGGGATCGGCGATCACCTGGAAGTATCCAAGCTGCATCCTGCGCGGCGACGGTGCGCGCGGCGAGTTTTATTCGATCGCTGTTTCCAACGGCTATCAGCAGGTCGATAGCGGTACCAAGATGCTGCACCTTGGCGCCAACACCTCAAGCCGCATCATTTCCAAGGGCATCGCGGCGGGCCATTCGCAAAATACCTATCGCGGACTGGTCTCGGCCCACCGCAAGGCCAAGGGCGCGCGCAACTTCACCAACTGCGATTCGCTCTTGATCGGGGATCGTTGCGGCGCCCATACGGTGCCCTATATCGAGGCGAAGAATGCCTCATCGCATTTCGAGCACGAAGCGACCACCTCGAAGATCTCCGACGACAAGCTGTTCTATTGCAGGCAGCGCGGCCTGAGCGTGGAGGAGGCGGTGGCGTTAATCGTCAACGGCTTTGTGCGCGATGTGCTGCAGCAGCTGCCAATGGAATTCATGGCCGAGACGCAGAAGCTGATCGGCATATCGCTGGAGGGCTCGGTCGGCTGACCCGACTTCGCCGGCCGGTGGCTGCCATTGTCAAGGCTGGCCGCTGCGGCAAGAGGAAAGTTGGCGTTGATATTAGCTTTGCACAAGAAGGGTCGCACGGGGCGGGTCAACCGGCCGGCAAGAGCTTTAGGTAGTTCGCGGTGGAACCGGGCGGTGGGTAGGCCGCGCGGATTGTTCGAGGAGACGGCAGATGCGTGATGCGGCAGAGATGATGGCGACGATGGTGCTGGCCCGAGTAACGCGCGAAATGGACGAGAGTGAATGCAAGCGGCGCAATGCCCTATCGAAGACAAGCCCCGGTTTTGTCTTGCGTCCGGGCGACGTCGGTACGGTGGTCGAGACCTTCGGGACCAACGAGGCGTTTCTCGTCGAATTCAACAAGAACGGGCATGGCGCCGCCAACTCCTGCGAATGGATGGGGGTGCTTTATCCCGCCGAGATTGAGGTATCGCAAACGAGCCCTGACAAGGTTTGAGGTGTGGGGCGTTGCCCCGCCCCGTTACCGTTG
>Ga0070695_100001518_pt1 | contig 12894 bp, 12 predicted proteins | sample KBSK1252metaG_FD_65471 | JGI IMG/M metagenome (GOLD analysis project Ga0070695, IMG submission 65471) | Corn, switchgrass and miscanthus rhizosphere microbial communities from Kellogg Biological Station, Michigan, USA - KBS K1-25-2 metaG | ecosystem: Host-associated > Plants > Roots >...
GCGAGCAGCAGGTTCGCGATGTTCGCGCACGCGATGAGGAGGACGAATGCGGTGATGCCGAGGAGCAGCGCGAGCGGCGTCTTCGCCACTTGCGTGACGTTGCTCTGGCCGCGCGATCCCGGCTCCACGATGAGCGGCTTCGCTTTGAAGCGCGTCAGCGTCTGCTCGCTCATGCCCTTCTGCAGCGGCGCCTCGACGTCGTTCAGGATGTTCCGGTACGGCGGGGCCAGCGCCGCGGCCGCCTGCTCGATCGACACGCCCGGCTTCAGCCGCGCGAACACGTACGCCCAGTAGCTGCGCCGGTTGTCGAATCCCTTGAACGGCTGCGAGAAGCCGCGCATCGTGATCGGCGCGAACACGTCCGGCTTCACGCCCACCGTCGTCCCGCTGAATCCCCGCGGCGCGACGCCGACGATCGTCATCGTCTGGCCGTTGACGACAATCGTTTGATCGATCACGTTCGGATCGGATCCGAATCGCGATTGCCAGTACGCGTGGCTCAGGACGACGACGTGCGCTTCGCCCGGCGTGCGATCGTCGCCGGGTCCGAGCAGCCGTCCGATCGCCGGCGTCAGACCGAGGACGGGAAAGTAGCTGCCCGAGACGAGCATGCCGCGGCCGCTGCTCGTCTGACCGCGCGCGGCGAGGTTGGCGCCGAACGACACGTGCGCGGCGGCGCCGGTGAACGGCGTCTGCAGGCGTTCGAGATCGCGGAACATCGGGAAGCTGAACACCGCATCGCAGCCGCCGCCCTGGTTGCACGACGTGGAGCCCGGTTTCGGTCCCGGCGCGCGCAGGTTCACGAGCCGCTCCGGTTCCGCCACCGGCAGCGGCTGGATCAGGAGCTGGTCGAAGAGCGAGAAGATCGCCGCGTTGGCGCCGATGCCGAGCGCCAGCGAGACGATCGCGACGATCGTCACGAACGGCGTCTTGAAGAGCGTGCGGAGCGCGAACTTCACGGTTTGCATGAGATGCAGAGAATAGACGGTTGTGGCTCCCGAATGGTTTACAGTCTGATCGCCATGGATGTGACGATTCGTACCGCGAACGAGGGTGACGTGTCTCTCATCCTCGAGCTCATTCGAGGGCTGGCCGAATACGAGCGGCTTGGCCACGCCGTCACCGCGACCGAAGCGGGGCTGCGCCAGTCGCTGTTCGGCGGCTCGTCCGGCGTCGAGGTCCTGATCGCGGAAGCGCTCGGCGAGCCGGTCGGCTTCGCGCTGTTCTTCCACAATTTCTCGACTTTCGTCGGCAAGCGCGGCCTCTATCTCGAAGATCTTTTCGTGAAACCCGAGTGGCGCGGGCGCGGGGTCGGGCGGCAGCTCCTGGTCCGCCTCGCGCGACTCGCGATCGAGCGCGACTGCGGCCGCCTGGAATGGGCGGTTCTCGACTGGAACGAGCCCGCCATCCGGTTCTACAAACGCCTGGGGGCGCAGCCGATGCACGACTGGACCGTGTTCCGGGTCGACGGCGACGCCCTGCAGCAATTAGCGGTGGAACCAGCCGAGACGCGTTAAAATGCCGCGGTTACCCGTCGCCCGTTAACGAGCAGGAGGAATTCATGAGTGTTTCACGCCGCAGCTTCGTGGGCGGGCTCGCCGCCGCACTGGGGTATCTCGGCGTCCATCCGGACGTCGACGTCCTCGCGCAGGGCCGGCCGCAGACGCCGGGCGCCGCGCCGCGACCGCGCCTGACCGACGACTACGACGCGATGGCGCATCTGTCGAGCAACGAGAACTGCTGGGGACCGCCCGATTCAGTGATGAAGGCGATGAACTCGGCGTGGAAGTACTCGAACCGCTACGGGTATCCCGACGGCAATCTCGTCGGCGAAATCGCGAAGCATCACGGCGTGAAGACCGAGAACATCCTGCTCGGCGCCGGCTCGGGCGAGATTCTCGATGTCGTCGGCACGGCGTACCTGCTCGGCGGCAAGAAGGTGCTCGGCGTCGAGCCGACGTACAGCTCCGTGTACGGGCATGCGACGAGCATCAAGACGAGCGCGATCAAGCTGCCGCTGAACAAGGACTACACGCAGAACATCGGCGCGATGATCAAGGCCGCGAACGATCACGCGAGCGAGATCGGCCTCGTGTATCTGTGCAACCCGAACAACCCGACCGGCCTGATTGTCACCAAGGACGAAGTGAAGCAGCTCCTCGACGGCATTCCCAAGGGCATGCCGGTGCTGATCGACGAGGCGTACCATCACTTCGTCGAGGATCCGCGGTACGCGACGTCGGTGCCGTACGTTCTCGAAGGGCGCCCGGTCATCATCGCGCGCACGTTCTCGAAGATCGCCGCGCTCGCCGGCATGCGGCTCGGCTACGCCATCGCATCGGCCGAGACCATCCAGAAGATGCGCCCGTACAGCATGGGCAGCATCAACGCCCTCGTGAAATGGGGCGGCGTGACGGCGCTGAAGGACACGGCGGCGCAGGCCGAGGTGAAGAAGAAGACGCTCGACCTTCGCAAGAAGACGACGAGCGAGCTCGAGGGCTACGGGTACGATTGCATCCCGTCCGAGACCAACTTCTTCATGGTGGCGATCGGCCGCGAGATTCAGCCGGTCATCGAGGAGTTCCGTCAGAAGAAGGTCGCCGTCGGCCGTCCGTTCCCGCCGATGACGAAGCACATGCGCGTCTCGGTCGGCACCGCCGACGAGATGGACCGCTTCATGAAAGCGTTCAAGGAGATCTTCCCCGCGAAGACACGGACCACCGCGGGCGTGTAGGGATTCGGCATTAGGGATCAGGAACGTCAAAGGCGACGATCGCGAGGTCGTCGCCTTTTTTTACCTGGCGCCTCGTTTGTCTTCTAACAGGTTGTTCGCCATGCATATGAAAAAGTTTGCGCTCGTGGCGGCCGCGGCATCCCTCGCAGTCATCTCGGTCGCGTCGCTTCGCGGCGCGCCGCCTCCTCCCGCCGGTCAGGTGGAATTTCGCCCGCACGTCATCGAGGCGAAATTCCCCGGCGGCTACGCCGTCGGCGTCGTCGACGTGAACAAAGACGGCAAGCCCGATGTGATCGGCACCAGCCAGCGAGTGGAGGAGCTCGCGTGGTACGAGAACCCGACGTGGGAACGCCACGTGATGGCGGACGGGTTCAAGGGCATCGTCAACTTCGCGGCCGCCGATATCGACGGCGACGGCATTCCCGAAGTCGCGTTCGAGAACGCGTTTGCAATGAACCCCGCCAACAGCGAAGGGCTCGTGTGGGTCGTGCGGCACGAAGGCGATCCGCGCCAGCGGTGGAAGGCGCCGCAGCAGATCGACAAGTTCGCGACGTCGCACCACATCGTCTGGGCCGACATCGACGGCGACGGCAAGAAGGAGTTGATCAACGCGCCGCTCGTCGGCGCCAGGAGCGCCGCGCCGACCTACGACCAGGACAAGGCGCCCGTCTTCTTCTATCGGCAGAACGACTGGAAGCGGCTGACGGTCACGAACGACGTGAACGGCATCATCCACCGCGTCCGGCCGGTGTTCTGGGACGGCGATCGCCGCGAGGAGCTGCTCGTCACTTCGTTCGACGGCATCACGTTGTACCGCGCGAGCGGGCGCGGAGCCGACGTCAAGTGGGAAAGCCAGCTGCTGTCGCCCGGCCACAACACCGACAAGGCGCCGAAGCTCGGTGCGAGCGACGTCGCGGTCGGCAAACAGAACGGCAAACGCTTCCTCGCGGCGGTGGAGCCGTGGCACGGGAACGAAATCGTCGTCTACACCGATCGCGGCGGCAAGTGGGAACGCCGCGTCCTCTTCAACACGCTGACCGAAGGTCACGAGGTCGCGGTCGCCGACTTCAACGGCGATGGGAGAGACGATGTGGTCGCCGGAGATCGCAATGCGAAGAGTCCCGGCGTTCACGTGATGTACGCGCCGGCCGATCCCAGCGGCGAGTGGCAGCATCAGCTGCTCGACGAGGGCACGATGGCCGCCTCGGGCTGCGTCGTCGCCGATCTCAACGCCGACAAGCGGATCGACATCGTCTGCATCGGCTCGTCGACGGCGAATCTGAAGTGGTACGAAAACGTTGGACGCCCGGCGACGACTTCGTCCGGACGCTGAGCAGTTACCGCGCGTGAGCGCGATACTCGCGCGGATCGATTGGGACTTCGATGACCGCAGGCGCATCGAGCGCCTGCGCTTCCTTCACCGCGGATGCGAGCTCCGCGAGAGTGTTGACGCGCCGGCTCCACGCGCCGAGCGCGGCTGACGCCGCCGCGAAGTCCACGGATCCATAGCGGACGCCGTAGTCCGGATGACCGCGGCGCTCCTGCGCCACCTGAATCAGGCTCAACGCGTTGTCGTTGTAGACGACGGTGACGAACGGGATGCGCCGGCGGACGCACGTCTCCAGATCCGCGAAGACCATCGAGAACCCGCCGTCGCCCATCGTGCACAGCACCGGGCGATCGGGCATCGCGAGCTTGGCCGCCATCGCCGCCGGCAGGCTGTAGCCCATCGCCGACAACCCGTTGGATTCGAGAAACGTCAGCGGCTCGGTCGCCTGCCACGCCTGCGACACGATCAGCTTGATGGAACCGACGTCGGTCGTGACGATCGTCTCGGGCGGATAGAGTCGGCGCAGGCAACGCGTGACGTCGAGCGCCGAAAGCCCACTCGATCCTACCCGACCCACCTGACCCTCCCGCCCGTCCTGTCCGCGAAGCGTCAGCTCCAACTCCGCGCGAAATCTGACTTCATCGTCCGGCATCCACGCGTACGGTCCGTACGATCGCTCGGCGAGCTTCGTCAGCGACGCGGTCACGTCGCCGGTCAATTCCAACGACGGCCGGTACTCGCCGGCCGCGATCGTCACCGGCGCAATCGACACCAGCTTCATCGTCTTGTGCCAGACCTTGTCGGACTCGACCGGATCGAATCCGACGCCGACGAGCAGATCGCTCTTCCCGAAGAAGTCGACGACGACGGCGTCGGCCGCGAGGCCGCTGCAGACGCCGAAGAAGAGCGGATGGTTTTCCGGAAACATGCCCTTCGCCTTCGGCGTGACGAAGACCGGCGCGCCGACCGCTTCGGCGAACCGCCGCACGGCGGGCGCGTCGATGTACGGATTGAGGTCGAGGCCGAGAATCAGAATCGGCCGGCGGGCGCGTGAGATCTCGCCGGCCATGCGCGCGACGGCTTCGGCGTGCGGAGGCGGCGCCGGATCGGGCGCGAGCCTGACCATCGCCGGATCTTCCGCCTGGCGATCCGGCTGCTTCGCGACGTCGCTCGGCAGCGCGAGATGCACCGGTCCGAAGCGCGGCTCGAGCGTCGTCCGCCATGCGCGGCGGACGGTCGCCGCGGTGTTGACGCCGTCGAGGGTGATCGTCTGCTTCGTGAACGGACGGAAGACCGCGTTCAGATCGAGCTGCTGATGCGTCGCGTACGGCGCCGAGACGGTCGACATCGTGGCGGTGATCGCGATGAGCGGCGAGCGATCGAGAAACGCGTTCGCGACGCCGAGCGTCAGATTGAGCGCGCCGGGACCGAGCGTCGACACGCAGACGGCCGGCTTGCGCGCGATCTGGCCGGCCGCGTCGGCCATGAACGCCGCGACCGCTTCGTGGCGCACGAGAATGAACTCGATGCCGGCCTTGCGGGCGGCCTCGATGAAATCCAGAATCTCGCCGCCGGGAAGACCGAACATCCGCTCGACGCCGGCGTCACGAAGCGTGGTTGCGAGGACCTCTGCACATGTAGGCATGGCCGCTGAGTATAATCGCGTGGGTGGATCCAGAACTCGAAGCGATATTCCGGATGCTCGATGAAGTCACGGAAGAAGCGAAGTCGATCCGAATCGAGATCGACGACGACTACCTTCACGCCATCGAGCTTGTCGAGGCGTTGCCTGAGAATCAATCGGGCAGCGACAAGACTTGGGTCCATCGACTCGTCCAGGAGTCTGAGGCGCATTTCGCGAGGGCGAGGCGAAAGCGATAACGCATCGTGGATCGGTTTCTCACGCTCGTGAACGCGCTCAATCTCGATGATGTTCGATATCTCGTCATCGGCGTTTGGGCGGCCAACTACTATGCCCGCGGCGCCAGCCTCGTGTTTCATACCAAAGATCGCGATTTGTTTCTGCCAGCAGACGCCGACAATCTGGTTCGATGCTGGAACGCGTGTGACTCGAGCGGCCTCAGCCTTTGGAGCGGCGACGAACCGCTCGATTCGCCGCGGGATCGCTGGCTCGCCGAACGGGTGATCGAACGTCGCGCCGCCGTGCGCGCGGCCGACGACCATGGAATGGAAGTCGACCTGTCGCTGGTCATGGCCGATCTGGAATTCGAGGCGGTATGGAGCCGGCGCCGCACTTTCACCGTCGACGGTATCGAGATTTCCGTTGCGCGCCTTGCAGATGTAGTGACAGCAAAAGAACGCGTCGGCCGTTACAAGGACCGCCTGTTTCTCGCCACGCACCGCGAAGCGCTGCAGGAACTGCTCGATCGCGAGGCGCGGGAACCCTCGTGATTACTACGGCAACACTGCCGTGATGTTGCGCTTCGGCACCTGGCCAACGGGGATCTGCGTGATTTCTTTGCGCGTCGCGACGTCCACCACCGACACCGAGTTCGATCCGGCGTTGGCGACGTAGACGCGCTTGCCGTCGGGCGTGAACGTCAGCCAGTCAGGATGGTGGCCGACTTTCGACTCGCCCTGCATCTTCAAATCCGGCAGCGAGAAGAAGTAGATGCGCGTGTTCATCTTGCTCAACACGCCGAGCGTCTTGCCGTCCGGCGTCACGGCGAGACCGTGCGCGGGCGCGCCCTGCAGCCCTTCGGTCACCTTTTCGGCGGCCGGCAGCTCGGGCAGCTTGATCTCTTCGCCCAGCTTGTGCGTGGCGAAATCGATCGTCGTGAAGCCGTTGAAGCCCGAGAGCTGCACGAAAATCCGCTTCGTCGATCCATCCGGGTTCGTGTCGAACGCCATCGGCCGCACGCCCTCGCGCGTCGGCACCGTCCACACGATTTCTTCCGTCTTCTGATCGATCACGAAGACCTTGCGTCCCGGAATCGAGCCGGCGACGACGTACTTGCCGTCGGGCGTCACGTAGACGTTGTGAATCCCGCCCTCGGTGCGGATGCTCTTCACGCGCGTGAGCGAGACCGTATCGATGACGTCGACCGCGCCGGCGCCGGCGACGATGGCCGCGTAGACGCGCTTGCCGTCTTTGCTGACCGCCACGTTGTTGGGATGGTTCGTCAGCGGAATGTGCTTGGTGACCTTCAGCGTCTTGAGATCCGCCACGTCGAGCGTCGATTCCGCCTCGTTGGTGACGTAGAGCCGCGTCCCGTCGGGCGCCGCGGCGGCGCCGTGGTTGACTTCGATGTCCTTGATTTCGCCGACGACCTTGTTCGTCGCCGGATCAATCAGCATGACGCTGTCGCCGGCGGCATTGGTCTGCACGATCCGCACGGTGGACGCCTGGAGCGGAAGAACGGCCAGAATCGCGAGGGCCGCGACAAGAGAACATTTGGTCTGCATAGCGACACACTTTAAACTACACCGCCATGTGGTTGATCCTCTTTTTGAGTCTCCTTCCCCAGCAGACGCCGCGCTCGACCCTCGATTTCGAGACGTTCAAGACCAAGGTGCAGCCGCTGCTCGTCGAGAAGCGGCCGGGCCACGCCCGCTGTTCCACGTGCCACTCGCGGAGCACCGCCTTCCGGCTGCAGCCGCTGCCGAAGGGACGCACGGTGTACACCGACGAGGAGTCGCGGAAGAATTTCGAGGCGGTGAGCCGCTTCGTGTTGCCGGGCGTCCCGCTGAAGAGCCGGCTGCTGACGATGCCGCTGACGCACGAGGCTGGCGGCACCGAGTTCCATCCGGGCGGCAAGCACTGGGCGTCGCAGAGCGATCCCGAATGGAAGGCGATGGCCGACTGGGTCAAGAACGCGGCCACCGATCCCGGTGGCCGGTAGGGGCGGACCCATGTGTCCGCCCCGGGCCGACATGTGTCCGCCCCGGGCCGACACGTGTCCACCCCGGGCCGACACGTGTCGGCCCCGGGACGTGCGGATCGCCGCGGGGGCGGACACACGGGTCCGCCCCTACGATCTATGAAACCCTTTCGTTATTATCTGCGCGTCCGCTACATCGAGTGCGACGCGCAGAAGGTGGTCTTCAACTCGCGGTACGCCGAATACGTCGACGTGTCGGTCACCGAGTTCCTCCGCGCGGCCGGCATCCACGACGAGTTCGTCCACGGCGACCTCGATTTCCAGCTCGTGAAGCAGACCGTCGAGTGGAAGGCCCCGGCGCGGTTCGATCAGGTGCTGGAGCTCTCGGTCACCGCGAAGCACCTCGGCAACACCTCGTTCACGCTCGTCACCGAGTTCCGCATCGCCGATCCACCGGGCGACGGGCGGGTGATCGTCACCGTGGAAACGGTGTACGTGCTCGTCGATGCGAAGACGCTGACCAAGATGCCGCTGCCCGACAGGATCCGCGCCGCGCTCGAATCCGGCGCCGCCGGACGCGAAACGGATCATGCGGGAATCCGCAGTCAGCTACCCGTTCGCTGACCTGTCGCTGGCCCGAAGGCTGGAACGGGCCGAAGCCGAGGGACGCGCGCAGAGGAGCGCAGAGAGCGCAAAGAGAATGACGCGCGCACCTGAAACCATCGAAACCTCGCGCCTGCTGCTCCGCCGTCCGCGGTCGGCCGATGCGGAGGCGATCTTCACGCGATACTCGGCGGATCCCGAGGTGACGAAGTACGTCGGCTGGCCGGCGCACAAGAGCGTCGAGGACACGCGTGAGTTCCTCGCTTTCAGCGACCGTCACTGGCAGCAATGGCCCGCCGGCTCGTACCTCGCGTGGTCGCGCGAGGACGGCCGCCCCGCCGAGCTCCTCGGGGGCACCGGTCTCCTGTTCGAGACGCCGCTGCGCGCGATGACCGGCTACGTGTTGGCAAGGGACGCATGGGGCCGCGGCTACGCCACCGAGGCGCTGGCCGCCATGGTCGACGTCGCCCGCGTCGCCGGCGTGCTCCGGTTGTTTGCGCTATGCCACGCGGAGCATCGCCCCTCGGCGCGAGTGCTCGAAAAGTGCGGATTCTCCCTCGAAGGCACGCTGCGCCGGTACGTCGAGTTCCCGAATCTGAGGCCCGGCGATCCGCAGGACGTGCTCTGCTATGCGACGATCCTCGAAATTGCCTCTGGTACTGGGAGAGAAAACTGTTCATAATAGAGCCCACTCTGCCACGAGCGCGGCGCCCCCTCGGGCGTCCTTTCACAAGGAGACTACATGGCGAAGAGCAAGAGGAAACCCAACGCGGCCTTCATGAAGCCGGTGACGCCGGACGGCGTGCTGGCGGAGGTCGTCGGTTCGAAGCCGCTCCCGCGCACCGAGCTGACCAAGAAACTCTGGGCCTACATCAAGAAGAACAAACTCCAGGATCAGAAGAACAAGCGGATGATCAAGTCCGACGATGCGCTCAAGGCCGTGTTCGGCGGCAAGGCGCAGGTCAACATGTTCGAGATGACGAAGCTGGTCAGCAAGCACGTCAAGTAGCGCTTGCGCTCGCGCCGGCGAGCGAGCCGAAGGGCGGCGGTCATGCGACTGCCGTCCTTTTCTTATTTTGCGCCGGGGCCCCACCCCCAGCGCCTGCCACGCCTCGCCTTCGGCTCGGCGCGATGGTTTGCGGCGGCGATCCGCTCGCGTGAAAACGATGATTGCCGACATCAACGGCTGCCAGCTCGCGTACGACGTGCGCGGCGACGGCGATCCGCTGCTGCTGCTGCACGGCGGCATGGGCGCGGGGGCCGACTGGAAGTACGTGTTCCCGAACGATCCGGACGGCTTTCGCGTGATTCTTCCGGACATGCGCGGGCACGGCCGCTCGACCAACCCCTCGGGCGAATTCACGTTTCGACAGGCGGCGCTCGATGTCTTCGCGCTGCTCGATCATCTCGGCATCGAGCGGGTGAAAGCGATCGGGTTGAGCGGCGGCGGCATCACGCTGCTCCACATGTCGACGCGGCAGCCCTCGCGCGTCGCCTCGATGGTCGTCGTCAGCGCGCCGCCGTATTTCCCGGAGAAGGCGCGAGCGATCCAGGCGGCGTTCTCCGAGGAGATGTTCTCGGAGACGGAGCGGCGCGCGATGCGCCTGCGGCATGTGCACGGCGACGATCAGATTCAGGCGCTCGTCGCGCAGACGCGAAGGTTCGCGGTCAACCATCACGACGTGAATTTCACGCCCGCCGTCCTGTCGGCGATCACCGCCGACACGCTGATTGTCTTCGGCGATCGCGACTTCCTCTATCCGGTGTCGATCGCGTTCGAGCTGCATGCCGCCATCCCGCGCTCCTACCTGTGGGTCGTGCCGAACGGCGGCCACGGCCCGATCTTCGGTCCGCACACCGCGGCATTCGTCGCGACCGCGACGGCGTTTCTGAGCGGCGCCTGGCAGAAGTGAGCCGGAAATCGGCGAGTTGGCGATTTGGTGAGTTGGTGATTTAATTCTCCACGATTCACCGCGTCCGCAAGTCACTCGTTCACCAATTGCGATGATCACCATGTCGAACATCGAAGTGGCGAAGCGCTATGTCGGGCTCGTCGCGAATCCGGCGAGCACCTTCGAGGAGATCCGCGGGCTGATGCACGACGATCTCGTGTGGCGCGAGATGCCGAATCGTTTTGCGCCCGACGGACGCTCCAATTCGCTGGCGGGCGTCGCCGACGCGTGGCGGAGAGGGCGCGAGATGGTGATCGATCAGGTGTACGAGATCCGCAGCGCGATCGGCGACGGCGACACGGTCGTCCTCGAGCTCTCGTGGCGCGGCACGATGGCCAGGGATCTCGGACCGTTCAAGGCCGGCACGCGTCTCGGCGCGGAGCTCGCGACGATCATGCGTTTCAGCCACGGAAAAATCATCAGTCAGACGGACTATCCTTGCTACCATCCCATCGCATCATGAGCTCGAGCCGTTATCGTCCGTATCTTCCTGCGCTCATTCTGTTGTTCATCGGCAGCGGCTGCGCGGCGCTGATCTATGAAATCGTCTGGTTTCAGCTCCTGCAGCTCGTCATCGGATCGTCGTCCATCTCGCTCGGCATTCTGCTCGGGACCTTCATGGGCGGCATGTGTCTCGGCAGCCTGCTGCTGCCGCGGGTGATTTCGGCGCGCCAGCATCCGCTTCGCGTGTACGCGCTGCTGGAGCTGGGCATCGCCGCGCTGGCCATCGTCATTCTGTTCGGCATGCCGCTCGTCGGCGGCCTGTACATGGCCGGTGCGGGATCGGGCGTGGCCGGCATCATCTTTCGCGGCGTCGTCGCCGGCATCTGCCTGCTGCCGCCGACCATGCTGATGGGCGCCACGCTGCCGGCGATTTCGCGCTGGGTCAAGGCGACGCCCGAAGGCATCGCCTGGCTCGGCTTCTTCTACGGCGGCAACATCGCGGGCGGCGTGGTCGGCAGCCTCGCGGCCGGCTTCTACCTGCTGCGCGTGCACGACGTGATGACCGCGACGTTCACCGCCGTCGCGCTGAACGTGCTCGTGGGCGTTGTCGCGCTCGCGCTGTCGGCGGCGGCGCCGTACGAGACGACCGAGCCGATTGGTTTTGTCCCGCAACCCCGCACGCCCTCGAGAGGATCGCTGGCGGTGTACGTCACGATCGCGCTGTCCGGCTTCACGGCGCTCGGCGCCGAGGTCATCTGGACTCGCGTGCTCTCGCTGCTCTTCGGCGGCACCGTGTACACCTTCGCGCTGATTCTCGCCGTGTTTCTCGTCGGTCTGGGCATCGGCAGCACGCTCGCATCGGCGATGCTGGGCGGCGCCGTCAACCCGCGGCGCGCACTCGGGTGGTGTCAGCTGTTTCTGTGCGCCACGTTCGGATGGGCGGCCTACCAGTTGAACGTGTCGCTGCCGTACTGGCCGATCAATCCGTCGATTGCGACCACGCCGTGGTTCACGCTGCAGCTGGATATCGTCCGCTGTGCGTGGGTCGTCCTGCCGGGCGCGATTCTCTGGGGCGCGAGCTTTCCGCTGGCGCTCGCGTCGCTCGCGCCGGACGCCACATCCGATCAGGATGCCGCCGTTCTGGCGGGCAGCGCCTATGCGGCCAATACCGTCGGCGCCATTCTGGGATCGCTCGTCGCCAGCTTCGTCCTGATTCCGTGGATCGGCAGCCAGCACGCCACGCAGGTGCTGGTCATCGTTTCTGCCGTCGCGGCGCTGCTGATGCTGGAACCGAGTTACGCCGGAGCGACCCACGAGACCGGTCAGCCCAACTCGAGCGCCCCGAACCGCTGGAACGTCGCAGGTACCGCCGTGCTCGCGATCGCCATGGTGGCGGCTGGCCTGGTCGCCCGCAGCATCCCGGCGCTGCCCGGGATTCTCGTCGCCTACGGCCGGTACGCGGCGACGCGCGTCGGCCAGGCCGACATTATTTATGTAGGCGAGGGAATCAACGCCTCGGTGGCGGTCTCCGAGCTTTCGAACGGCGTCCGCAACTACCACAACGCCGGCAAAGTGCAGGCGTCGAGCGAGCCGCAGGACATGCGGCTGCAGCGCATGCTCGGTCACCTGACGACGCTCGTTCCGGAGCACCCGAAGAAGGTGCTGGTCATCGGCTGCGGCGCGGGCGTCACCGCCGGCGCGGTGTCGATCGATCCGGCGGTCGAGCACGAGATCATCGCCGAGATCGAGCCGCTCGTCCCGCGCGTCGTCTCGACCTACTTCGCGCAGCACAACTTCGACGTCGTGCGGAACCCGAAGGTGGAGGTGCGCATCGACGATGCGCGGCATTTCGTCGAGACGACGCATGAGAAGTTCGACGCGATCACCTCCGACCCGCTCGATCCGTGGGTGAAGGGCGCCGCGATGCTGTACACGCGCGAGTTCTTCGAGATGGCGAAGCAGCACCTCAATCCGGGCGGCGCGGTGACG
>Ga0070695_100001519_pt1 | contig 12894 bp, 9 predicted proteins | sample KBSK1252metaG_FD_65471 | JGI IMG/M metagenome (GOLD analysis project Ga0070695, IMG submission 65471) | Corn, switchgrass and miscanthus rhizosphere microbial communities from Kellogg Biological Station, Michigan, USA - KBS K1-25-2 metaG | ecosystem: Host-associated > Plants > Roots >...
CGGGCGCACGGCCCGTGGCTTATGCAGGGACGGCGGGTGTGGGTGCCAGTGGTTGTTACCTTGAGACCTCCGACAAGTAGATGCGCGGGGGTCGCTGACCTTCGGGTGGAGCGCCCTAAGACCATGCGAACCTGCGCTGTATCGGATGCCGCCCACCCTCGCTAACGAACGATATGTCGCTGAAGTTTGAATCGACGAGCAGAAGGAAAGAGGAGAGGGATAGATCGTGGGCGACAATGGCGACGGGCGCTGAGCATGATCTATGCTTGCCCGTCGTGCGCTTCAGTATCGGTATGTCCTTTGTGAGGAAAATGTGAATTGCTGAGCCCCACGGTCCTGCGTGGCGATATTGAGAGAGCCCTTGATGACCTCGTCTCCCATGAAGAGGGGATGAGGTTTCAGAGCCTTGCTGTCATTCTTGGAAAACTACGCTGGCCTGATCTGATCGCAAGTGAACGGCGGTGGGATCAAGGACGAGACGCCTACGTCTCGGCGCGGATGGCGACGGACGGCAGAGGCAAGGCGCTTGCCGTGTCGGTCACGGCGACGCTCGCAAAGCTTAAAGCGGACGCGGCAGAGATCTTAAAGCACGTGGACGACGTCTCCTTGCTGGTGTTCGTAACTCCAGAAGCGGTGAGTAATCACACGATCGAAGGATGGACCCGCGAGATCCGGGAAGCGTATGGGTACGATCTCGTGGTGATTCAACGGGAGGAGATCGTTAGTGAGCTGTTGAAGCCACAGAGCGCCATACTGTGCCGAAGTCTGCTGGGATTGCAAGTGCCCATCCAGGTGTCGGTCGCCGACCGAATGGAGCGTGCTCGAGTGGCGTGCGCCTCAGACGTCGCTGCTTGGTCTGCTCACCCTCGACTGGCCGGAAGGCCGAGGATTGGACTTCGCGCGATACGCCTCGATGACCGGGGCGAGGAAACGACTGAGTCTGTCGACCTTTCGGCGCTTCGATCGCTTCTGGGGCAGGGGCGCCGTATGATTCTTGAGGCGCCAGCTGGCCGCGGAAAGACCACCACGCTCGTCGAACTGGCGACGGCGCAAGGCACACGCGATGCCAAAGCCCTGTCGTTTCTCGTGGATGTCCCCATTTGGCTGCGTTCCAGGCAGCCCATCCTGCCGTATCTGGCCAGTACGCGATCGTTTCTCGCGGAGCAGATTTCCGCGGGTGATCTCGCGGAGTTGTCGCAGTTTGCACAGTACTCGTTTCTTCTCAATGGATGGAACGAGATCCCGGAGCGGTATTCGGAAGACGCTGGGAATGCCCTCAGAGACCTTGAACGTGCCTTTCCGGCCGGTGGAATCATCATCGCTACTCGAACGCATCACGTCATGCCCGCTCTTCCTGGGGCTTCGCGGCTAAAGCTACTCCCGCTGACGCGCGCGCAACGGAGAGCGTACCTAAATGCGGCGCTCGAGGGTCAAGCCGAGGCGTTCGCGACAAATCTTGACCAAGACGAGGTGCTTGACGAACTAACCCGAACGCCATTGATCTTGGCTGAGGTGGTGACACTCTTTCGTGCCGGCAAGCCGATTCCAGGGACAAAGGCCGGCATTCTCGCGGCCGTTACAAGCCTAATGGAGGCGGCCGTCGAGCATCGCGCCCAGCTGCAGGGACCGCCGCTTAACGGTAACGCACGCGACTTCTTAATGGCTATGGCGGTTGCGATGACGAAATCCGGTGCCATGACGTTGAGCGAGAGCGATGCGCGGCGGCTTGTGTCTTCGGTTAGCGTTAGCCTGCGAGATGCCGGGCAGATTGCAATTCTTTCGGAACCGATGTCGATACTGGCCGCCCTCACTGCCCATCACGTGCTCGAGCGGGTTGACTATCCTTCGCCATCAGTTCGATTCGAGCACCAGCAGTTCCAGGAGTTCTTTGCCGCCTCGCTACTCGCTCGAACGCTGCTCGAAACTGCGTTAACGGATAGCACGGCGCGCAGACGCTTTGGGTACGAGTATGTGAATGTTCCGAGGTGGGAGGAAACACTTGTTCTGGTTGCGGAACTGTTGGGTGACCCGAACATCTTCAGTGAGAGAGCCCAGGCGCTAAAGGCGAATCAAGTGCTAGCTGAAGGGGCGCTGGAGGTGGATGCCGTGTTTGCTGCGAGACTCGCACGCCGGTCCGGCGGCGCACTGTGGGAGGTGGTGCGCGAAGCGTTCGGAGAGCGCTTTCGTCGCCTGTACGAGAGCGGCGAACCACACTTTCGCCGCTGTGCGCTCGCCGCCGTGCTGGCCACGGGGACATCCGACTTCACCGACATGGTAGTGCCGTTACTTACGCATTCCGACCGCCAAGTCCGGCTACAGGCCTATGGATCGGGGGAAGAGCTTCAAGTCAGTAGCCTGGGTTCAGACTGGCGCCGCCTAGTCGACGAGTGGGCCGAGGAGTGCCGGGTGGACTTTGTGATGCATCTCCCTGCTGAAGTAGCCGAGGACTTCGCACGGGACGACACTAGTCGCGTCGTCCGAGCCGCTGCGGTAGAACGTCTAAGTTGGCTTGGCGCGGACTTCTCGTTCGCACGCGTACTTGAAGCGATGAATGACGACGGCTTGAAGGATCTGCTTTCGCGGCGCCTAGGGCTTGGCATTCCGGAAGCGTGTCACAGAAGAGCGCGGGAGATGTACCGCGTCATGCTGGGAGAGACGAAGGATGTCGGCCAGCGACTGCGTATCCTTGTGGCTGCTGCACAAGTTGGCGGTACCGAGGCGATAACGCACATGCAGGAGGCGCTAGTCAAGTTACCCTCGGGACGCGTTGCGGAGGAGGTCATACATCCACTTCGAGCCGCTTTGGGAGAGATCAGTAGGGTCGACCCTCAGTGGGGGAATGACTGGGTTGCAGAACACGTCCTGAGTGGCGATCTGCGGGGAGGTGAATGGGCGGTATTCACTACGCTCCTATCTTCGGTTCAGCGTGAAGAACTGCTTCGGGTGAGCGTCACAGGTGATCGTTCTAAGGCGCACATCGCGCGAGAGATGCTGGTTCGGACGGGAAATGCCGACCTCGCGGGACGAGCGTTCAGAATGCTGTGCGAGCTACAGCGTCCTCCGAAGGTAGATGAGGCTAGTCGAGAAGCGGCGTGGAATCTCCTCGGTGTGCTTGGAGATCTTCCGGCGCACGTGACTGCTGCCGGTGTGGTGCGATCTCTGTCCGGGGTATTCGACGAGAAAGAATATGCGACGGTTGTCGATGTCTTTTCTGGAACCCACGCGGGCGCGGGGTACATCGGTGGCGATTTTGGCGGAGAGGATAGGCAGGCGCTACGTGGCTACCTCAAGAGCGGTGTCGAAAGGGTGCTGCGCGAGGACGACTTTTCCGGAATGCGGAAGATGCATCTCGCTGCGGCACTGGCAAGGGTCGGGGATCCGGAGGACGTGTCAGAGCTGTCGCGGCTGATTCAGGCGGATCTCGCGCGGCTGCAAGTTGGACTCGCGGCGCGGCGTGCAGGCGAGCATTCCGAGCGCGCGCAAGGGGCGGTGATGAGGTGCTCGAACTGGTACGTGAGCGCCCTCGTCACGCTCGATCCTACGCGCGCTGAGGGAATTCTGCTCGACTTGCTCTTGGAGCCGGAGTATGAGGACGACGCCGCGGCCGCTCTCGTACGCCTCGCCGCTCCTAGGCGTGAGGATAAGGGTAGGCTATTCCAGCGCATTGACTATGATGCCGTCTGGAAGGCGCGGCAAGGGAACGACGTCGAGGGGTTCGATCAGTCAAGAAGGGCGCGGTATGTTGTGGCGTTCAAAGATCGCATCGAAGCACTTCTCGAGGCAGCCGCGGCTGGGAGCGAAGGGGATCTCTACAACGCTCGGCTCAAGCGACTCGCGGCCCGGCTGGCCATCATCGGAGGTGCTAGCAGTGGTGGACTAGTGCTGGATATCATGGCCCGGACGGGGAAGTTCGATGAGTGGCTCAGGCTGGAGGCGGTTGAAGGGCTCCTGGTTGGCGGGGGACAGCTTTCGATGGACGCTGTACTCCGAGTTCTACAGCCTGTCATTGATTACGGGATGGGGAACAGGCACGACCAGCAGGCGTTTGGTCTACTGAGACGGTGTGTCTGTTTGTTGCCTCTTGTCGATCCTGCAGTCAGCGGTGTGAGATTGGTTCGTGAGCTTCTACCGGCGATGTCGCTCCATGGCTACGATCTGGCGGCAGTGGTGCGAGCGCTAGGAAATAGCCGGTGTGCGGAAGCATTAGCAGTGCTGCTTGAGATTGTCTCGCGGGCGGGCGGGACCCTTTCAGGTTTCGCCGGTGACTGGGTAGATGCCCTCGTGGCGCTCGGGACTTCCGAGTCAGAGCGAGTTCTCTTGAGCGCAATCGATCCTGAAGTAGGTGTCCCGGTCGTACCTGCGTTGTTCGAGTACGACCTTCGCACGGCAGTAGTGACAGCTATAGCGAGGATCGTTAGGCAACGCGCGGATGTGATGCGTCGCATTCTGGAACTATGTGAGCGCCCGCTCAGCTCTGCACATAGGGATGTTCTCGCAGACGTCATCGCCGCGTTAGGTGAGCGCGAGGTTGTGCTTCGCGGCCTGAGTCTAGTCCACGATCGGGTCTCTCCTTCGGTTCCGACGGGAATTCAGCGCGCGGTGCAGGATGCCGCCGTTGACCACCGTCCCGTCGGAGGCAACACATACTACTTGGTGCCAGCAAGCGTGAATGAAATCCGCCGCCGGCTGTTTGATCTGGTGGTTAGCGATTCTACGCGCCGCCGTTCCGCTCTCGCACTCCTGGGGCAGATTGAAGAAAGCCGTCTCGAGTATGGACGTCCGAGTGACGAGCCGCGGCATCCGGACATCGAGTCTGGCGTGCCTTGGCCCCCTATCGGCATCAGTGGTGGTGCGGGGGTCGGCTAGCCTGCACACAACGTGTGAAGCCGTTCGTGAGCCAGCTGGACGAACAGGCGTCATCCAACAGCTATCGGTCTCAGCCATCTACGACACACTAGAATAGACCCATGAGCGCTCAGACAACTGCCCAGGCTCTGGCCGCTATCACTGACGAGGGGCTTTTCGAGCGCCTGGCGACGGCCATCTTGCGGGAAGCCGAACCGATCTACCGCTCGCTCGCGCATCCGGGCGTGAACGTTGCTGGCAAGACGGTTAAGGCACCTTTTGATGCGATCAGTTTCGTACAGGGCGCCGATCCCCCACATATGATAGTGGTCCATCACACGATCACTTCCGGCGGCGATCTGGGGAAAAAGTGGCTACACGACCCCTCCAAAGTGAAGCCTCGCCAGGGCCGGAGGGAGCCAGCACCTCCCGGAGATCTTATCAAGACAGCGGAGTTGGTGGCGGAGGAGCGGTCACGCACGCCGAATTTGATTGTGACGATAGTTCTCACCACCAACCAAGAACCGGACGCGACCCTGGTTCGCACGGTCGAGGCAGCGGGGCGTGCTTACAGGGTCAGCATTGATCTATGGTCACGCTCCAGACTGGGTCATTTCCTTGACAGCCAGCCCAGTGGACAGTGGATCCGCAGCTCGTTTCTCGGCATCGAGCAGGAGCAGCTGTCGATCGAGTTGCTCCAAGACCTCTCCAAGAAGAGCTTGCAAATCTACGGGTTGCTCGACAATCCGACGGCTTGGATTCCGCGGTCGCTCGACAACGTGCTGACGACCAACCTTCGTCAAGACGTGACGTTCCTGGTGGCAGGATCTGGTTTGGGTAAGTCGGTTGCCTGTTATCGCAGGCTTGCGGCGCACGTCGAGGGCGGTGGGTTCGGCATTGTTCTACCCCACGAGATCGTCGCCTCGGCGCTGACTCTTGAACAGGCCGTCACGACGGCACTACGCAGACTTCATCCGCTCTTAGCTACGGTGGGTCCGTCAGCTATGTCGTTCTGCTCACCAGAGCGGTCACTGCTCTTGGTTGTCGAGGACATCAATCGGTCGGGACAAGCGCCGCTCTTGGCGGAGAAGCTCGCCGGCTGGGGTCGCGGCGCGACAAAAGAAGATGAGGGGGTGTTGTCCCCCTGGCGTCTCCTATGCCCTCTGTGGCCCGAGCTCCTCAGCTCTCTCGGCGAACAAGCACGGAAACGCATCGAGCCGCTTGTCATCAGTGCTGCAGGCTTTACCGATAGCGAAGGCCGTGAGGCTGTGCTCGCACGGGCGAGGGTGAATGGTCGTGAAATGAGCTCGTTGAGCGCCGGGGCGATCTCACGGGCACTCGGTTGCGATCCTCTCCTCATTGCCCTTCATGATCATGGCACGGAACCTGATCCGAACCGGATCATCCAGGGCTTCGTCGATCGATCTCTCGTACGCACCGCCGCACAGACAAAGGACCACCCTGCCGCAGACTACCGTGTAGCGCTTCGCGCGCTGGCGGGAGGGATGCTCTCAAGGCGGCATATTGAGCTCACTTGGCGCGAGGTTCGTGAATGGGCGGAACTCCAGGGCGAAGCATTGCACCTGCTTGGCCGTCTAGCGCACGAGGGCGAATTGATCCGCCTTACCGGATTGTCCGATGACCAGCGGCTCTCGTTCCGACATGATCGCGTACGCGATTGGATCCTTGCTGACGCTGCAGCGGAATTGGAGCGGCGAGGCCTCTTAACTGAGTCGATCGTGGCGGAGCCGTATTTTGCGGAGATTATAGGCGCAGTGGTCCTAGTACGCGAGCAAGAAGGATCCAGCATCGTACAGCGTGTCAAGACGGCTAATCCGCTCGCGCTCTTTCACGCGCTCAGGCTCTTTGCACAAGCCAGCGCACCGAGGGAGGGAGTGATTGTTCAGGCGATCGATGATTGGCTGAGCGAATCGGCCACGCATGCACGATGCAATGTTCATTTGAGATGGGAAGCGCTGACCACTTTGGCGGAAACAGACTCCCCCAGAGTGCCCGCGATAGTCAGCAAGTTTAGTGACCGAACGATGACGGGCGGACTGGCGCGGCTCCGTAACGGAGACGTGTCTGGAGGGATCGAGCTCTGCAGCGTCATCGAGCCCGGCAGTCGGGCGCCGTGGCGGGATATTCACATCGAGCACGCAAAGCAGCGATACGGCCACGAGCTCACGGCGGGCTTGGACAAGATTCTCAGGCGGCCGGAGTTGGGCCGGCGCGCTCGGGTAGGCGCTTTGCGGCTGGCTGGCCACATTGCTGACCGTAACTTGGGGCCGGCGATCGAAGCGTGCTGGATTGCCGATGACGACCGGACTAAGCATCTTGACGAGTATCTGTGGGCCTTTGGCGAGTGCTGCGGGGATGATCCGGCGCGCTACCTAGGGCCGGTATGTGATGCGTGGGCAGCCCTTTCGGATGAGCCGGACAAGAAGGGCTGGCCGTCACCGCGTGATACGGTCGCGGCTCATGAACTGCGCTGGGCGTTCCACAGTTGGCCGCCGACTTCGGCGATCGACTACTTCATTGAGCGCGGTTCGCAAGAATCGCTGAAGTGGCCGATCACCTACATGCTTCATGGCATGGACGATCCAAGGGCCGTGTTGTTCGTGGTCCGGGAGCTTGCAGCGATCCAAAGGCGCGGGTCAGGTTCGCATTTCGTTCTGACGGCGCAGGACGATTGGCGGCGCGCGCAAGAGGACTATGGTCGTCCTATGTCAAAAGCGTCTCGTGAGCTATTGCTACAGCTGTGGCGAGATGAGAAAAACGATAAGCACCTTCGCACACAGGCTCTCTCACTTTGGGGGGCGACGCAGCAGTCTGGCGACATAGAGGTGCTTAGCACTGTAAAGCCCTCGGATGAACTGGCCGAGAGCGTTCTCAGGCAACGGCTAACTCGGGGAGACTCAAGTGCAGCCGCAGCGCTGATCGAGAGGGTGGCGGCGGATGAACAGGGCTACTGGTGGCAGTGGGGCCGGTATGTGTGGTCGCCGGAGCTCACCGCTGCCTTGGATGAGTTTTTGGACAAGCGTGGTGACCGAGCGACGCACGTGTGGGGCGAGTCCTTCGGGTCGGACTGGGCCACCTCGGAGATGATCATGCGACTACCAGTGGATAAGGCCGAGAAGGTTCTCATGAAGCACTGGGGCCATCTCGGCTTTGGATCGAACTTCGTCCAAGCCGCGCTCTATGTGTGCACACCGCGGCTACTAGAGGCCGCACAGGGAGCGATCAACGCATGCCCGAACCCAGGCAGTCTGATGGAGCATCTGAGTCAGCACTTTGGGTATCGGACGAAGGGGCACCCGGGCATCAACCGTGAAACCCAAGTGCGTGCGCTCGCACCGTATCTACACTTGTTGTCGGCAATGGACCTGGGGGCGCTATGGGAAGCATGCAATGACCACGGTTGGTTTGCTGCACGGCGAGAACTCTTGGACGATCGCTTGCAGCAGCCGTTTCTTAAGTACAGATGGGATCGCGATCTAGCCGAGTCTGAGTTCGACAAGATGATCGACGACAAGCACCTAGCGTGGATCGGTCATTGGATTGATAGGTTCGTGAGGACCGATGTGGCGTGGAGTGAGATTCTTGCAACGCTCGCTGCGTGGTTGGGCAAGCGACGGTCGTTGGAGGCCCTGGTATTCGTCGCGGCCGCCGTTGAGCACCGCGGCACACGTGCTGATCTGGATGTTCTGAGGGTATTTGACGGCATGCCCGAAAGCTCGGCCAGAGAGGTGATCGAAGACAGTCGATTCGCAGTGCAGCGGCGAACGATTCACTAAGGGCGCCTGACCTCACCGTCGGCCGCGTACGCTCTATCGCGGCCGGGCAATGCCGACGTGCTGTTCTAGTTGCAGGGCTGAGGAGGGAGGGGCGGCCGTATGCGTATCGGATTTCGGGGGCGTGAGTAGTTCAGGCCCGAATAGGGTGACCCCATAGGATGACGGCGGCGGATAGGCTCTTCAGCGTCAGTGGGTTCAACCAAACAGGGCTAGGCCTTGATCTTGAAGCGGAACTGTAGCCTGGAGGTGGTTGCGGGCCCCGATTTGAACCAACAACCGCCAGAAGTGTTGGCTGCGGGTCCCATGGGAAGCCCTCCTGCTGTCATTCGGCGCGCCGCCCGTGGATATGTCGTAAGGCACGGTGTCAATAGTGGTGCGAGTGCCCAGCACCAAGAGTTCCGGAGTGAGCGGGAGTGAGATGGGTGAGATTCGTCTCGAAAGTGTCTCTAAATCAGCGGGTCCTCCCGAGCTCGCGGTCCGTAATGGCGAGCAGGAAACGGCGAGCAGGAAGCATCGACTGGTTCCTGAGCGCGGACGCAATGGCACTTATCACCTAGGTGTTAAGTGCCTACAGGGCCTGAAATGTGACTTCCGCGTCGCCTCGAAAGGGATCATGGAATGTTCTCGTGACCCGAGATCCAGCCTCGAGCATCTCCACATGGGGGAATAGGGCAGCCAGCTCCTCAGCAGACACGCGGCGAGCAAGTTCCGGGAACTCAAGGACGATGGGCTTGAATCGATCCTCTCGCCAGGTCCGGTAGTAGAGCTCTTTCGCGGCGTCGTAGGCGAGGATCCGTAGTTTCTCGAGACGGAGGAAGGCCTGGTCGATTGACCCGACAACTCCCTTGCCGAGGAGATATTCCACCAGTCCGACGACGATCAGCGGGTGGAACTGGTACTTGCCCCGGATGCGCCCGCGCCGGCGAAGCGGCACCCCCTGCTCGATGAACTGCCCGAGGGTGTGCCGGACCCAACTGTCTGCGACGAAAGCTGGATTGGCGTCGAGGAGTTCCGTGAGCGCCCAGCTCTCGCCACGGTTGACGCGGGCCTTACAGGCCTCCAGCATCTCTGCCGCCTCTCGCGTGGCCCCCTCCGTGGTGCACGGTAGGGTTCGTGCCCCAGCGATCGGGAACTCTTGGCCTGTCCGGATCTGATCGACTGGTAACGGACCATCACCTAGACGTGGGATCGCCGGCAGGAATATCCGGATCGGCGTCATCTCGTAAACAATTGACTTCACGGCGCTATTCCTCCCGCTCGATTTCTCCCAACAGACAACTTGCCGCGAGTTTGCTCCACTGTCCGCGAACACCATGGACAAGGTCGCGCTCCTCAGGTACCTGGCCCAAGTTCCGGACGCCCCGGCATCGGAAGTGGCGGACGCACTCGCCGCTTCGCTCCCGGCGACCGGGATGGGTCTGCTCCGCTTGTGCAGGTCCGGTCTCGTCTCCCGCGCATTCGATGTCACCCAAGGCGTCTACTACTACAGCATCACACCGAAAGGCCGCGCGCGCGTCCAGTACCTTTCTTCGAGGGCTGGCTGATGTCCCGGCGTCCGCAGATGCGGGGTGCGCATGACGGTCCCGAGCCGGCGCCGAGGGACGATGCCCGGCGGGCCTGGCTGTCTCACTGGAAGGAATGGGCCATTGAGCAGATGCCGGCATCCGCCTCGGCGACCACGCGGAGCAGGGTCCGGCTTGAGGTCGAGCGCGCACTCGCGCGGCTCGGCGTCCAGGATCCAGAGAACGAAGTCCAGGACATGGTGCAAGCCACGCTCGACCCTATCCTGCAGGAGTTCGCCGGTCGCGATGTTGACGTAGCCCATGCGCGACAAAAGCAGGAGCACCTAAAGCAAGTCGAGATCTATCTGGAGATCGCGCTCTTGCTGGTGGCGGGCCCGCGCACCACCGCCATGCTCCGGAGGCCCGGGTACGCGAAGCCGGTACTCACCGAGCATCTCCGTCGGAGGTTGCGGCGCACGCTTAGCGGCGGCGAGTCCCATCAGGAGGTACTGGAGCACATCATCGCGTTCATCGATCGCTGCCTTGCGAAGCAGCCGCCGCTGCGGCAGTGGGGCCGCCGTCTCGCGACGGGCACCTTCGTCACCACGGTGGCCGCTGCGGAGGTACTGAAGCAGAATCCCGAGCTTCTCCAGTTGGTGAACAAGGGGCTAGCCGCCGGGCGGGAGAAGCTGCGCGCAGCGCTCGCCGGGGTCACGGCCGTACGGAAGCCGCCGACTTCATGAACCATGAGGCCGAGCGTCCCCGCCCGTCGCTCTGGGCCGATGGCGGTCCGGCATCAGCGCCTCTACTTGCCGACGCCTCCACGGCCGCCGATAATCCCGCCGAGAGCAATCGATGCGATGGTAAGCACAGGAAGGAGACGTTGAGTCCCCTACAGGCGACTGGCGTCGTGCTGGAACTCGTGAGTGAGGATGGCGATAGGCTCCTTGACTTGAAGGCGGCTCAGGATGCGCTCGCGATTGTGCTGGTGCGCTACTACCGGAAGGCCAGTCTCAGAGACTAAGCAGCGACATGACATGATCCCAGCCTACGCTCTCTACCGGCGTTCTCGGGCGCATCAGGATCTCTCCATCGAGGAGCAGCGGCAGGAGATTGGTCGCTGGGCGACGCAGCACGGATACGAGATCGTCCAAGAGTTCGCGGACGATCGGAGCGGGCTGGACACTTCCCGCCGCCGCGGGTTCCTCGCGCTCTTGGACCTTTGCTCCGACTCTCGCCGCCGTGTCGCTGACGTGGTCCTCGTCTACGACGTCAGCAGGTTCTCGCGCCTCGAACCCGACGAGGCAGCATTCCACGAGTTCACGCTCAGGCAGGCAGGCGTGCGCGTGATGTACACCCACGAACCTGGCGCCAACGAGGAAGGCATCACAGGGCACCTCATGAAGAGTCTGAAACGAGTGATGGCGTACGACTACAGCTTGAAGCTGAGTCAGGTCGTCACTCGAGGGCTTAGGGCTCACGCTGAGCGCGGCCTCTGGGTAGGCGGGCAACCCGCGTACGGTCTCCGCCGCGGCGTCCGCCAACCTGACGGCTCTGTCCTAGTTCTTCCATCAGGCCGGTGGAAGGCGAAGACCGAAACGGTCGTGCTCGTCACCGATCCCTTCGAGGCTGTGATTGTTACAGAGATTTACCGGTCGTACGTTGCCGACAAGGGGCTAGTAGCCATCGCCACCATGCTGAACAGCCGGGGGATTCCCGCGCCCCGAGGCGGTGGCGCCTGGACGAAGGGGACCCTTTGGACCATCCTGCGCAACCCCCTCTACAAGGGGACAGTTATTTACGGCAAGGCGCGCTACAGCGAGATCGGGAAGAGACGCGGGAAGGCTCGCCGACCGGAGAGCGACTGGATTGTGATCGAAGACGCCGTCCCATCGATCATCCACGTTGAGCTCTGGATGGCGGCCCAAGCCAAGCACGGGACGCGGAAGTTCGGCGTAGGACGCCCCTGGCACCGGCCGTACCTGCTCAGCGGATTGGTCGTCTGCGACCATTGCGGCAAGCGATTCCGAGCGCACAAACAGACCCGAGGACGCATCCCGGCCTACTATGTGTGCGGGAGCTACGTGGCCTCCGGTGCTGGCGTCTGCGATGGGCTCCGGGTTCCCACGCCCTTCCTGGATGCCGCAGTCCTCGATGGAATCCAGAAGCGCATCGAGAAGGTGCTGAACCGGGAGACCCTGACCATCCGGCTGCAGGAACTGCTCCGCGCCGAGGACAGACATGGACCGTCCAGAGAGAGCCTAGAAGCCCGACTCGAAGAGACCGACCAGAAGATTGAGCGCCTCGTGGACGCTTTAGCTTCGGGCGGCGACAGCCTGCGCAGCGTCCGGACTCGGCTGGCTGAACTGGAGCTTGAGCGAAGGTCTCTGGAAGCTGAGGTCGCTCAGACGCGGCGCCTGATTGTGGACAGAACCCCGCATGACATAGAGGTAACCGTGAATGCCCTGATAGACGCGCTGCAACGTTTCCCGGAAGTGCTGGCTGCGGGAGAACCGGAAGAACGGAAGGCGGTGGTTCGCGCCTTCCTTCAGGAAATCAGGATCGAAAAGACAACGAGGCAGGCGATCCTGCGCTGGCACCGCCTGCCTCGCGTCGGTGAATCTCTAAAGTTGGTGGAGCTGAGGGGGCTCGAACCCCTGACCCCAAGACTGCCAGCCTTGTGCTCTCCCAACTGAGCTACAGCCCCACCGCACCGCCCAGACTACGCGGGCGGCTCGCTTTTGTCAAGG
>Ga0070695_100001524_pt1 | contig 12886 bp, 11 predicted proteins | sample KBSK1252metaG_FD_65471 | JGI IMG/M metagenome (GOLD analysis project Ga0070695, IMG submission 65471) | Corn, switchgrass and miscanthus rhizosphere microbial communities from Kellogg Biological Station, Michigan, USA - KBS K1-25-2 metaG | ecosystem: Host-associated > Plants > Roots >...
CGGGACGAGCGGACCGTTCAGCTTTCGAGGGGGAGCGCTGGCATCGAGCGGGATCGCGTAGAGCTCCGCCGCCAGAGAGTCCAGCCGGGCCAGGAGGATCGCCCACCCTCCCGTGGCCACCCGCACGCGTCGGTAGACGTCGTCCTCGGGGAACGCGACGTCCGCGAGCATCACGGGGTGCGGGTCCGCCGCCCCGGCACACGCGTCGCACGCGTCCCCCACCGCGTCTGCGTCCCCATCGTCCTGCGCCGCGTTGGGGACGGATGGGCAATTGTCCAGCGCGCAGGCGCCGGCCAGGATGCTTCGGCCGCCGAACCCGTCCCCGTCCACGTCCACACAGAGGTCGCACGCGTCCGGCAGGCCGTCGCCGTCGCTGTCGGTCGCGGTGGAGAGGCGCACCGTGGGGAGGGACACGTAGGGGGTCGCGTAGCCGCTGTCGAAATGCAGACCCGTGGCGAGGATCGCCTCCGAACCGCCCGCGCAGGCGAGCGTGACCTCGATGGTGCCTCCTCGGGGCATGACGGCCGTGCGGGGGGTCCATCCGGAAGCGATCGCCACGTCCCAGGGCGGGGATGCGCCCGGGGAGACGTCCTTCGAGAAGATCGAGAAGCCGCCGACCACGCCCTCGGTGCAGGCGGGAGTCAGGTCCTCGCCGCCGGGGGCGCCGACGTCGTGCAGGGTCAGCACGACCTGGCTCCCCTGAGCCTGTGCGCCCACGATCTGCGGGCGGCGGATCGGCGTCAGAAAAGCATCGCCGAACCCCGGTGGGGGAACCGGGTCGATGCGGGTCGTTCCACCAACGGTCATTGGGCGCGACAGCAGGGTGTAGTAGCCGCGTCCCCCGTCCTGGGTGGAGAAGAGCACCGTCATGCACTCGTCGCCGTCCAGCGTCGGGCTGGCGCCCGCAGCGTCGATGCATCCGTCCACCCCGGGTGCGTTCCAGTCGCCGTGAATGAAGGGGGCGTCCTGGAGGAACCCGTACGTCCCGTCGTCATTCCCGGCTCCGACGGCGGGCGAGCCGGAGTGCAGGGCCCAAAAGCGGACGCTGCCGTCCCGGATCGAGGGATAGATGTAGGTGTGGTTCTCGAAGCGACGGGAGGACAGGCAGCTCGCGACGGCCGGCATCCCCGCCACAGCGGCAGCCGCCGCGCCGAGAGCCAACAGCTTAGGCAGGAGCCTGCGCGCTCGCGTTGCCCTCACGTTGCTCCTCTGGGCTGGACGGATCATACGCTCAGAGCATCAGCAGTGCCTCCGCTTTGGGCACCGTGTCCTGGGGCGTGACCTTGTACCAGGCCTCCACGATCTTCCCCTTCTCGTCCACGAGGAACGAGGAGCGGATGATTCCCTCGTACTCCTTCCCGTACATCGATTTCTTCCCCCACACACCGTAGGCGGAGGCCACGGCGTGGTCGGGATCGGAGAGGAGAGGGAAACCCAGGCCGAACTTCTCGTCGAACTTGCGCTGGGCGTCCGGCTGGTCGGGGCTGATCCCAACGGCGGCCGCACCGAGCTTTCCCAGGGCGGGCATGGAGTCGCGCACGCTGCAGGACTGCACGGTGCAGCCCGGGGTGTCGGCCTTGGGATAGAAGTAGACGAGGAGCTTCTTTCCGCGGAAGTCCGCGAGCTTCACCGTCTTCCCGCTCTGGTCCTTCAAGGCGAAGTCGGGCGCCTTGTCCCCGGCGGACAGCTTGGACATCTGTTCCTCAGTAGGGCACGCCGCCCGGGCGGCGCGCGCGCAAGGCCTCCGCGTACCATTCCAGCTCGGAGGCGAACTTCTCGAAACGCTTGTCGAGCACCGCATCCGCAGGCTCGCCGTCGGCGTCGAAGGCGGCGGCGATCCTGGAGATGGGGAAGACGCTGGGAATGCTCGGCATCCCCAGCTCGCAGAGGATGGCGCGGAGCTGCACGGCGGCGCGCACGCCGCCGAACGCACCCGCGGAGTAGGACACGATGGCGGAAGGCCGCCAGAACCACTCCTCGAGGAAGTGGTCGAGCATGTTCTTGAGGCCGGGCGGAGGTGCGTGGTTGTACTCGCCGGAGATCACCACGAAGGCGTCCGCGGGGACCAGGACCTCGGCCATGCGCTGCAAGTTCTCCGGCGCCTCGCCGGCCGGGAACTCCTTGAACATGCGGTCGAGCAGGGGGAGTTTCAGTTCGCGGGCGTCCAGCAGCGTGGTGCGGTGGCCGCGGGCGCGCAGGCGCTTCTCCACGAAGCGCACGGCGGCATCGCCGCGGCGATGCGTGCGCACGGATCCGAAGAGCAGGGCCAGATCGAGCGACAAAGCGCCGCGGATTCTAGCAGCGGCCTGGGGCTAGGGCGCGGACACGAGGCAGCCGGGAAGGCGCTTTCCCAGCTCCAGCGAGACCACCAGGCGCTGGCCGTCCTCGAAGCCGCGGTCGTGCCGGCGCTGGGAGTCGGTCTTCTCCCCCGCGGGCACGCGGGTCAGGAATCCTTCCACTCCTCCGCGCACCATGCCCTCGCAGGCCGGCCAGGCCAGGTCGCGCGCCAGCTCCACTCCCTGGGCGAAGCCGGACAGGTAGGCGTCGTCGCTCTCGATCCGCTCCGTGACCCGGACCGTCTCCGCCTGGGCCTGGCCGATGCGGTCGTGCACCGCTGCGTTGGCCTCCTCGGCCTTCCAGCGCGCGTGCTCGGCCAGGGTGGCGTCGTAGCCCTCGGGGTAGGGCTCGACCTGGCGTGCGTTCCAGGAGCGGGAGCCCTCCGCCTCGTTGCGTGCGTCGTATCGCTCGAGGGCCTGGGAGAGCGCGCGCTCCACCGCCGCCACGTCGCCCCCCGCCACCGCCGAGCGCGGCAGATCGGCCTGGAGCTCCACGCGGCAGGCCGCCTGCCGGTATAGGGTGAACGGCCCGTCCTGCCAGGAGACCCGCATCGGCTCCGCCAGCGTCAGCATCAGGTCCAGGCGCGCGCGGTGCAGGTCGATCTTGTCGATCTGCGCCAGCTCGCCGACCTCGAAGGACAAGGCTCTGGACCCGCTGACCCGCCGGCCGTTCAGCCGGTTATCCGTGTACGTCCCGCTGCAGTCGGAACGGACCCCCACCTCCAGCACCACCCAGGAGCCGCGCCAGCGACCGGCCAGCTCCCTTTGCAGGTCTCCGGCGGAGGCGGTGGAGAGCGAAACGGCCAGGACGACACCACAGCCCAACAGTTTCCTGTTCATGGCGGGGAGAAGTTCGTTCCGGCACCGGTGACAGGCAAGTCATTTCCTCTTGGCCAGGATCCGGTCCATGTCGTCCATGATCCGGTTCATTTCCGCCATGGCGGCCTGGAAGGGGGCCGAGGTGCGCATGTTCACCCCGGCCTTCTCCAGCAGCGCCACCGGATAGTCCGAGGAGCCGGATTTCAGCATGGCCAGGTAGGCGTCCCGGTGCCCGCTCGAGCCCTGCTCGGAGAGGATGCCGTTGGCCAGGGAGACCGCCGCCACCACCGAGGTCGCGTACTGGTAGACGTAGAAGTCGTAGTAGAAGTGCGGGATGTAGGCCCACTCCACGGCGTAGACGTCGTCCACCTGGCAGACGCCCGTGTCGTGTCCGTAGTACTTGCGCACCAGACCGAGGTAGAGGGCGTTCAGGTCGTCCCCGGTGAGGGGCTCGCCCTTCTCCACCCGCTCGTGGATCGCCAGCTCGAACTCCGCGAACAGCGTCTGGCGGAAGAGCGTGTGGCGGAGATTGTCCAGATAGCTTCCCAGCAGGAACAGGCGCGTGTCGTCGTCCCCCACGCTCTTCAGCATGTGGTGGAAGAGCAGGTTCTCGTTCAGCGTCGAGGCCACCTCGGCCACGAAGATCGCGTAGTCGTGGGTGGCGTAAGGCTGCGTGGAGTCCGAGAGGTACGTGTGCATGGAGTGGCCGGACTCGTGGGCGAGGGTGGAGAGGTCGTCGTAGCGGCCGTTGTAGTTCAGGAGCTGGAAGGGATGGACGCCGTAGGCGCCGTTGCTGTAGGCGCCCTGGCGCTTGCCGGTGGAGGGAAGGAAGTCCACCCAGCGATCCCCGTACCCCTTCTTGAGGGCGGCCACGTACTCCGGGCCCAGGGGCTGGAACGCTTCCAGCGTGATGGCCTGGGCCTCCTCGGGCGTGAAGCGGAGGTCCACCTTGGGCACGATGGGGGCGTAGAGGTCCTCGTAGGAGAGCTTGTCCACCCCCATCAGGCGCTGCCTGAGCTTCAGGTAGCGGTGGAGCGTGGGGAGATTGGCGTGCACGTCGTCCAGCAGCTGCCCGTAGATCTCCACGGGCACGTTGTCGTTGAAGAGCGCGGCCTGCAGGCTGCTGTCGAACTTCCGGGCCTTCCTCGCCGCGTCGTGCGCCTGCACCTGCCCGGCGAGCGTGGCGGCGAGCGTGCGGCGGAAGTCCTGGTAGCGGGAGAAGAACGCCTTGTAGACGGCCTGACGGTCGGCGCGGTTGGGCTCCGCGCGCCACTTGGTGAACCCCGCGGGATCCACGCGCACCGTCTCCCCGGTGGAGACCTTGACCTCGGGGAAAGGCATCTCGGCACCGGTGAACGTCCCGTACACCGACTGGCCGGTGTCGGCGACGCTACCCATGGAGGCGAGAAGCGCCTCGTCCTCGGCGGAGAGGGTGTGCGGCGCGCGCCGGATCACGTCGTCGAGCAGCGGGCGATAGGGAGCCAGCTCCGGGTCGGCGGTGAGGGCGGCACGGATCCGCTCCGCCCCCAGGCCGATCAGCTCGGGGCGGATCCAGGCGGTCGCCGAGCCCAGGTCCACCTGCATCTGCTCCGCGCGCTGGCGCATGGCGGTGGCCTTCGTGTCCCTGGTGTCCTGGTCCCCCAGCATCGAGGCGTACACGCCCACCCGCGCGGCATCGCGCGACACGTCCATCCACAGGTCGAGGGCGCGCCGCAGCTGGTTGGCCGAGGAGGCGAGGGTGCCCTTCAGCGAGGCCAGACGCGGGATCCGGGCCTGTACGTCCTTCAGGCCGGCCTCCCAGGCGTCCGGGGTGGCGTAGAGGTCGGCCAGGTTCCAGGTCAGGCGCTCGGGAACCTCTCTTCTCTCCAGGGCAGGGACCGAGGGTGCGGCGAGCAGGGCGCAGGCGGCGAGGATCGCCGCGAGGATGCGGGACTTGGACATCGTCATCGTCTCCTTCCGGATCTCCTCGATGCCGGTCCCCCAGGATACGAGAAGGACCGGTCCGCTGACGATTTCGTCACCGCGCGAGAACGCCGCACGCTGCAGGACCGCCGAGGGGTCCAGGGGACGGTGGCGACCGCATGCTCTTGTTTCCAGGCCATCGGGCACGACCCATGCAGGCCCGCGCCCGCGTGACGGACGCCTTTTGCCAGGTCTGCTGCACGCCGCACACCGCGCCCGAAGGGTGCCCGGGAGAGCTGCGGCCCACCGGCCCCGAGAGGCACGGCTGGAGCGCCATGCTCGAGACCGCCAAGGGTCCCCAGGTGTGCGGGGTCCTGCTGGCGCCCAGCTCGGGGATCTGGCGCGCGCGCATCGTCACCTACCCCAAGGTGCCCTGGATGATCCCCGGGGGCCGGGGGGCGATCCGGTTCAGCGGCGTGTCCCCCCATGAGGCGGAGTCCCGGGCGGTGGCCTACGTGCACGCCCTCTGCGCGGAGAAGGGCTGGACCTGGAACGACGTGATCCCGCTCCGGCGACAGGGAGACCTCAAGGCCATCCCGGAGCGGCGGAAGAGGCGCTCCATCCCCATCCGCTACGCAACCGAGGATCGCCCGGCCCAGCTCTCCACCGTCGTCAACATGTCCGAGGGAGGCCTGTTCCTGGCGGCACCCGATCCCCTGCGGGAGGGGACGCTGCTGCGCCTGGAGATCGAGATCTACGGGAGCATGGCCACCCTGGAGGGGACCGTCGCCTGGACGCGCACCGAGCTCGAGCCGGGACGGCCGCGAGGGATGGGGATCGACCTCCTGGAGTCGCCCGCGGTCTGGGTCAGCTTCGTGCGCGGGCTTCCCTGACCCCGCGCGTCAGTGCCGTCTCCAGCACCTCCTCGATCCGGGACGCGAAGACCACCTCCAGGTCGCGGCGCACCTCGTCGGGGATCTGCTTCACGTCGCGCCGGTTCCCCTCGGGGAGGACGACACGGCGGAGCCCGGCGCGGTGGGCGGCCAGGACCTTCTCCTTGATCCCTCCCACGGGAAGGACGAGGCCGGCGAGGCTGATCTCTCCCGTCATGGCCGTGTCCCGCCGGGCGGGGGTGTCGGTGTAGAGGGAGGCGAGCGCGGTCGTCATCGCCACCCCCGCCGAGGGGCCGTCCTTGGGGACCGCGCCGGCGGGAACGTGCAGGTGGACCCCGGCCTTCTCGAAACGATCGGAATCGATCCCCAGCTCCTTGGCGTGGGACCACACCCACGTCTGGGCGGCGGTGGCGGACTCGCGCATCACCTCGCCGATGGAGCCGGTGATCCGAAGCTCCTTCCCGCCGGGGAGGAGCGCCGCCTCGACGTAGAGCACCTCTCCCCCGCTCTCCGTCCAGGCCAGACCGGTGGCCACCCCGGGGAGCAGCTCCTGGCGTGCCTCCTCGGGAAGGAAGCGCTCGTCCCCCAGGAGCTCCTGGAGATCCGCGGGCAGCACCCGCACGCTGCTCGCGGTCCCCTCCGCGACCCGGCGCGCCACCTTCCGGGCGATCCGTCCCAGGAGGCGCTCCAGCTCCCGCACGCCGGCCTCCCGCGTGTAGCTCGCCACGAGGCGAGCGACCGTGTCGTCCGGAATCTCCAGCTGCTCGGGCTTGAGCCCCGCCTCCGCCAGGCGGCGCGGGATCAGGTGCCGCCGCGCGATCGCCACCTTCTCCTCCCGCGCGTAGCCGGCCAGGCGCAGGACCTCCATGCGGTCGAGGAGAGGCCGGGGGATGGTGTCCAGCGTGTTGGCGGTGGTGATGAAGACCACCTGGGACAGGTCGAAGGGCAGGTCCAGGTAGTTGTCCCGGAAGGTGCCGTTCTGTGCGGGATCGAGCACCTCCAGCAGGGCGGAGGCGGGATCGCCCTGGAACCCGCGGCCGAGCTTGTCCACCTCGTCCAGCATCATCACGGGGTTCCTGCGGCCGGCGCGGCGGATGGCCTGGAGCACGCGGCCGGGCATGGCGCCGATGTAGGTGCGACGGTGCCCCCGCAGCTCCGCCTCGTCGTGCATGCCGCCCAGGGAGAGTCGCTCGAACGGCCGGTCCAGGGCGCGGGCGATCGACTGCCCCAGGCTCGTCTTCCCCACCCCCGGCGGCCCCACGAAGCAGAGGATGGGCGCGTGGGCCCCCGGGTTCAGCTTCATGACCGCCAGGTCCTCGAGGATGCGATCCTTCACCTCCTCGAGGTCGAAGTGGTCCTCGTCCAGGATCCCGCGCGCCTTCCCGAGGTCGATCTCCGCCGGCTCGGCCGCTTTCCAGGGGAGCTCCAGGACGAGCTCCAGGTAGGAGCGCGTCATCTGGTAGTCGGGCGCCGCCGGAGGCAGCCGCTCCAGACGCGACAGCTCGCGCTCCGCTTCCTTGCGGACGTGCTCGGGCAGGTCCGCCTTCTCCAAGCGCTCCCGGAGAACCGCCGCCTCCTGCTCCTGGGGATCCCCTTCCCCCAGCTCGGCCTGAATCGCCCGGAGCTGCTGCCGCAGCACGTACTCGCGCTGCGACTTGCTCATCTCGCTGGCCGCCTGGCCCGCGATCTCCTTGCGGATCTCCAGCACCCGTATCTCGTTGGCCAGCGATTCATTGAGCAGGCGCAGCGCCTCCAGGCGCGTGTCCGCCTCCAGGATCCGCTGCCCCTGCTCGCCGGGAAGGGGGAGGAGCGAGGCCACCACGTAGGCGACCTGCAGGGGATCGGCGTTCCTGGCCACCATCTCGCTGACGTCCACCTGGGCATCCGGCTGCACGATCTCCACCACCCGGCGACCCAGGTCCATCACCGCCCGCATGCGGGCCTCGACCTCCGGGCCCACGTCGGCGGGAGTGGGCAGCACGCGCACCCGTGCCCGCAGGAAGCCCTCGGTCTGCTCCCAGTGCTCGATGGCCACGCGCTCGATCCCGACCAGGAGCAGGCGCATGCCCTCCGGGGAGCGGGTCATCTGCTTGAGCACGGCGCGCGTCCCCACCGTGTACAGGTCCTGCGGCCCCGGCTCGTCCTGGCCCGGATCGCGCTGGGCGACCACCACCAGCGTCTTCTCCTCCGTGGCCAGGGCGGCCTTCACCGCCTCCACCGAGGCCTGCCTTCCCACCAGAGCGGGGAGGGCCACGTGCGGGTAGAGCACGGTCTGCTTCATGGGGACGACGGCCAGGACGTGCACGGCCCCCACGGGAGTCTCGCGGTCGAGTGCCTTGTCGGACTCTCTTTCGGCCATGGGAACTCCGCGGGTCAGCGCTCGGGCTCGACCCGCACCATGAGGAAGCCGTCGCGGAACTCGGTGGAGACGCGGCAGGAGCCGGGCTCCCCAGGGAGGTCGAGGCGTCGCTCGAAGCAGTTGTAGGCGATCTCCATCTGCACGTGATCCCACTCGCGCTCGAGGAGCCAGTCGCGGCGGCAACCGGACACGGTCAGGGAGCTCCCCGACAGCGTGACCGTCACGTCGGCGGGTCGCACGCCGGCCAGGTCCAGCTTCACCAGCCACCCGCCCGGCGTGCGGTACACGTCGGCGCGCGGGCGCCAGTTCGCGGTGCTGGGCGTGGCCGGCTCGGAGAACAGGAGCTCGGCGATGGGGTCGTGGGACACGGTACGGACATCATAACCGACTCCGTTCGTCCCCAATGGCCGGGCTGCCGCCGCTTCCGCGTGCGCATACTGCAGGCATGGACGATCGCCGCCCGCGGTACCTCGCCCTGGGGCCGGAGGAGATCGCCTCCCGTGCCCGCCGGGGACGGGAGATGCTCCGCGCCTGCCGGATGTGCGGACGGCAGTGCCAGGTGGATCGCATCGCCGCCGTGCGGCCGTCCATCTGCCGGACCGGGGATCGCGCGGTGATCGCCGCCTGGGGCGTGCGCCCGGGGGACGCCGGCTTCCTGGCCTTCGGGCGCTGCAGCCTGCGGTGCGTGTTCTGCCCCACCTGGATGACCAGCCAGGGGCGCTGGGGACGGGAGCTCCCCTCGGAGGAGGTGGCCGAGCGGATGCTCGCGCTGCAGGACCGTGGCTGCCGCGTCCTGCACCTGCTGCACCCCACGTCGGTGGTGCACGCGGTGCTGGAGGCGCTGGCCCTGGCCGTGGCCCGCGGGTTCTCCCTCCCCCTCGTCTACCAGAGCAGCGGCTACGACGGGGTGGAGGCCTTGCGCCTTCTGGACGGCATCGTGGACGTCTACGTCGTCGAGATGAAATGGGGGGACTCGCGGGAGGGACTCTGGTTCTCCAAGGTGCACAACTACGCGAGCGTCAACCGGCGCGCGGTCCTGGAGATGCACCGGCAGGTGGGGGACCTCGAGCTGGACGGCGCGGGCCTGGCCGTGCGCGGTCTCGCCGTGCGCCACGTCGTGCTGCCGGGGAGCCTGGGGAGCACGGGACGGGTGGTCAAGTTCCTGGCGGAAGAGGTCTCACCGGCGACCTGGCTCGACCTCGACCTCACCTACGAGCCAGCGCACCGGGCAACGCTCTATCCGCCGCTCGACCGCCGCCCCACTGCCCGCGAGAAGACCGACGCGCGGCGGCTGGCTCACCGCCACGGGCTGCACCGCGTGCGCTCCGGCGCACCGACCGCTCTCTAGGTCCTCCGCCGGAGCACGCCTCCCTCCTCGCTCGGCTTGAAGCCCCGGGAGGTGAGCCAGCGCGTGACCTCGCCCCCCCGAGGATGGGCGGGCGGCACGACGTTGTAGAGGTAGCGGAGCCCTCGGGCCCGCGCTTCCTCCTCCAGCCGCTCCAGCACGAAGCCCCCGAGGCCGCGGCCCTGGGCCTCGGGACCGACGGCGACGAGGATCTCCGCGTCCCCCCAGACGGCGTCCATGAAGCCATAGGCGACCGCGCGGCCGTCCTCCTCCACGCGCCACCAGTCGCCGGGCAGGATCCCGGGCCGGCGGAGCGCTTCCAGATCGAAGGTCCCCGCGGGCGCGCCCCCCAGAACCGCGTCCTTGTCCGCGTCCCACCGGGCCGGCGCTTCGTGGACCCACCGTCGCGTCATCGCTCCTCCTCGCCGGAGAGGATAGGCGATCCCGTCAGCGTGATGACGTTCTCGTCATGCGGCAGCGGCCGACAGCCCGGAAGGGAGGCCCGCGGCCTTCCCGGCACGCCCCATGCTTGGGCGCCCCCGGTCGAGGAGCATTCCATGAGCGGACGCCTCTGCGAGACCTGCCGCGCCCCCCACCCTGCGCACGGGCGCAAGAACCTCACTCCGCTCGATCGCAAGCGATGCCGGCTCACGCTCCGCTGGGGCCGGGAGCGAGCCTCCTTGCGGGCCTCCACCGCGGACCTCTCCGTGCATGGCATGTTCGTGGCCACCCGCCGTCCCGCCGAGCCTGGGAGCTCGGTGCGCATCGACCTGGAGATCGCGGGGACCATCGCGATCCTGGACGCGGTCGTGGTATGGACGCGGCCCCAGCCCGAGGGCTCCCTCCCCAGCGGGATGGGCCTCCGGCTCGTGCACCCGCCGCCGGCCTACGCCGACTTCGTCACCGCGCTCCCGCTCTAGGGAAGCGAGCGCAGCACGTCTTGCAGCGCGCGGTCGAAGTCCTCCGGTGCTTCGAGCTGGGGGAAGTGGCCCGTCCCGGGGATGACGATCACGTCGAAATCCGGGTGGTGACGCCGGTTGCCCTGGAGGTTCGTCTCGAACCTGTCCCCCTGGATGCAGCGAACCGGCACGCGGACCGCCGCCAGCGCCCGAGCCTGATCCCACGCCGTCACGGCCCGCAGCATGGGGAGCGCGATCTCCGGCCGGGCGGCACACATCTTCGCCTGCACGCGCGACACCAGCTCGGTGGAGGCGGCGGCCCCGAAGATCGAGCCCACGAATGCCCGGCAGGTGGGGACGAAGTCGCGGGCCAGACCGTCCAAGAGCGCCTCCATCTCCGCTCCGCCCTTCCGCTCCACGTCGTGGAGCGTGTCCACGCCGACCACCGCCACCACGCGGTCGGGAGCGCGCGCGGCCGCGTCGAGCGCCACCGATCCTCCGGCGGAGTGCCCGACCAGCACCACCTTCCGTAGATCGAGCGCTTCCATGAGGCGGACCACGTCACCGCCGAAGGCCTCGACGCTCCAGTCCTTCCGGTCGGCCCCGGACTCGCCGTGGCCGGGGAGATCCAGGGCCACCACCCGGTGGGTGGGGGCGAGGGTGCGCATCGGCCCATCCCAGAAGGAGCGGTCGCATCCCCAGCAGTGCACGAACAGGAGCGTGGGCTCTCCGGAACCCGCCAGGGTGTACGCGATCGAGACACCGTCGGCGGCGGCGACCCGGCCGGCGCGGGGTGCCCCGGGAGCGGCGAAGCCCGGCACCTGGGGCGCGGGAGCGGCCGCGGGCTCCCGGCGGACGGGGGCCGCGGTGCACCCGGACATCACGACGAGGGCGAGGACGAGCGGGGGGAGGCGGCGCATGACGGGTTGGCCCCAGTTTACCGCGGACCCTACGTTTTCCGGACGCGGGGGGACGAGGAAAGCTTGGGCGCGACGCGGCGCGCGCCGGGACGTCCGGAGGCGGACTACCCGGCCTTCGCGAAACTGGACGGGCGGCACCCCTTCCGGGATGCGGCACCCCAGGGGTCCGTCCTCTACCGGGCCCGCCGACGCCACGACGGCCAGGTGGCCTGGTTCAATTTCGCGCTGGCCCGCGAGATGGGCCTCGTCCCGGAGACCCACCCCGAGCGCCTGAACCCGGCGCTCGAGCGCGCCATCCTCCGCCAGTTCTGCCTGGTGATCGTGAACGAGTGGGATCTGGCCCACGGAACGCGGGTGGACCCGCGCGACCTGCTCCCTCACTCCTACATGGCCACGCGCTACCTCCAGCTGCAGCATCCCAGCAGGCGTGGCACCACGTCGGGGGACGGGCGCGGCATCTGGAACGGGAGCGTCCGCCACCGGGGCGTGACCTGGGACGTGAGCAGCAACGGCACGGGCGTCACCCGCCTCTGCCCGGCAACGGCGGAGACCGGACAGTTCCTCCGCACCGCCAACCGCGTGGCCTCCTACGGCTGCGGCACGGCGGCGCTCGAGGACGGGCTCGCCGCCGCCCTGATGAGCGAGACCTTCCACCGCAACGGGATCGGCACCGAGCGCGTGCTGGCGCTGATCGCCCTGTCGGACGGGTTCGCCATCGTGGTGCGCGCCGGCCGCAACCTCCTCCGTCCCGCCCACTTCTTCGCCCCCCTCAAGCAGGGGAACGTGCGCTGGCTGCGCGGCGTGGCCGAGCACTGGCTCGCCCGGGAGGAAGCGAACGGGGCCCTCCCCGACCTTCCCCGGGGACGGCGGCGGTACCGGCGCCTGGCGGAGGCCGCCGCGGCGAGCTTCGGCCGCACGGCGGCGATGTTCGAGAGGGAGTACGTCTTCTGCTGGCTCGCCTGGGACGGCGACAACGTCCTCGCGGACGGCGGGATCATCGACTACGGCTCGGTGCGGCAGTTCGGCCTCTACCACCGCGCCTACCGCTTCGACGACGGGCCGCGATGGTCCACCACCCTCCCCGAGCAGAGGCGCATGGCGCGGCTCATCGTGCAGACCTTCGCCCAGGCGCGGGACTTCCTGGTCACCGGGCACCGGACCCCCCGCAGCGCCTTCGCGCGCGATCCCGTGCTGCGGGTCTTCGACCGCGCCTTCGCGAGCTGGCGGGACACCCTGCTCCTGCGGAACGCGGGGTTCCCGCCCCGCACGGCGGAGATCCTCCTCCGCCGGGAGCGGGCTCTGGTGCGCCGCTTCGACCGGGCCCACGCCTACTTCGAGCGCGCCCGCTCGGCCCGGGGTCCGGTGCCGGTCCCCGACGGGCTGACCTGGAACGCCATCTTCAGCACGCGGGAC
>Ga0070695_100001525_pt1 | contig 12883 bp, 13 predicted proteins | sample KBSK1252metaG_FD_65471 | JGI IMG/M metagenome (GOLD analysis project Ga0070695, IMG submission 65471) | Corn, switchgrass and miscanthus rhizosphere microbial communities from Kellogg Biological Station, Michigan, USA - KBS K1-25-2 metaG | ecosystem: Host-associated > Plants > Roots >...
GGTCGGCTGGAACCTCTAGACTTCACACCCACGGCTCCCCTGCTCGAGATCGTGCAGCAGAGCTCCTTGAATCGTTTCAACTCGCGACGGAACCACTGTATGGCGGCCGCACAGGCGACACGCGCCGACTCGATCCTCACGCGGACCGAATGTCCGTATTGCCGGAAGCCCCTTCGATGGGTCGCGATGCGCTGGCTGGCGCGCGGCGTGTTCGAATGTGACCGCTGCGGCGAGTTCCCCGATTTCCGGCATCCGCTCCGCGACCGATCGTCATCGGCGGAATTCGCGCCGATCGACGTCTAGCGGCGCGTATCCGCTGCTGGGTTTTATTCTTTGCGACGTTCGCGGCCGTTGCGTTCTTCTTCCGCTACACCGCCTCGGCCAGCGTGAGCGCGAATCGATCGACCGGATCGATCCACTGCGCCGCGCAGCCGAAGCCGTTGGATTCGAGCATCGCGACGACGCCGTCCGGCTCGTACTTGTACGAACTCTCGGTCCAGATGCGCTCGCCCTCGTCGAACGCGACCTCGAGCTCCGCGGCCGGAATGCGGACCCGCTGCGCGCGCGTCGCGACGAGGTGCATCTCGATGCGCGAGGCCGCCCCGTTCCAGATCGCCTGGTGATCGAAGGCGTCGAGATCGAAGTCGCCGCCGAGCTCGCGGTTGATGCGCAGCAGCAGATTCCGGTTGAACGCCGCGGTGACGCCGAGCGGATCGTCGTACGCGGCGAGCAGCACCGGTTCCGGCTTGACGAGATCGGCGCCCAGCAGCAGGCCGTCGCCGGGCCTCAGCCCGCGATGAATCGCGGCGAGGAATTCGTTCGCGCCCGGCGTGTCGAAGTTGCCGATGTTCGAGCCGAGAAAGACCACCAGCGTGCGGCCGGCGCCGCGCGGCTCGCGCGCAATCGCCTCGAGGCCCGCCTCGTACGTGGTCTCGTGCAGCACGATCGCGACATCGTCCAGCTCGGACAGCGTCCGCGCCGACATGGTGAGCGCGCTCGACGAGACGTCGACCAGATGAATGGTCAGCGGACGGTCGGTCCGCGCGCCCGCCTGCGCCAGGACGCGCAGCTTTTCGCCGTCGCCCGACCCGAGCTCCACGATTCTGGAGATGCCGCTCAGCCGCTCGAAGACGGCGCGGCCGTGCGTCGCGAGCATCCGCGCTTCGGCACGCGTGATGGCATACCACGGCAGCCGGCAGATGGTCTCGAACAACGCCGAGCCGAGGCTGTCGTACAGATACCGCGACGGAAGCTGACGCGGGTTCAGCGTGAGGTAGTACTGGACGTCGGCCGTGAATTCCCTCACGACGTCCGCCGGATGGCCCGTGCGCGCGCAGGCGCTGCGGACGCTCATCGGGCGTCCCGCGCGCAGCGGAACGTCGCGTAGATGTACGGGTAGCGCGAGCGGAACCAGTTGCGGAACGACGGCCGCAGCAGCTCGCGCGCCGTCGCCGGCGACGCGCCTTTCATCACGAAGTGCTCGCCGTCGAAGAAATCCGCGGAGTACTCGGGGTACGACGCCATCGCGCGGAAGCCGTCGAACGGCGCGAACACGGTGCTCGTCCACTCCCAGCCGTTGCCCACGAGATCGTGGAGGCCCCAGGCGCTTCGGCCCGCCGGATGACTGCCGGCCGGCTCAGGATCCCAGCTCGCGAAGTCGAACACGCCGTGCGCGGATGACGGCTCGGCGTCGCCCCACGGATGCAGGCGATCGCGGCCGTCCGGCGCGCCGAACGCTGCGCGCTGGAACTCCGCTTCGGTGGGGAGCCGCGCATCGCGCCATCGCGCGTACGCGGAGGCTTCGGCCTGGCTGACGTACACGGGCCACGCGAGCGGCAGCGGAAACGACTCGAACATGCCGCGCCAGTACCAGTTACGTCCGTCCTGCTCCCAGAACAGCGGATGGCGCACCGATTCGTGGCGCAGCCAGGCGAAATCCTCCGGCCGCCACCAGCGCGCATCGTCGTAGCCGCCGGCGGCGAGGAACTCCAGGAACGCGGCGTTGGTCACGTTGTGACGCTCGATCGAGAACGCCGCCACGTCCGCGGCAGATGCCGGGAGCTCGTTGTCCCAGCCGAACGGCACCGCGTCGCGATCGACGCCGAGCGCCGCGCGTCCATCCGGCACGTGGATCCAGTCGCGAGCCGGGACTTCCCCACTGACTCGCGGTCGATAGTCCGCCGGCGCGCGTTTGTGCTCGAACGGGAGACGATGCCACATGTACAGGAGCGTCTCCTGGTGCATCGCTTCGTGCTCGAGAATCGTGAAGACCGCCTCGGCGCGGTCGAGCAGCGGATGCCCGGGCCGATCGAGATCCTGATTCGCGAGCACGTCAAGAACTCGGGCGTCCGCCTCGTCGGCGAACTGCTGTACGGCGGAGCGCGCCGGCCATTGAAACGCCGGCCGCGAGCCAGCGGTCGCTTCGTCGGCGGGATCGATGCCGCGCGCGAACAACGATTCGAGCCGCGCGTCGATGCTCGCGCCCCCGAGCGCGCGCTTCACCAGCGTGTTGAAACTGAACGCGGGCAGGTGGCCTTCGTAGAAGACAATCGGATGTCGCAGCGCAATGGGCTGCGCGTAGTACGCATCGTCAGTGAGAAGATCGAAAATCGCACGCGACCGCGCGCGGTTTCGGCGATACCACTCGACGATCGCGTCGCGGTCCAGTGTCACCGCAGTGATCGGGTTCGATGCCGCCAGAGGATGCATTCCGTTAGCGTAGTGGAATTCGAGAGGCGGCGCTATCAAGGCATTGTAAACGCGCGATCGGAGGCAAATGTCAACGCGGGTGTTCCTGGTCAGACACGGCGAGACCACACTTACGGCCGAGGATCGCTTCGCCGGATCGACCGATGTGCCCCTCGGACCAAATGGCCGCGTTCAGGCAGAGAAGCTGGCGGCCCGCCTGGCGCGGGATCCGATCGCCGCGGTCTACGCCAGTCCGATGCAGAGGACCGTCGAAACGGCGACGATCCTGGCGCGGCCACATCATCTGAGCGTGGTCACGCGCGACGGCCTGCGCGAGATCGCCCATGGGCGATGGGAAGGACTCCGGCGATCGGAGGTCGAGACGATGTATCCGGACGAATATGCGTCGTGGGAGGAAGATCCATTCACCTTCGCGCCGACCGGCGGCGAATCGGGCGCGCAGGTGATCGCACGCGCGCTGCCGGCCATCCGCGAGATCGTGGTCGCGCACGCGGATCAGACGGTGCTGCTCGTCTCACACAAAGCGACGATCCGGCTGATCATCGCGAGCCTGCTCGGGTTCGACGAACGAGGCTATCGCGACCGCCTCGATCAGGCGCCCGCCTGTCTGAACATCGTCGACTTCAAGACCCCGGTGCGCGCGCGGCTGATGCTCTTCAACGATGTCTCGCATTACGCGCCGAAGCCGTCGCGGCCGCGCCGCCGCCTGTCGAAGTGGTGGGACGAGCACGAGTGATCCGCGTCATCGATCGTGGTTGTCGAGGCGTTCGCGAAGTGCGCGCAGATCGTGACCCTGCGCAGTCACCAGACTTTCCAAACGCGCGACCGTCTCCCGCAGATCGTGATGCTCGTCCTGCGTGGCGAGTACCGAATCGGCCAGTTTTTTGATGCCTTCGTTGGCCAGAATGAGACCGTCAGCGACTTGTTTCAAGCCCTCGAAGACAGGACGGAAAGGGTCAGCCATCAGTGAGACTCCCGCAGTCGCATCGGCGAGACCACGGCCGTTGCAGAAGACATGATGAAAATTGGTCGGGAAGGCGGGATTCGAACCCGCGCCCCCCAGACCCCAGTCGAAGAAACGTAGGCAACACGGGGCAGCCTAGGCGAGCCGCAGAATCATCCAAGTGATGGTCGAGCAATCGTCTGCGGCCGCGGAGCGCCTAGCTCGCTGCGGCTACGCGCGATCACGGGTCTCGTGCAACAGACGCACAACACGCACGACGTGCCTACGCCTGACTCATGACTTCCGGCCGGCCGTGACAGCCAGGAGCAGATCCGTCGCAGTCCGGTAGCACTCGCACGATGCGGCTTCGAGCTTTTCACCGTCAATGATCTTGATCCGGCCCCGGTGATACGTGATCAACCCCGCCTTCTGCAACGTGCTCGCGACGATGGTCACGGTCGGGCGGCTTGCGCCGAGCATCATCGCGGCAAATTCCTGCGTGAGCGGAAATTCATCCGAATCCATTCGGTCTCGCGCCATCAGTAGCCATCGCGCCAATCGTTGCTCGACGGAGTGAACCGCGTTGCACGCGGTTGATTGCATGATGAACCCGACGAGCGCCTGCGCGTAATGCGTCAGCAATTCGTAAAACACGCCACGCCGTTCCATCTCCCGGCGGAAGGCATCAGCCTTCATTCGGTAGCAGGTATCCGACTCGCCTTGCACCATCGATGTTGACGAAACCGGGTTTCCGTCCAAGACGGCGGTTACGCCCACCATGCCTTCACGGCCGATGGTCGCGACTTCCACCATGCCGCCATCGTTGAGCACGGTCACCATCGAGCAAAACCCGCTGCCGGGAAAATAGACGTGCTCGATCGGTTCGCCGGACCGATGGAGCAGGGTTTTGAGTTTCAGCGGAATAACATCGAGCGACTGACGGATCCGTTTGTATTCGTCGGCGGGAAGGGCCGCGAGCAGCAGATTCTCGTTGTCTGTCGGCGGCGGTCGAGTCGCCGGCGGTAGACGGCGCTTAGCCATCATGGCAGCCTCCTTCGCCCGTCGTCAGACGGGCATTTTCAAGAGGCTGTCGCAGGCCAAGCTCTGCCCTATTCAGGGTGAGGCAGGCGGTAGTCCCTTAAACCTACCTTAAGCCTACCACTTCCGGGCACGCGTCCGTAAAAACCTAACAGACCTCCGGCGCGTGGCTGTAGCAATCTTTAAGGCATTCGGTCATGGACCGCCGTCGCCCGCGAAACCCGCCGACGCGACCGCTCGTGCTCATCGTCGAGGGGCACGAGGACACACGTGCGCTGTATGTATTTGCGCTTTCGGCGAGAGGTTTCGAAGTCGTCGCGGTCGCAGATGGTGCCGAAGCCTATCGCCATACGTGGGAGATACACCCTGACATTGTCGTGACGGATCTGCCGATGCCGAACCGCGACGGGTGGCAGTTTCTCCACGATCTGAGACGGAACGCCCGCACACGCGATATTCCCGTTGTTGCGGTGAGCGGCTACGTTCAGCGATCCCTACGGGAACGTGCGGAGCGTGAAGGTTTTGCAGCCTTCTTTCCGAAACCGTGCCTGCCAGATGAACTCGCGGCAGGACTTCGGCAGGTGCTCGACGGAAAGGCCCATGCACATGTCGAGCGTTGATAGCGCGACGAAACGGTGTCCGCCGTGCCGTCGCAAGGCATTGGTGTTCACGAGACGCTATCCGATTCCAACGGCGACGACCGCATTGACGAGAACCGGAACCGCCCCGCACGACGGTCCGGGTCGTCTGCAACGCGAACTTCGTGAGTCTTCGGATGGAACCGACAACGAAGCAGTCTGAACGGCCGGCGAGACGAACCAAACGGACGGCGCAGGTTACGTCAACGCCCGACACGCCTGCGCCGCAGCTGTTTTGTCCCGCATGCGATCGCCCGCTCGTTTATCGACAGACTGTTATCGGCGGCGTGAAACCACTAGAACGATGGGACTATTTTGAGTGTGGCGCTTGCGGGCAGTTCGTGTATCGCGATCGGACTCGCGCGCTTCGGCGTGCGTAACGTCGATCCGTTCAATGCGTGCTCGTAACGCGGGCTCGTCGGGCGGGTCGAATTCGATGTTCAACACGGCGCGACAAGCACGGCAGGACGTCGTCACGACCCGGCCGTCTACGTTGGCGTCGATGGCGGCGTCGCCACACAGCGGACATCCTTTGACGACGTAGGCGCTCACCGTCGCCGTCCGACATCTGCACTGGCAGTGGTTGGCGGTCCGATCGCAGCACGTTGGGCAATCTGCAACTCCCGACGGAGCCGTGCGACGGCGTTCCGCATTTCTTGTAAAGCCGCTCGCTGATCGCGGGCGCAGGCGCGTAGTTCCTGCACGTGCCGCAAGACGGATTGGAGTAATGGGCCTTTGAGTAGGCCGTCGAATTTCGTCGTGTCCGTGTGAAGACTGTCGGCTGCCCGCGAACTGGCCTCCATGCCCGATTGAAGGTCGTCGAGGTTCGCGTCGATGCCGGCCATCCTGTCCTTCAGGTTCACCCTAGAAACCCCTGGTACACGATACGCCTGATGCGTGTCTGTCTCAATACCACCGTTCCAGCACGTCGCGCTTCCGTTGACAGCACCATCTCAGCGGTTGGATGGGACCGTATGCTGTAGGACATGATCCATCGCTCATCCGCATCCATCGCTCATCCGCCGCGCGGCGATCAGTTCACGCCGATCAGTTCGCTTGACACGCTGACGCGACGCGCGCAATTTCAAATCATCGTTTGTGGCCTGCACTGGCACGACCTGCGACACGAGGCGCTGTCGCGCTTAGCGGACGACGGCGTCCCTGTTCACGAACTGCAGCTGTTGGCGGGGCACGCGAGCATCGCGACGACTCAGCTACATGAACGCGCGCGCGAACGAGGCTTCACGCGGGCTGAACATCGGAGTTGAGACCTTCGCGATTGGCAGCCATTTGTCCGCCGAGAGCGATTGGTGAGCCCGTCAATTTTCCAGACGTGCAAGAACATTAGGAAAATTGGTCGGGAAGGCGGGATTCGAACCCGCGACCCCCAGACCCCCAGTCTGGTGCGCTATCCAGGCTGCGCTACTTCCCGATTTCTACCGGCGAGTGGTGCGACGTGCGGACGATCGTGACGATCCGTTTCGTGGTTGCGATCCCTTCGAGCGCGCCGGTTTCGCCCGCGGCGGTGCCAGCGATCTGGCGCGAACGCCGGCGTTGATGCCGGGCGCCGACAGCTGAAACTCGCCGCCGTTCGGACGCTCGAGCAACGCCAGAATCGATCGCAGGCCGCGCTTCACTTCGGTGAGGCGCTGCCGCGCGTTCTGGCCGATCAACTCGTCGATGACCGGTGCGTCGGCGGCGACCGGCGCCGCTTCTTCTTCGAGCCGCCGCCGCGCGCCCGCCAGCGTCAGCCCTTCGACCAGCAGCAGATGCTTGATGCGCAGCACCTGCTCGACGTCCGCGCGGCGATACACGCGCGGCGCGCCCTCCGACTTCGTGACGCCCAGCTTCGGAAACTCCGCCTCCCACGAGCGCAGCACGTATGGCTGCACCTTGGCCAGGTCGCACACTTCCGACGCCTTGAACAAGGCACGATTCGGAATCTCGACCTGAGCGGCATTCTCCGGCATGAACGCCGAAAAGTATAACAGGTACGCCCGGCGAAAGCCGTCGCGCTACGTTCCCGAGTGGCCGAAGCCTTGCCCCGCGCGCAGGGTCTGCGGCAGCTCTATCACCTCGTCCCACGCCACGCGCATCACCGGCGCGACGATGAGCTGTGCGATGCGCATGCCGCGCGTGACGAGAAACGGCTCGGATCCGAGATTGATCAGCGGCACGCGAATCTCGCCGCGATAGTCGGCATCGATCGTCGCCGGCGTGTTCGGCAGGCTGATGCCGTGCTTCACCGCGAGGCCCGATCGCGGCCGCACCTGACCCTCGAAGCCGTCGGGGATCGCGATTTCCAGTCCGGTCGGCATCAGCGCAATCTGTCCGGGCGCGAGCACGACGTCGCCGTCGGCCGCCGCATGAAGGTCCATGCCGTTGGCGCTCGCGGTCATGTACGCCGGAAGAGGAAGACCCGTTGATGATGGCAACCGGCGGATTTGAACGCGGAGCGTGTTGGTCACGCGCGCATGTTATCAAGGATGGTCTTCGAGCGGGACGACCTGAACGGCCGCGTCGCGCACCGCGGCTGAGAAATCGGTCGATCGTCGAGCCGCGCCAGCGCAGCTCCCATCGGGATCGCGCGCTCTGTCCGACGATCTGTCGGGCAGCGGGTGTGCAGTTCTGCACAGCGTTCGTCCGGCTCGCCGACCGATATTGAGCGTGCGGGATTCCACGCCCCGGCCCGCTCGAGGCGTCACTCGGGTCCTGTTCACACTCACTTGATGGGTAATGCGGTCTGCCTGCTTCAACGAGAAGAGTATATGGCTGACAGGCTCGACAGACTCGATTACGCGACGGTCGACTTCACGCGCCGTGGCCCGGCACGAACAAACGTCATTCGAATAGCCGCCGCAATCTTTGCGCTGTTCCTCATTTTCTGGCTGAGTCCATTCGGCACGATTGCGGCTGGAGAGCGAGGTGTGCACCTGAGGTTCACGGCCTTGACTGGAAAGGTATTCGGAGAGGGATTGTATTTTCGCATCCCACTCATCGAGTCGGTTCAAATGATGGATGTCAAGGTCCAGAAATATGAAATGAAGTCGGACGCCGCATCAAAGGATCTCCAGACCGTGCACTCCGTGGTGGCACTCAACTTTCACATCGATCCGGACCGTGTTGGCCACATCTACCAGGACGTCGGCCTGCAATTCAGAGATCGAATCATCGATCCAGCCATGCAGGAGGCTATCAAAGCCTCGACGGCGAAGTTCACGGCCGAAGAACTGATCACCAAGCGTGAAATGGTACGCGATGAGATCAAGGCTCAGTTGAGAGCCAGGCTCAAGGACAGGCACATCATCGTCGACGAGTTCAACATCGTGAATTTCGAATTCTCCAAAAACTTCAACGATGCGATCGAAGCCAAAGTGACGGCAGAGCAGCAGGCGCTCGCGGCCAAGAACAAACTCGAACAGATCAAGTTCGAGGCGGACCAGAAAATCGCGGAGGCTCGGGGAAAGGCGGAAGCGATGACCATCGAATCCAACGCGCTCAGGTCCAACCCTCAAATCCTGGAGCTGCGTGCTCTTGAAAAATGGAACGGAACTCTGCCGCAAGTGACGGGAGGCGCGATACCATTCATCAATCTGCCAAAGTAGCTCGCCTTTGGGACATTCGGCGCGGCGCGCCAACGCACATGGAGCGGTGATGCTGTTGTTGCTGTCGCTGACCGTGACGGCGAGTCAGCACTCGCCGAGCCCGAAGCCGATTCCCACGCTCCACATCGAGGCGCCGGTGGAGCTCGCGGCGTCGCGGACCCGTCTGGAGTCGTTCGATCAAAGTCGGCTGCGCAGCGTGATGCGGTTGATCGGGTTGGACGATCCGGGACCCGTCATCCGTGTGGTCCTGGCGGCGGAAACCTCCGAGTGGGCGCAGCGGGTGCCTCCGTCGACGGCGGGATTCGCGATCGGGGCGGCCAGCCTTGTCGTCCTCATCCCCTCTCGTTCGCCGATGTACCCGGACGATAGCCTGGAAGACGTCCTGCACCATGAGGTGGCGCACGTGCTCATCACGCGCGCGGCGGGCGGCCATCCGGTGCCTCGATGGTTCGACGAGGGGCTCGCCATGGCCGCCGAACGCAGCTGGGGCTTCGAAGATCAGGCGCGCCTGTTTCGCGAGCTCACATTGGCGGCGCGCACCGACCTGAACGAAGTCGACTCGCTGTTCACACGGAGCGACAGCGCGCGGGTCCGCGCGTATACGCTGTCAGGCGCGTTCGTCCGCGACATCATCCAATATCACGGGACGGCTGCACCCGGTGACGTGCTCGCGCGGGTGGCGACGGGGACCTCTTTTGAGAACGCGTTTGCCGACGTCGTCGGTCTGAACCTGGTTGACGCCGAAGAGGCGTTCCGGGATCGCCACAGGTTCTGGTCGCGATGGGGCCCATTCCTGACCACCTCGACCGCGCTCTGGATGGTCGTGACGCTGATCGCACTCTACGCGATCATCAGACGACGACAGAAGAGCGCCACGCTGCGGAAAAGATGGGCTGAGGACGGACTGGACGACTGATGGCCGGCGAAAGAGCGGCTGAAAAGCCGCTTCAGGGATCGGTCAAGAATCGCCGAGGTCAGCGAGCCGGCCTCGGGGTCCTCCGCTCGAAACTCCACTTCAGCGCAGGCGGTGTGAGGATCGTCGTCACGACGACCATCACGACGATGGCCGAGAAGGTGGCGCGGCTGACGATCGGCTGGCCGTTGAATATGAGCCCGAGCCCGACGTTGGCGAAAATCAACCCGACTTCGCCGCGCGGCACCATGCCGATGCCGACCGCGAGTCGATTGACGCCGCGCGTGAGGACCCCGAGCGAGCAGGCCTGCTTGCCGATGATGGCGGCGAACAACAGGCAGACGGCCAGCCCGGGGACACCGGGCTCGGCGAACGTCCGCAAGTCGGTGCGCAGTCCCATGAGGACGAAGAACACCGGCACCAGGAAATCCGAGATCGGCTGGAGCAGCTGCTCGACGCTCAGCTCGCCGCGGCTGGCGTAGTCGCGGAAGTGCGCATCTTCGAGGATCAGCCCGGCCGCGAACGCGCCGATGATCGGGGCGAGACCGATGACGCTGGCGAGCCACGCCATGAAGAAGCACACGCTCACGCTCAGCGTGAGCAGTACACCCCGAGCCTTGAACAGCGCGCCCGCGGCGAATACTCGCGGGATCGCGGTCCTCCCGAGCACGATCGCCCCAATGAGAAACAGGCCTGCCAACGCCGCGGTCTTCCCGACCGCGGCCAACGAATAGGACTCGCCGCGCGCCGCGCTCACGATGGCGCCGCTCACGACACCGAGAATGATCAGGCCGAGCACATCATCGATGACTGCGGCGCCAAGGATGATGCGCGCTTCCAGGCTTCTCGATGCGCCGAGATCCTGAAGCACGCGCGCCGTGATGCCGACGCTCGTGGCGCACAACGTCGCGCCGAGGAACGCGTGCACGTGGACACTGGCGTCGGGCAGCAGCCAGGCGCCCACGCTCCAGCCCAGCGCGAACGGTGCGGCGACGCCAAGCACGGCCACGACGAACGACGACAGGCCGACCTGCAGCATCTGTGCAACCGTCGATTCAACTCCGACCTGGAAGAGCAGGATCAGCACGCCGAGGCCGGCGAGGACATCGATCAACGGATCGGTTTTGATCGACTCGAACCAGGCGAGGCCGACGTTGCCGAGCACGATGCCGGTGACGAGCTCCCCGAGCACGGCGGGCTGTCGCATCCGCACCGCGACTTCCCCGGCGAGCTTGCCGGCGACGAGCAGCATCGCCAGCGCGATCGCGACGCCTGCGACCGGATCGAGATGGGCGGTCACAAGACCGGGAACATCAGGCGGACGATCGTGCCGCGATTGACGGAATCGGTGCGGCGCTCGACGTCAACGCGCCCGCCGTGGGCAGAGACGACGTCGAAGACCATCTTGAGACCGAGCGCGCCAGCCACCGGGCGATCGGGCGACGCTTGCGGGCGCATGACCTTGACGATCGACTCCAACAGCGCGCGCAGGTCGACAGCGGCGCGTCGGAGCGGGACGGCCTCGACGGCGATCAGCTGAATCGCCGCGGGCGATGCGGCGCGGACGAATCTGGTCGCGATCGGCGCGGTCGATCCGTGCAGCTCGTCGAGCAGTGCACGGGCCGCCTGACGCACATCGGGCGGAAGATCCGCGCGATCCTCGAGCCGCGTACCGACCGACTGCGGCGGTGCGCCGCCGGTCACGGCGAGCACGGCGCCGTCTGCCGTCAGCACGACCTGCCAATCGGCCGCCGTCACGCGCGCGATGGTACCACTGCCGCGGAGCGACGACTCAGGGCTTCATGCCGATGCCGTCGTGAACGAGCACGCGCCGCACCGTCAATCCCTGCACCAGAACCGAAAAGACGACAACCGCATACGGCAGGCGAGCAACAGGCTCCTCGCGGGAACCATCCTCGTCAGATTCCCCGTTGGCACGTCCTGACCTCTGAGAGTCGCGGCCTAATCGGCGGCCGCGGGGTCAGGCCGCGAGATACCAGGGGACGTTGATGACGACGATGTCCTCGTCGCCGCGGACCAGCAGGAGCGCCTTCAGCATCGCCGCGCGTTTGTTGTGGAGGAAATGCTCGTACCAATGACGGGCCACGAGCTGGCAAACGCACGCAGCAACAACCACGCGCCCGCGGCGGCGGTGGCCGCCGGCACGAGCGGCGGCGCCGCCACTGGAACCGGCCGACCGCCCGATGACCAGGTCTTGACCGCGCCGATCGCGATGACCGCGCTGATCGGAACGATGTAGCCGATGCCGGCAGCACCCATCGGGATGAGCAGCGTCACGGCCGCCTCGGGCCCGTACGCCGCAGAGCCCAACGCGTCGAGTCCGAGCATCGGGATGCCCGCGACGGGTCCGACCCGCTGTTCGCGTTCCTCCCGCGATGCGAGCGGCCGGCCGAAGATCCACCCGAGGATCGACACGATCAGAGCAGCGTGCCGTGAAGGATGAGGATTCCCACGGAGAAATAGATCACGAGCCCGGTCACGTCGACCAGCGTTGCCACGAACGGCGCCGACGAGGCCGCCGGATCGAAGCCGAGCCGCCGGAGGAGAAACGGCAGCAGCGAGCCGGTGAGCGTCCCCCACAGCACGACGCCGACGAGCGACACGGCGACGGTCAGGGCCACGAGCAGCCAGTGCTCGCCGTAAATCGTGGAGAACGCCGACCAGACGGTGATGCGGAAGAACCCGATCGTCCCGAGGATGCCGCCGAGCGCGAGGCCGGCGCCGATCTCGCGCCGCATGACGCGCCACCAGTCGGCGAGCGTGACCTCGCCGAGCGCGAGCGCGCGGATGACGAGCGTCGACGCCTGCGATCCGGAGTTGCCACCGCTCGAGATGATGAGCGGCACGAACAGCGCGAGGACGACGGCCTTCTCGATTTCCTTCTCGAACGCGCCCATCGCGGTCGCCGTCAACATCTCCCCGAGGAACAGCGCGGTGAGCCAGCCCGCGCGCTTCTGAATCATCCGGCGAAACGCGATCTTCATGTAGGGCTCGTCGAGCGCTTCCGATCCGCCGA
>Ga0070695_100001526_pt1 | contig 12882 bp, 15 predicted proteins | sample KBSK1252metaG_FD_65471 | JGI IMG/M metagenome (GOLD analysis project Ga0070695, IMG submission 65471) | Corn, switchgrass and miscanthus rhizosphere microbial communities from Kellogg Biological Station, Michigan, USA - KBS K1-25-2 metaG | ecosystem: Host-associated > Plants > Roots >...
GAGGAGATCTTCGGCCCGGTGGTCTCGATCATCCCGTTCGACACCGAGGAAGAGGCTCTTCGGCTTGCCAACGCCACGCCATACGGCCTGTCGGGCTCGATCTGGAGTCGCGACATCGGCAAGGCGCTGCGCGCCGCGAAGGCGCTTCAGTCGGGCGTGATCTCGGTCAACTCGAACAGCTCCGTCCACACCGAGGCGCCCTTCGGCGGCTACAAGATGTCCGGCATCGGGCGCGAGCTGGGCATGGCCGCCCTCGACCTCTACACCGAGACGAAGAACGTCTACATCGACCTCACCTGACGGGTTCGCCGCTCACGCCAATCTGGCGCCCGACGGGGGGCCGCGACTGACGCTGCTCGTGCCGCTCGCGGCGTTGGCGGCGGTCGTCGGATTGGCGGTGGCGGGCGGCCATCGCGAGACGAGGATCGATCAGCCCCCGGCGGTTGCCGCGGTTTCAGCTCGCTCGGCGGCGCCCGCCGCGGCCATTGCGCCCAGCCTGCCCGCGATCGCCGGCCCGCGGAGTGCCGCCACACCGGTTCCCTACGTGACGACGCGTCGGGAGCACGGCACGGACGGCCTGATGGGCCGCCTCCCGTTCGGGCTGCCGGACGACACGCCAATCGTCCGCATCGTCGAGCGCCACGACCGGTTCGTCACCGACGACGTCGCTCGGACGTGGTCGGACTCGAGTCACGACGGCCCGACACCGGCGTTCCGCGTCCGCTATCTCGGCGCGACCTCGGACGCGTACGTGCTGTAGGCGGCTACTCGTCCCAGTGGCGGTCGGCCGGGTGGATGTCCGGCCGGCGCCGATGCAGCCAGTCGCGGATCGCCCAGTAGGACGTCTTGAACGCGATGCCGGGCCAGGGGATCGCGTCGGGGCTGAAGGCGCGGATCTCGAGCGCCTCGGGGTTGAGGCGGGGCGTTCCGCCGACGACGTGTGCCTCGAATGCGAGGACGACGACGGCGGCCTCCAACCGCGAGTAGAGCCCGACGATCTCGCCCGGCTCGACGATCAGTCCGGTCTCCTCGAGCGTCTCCCGGACGGCCGCCTCGCCGACGGTCTCGTCGACCTCGAGGAAGCCGCCTGGCTGCGCCCACCAGCCGCGACCCGGCTCGATCCCACGACGGAGCAGGACGACCTCGCCGGCGTCCGTGACGGGGATCGTGGTGACGACCAGGCGTGGGTTGACGTAGGCGATGTGCCCGCAGGACGGGCAGCCGAGGCGATCCCGGTCCTCGCCCTCGATCGGGCCGAACGTGAGCTCCGTGCCGCACCGCGAGCAGTAGTTGAGCATCGCGGCGAGCCACGGCGGGACGCCGCCGCCGGAGGGGATCGTCGTCGAGCGGGCGTCGGGACCGCGCCCGAACGCGTCGAGCATCTCGCCCGTGTCGACCGGGCCGCCGTCCAGGGACGAGCCGAGGCGGGCCATCAGGCGAGCAGCGCGAAGAGCGCCGCGGCGACGAGCGCGACCAGACCGATCAGGCTCGTGACGACCCAGGCGAGTCGGAAGAGCCCCTTCGTCCGGTCCACCGGCATCCAGGCCCACGCCGACCGCCAGATCCTCACGAGCGCGTCAGCCGTCGTGACGACGAGCAGTGGTGCGGCGATGAGCACGCAGAGCTTGATCAGGGGGCTGCCGAGCGGCGTCCCGAGCTCCAGTGCCGTGATCGCGATCGCGCCGAGGATCAGCACCGGCACCGACAGCAGGACGTAGTGCTTCTGGAGGGGCGTCGGGGCCGTCTCCGGAACGGACCGAGGCGGCAGGCCGCGGAGGCTCGGGGGAAGCGTTGACACTGGTGCGGGCCGTGCACCGGTGCCCGCCGGCGCGACGACGACCCTCTGCCGGTCCAGGACCGGCATCCCTGGCTCCCAGCGCTCGTCGTCCATGTCCGGCGAGTGTATCTCCGCTCGCCGCCATGCTGATTTCCGCTACGAGCCGATCGAGTCGAACACTTCGGCGGTACCGATGGCCGCGTTCTGCCCGTGGCTGTTCGACCCGGGTTCATTCCCGGTCCTCGTGACGGTGTGAACCTCAGACGACCGAACGGACCGGCTGCGCAGCTGTCGCCACGCCGACAGGCGCTAGAGCCCCTCGTTCGCGGCGTCGGCAGCGATGTCCGCCGCCTGCGCGGCGCGGCGGGCGGCGATTCGCTCGCGGAGCCCCGAGTCGCCGACCGCCAGGATCGCGGCCGCCAGCAGGCCCGCGTTCTCGCCGTTGCCGACCCCGACCGTCGCCACGGGCACACCCTTCGGCATCTGGACGATCGCCAGCAGCGCGTCGAGGCCGTCCGCGACGCCGCCCGGCATCGGAACGCCGATCACCGGCAGCGTCGTCTGGGACGCGACGACACCCGGCAGGTGGGCCGCCAGCCCGGCGATCGCGATGACGACGCGGATTCCGCGCTCGTCAGCGGATGCGACCCAGCGGCTGAGCAGCTCAGGCGCCCGGTGGGCGGAGATCACGCGCGTCTCGCTGGGGACGCCCAGCTCTTCGAGAACGGCCGCGGCCTTGTCGGCCGCCGCGATGTCGCTACGACTGCCGACGACGATGCCGACCTGGTTCGGTTGTTGCACGCTGGACTCCTCGGTCAGGGTTGGACAGATGGGATCGGCTGGACCGGCGGCTCCGGTCCGCCGGCCTCGCCGACGGGTCCACCCTGGACGTTCAGCGGTCGCGGGATGCCCATCTCGTCGAAGGCCTCCAGGATCCACTCCCCCTTCTCGGCCTGATAGCGGACGGCGTCGACCTGGCCGCCGGCTGGGCCGACGATCTCCGCCTTGGTGCGGGCGTACGCATCACGGAGTACCGGGTCGGCGCGGAGAGCGTCGCGGAACCGGATGTCCTTCGCCAGGTCGCCGGTCCCCCGCTGGTGGACGTGGAAGTGGATCCGGTACTCCTCGCCGTCCTGCTGGATCGACCCGACGTGCATCGGCCGGGTCGGCGGCCACGGGTCTGGCCCCGGCTGCGGCCCGAAACCGATGGCGTACATCGCCTCCGTGATCGCCGGGATCTCGGCCGGGTCCGCCTCGGTGCCCAGATCGACGATTCCCTTGCCGGGCAGGCCCGGGACGGCAGTGCTGCCGATGTGCTCCACGACCAGGTCCGGGCGTGCCCGCCGGATGATCGCGATGACGCGCGCTGCAACCTCCGGCAGACGCGGATCCCACGGCCGGACGGCCGCCGGGCGGCGCTCGTACGGTCCGATCGGTGCTGGCGACGACGACACGCCGGAAGTGTAGAGTTCGCCGATCATGCGCCGCGTCATCGGCCGCCGCCTCCTCGAGGTGGACGTCGGGTAAATCCGTTCATGGATCGCCGCCGCCGACCGAGTCGTCCTCGACCTCGGCACCGGTGACGGTCGAGCGGCCGTGGCTCGGGCGCGTCTCGAGCCATCGGCCTTGGTGATTGGCCTCGACGCGTCTCCCGCTGCGATGGCCCAGATGTCCCTGCGGGCCGCGCGCCCCGCGCGGAAGGGCGGCCTGCCAAATCTCATGTTCGCCGTCGCGACCGCGGAGCGGCCGCCCGTCGAGCTCTGCGGACGTGCCGACGAGGTCTCAGTCCTGTTCCCATGGGGATCGCTGCTGCGCGGCGTCCTCGCCCTCGATCCGGAGGCTGCGGCCGGCATCGCGGGCCTGCTGGCGCCCGGCGGTCGGGTGCAGGCGTTCGTCTCCCTCGCCGACCGCGACGCCGCGAACACCGGGCTGGCGCCGATCAGAGCAGCCGATCGCGACCGGCTAGCCGAGCGCTGGGCGCCGTTCGGCCTGCGATTGACCGCCTTCGAACCGGCAACGGCCGAAGAGGTCCACGCGACCGGCTCCACCTGGGGCCGGCGGCTGGGTGCGGCTCCACGCTCGGGTCGCAGCGCCACGGCAGCCGACCCTCGCCGCGTCTGGCGTCTCGATCTTCGCCCCACGGGTCCGGATGACATCGGGGGATAGAATCCGGCGACCATGCGCCGCCGGGCTCCATTCCAGGCCGCCTTCACCGCCCGGGCGATCGCCCTCGCCGTCGTCGTCGGCGTGGGTGGGGCCCTCGTCGGCGGCGTACCCGGCACGGCACCTGATGTCGCGGCGGCTTCCCGCCCGTTCCGGATCGATCTGGCTCGGAGCGGCGATTTCGTCGCCCAGAAGAATTTCGTCCAGTGCGTCGGCGCCAGCATGCAGATGATGCTCAACATCCTCGGCCCGAAGGACGATCGGACGGCCCGGACCCAGGTCCGGCTGCAGAACCTGGCCCGCAACCTGTCCGGCCCGACGCGCGAGGGCTTCGAGCGGAAGGGCGCGAGCGTCCGCGGCTGGTCGGCTGGCCTCAACGAGCTGGGCGCGGGTCCGTACCGGCTCGTCGGCACGACGACGCTGGCCGAGGCTCTGCGGCTCGCCGCCGCGTCGATCCGGTCAACGGGAAAGCCCGTCGGGCTGCTCGTCTGGGCCGGCCGTCACGCCTGGGTGATGAGCGGCTTCGAGTCGACCGCCGACCCGGCGGTGACATCGGACTTCCAGGTCACGCGCGCGATCGTGATGGACCCGCTCTACCCCCACGGCTCGAGCCGCTGGGGAGCCAGTCCGCGGCCGCGCCAGGCCGTCTCGCCGTCGACGCTCGGCAAGCAGTTCGTCCCGCGCCGTCGCGGCACCTGGGCGGGCGCCGTCACCGGCACGATCGGGACCGCGACGATGAATGCGCTGGCCGGGAAGTTCGTGATCGTGATGCCGTATCAGCCGATCACGGTCGTCCGCCATCGAGCCGTCGCCAGATAGGCCGGTGGGCTCCGCCCGCGCGGCAGCGGCGCCGGCGCTACCGTGAGGGCGTGACCGCAAGCGTTCCCCTGATCCTCGACGTCGACACCGGGATCGACGATTCCCTGGCTCTCCTCTACACGGCGGCGACGCCGGAGGCCGAGATCGTCGCCGTGACGTGCGTCGGCGGCAACGTCGACGCCCGGCAGGTCGAACGGAATACTCGGGCGGTCATGGAGCTCGCCGGTCGAAGCGACGTCGAGGTCGCGCTCGGCCGGGAGCGGCCGCTCGTCAGGCCGGTCGAGACGACGCCGGAGACGCACGGGCCGCAGGGTCTCGGGTACGCGGAGCTGCCGCCGCCGAGCCGGCCGCTGAGCGTCCGACATGCCGCCGACGTGATCGTCGACGCCGCCAACCATCGGCCGGGCGAGATCACTCTCGTCACCTGCGGGCCGCTGACGAACGTCGCGGTCGCGCTCTTCCGCGAACCGGCCCTGCCCCGCCTGTTGAAGGGCTGGGTGCTGATGGGCGGCGCCTACCGGCATCCCGGCAACACGGCCCCGACGACGGAGTGGAACATCCACTGCGACCCGGACGCCGCCAAGATCGCGTTTGCCGCCTGGGGTGAGTCCGCCCAGGCGCACGGTCACCCACGCCCCGTCGCCCTCGGTCTCGACGTCACGGAGCAGGCCAAGGTGGTGCCGGACCACATCGTCGCGCTGGCGAAGGCGGCCGGGAGCCGCCCCGACGACTCGATCGTCCTCGCCGGCGGCGAGGACCCGATGCACGCGACTCGCTCCGTCGCGAGCAACCCGATCGTTCGCTACGTCGCCGATGCGCTTCGCTTCTACATGGAGTTCCATGCGCGCTATGACGGTTTCTACGGGGCGTTCATCCACGACGCGCTAGCTGCCGCCGCCGCCCTCGACCCGTCGCTGATCACGACCCAGGCCGTCGCCGTCGACGTGGAGCTGGGCGGCACGCTGACCACGGGCGAGACGGTCACCGACTGGCGGGGCGTCTGGAAGAAGCCGCCGAATGTGGACGTCGCGATCGCGGCGGACGCGGACGAGTTCCTGCGCCGGTTCATCGAGCGTGTCGGGCGGCTGGCGGCGGCCCGCGCGGCGTAGCACACTAGGAATCGGAGGGAGCTGGCTCGCGGCGTCCGGACGGGCGGCCCGTCGAGCCGTACGGAGGAACATCGATGGCGGCCACGTGGACTCGTGCGCTCGTAGGAATCGTCGCGTTCTTCGTCGTCCTCGTCCTGGGGATCAATCTGGCGGGCAACATCGATCTGACACCGGACCCGAAGACCGGCGTCCCTGTCGGCTTCAACACCGTCGTCACGATCCTCGCGATCGGGCTGATCGTCGCGCTCGTCGCCTATCTCGCCACCGAATACGCGCAGACCAAGCGGTTCGACTCGATCACGTCCCAGTTCGACACGCGCACGATCGTGCTCATCCCGATCGCGATCGCCATCAACATCATCCTCGGGCAGACCGTCTCGGCCGCCCTGAAGATCCCGGTGTACCTGGACTCGATCGGGACGATCCTCGTCGGCGTCCTCGCGGGACCGATCGCCGGCGCCGTGACCGGCGGGCTCGCGAACCTGATCTGGACCTACATCCTGCCTGCTCCATTCCAGTCGCCGTACGCCGCGCCCTTCTTCATCGTCGCGGTCGAGATCGGGCTTCTCGCCGGGATCTTCGGACGACTCGGGTTCTTCCGGAGCCGCCCCAACACCCCGCCGGCGCAGCTCGCGATCGGCGCCGCGGTCGTCGCCGTCGTCGTTGCGGTCATCGGGATCTACGGGTTCCTGCCGTTCTACACGAATGCCGACACGAACGTGTTCCAGCTGCTGTTCTTCGCCCCGCCAGCGGAGGGAGCGCCTGCCCCCGCCGCGATCTTCGTCATCCTCGGCTGGCTCGTCGCGCTGCTCCTGATCGGCGCGGTCGTCGGTCTGATCGCCCTCCTCGCGATCCGGCGCGACCTCGGCGCGGCCTATGTCTTCGTCGCGGGCCTCGTTTGCGGGATCGTGTCGGCATTGATCTCGTTCCCGATCTCGGCCGTCGTCTTCGGCGGCGTGACGGGCTCCGGCACGGATCTCCTTGTCGCCGCGTTCCAGAGGGCCGGCGATGACCTCGGGACCGCCGTGCTCAAACAAGGCCTCCTGTCCGACCCGATCGACAAGACGGTGACCTACTTCGTCGTATTCGCGATCCTCGGTGCCCTCAGCCGCCGCTTCGTCGCTCGCTTCCCGCAGGGCGAGGAAGCGGTCGGGCTGGCCGAGGCCTAGGAGCGGGCGATCGATCCGTCCACACGCGGCGGCGAGCACGTCACCGAGCTCGCCGCCAGCCAACTCTCCCCTGACGATGTCGCGTTCCTCGCCGGGCTCGCGCCGCCGACGCCATCCGCGTATCACCGTCTGAACCCACTCACCAAGGCTGTCGCCGCGACGGTCGAGTCTCTGGGGGCGTTCTTGATCGGCGGTTATCTCGGCCCGCTCGTGATCGTCGCGATCGTCATCGCGTCCGCGTCCGTCGCGGGGGTGGCCGGTCGGCTGGTCCGGCTCTCGCTCCTGCTGACGCTCCCGATCGCGATCTCGGTTGTCCTCGTCAGCGTGTTCACTCGGGCCGGAACCCACGTCGTGTTCACCATCGGACCATTCGACGCGACGACCGAAGGGATCGACTTCGCCGGTCAGACTCTTGTGCGGCTCCTCGCGATCTCGACGTCCATCGGGCTGTTCGGCATCACGACCGACCCGCGGAGCTTCGTCCTCGACCTCGAGCGGCGGCGTCTCTCGCCGCGCTTCGCGTTTGTCGCCCTGGCGACATTGGAAGCCGTTCCGGCGATGGTCGAGCGTGCATCGGTGATCGCGGCCGCCCAGCGAGCCCGCGGCCTCGACACCGAAGGCAGCATCCGGGCGCGCATCCGCGGCCTGCTGCCGCTGGCGGGACCGGTTGTCCTGTCGTCACTGACCGAGGTCGAGGAGCGCAGCCTTGCCCTCGAAGTGCGGGCATTCGGGCGTCCGGGCCGCCGGGAGCTCCTGTGGCGAATGCCCGACTCACGTACCCAGCTGGCGGTCCGCGGGGCTCTGCTCCTCGCCCTCGTCGCGACGATCGTCGCACGGATCACGGGCACGTTCCCGCAGCTGCCCTGATCGACCGATGCTTCACCTGAGCGGCGCCTCGTACCGCTACGCCGGCTACTCGAAGGAAGTCCTCCACGAGATCGACCTCGTCCTCGGGGATGGGGAGATCGTCGGTCTGGTCGGGCCAAACGAGAGCGGCAAGTCGACGCTCTGCCTCGTCGCGTCCGGCCTGGCGCCCGCGTCGATCGGGGGCTCGCTCCGGGGAACGCTGACGCTCGACGGACAGCCGACGGCGGGGCTTTCGACCTATGCGCTCGCAGAGCGCGTCGTCGTCGGATTTCAGAACCCCAACACCCAGCGCTCAGGCATCGCGGCCACGGTCTTCGAGGAGATCGCGCTGGGGCCGATGAACCTCGGATTGCCTGTGGCCGAGACCGTTCGGCGGACACACGAGGCGATCGCCCGTCTGCGCCTCGAAGCGCTCGTCCGGCGCGACCCGCTACGACTGTCCGGCGGCCAGGCGCAGCTCGTCGGGATCGCCTCCCTGCTGGCGATGCGACCGCGGCACATCATCCTCGACGAGCCGACCGCGCAGCTTGACCCGGCGGGAACGCGGCTTGTCGGCGACGCGCTCCGCGCGCTCGCAGCGGAGGGGACGTCGCTCCTGATCGCCGAGCACAAGACGGACCTGCTCGACGGCCTGTGCACGCGGATCATCGCGATCGACGACGGCAGGATCGTCCTCGACGGACCGACAGCAACGATCTTCGACGACCCGCGACTGGCGGAGCTGGGCGTGGAGGCACCATCGCGAGCCCGGCTCTCGCGGGCGCTTGCTGATGGCGGCTTCGATCCGTCCGTCGTCGGTGCGGCCCTCGCCGGAGGCGTCGCGTGACGGCGGCGCCGGGCGAGCCGATCCTGCGGACCGAGGGCCTCGTCCATGTCTACGCGGGCGAGACGAGGGCCCTGGACGGCGTTGATCTATCCGTGGCGAAGGGCGAGCGGCTGGCGATCGTCGGGCAGAACGGGTCGGGCAAATCGACGCTCGTCCGCCACTTCAACGGCCTGCTCCGGCCGACCGAAGGCCGCGTTCTCGTGGACGGTGACGATGCCGCCGGCCGACGCGTCGCGCATCTCTCGGCCACGGTCGGCCTCGCGTTCCAGGACCCGGACCGCCAGATCTTCGCGCCGACCGTCAAGGCCGAGGTCGCGTTCGGGCCGCGAAATCTCGGCCGTCGCGGGTCGGAGCTCGACGCGGCGGTCGCCGACGCGCTCCGCGCCACCGGCCTGGACCGCGACGCGGGGACCAACCCGTACGACCTCGGCTACTCGCGCCGAAAGCTCCTGGCCCTCGCGTCGATCCTCGCGATGGGCACGCCGGTCGTCGTCCTTGACGAGCCGACGACCGGCCAGGACGCGCGCGGCGTCGACCGGGTCCGGCAGATCGTCGGCGAGCTGGCCGCGCGCGGCCGGACCGTCGTCGCGATCAGCCACGACATGCGCTTCGTCGCCGAGACGTTCGATCGAGTGGTCGTCATGCGCGACGGCCGGATCGTCCTCGACGGGACGCCGGCAGAGGCATTCGCCGAGACGGCGTGGCCGATGCTCGCGTCGACGTTCCTGGAGCCGCCGCTCGCCGCGCGGATCGGCGCCCGGCTGGGCCTGGGCTCGACGCCGAGCGACGAGGCTCTGCTATTCCGAATGGGCAAACGTCTTCCCACAGATTGACACCGCCCAAGAGGCGCGCCCCTGCCCGACCAGGCGCGACCGCACACCGGCGACTCGCTTGAAGGCCGTCTCTAGAGATTGCGAACGGCGCCACGGACGGTCCGAGGATTAATGGTGATTGACTGCCGCTGGCCCGCTGCATACGCTCGACTTGCAGGGCGCAGGTTGGGGATCAGTTCCAAGCGGCGCAGTTGCTATTTGGTGCGATCTCATGGGGCTCTGCAAGGACAAGTAGATGGGCTTGGCGAGATCTAGCCAGCTGCAGGGCTGCCGCGACGCATGCCAGAACTCGGATCCATAGAGGGGATCCAAATGGATCAACAACGTCACCCGAATGACGCGCGCCGCTAGCGCGGGTGACAGTGGGGGACCCGTCTACAACCAGGCGACGGCGTTCGGCATCGTCACAGCAGCAGACGCAAACTCCGGTGGAAAGGCCATCTACAGCAAGATCATCAACGTTCAGACCGACATGGCACTGACAATCTGCGTGACGTCTAGTTGTTAACGCCTCGGCAGGGACAGGGTGTTCTTCTTTTCGTCCTGGCCCTGATCGCGGTGTCGTGCGACTCAAACGAGAAGCCAACGGCGATCTCTTCCGATTGGCGCCTCATCGAAATACTCTCCCCCACAAAACATCCGCTCGGGGCCGAGGTAATCTCGGCATCTGCCGATGCCTACGAGGTAGCGCTCACCGTTAGGGGCAAGGGAGTCGACGATTGCGATGCGCCACACCTGAGCGGGTTCAGCGTCAACGGGCCGACTCTGGTTGCTCAGTTCGTGCGGTCACCCACGACAAGCCTCTGTGCAGTCGCCCATGACATGACGTTCCGGGTTCTCTTGGCTCGTCCAGCGATTCCCCCGGGCGTGACGTCGGTCAACACGAACGAGCAATGCCAGGCGGGCAGCTGTCAACTGCACAGCGCCGTGCTCCGCGCCCCGTCCCCTACGTCGTCGGCGTCTATTCCATAGAACCGGCTTCTTACAGCTGGCGGTTGATCCAGACGCCGCCGGGCCCTGTGTAGCTGGCGCCCTCGCCCCAGATCGCGATCGACTTGCCGGCGCTCGTGATCGCCAGCTCGCCGTAGTCGCCGTACACCTCCGCGAAGCCGGCGGCGGTCTTGTAGGCCGCGCCGCCGGTTACGTCGGAGATCTTCACCGGAGCGGCCCAGGTCGCTCCGCCGTCGGTCGAGGAGCGATACCACACGTTCCAGGCATCGACGTTGCCGCCACCCGACGTCTGGTAGTACCAGGCCCGGACGTCGCCGGCGCCGCGGGACTCCACCGCCGGGGCATCCGAGGTCTCGCCGGCGGCCGACAGGTTGGTGGGGCCAGTCCAGGTGCGGCCGCCGTCCGTCGACCGGCGCGACTGGATCGTTTGCGGGCCACCGGCCACGGCGGCGCCGTCGTACAGGGCGACGAGATTGCCGTTGCCGTCGGCCGACAGCGCAATGTGCCCCAGGTAGTAGTCGGGCGGGCAGCCATCGGCGACGCACGCCGTGCCGGGGAAGACCGAGGCGATCGTCCGGTTCTCCCACGTCGCGCCGCGGTCGCGCGAGATGAAGACGTGCTCCTCGATCTGCCCGGTCGGGGTCGTGCCCTTGTTGCCGCCCCCGCCGTACAGGATCGCCGTCTGGGCGAAGTAGACCGTCCCGTCGGCGGCCACGTCGGAGTCGAAGTCGAAGTAGTACAGGTTCGAGTCGACGAGCTTCGTCTGCGTCCAGGTGGCGCCCGAGTCGTGCGACTGGGCCATCCAGGGATCGCCGCCGGTCGGGCCGTTGAACGAGATGTAGACGTCGACGCCGTTGTTGCTGACCGCCAGGGTCGGCTTGTCGTTCCAGGAGACATTGCCGTACGTCTTGACGGGCGCCGACCACGTCGCGCCATGATCGGTCGACTTCGTGAAGACGACGTTGAACCCGTTCATGTACGCCGCGTAGACGGCGCCGGTGTTCGGGACGACCTCGATGATCGGGTCGAACTGGCCCGAGCCCTTGCACGTGCACAGGGCCTTCGCAGCGCTCCACGTCGCGCCGCCGTCGCTGCTGATGTTGAGCGCCATCCACGGCGACGGGCAGTTGCCCGGGCAGGGCTTGCCGGCATACCGGGTGGCGAGGGTGTAGACCCACGGCCCGTTTGGATCGGCCGCGATCGCCGGCTCCCAATCGTCGGCCACGGCATCGATCGGGAACTCGCCCGCCCAGCCGGCAGCTGCAGCCGCCGCGATCGGCCGCGCCTGGCCGACCTTGCCCTCGCGCTCGGCCTCCTCGAAGGCTTCCGCCCGCTCCTCGGCGATCTCCGCTTGTTCCGTCGCTTCGGGGTTCACGTCCTTCGCCCCGTTGGGTCCGCCACGCGCTTGGGCGCCGGGGCCATCAGCGGGCGAGGGTTGCGTGGCCGCGATCAACGCGACGGCGCCGATGAAGGCGACGCAGACGGCGAGGATGCCGAGGGTCCGGACGATTCCGGACAGGGGACGGGTCGCGGTGGAACCGGTCATCGGGGTCCTCCGGAGGTGGGCGCGGGGCAACGCCGAGGGGACCCTAGGCTCGGCCGTTACCGGCGTCAACGGGCTGTTGCGGATCGCTTGGGATGCCGACGGACGGTGCGTCGGAGCACCAAATCGCGTCCGGCGAGCGGCCCTCAGTCGCGGGAGCGGAGGGCGACGACGATGAGGAGGAACGACGTCTCCAGGACGTCGACCCCGGCGATGACCAGCGCGACGACGAGCGGCAGCGAATGACCAAGCAGCCACCCGGACGCGGCGGCGAACGCGGCGACGGCCAGGAACACGAGCCGGACGCCGCGGATCATCCCGGCGATGTCGCGCTCGCGATCGAGACGGCCGCGCGGCAGCGCGTCCGCCGCCGGATCGCCGGCGAGTCGGGCCAGCGCGGAGAGCAGGAGCACGACGCCGAGCGCGGACGAGCCGCCGACGAGCGCCGCCCGGATGAGCGGCGGCGGGTTGACCACCGAGTCAAGCGCGGACGGGTTCCAGCCGAGGGCCGTCCCGCCCGCGATCGCGGCCGCGCCGGCGATCAGCCAGACCAGGCGGCTCGAGTCGCCGCCATCGGTGCCGTCGCCCCCGTCCGGGCGCCGGCCGTCGCGCGACCGCCGGGGTCTCGGGCCCGGAGGTGGCTCGGGCTCGGGCAGGTCCCCACCCTCGGGTCGCCGGTGACCGGGCTCGTACTCAGCGTTCACGCCGCCTCCGGAACGTGGGCGACGACCCACAGGAACCGGGCGTCGTGGCGGTCTTCCGGCTCCTGGAGGACGTCGGCGCGCTCGATGACGAAGCCGGCCGCCTCGACGAGCCGCCGGTTGA
>Ga0070695_100001528_pt1 | contig 12878 bp, 10 predicted proteins | sample KBSK1252metaG_FD_65471 | JGI IMG/M metagenome (GOLD analysis project Ga0070695, IMG submission 65471) | Corn, switchgrass and miscanthus rhizosphere microbial communities from Kellogg Biological Station, Michigan, USA - KBS K1-25-2 metaG | ecosystem: Host-associated > Plants > Roots >...
CGCAGTAGACGGGCAGCAGTACAGCCGCCCCCTGTCAGCTCCGTGACAGTCCTCCTGTCATAGAGCGTCATCCGGCCTTCTCTTCCCCGGCAGCCGGCACCGCATTAATCCAATAAAAACAAGCTATTGAAATCCTCTGTCTCTTGGCAGGGACGTTGCGTAGCCGTAGTTGGTTCCCAAGCGAGAATCCGTCGGGGGAGGGTTCCAGACAATGGTCGGACGCAACGGTGCCAGGCCGCGACACAGGGGCCAGGGCGCAAAGCGGTAGCGGACAAACGCGATCCGCATGTGGCCATGGAAAGCTCGCGCCTCCAGCGCAACCCGCAAGAAGCTCACCGCCTTTCTCGACGAGGGCTCGGAGTTCGACGGCAAGTACACGTTCACCGGCACCGTCCTACTCAACGGGAAATTCCTGGGTGAGATCGCCTCTCCCGACACCCTCATCATCGGCGAGCGCGGCGTGGTCAATGCCAGCGTCCGGGCAGGCACGCTCGTGGTGAACGGGGAGCTGGTGGGCAATGTGCTCGCGAGCGAGCGGGTGGAGCTCACGGGCAAGGCCCGCGTCTTCGGGGATCTCGAGTCGCCGGTCATCGTGCTGAACGAGGGCGTGATGTTCGAGGGCCATTGCCGCATGCCCAAGGCGGCAGCCTCCGAGTCCACCCGTGATGTCTCGGTGGTCTCGCTGAAGCGCTGATGAGCGACCGGCGCGGCGGCGGGTTCACCCTGGTACTGGTGCACAGCGGCGGGACCCGCATGCTCCACGTGGGGTGCCCGCGCTGGCTCCTGTGGGTCGGCCTGACTCTCCTGCTGTCGAGCGGCGCGCTGTTGACCGGAACCTGGATGGACTATTTCGCGCTCAAGCGGGCCCACCTCCAGGCGGCGTCTCTCGAGCGCAAGCTCGAGGAGCAGCGGGTGCAGCTGGAGGCTTTCGAGCAGCGGGTGGCCGAGGTCAACCGCGAGGTCGGGGGCTGGCAGGGCATGCATGTGCGCCTCTGGAGCGCATTCGGTCCCGCTCCCGGCCAGGCGGGCAAGGGAACCGGGATGGGCGGCGCGGTCGCGGTCCTGCCGCTGGTCTTCGCGAGCGAGGGGCCGGCACTGCCCCAGCAGCTCGCGTTCCTCGCCAGCACGGTGAGCGAGAGCGGCCAGAGCCTCCGCGCCCTCGGCCGCTACGTGGAGCGCACCCGTCCCGTCCTGCTCTCGATGCCCTTCCGGTGGCCGGTCCGCGGGCCGCTCAACTCCCGGTTCGGCCAGCGCCAGTCACCCTGGACCGGTGAGCCCGAGTTCCACCGCGGCCTCGACATCAGCGCCGGGCGCGGCACCCCGGTGCACGCGCCGGCCACCGGCACCGTGCACTTCGCGGGCAACGGCGGCGAGTACGGCAACATCGTGATTCTGGATCACGGACACGAGCTGCGCTCGCTCTACGGGCACCTGCAGGAGGTGCGTGTAAAATCCGGCGAGCACGTGGAGCGCGGGCAGGTCATCGCGCTCACCGGCAATACCGGCCGCACCTCCGGCCCGCACCTCCACTACGAGATCCAGCTGCGCGGCCAGGCCGTCGATCCCCGCCAGTACCTCGCGGAGTAGTCGCGACGTAGCTTCCGCAGTTGTGGTTTGATCTCCTCGCGGTCGACCCAATCCCGACGAGGAGGACTCGCCCATGCCGTCCCTTTCCGTGAAGGAGCTCACCACCGATCTGCTGATCCGCTACGGCTTCCAGATCCTGGGCGCCCTCGTCATCCTGGGTGTCGGCCTGCTGCTGGCCCGCTGGGTGGGCAATCTGATGGGGCAGTGGCTCGAGCGGCGGCACCTCGAGCCGCCGGTGCGCAGCCTGATGGTCAAGACGGTACGGGTCGTGGTCCTGGTCTTCACCCTGGTCGTCGCGCTCGACAAGTTCGGCTTCCAGGTGGCCCCGCTGGTGGCCGGGATCGGCGTGGCCGGGCTGGGCATCGGCATCGCGCTGCAGGGCGTGCTGGGCAACCTGGTCGCGGGGCTCAGCATCATCCTGACCAAGCCGTTCCGGGTCGGCGAGTGGATCTCGATCGTCGGGGTCTACGGGCAGGTGAGCTCCATTGAACTGTTTTCGACCACGCTGGCGCACCCGGACCAGTCGCGGGTCATCATTCCGAACCGGAAGATCGTCGGCGAGATCCTGCACAATCACGGGACGATCCGGCAGCTCGACCTGAAGGTCGGCGTCGGGTACGGGACGGACCTGCCGAAGGCCCTGGCCGCCGCGCTCGAGACCCTGCTCGACAACCCTCGCGTGCTCAAGGCGCCGGCACCTCTGGTAGGCATCGCGAGCCTCGGCGACTCGGCGATCAACGTCGCGCTCGGGCCGTGGGTAGCGGTGCCCGACTACGGGCCGGCCCAGGGCGAGATCTACCAGGCGGTGGTGGAGCGCTTCCGGGCCGCGGGCATCGAGATGCCGTTCCCTCAGCGCGAGGTCCGGCTGCACGCCGCCGCCTAAGCCCGCCCGCGCCATGACCGAAGAGAACACGCGTTCCCCGACGGGACGCCGTATCGTCTCGCTCTTTGCGATCGTTCGCGTGAAGGACGGCAGGCTCGTCGAGGAGTGGGGCGGTCTCGATCAGGTGGACATGCTCCGACGGTTGCGCGCGCCGGGTGAATCGGCGCCGACGTAGCGCGCGCCTTGATTGCGCGCTGCTTCGATCGAGCAAGAAATGTAGGAATGTAAGACCTGACCCCAGGCCTCGCGCGTGGCATGATGGCGGCATGGCGGAGGCCGAGCGGGCGGTGGGGCTGGCGATCATGGCCAAGGCTCCGCGAGTGGGGGCGGTGAAGACGCGGCTCTGCCCGCCCCTACGCGCTCCGGAGGCGGCCGAGCTGGCGCGGTGTTTCCTGCTGGACGCCGTCGAGCGGGTGCGGATGGTGGCCGGGGCGCGACCGATCATGGCCTACGCGCCCGTCGAGGCGCAGGGGCAGTTCGAGGAGGAGGCGCCCGGTTTCGCGCTGATCCCGCAGCGCGGCGGCGACCTGGGTGAGCGTCAGCTCGGTTTGATCGAGGACACCCTGGCGATGGGCCTCCAGGGGGCGCTGGTGATGGGTACGGATTCCCCGACGCTGCCGCGCGAGAGTCTCGACGAGGCGGTCAGCCTGGTCATGGCGCGCGACGTGGATGTGGTCCTCGGGCCCGCCGAGGACGGCGGCTACTATCTGATCGGAATGCGGGTGCCCCATCGCGCGCTGTTCGAGAACTTGCCCTGGAGCACCGCCGCCGTCCTCGGCCGTACGCTCGAGCGGGCGCAGCGCCTGGGCCTTCGGGTGGCCTGCCTGCCCACGTGGTTCGACGTGGACACCGGGGCCGATCTCGAGCGACTGCGGGCCGAGCTGGACGCGTCCCCGGCGGGCCCGCCGCGTCACACCCGGGCGTTTCTGGCGCACCGAATCGTCGGCTCGGCCTCCGTCGTCAAACCCCCCAATCGACTTGACCCTCGAGCCGATCCCGGCCTGAGCGCGCGAGCGTGAGGGCACCCACGGTCGGGCTGGATCAGGCGCAGCTCGACGGGTTGGCCGCCCGGGCGCTGGACCACGTCCGCGACGGGGCGCTGGTCGGACTGGGCTCGGGGCGCGCGGCGTCCGCGTTCGTCCGGGCGCTGGGAGCCCAGGTGGGGCGTGGGCTCCGCGTGCGGGGCGTGCCCACGTCGGAGGCAGCGGGGCAGCTCGCGCGTGAGGTCGGAGTGCCGGTGGTCGGACTGGAGGCAGGGATTCTCGATATCACGGTGGACGGGGCGGACGAAGTGGATCCCCACCTCGACCTGATCAAGGGCTACGGCGGCGCCCTCGTGCGCGAGCGGATCGTGGCGACGGCTTCGCGCCGGCGGCTCATCCTGGTCGGCGCGGAGAAGCTGGTGCCGGTGCTGGGGAGCCGCGGCCGGCTGCCGGTCGAGGTGATCCCGTTCGCGTGGCCGCTCGTGGCCCGCGAGCTAGCCGCGCTCGGATGCCGGCCGACCCTCCGCACGTCCGGCGGGGTTGCGGTCGTGACCGACAACGGGAACCGGATCGCCGACTGCGCGGTTCGCGCCATCGAGGCGCCGACCGCGTTCGCACGGGATCTGCGAGCCATCCCCGGCGTCGTGGACACCGGGCTGTTCCTGGGTACCACCGATCTGGTCCTGGTCGCCGATGGGGCGGGCATCCGGGAGATGAGGCGAGGAGCGACGAGCGCGTGATCGGGTTCCCGTCTCAGTGAAGGCGATTCGTCGGCTTCCCGACCCCGAGGCGGTCAGTCGGGCGGCGGCACAGGATCTGGTGGAGCTGGCGCGGGCGGCCATTGCCGACCGCGGGCGGTTCTGTGTCGCCCTGTCCGGCGGCTCCACGCCGCGACGCATGTACGAAATCCTCGCCGAGGCCCCCCGCTGGGCGCAGCTCGACTGGCGGCGCGTCGAGTTCTTCTGGGGCGACGAGCGCGCGGTCGGCCCGGAGCATCCCGAGTCCAACTACGGCATGGCCGCCTCCGTCCTGCTGGGCAAGCTCGGAGTGATGCCGGAGCGGATTCATCGCATCCACGGCGAGCTCGCGGATCCCGAGCAGGCGGCGGCCCGGTACCAGGAGGAGCTGAGCCGGGTGTTCGCGGTCCCCGACGACGGGTTGCCCCCGATCTTCGACCTGATCTTCCTCGGCATGGGGGGCGATGGCCATACCGCGTCGCTGTTCCCGTACAGCCAGGCGCTCACCGAGCGGCGGCGCTGGGTGGTGGGCTATACCGTGGCTCGCATCGGTAAGACCCGGATCACGATGACGCCGCCGCTGCTCAACCGGGCGGCGGAGATCCGCCTGCTCGTGACCGGCGCCGACAAGGCCGCTTCGCTTCGCGAGGCTCTGGAGGGCCCGCGGGAGCCTGAGCGTCTTCCAGTCCAGCTTGTGGCACCCGAGGCGGGCCGGCTCATCTGGCTGGTGGACCGGGCGGCTGCCTCGGGGCTGAGCCCCGACCGTTCCTCATGAGGGAGCCCGGGAGCTAGAGCCTCGATAGGGCAATGAGTTGCGTCGTCCGTCCTGAGACGGCGCCTGATCGCCTGGCTAGGACGAAGTGGGGCTAGCCGAGATCGTGGAGCAGGTGCGCAGTGGTCAGCACGCCCTGGTACAGGTGGTCGAGCCGCAGGTGCTCGTTGGGGCTGTGCTGGCGATTGTTGGCGTTGGCGTAGGGCACGACGATGGTCGGCAGCTTCAGGATGTCGGTGAAGGCCCAGAGGGGTACGCTCCCGCCCATGGTCGGCAGCACCACCGCCGGCTCGCCGCCGTGGGCGCGCTCCACCGCCTCGATCACCTGGCGAGAGATCGGGAGGTCGGCAGCGGTCTTGGCCGGATCGTAGCCCCGCCGCTCCACCACCCGCACCGCGCGCCCGCGTAGGTCGTCGGGGAACGGCGCGTCCGCGGACTCGATCACGGTGAAGCCCTGCGCCCGGATGTGGTCGAGGATCCGCCGGTACACCACGTCCACGCGCTGGTTCTTCACGAGGCGGGCATCGAAGGCCACCGTGGCCTGGCTCGGGATGATGGTCTGCGCTTCCCGGCCGGTAAAGCCGCTCTTGAGACCGCGAATCGTGAGCGTGGAGCGGAACATGAGCCGCTCGAGGTACTCGGACGGCAGGGTCACGCCGAGCTCCCGCTCGATCGCGGCGCGGTCCAGCGGTATGCGGCCCAGCAGCTCGCGCTCCGCGGCGGTGGGCGGCACCACGCCGTCCTCGAGCCCCTCGATGAGCGGTGTACCGTCGGGCGCGGCCATGGAGGCCAGCAGGCCGACGAGGCGCCAGGCCGGGTTCGGGACGTTGAAGTTACCCGAGTGCACGTCGCGCCGGGCCGTCTCGAGCGTGAGCTCGAGCGAGAGGATACCGCGCGCTCCGAAGGCCACCGTGGGGCGGCCGCTCGCGTCCTTCGGGCCATCCATCACCAACGCGACGTCGGCGGCCAGCAGATCGCGGTGCCGCTCGGTGAACGCGCCGAAATGGGTGCTGCCCATCTCCTCCTCGCCATCGAAGATGAACTTGAGGGCCACCCGGGGTGCGATGCCCTGAGCTCGCATCAGCTCGAGCGCGGTGAGATGCGCCCAGATCGGGCCCTTGTCGTCCGAGGCGCCCCGGGCGTAGAGCCGATGCTGGGGCAGGAGGTCGTCGGCCACGTCGGCCAGGCCCAGGACCGGTGCACCCTCCTCTGCGGTCTCACGACGCAATACGGGCTCGAACGGCGAGGGCTGGAGCCATCCGGTCGGGGGCGCCGGCTTCACGTCGAAATGGCAGTAGATCAGGATCGTGCGGTCGGCACCAGGAAGCGGGAGTGACCCGTAAACTGCCGGATTCCCTCCCGTTTCCATCACCTGTGCATCGAGGCCTCGGGCCTTCATGGCCTGGACGAGCCACTCTCCGCCGGCCCGGACGCCCGCGGAGTTCTGGCTCACCGTATCGAGGCGCAGAAAGCCCGCGAGGCCCTCCATGATGGGTCGCCGACGGGCGGCGATGGCTCGCTCCAGGCCCGCCCAGACCGCCTCATTCTCCATCAAGGGGGTGCTCACGGGCCTACCTTACCCGGGCCGTAGGGGCTTGTGACACGTTTTTGACAGGCACCCGGAAAATTGGACTATTCGGGCCCCTTCTCGGTACATTAGCGGCTCCGATCATGCCCCTCATACGAGATCGCTCGACGAAGAGGCGCCGGGCTGTGCTGGCGGCGATGCTGATTCTCGACCTCTGCCTGGCGAACGCCTTTCTGCTTGCGGGGGCGGTGGCGCCCGCGGAGGCCCAGCAGTCCGAGGCCGACGTGTTCGTCGCGCAGGCCATCCTGGCCTATGACGCCCGCAAGTACGACGAGGCCCTGGCCTCGCTGAAGGAGGCTCTGGCGCTCGACCCCAAGAATGTCGAGGCCCTCTACTACAGCGGCCTGGTGCTGATGGCCCAGCAGAAGACGGAGCAGGCGGTGGAGGTGCTGGAGAAGGCGCGTGCGCTCGCCCCGCGCGACCAGTCCATCCTCTTCCTCCTGGGCGTGGCCTACTTCGCCCTCGAGCGCTATGACCAGGCCGAGAGCCCCCTGACGCAGGTCTTCAACGAGCGGCCCCAGACCGAAGGGGTCGGCTACTATGTCGGGCTGATCCGCTACCGGAAGAAGGACTACCAGGGCGCGCTCAAGGCCTTCCGGGCGGAGACGTCGAAGAACCCGAACATCCAGCAGCTGGTGCGCTTCTACTCCGGCCTCACACTGGCGATCCTGGGGCTCCCGGAGCAGGCGGTAGCGGAGGTTGACGCGGCGCTCCGGCTGCAGACCGGCTCGGCGCTCACCGGCCCGGCCGAGCGAATCCGCGACTCGCTGGCATCGGTCCGGGACCAGGAGCGGCGCTTTCACGCCGAGGTGCGGGTGGGCTTCCTGTATGACAGCAACGTGGCGGTGATCCCGCAGCCGAGCCACGATCCGACCGCGGAGGCGCTCCGCCGCCGGAAGACGGCCACCACCGGCGAGATCGCGGCGCTGCGGCTCGATTACACGTGGCTGCGGACCGGGCCGTGGGAGTCCTCGGTCACGTATTCGTTCTTCCAGACGTACAACAACCGCCTGCCGGACTTCAACGTGCAGAACCACCTGGTGGCCGGCAACCTGTCCTACCGGTCGGCCGTCGGGTCCATGCCGTTCCAGGTGGGCACCCAGTACTCCTGGGACTACCTATCACTCGGCAACGACGACTTCCTCCAGCGCCACACCGCCACCATCTTCGGCACCCTGGTGGAGAATCAGGGCAACCTCAGTACGATCCTGGCGCGCTTCCAGAACAAGGATTTCTACGCCTCGCCCGGTCAGCTGCTGGACGAGGATCGCGATGCCCGCAACTGGATGGTCGGCCTGACCCACGTCTTCCGCTTCGCCCAGGACAAGCACTACATCCGGGTGGGCTACCAGTTCGACTACGAGGACGCGGATGGGAGGAACTTCAAGTACGCGGGCAACCGTTTTCTGGCCGGCGGGCAGTACACGCTACCCTGGGGTTCCACGCGGCTCAGGTACGACTTCGATCTGCACCAGCGGCACTACCTGCACGCCAACACGCTGCTGCCGGTGCTGAACCCGGGCACGCGGGAGCGGGAGGACTTCGAGCAGAACCACGTGGTGCGGGTGGAGCAGGTGCTGGCCGCGAACCTGGGGCCGGCTTCCATCGGCTGCGCGTCGAACGCCCCGTGCCCGCTGACCCTGGCCGCTGAGTACCAGCGGACCGTCGCGGACTCGAATCTGGCCGTCTACAGCTACAACCGCAACGTCTGGTCGCTCACCCTCTCCTGGCAGTACTGAGGCCCCGCCCTAGGGCCCCTGCTTGATCTGAGCACCGCCGGTGACGCTGATCACCGCGGATCCCGGCGTGACGTTCAAGGTGTTGTTGCTCGCCACGCCCGCGTTCAGTACCGGATTGCTGAGCGTCACGTTGCCGGCGGTCGCGCCGCCGGTCAGCAAGACCGGCAGGCCCCCGATGATCGAACAGCCCCCATTGCCGCAGAGGTTGTTGGTGATCGAGAACGTGTTGCCGGTGCCGATGAAGTTGATGAGGGCGCCGGTGACGTTGAGGGTGGAGGTGCCGGAGAGGCTCAGGAGCGCGCCGTTGGTGAAGGTGAGCGTGCTGCCGTTGGCGATGCGGAAGAGATCGCCCGCGACTGACATGGTCGCGCCGCCGGAGAGGCTCACCCCGTGGCCCTTGATAGTGAGGCTGCTGGCGGTCAGCGCGGTCATCTGGCTGAGCTTCACCGCGGCCGTGTTCGACACCTCGACGAGGCTGCGGTCGGTGGTCAAGGCCGCGTGCTGGGTCAGGCTGAGCAGCGGCGCGCTCGCGCGGACCAGGTCCACGACCGCGCCCGCGCTCACCGACAGGAGCGTCCCCGCGGTGCTGGCGCTCGAGCCCACCAGGTCCACCAGGGCGGAGGCGCCGCTGCCGATCAGGCTGGCGCCGCTGGCGACGCGCATGACGTCGGAGCTCAGACCGATCCCGCCGTTCTGGTCGCGGAACAGCGTCCCGCTCAGGCTGAAGGCCGCCCCACTGCCCAGGGTCAGCACGCTGGCCGCGCCGAGCTTCGACGGATCGAGGTAGAGCAGGGGAGCCGTCCCGGTGCTGGCGAACGTGGCGCCGCTCGCGACGTCCATCAGGCTCTGACCGACGCTCAGCGAGCTGCCGAGCGCCTCGAGGATCGGCACGGTCAGGGAGTCGGTCTGGCCGGCGGTCAGCGAGTAGAGGCTGCCGCCCGCGGTCACGGCCTGCCCGTTGAACGAGAACCGCGCCTGGCCGGTGGGGCCGCTCGGCGCCGGAGTCGGGTTGCCCGGGGCGGTGGAGGCGAGGACCGGAATCACCGGCGCGTCGGTGAGACCCGGCGTTCCGGTGCCGGGCGCGCTCGGCGGAGCGGCCGGCGCGTTGTCCCCGCCCGCGCCCGCCCCGGCAACCTCCGGGGCCAGGAACTCGGCCACCGCGAGCGCCTTTGCCTGCTCGCGCGTGGTGACCGTGGCCATGAATTCCGCCGGACCTTCCGCGATCTGGGGAGCGGAGCGGAGGTCGGCGAAGACCTGCTCGGCCGCGGCGGGCGACAGCGGCGCCTGCGAGAAGGGCTCGCTCCCCGTACGGCTCCAGCTCTGGAGCGTGCCGACCTGAGCCGGGGGAGCGCCCGGATTGTTTGGATCGGACACCTCCACGAGGCCGTGCAGGACGTGGACCTTGGTCGTGTAGCTGGGCTGGCCGGGTGAGCCGCCCGGCGCGGGGATGAGCTCGACGACCAGCACGGTTCCGCGGATCGCCGCGATCGCGTTCGGGGTGCGGATCTCGATCACCTCGCCGGGCCGCATGCGCTGTCGCACGACCCCCATGGCGATCTTGCCCGCGGTGAGATCCACGGTGGAGCGTCCGGTCTCCTCCTTGATCGTGAGGGACGAGAGCTCGCGCACCGTGACGAGCGCCTTGCCGCCGAGCAGCACGCGCACGACCGACTTCTCGGCGGTGGCGATGTGGTCGCGCGGGAACACGTCGTCCTTGAAGCGCAGGGGCTGGGGGGCCGGCAGCGCCGCGCGCGCCACCGTCACCGTGCCCGCGAGCGTGGTGACGACGCCGACGCCTCGGCCACCCTCGTCCACCGTCTGGGCCGAGGCGGGGCCCGGCCAGAGCGCGAAGAGCAGGGCCATCGGGGTGAAGCGCACCAGCCATCTCATCACGACCGTCCCTCCGTGCAGGGGTTGCGCAGTGGCGCCCATTCGCCCGCAGGATAGGGGGTAGCAAGGGCGCTGCCATCGGGGAAGGTGGCTGGAAGCCTGCGGATAATTGGAAGAGGAGGGACACGCGGCCGGTTCGGCGGCCGGGCGCGTTCCTTCAAACATGACGGGCTTCCGACAGTTTTCGTCGGAAGCCCGTGAGCGCAGCTCGAAAGAAGCGGAAGTCTACAGTCCGCCGATCGTGACCTTGCTCCCGGCGCCGTCCACGCGGATGAGCGCGGCATTGGGCGCGAGGTTGAGCGTCCCGAGGCCGCCGTTCTTGATCGCGCCGTTGATGCTCACGTTGCTGGCCAGCGCGCCGCCGGTCAGGCTGACCGGAATGCCGCCGATCGTGGTGCAGGGGCAGAAGCTGTTGGCGACCGAGACCAGGTTACCGCCGCTGCCGCCGAAGCCGATGAGCGCGCCGGTCACGTTGAGGATGGAGCCGCCGGTCAGGCTGACGAGCGGCCCACTCAGCAGGCTCAGCGAGCTGCCGTTCATCAGGCTGAAGAGATCACCGGTCACGCGGAGCACGCTGCCCCCGGCCAGGCTGAGCGCGGCGCCCCCGGCGACAGTGAGGGCACTCCGGTCGAGCTTCATGATCGAGCCGAGGCTCGTGACCTTGGCCTGGTAGGAGAGCTGTACGGTGTCGGCCGCGGTGGTCAGCTTGGTGCCGTTGCGCAGCACGAGGAGCGGCGCGCTGGCCTCGAGCAGGGCATTGTCCACGCGGACCGCCTGCACCGCGCTCACCGTCGCGTTGGACGCGTCGAACAGCGAGCCGGCGTGCTGGAGGGGCCGATGGGTGCCGAGGGTCAAGCCGGTTTCCGCATCCACCGCGGAGGTCGTGCCGTAGAGATCGAACATCGGAACGCCCGCGCCGCCGAAGGTGGACACGCCGCCGTCGAGGCGCACGAGCGGCTCGGTGGTGGACGTCGTCAGGACCCCGCCCTGCATCACCGCGAGCAGGCTCCACGGCACGGTGAGGTTGCTGTCGGTGGCGTGCAGCAGGGGGCCGGCCAGCGTCGCGCGGCCGTCGCAGCAGACCACCATGAGCGAGTCGAAGGTCTGGGTGGTGTTGGACAGCCCGAGCAGCGGGTCGGTACCGGTACGCACCAGGCTGTCGCCGCGCCGGAGGAAATAGAGCGGCGGATCCTGCGCGACCGACGTTGCGTCGACCAGGGCCGCGGAGTCGAAGATCGTGTCACCACGGTCGAAGACGTCGAAGTTGAGCGTGGCGGAGCCGGAGGTCTCCGGAACCCACTGCGTGACCACCTGCTTGAAACCCGTCCGGCCGTGGGAGCTCGAGGTCGCGAAGCCCAGGGTGTTCGTGACCTCGGACGAGGTCTGGAACGTGGACGTCAGGCGACTCTCGGCCGCGATCTGGGTCAGGACGCCCGACGGGCTGATGACGTACGAGCGGAAGGGATCGTCGACGGACTGGGTCGGGAACTCGTTGGTGATGAAGTTGTAGTTGACCGCGATCGTGTAGAGTCCGCCTCCGGTCACGCTGAAGGCCTGGGACAGGCGGCTCCCCTGGGTGACGTTGGCGGGGGCCGACGGGAACAGCGTGGGGTTCGCCGGCACCGACAGGGCGCCGGTCGCGCTGTGGATCAGGGCCATGTTCTGGCCCTCGGGCGGAGTGATCGACCCCAGGCTCGAGATCACGCCGCCGGCGCCGTTCAACGTCCAGCCCGCGAGCCCGCTCTCGAAGCCCGGATTGACCAGGAGGACGTTTGCCCCTGGGGTGCCGCCACCGCCGCCGCCGTTGCCGCCGGCGCCACCGCCGGGCGACACCACTATCGGCTCTCCACCGGTCTTCTTGATGTCGTCGCCTGTCTTCCCGGTCGTCCCGGTATTGGGGGGTGGCGGGAGCGTGCCCGTCGTAGCCCCCGCGATCGGGGTCGTGAGCGGATTCGGTCCGGGATTGAGGATCAAGGCCAACGTGCTCGCCTGCGCCATGCCGTTCTGAATCGAGCCTTCGGTGGCGGCACCCTGCGAAGCGCCCCCGGAGCCCGCGCCGCGCTCGAAGCCCGCGGTGAAGGCATCCGGGCGCGCGGCGCGCTGCGGCCCGGCGGTCGGCCCGTTCACCGTGATTCCGCGGCCAGGAGAGAGCAGCTCGGGACGCGGCTGGAGGAGCTCGAGGGTGCCCGACTGCACGTCATACTCGGTCACCGGGTTACCCGCGACCATCGCGGTCTCGACCGTGATGACGGTCCCGCGCACCGCCGCGACCGCGTTGGGGGTGCGAATCTCCAGGGTCTCGCCCGGGCGCATGCGCTGCTTGGCCACGGAGAGGCCGATCTTGCCCGAGGTGAGATCCACGACCGCGCGGCCCGGCTCCTCGGTGATGGTCACCACCGAGAGCTCCCGTACGGTGACGATGGCCTTGCCGCCGAGCAGGACGCGCACGATGGACTTCTCAGCGGTGCTGATGCGATCCCGCTCGAACACGTCGTCCTTGAATTTGAGGGCGACCGGTTGGGGCAGCGCGGTGCGGGCGAGGGTGGCCTCCCCGGTCAGCGTCGTGACGACGCCCACCGGCTGGGCCTGCGCGAGCGCGGGCAGAGGGGAAAGAGCGACGAGCAGCGTCGCCAGCAGCAGGATTCTGTTTCGGGCGTCCGCCATGACCGTTGGTCTCCCTTGTGTTGAATCGACGTCGT
>Ga0070695_100001534_pt1 | contig 12866 bp, 4 predicted proteins | sample KBSK1252metaG_FD_65471 | JGI IMG/M metagenome (GOLD analysis project Ga0070695, IMG submission 65471) | Corn, switchgrass and miscanthus rhizosphere microbial communities from Kellogg Biological Station, Michigan, USA - KBS K1-25-2 metaG | ecosystem: Host-associated > Plants > Roots >...
GACTATTCGCGTGTTTTTCTTTCGCCCGCGATTCCCCATCCCCGATGGGCGAATTGTCCTTGCGATGCACGGCTTTGATCGCGCGGCCGCGGCGTTTCGCGACGCCCTGGTAGAACAAGCGCAACGTTCAGGCGTGACCGTCTTGGTACCGGAATTCGACAAGGAAGCGTTTCCGGACGCCTATGCCTATAACTATGGCAACGTGAAGCTTTCGCCGCCGAGTACGACGGTCTGTCCTCGCGAACTGTGGACCTTCGGGCTCATCGACCGATTGTTCGAGCAGACGAGGATCGCGATCGGCTCGGATCGGGCGTCGTTCGGTTTGTTCGGGCTTTCAGCCGGTGCCCAGTATGTGCTGCGGTATCTCGCCCTTACCGAGGCTGCGGCCGTCGATCTGGCAGTCGCCGCAAACAGCGGTTGGTACATGCTGCCAAATCTCAATGTCGATTATCCCTTCGGCATGGCCGGTCTTGATCTCGATCAGAACCATTTGCGCCGGTACCTCGGGCGGCGTTTGACGGTTTTGCTTGGCGATGCCGACAACGACACCGATGCAGCCGACCTGCCTCGAGGCGAGGCGGCAATGGCTCAGGGGCCACATCGGCTCGCGCGCGGCCTATGGCATTTTGAGCATTGCCGGGGCGTGGCCGAACACCTTGACCTACGCTTCGGCTGGACGCTGGAGATGGTCGCAGGGGCTGGCCACGTCGATCAGAAAATCTTCGATCGGGCCACCAGTCTGCTTGCGGTCTGACCGGGATTTTTGGGTGGTGGCCCGAACTCATCGCCCAATTTCGGCCAAAGCTCATGCGAGAACGCGATCCAAGCTAGCGTTTGCCGGCCTTGGCGGGTGCCGTATAGCGCTGTTCGACGAGTTCCTTGATGCGCGCGCGGCTGTCGGCCGCGGACAGCGAGCCGTCCGCCTCGATGCCAGCGGCCTCTGCGGCGAGATCCTGATCCTTGATGGCCTCACGAAACCAGCGCGAATAGGCGCCCCCGCGCAGGTGATGCAACCAGGTGCCATCATCGACGCCGGCGGCCAATTGCAGGAACGTGCTGAGGTTGTGGGCCCGCAGATTAAGCGCACGATCGGGACCGCGAAAATAGAAGCTGCGGTCCTCGCCAAGCTCGCCCTCGGCATATTTGCGGATGTGGCGCTGCTGTTTCTCTTTGGGTTGGCGCGCCTTGATCAGGATTGCGTCGGGGTCATCGCGGCGCAGAACCATAACCTGCCCCGGCTGCGGCGCTGCCGCGATGTGAGCGTCATGGCGTTCGGTTGCTTCGCAGAATTTCGCCAGGGCTTGCGGTGCGCCTTCGCCGACACCCACCACAGTCGAGACCATGGCCAGGAATTCCCGAGCTACTTCTTCTGGATGCACGGTCACTGCAATGACGGCCGGCAATTCCTGCGGCAGCGTGACCGGCGCCAAGTCCCAGCGCGCGGGCAGGCAGTGATGGACCTCGTCGAGGACGATCCAGTGCGGACGACCGGTTTCAGCGCGCAGCTTGGCCAGGTCGGGCAGCAGTTTTGCGAGAAATCGAGGCCGCTCCAGCGGCTCGATGGCCAAGAGATTCATGACGAGGTTGGCTTCGGGTTTTGCCAGCAGCTTGATTGCTTCCTGCGGATCAGGCACCTGCTTGGCGTTGCCAATGACGACCGCCTCGCGGACGTTGCCGTAGTCGCCCTCGGGGTCGACTACGCAGAACTGATAATGCAGCTCGCGCAGCTGTTCCAACAAAGCCGTGACGATCGTGGACTTGCCGCTTCCCGAGGATCCGGTGACCAGCAAGGTTTCGAAGGGGGTAATTCGCAGGCTCCCAGCGCCGGGCGTCTCGCCCAGGATGGGTTGGGCGCGCGGCACCGTGGCGCGGTAACTGCTGAGATCATTATCAGTCAGGAGATGCGCGAGCTCGATCACCCCCGCCCCGTGGTCGGCAACGACGAATGCTGCCTTCGCCTTGACGGTTGGCAGAGCGTTGTCGACCGCTACGGCGCAGCCGCAGGCGCTCAAAAAAGCCTGATCGTTTTCGGCATCGCCAATGCCCACCACATTGTGCGCAGAGAGTTGTAGGCGCCGCAGGGCCTGCAGCAAGCCCGACGCTTTGTTGACGTCGGCCGGCAGCACCATCACGGCACCTTTGTTGAAGATGATATGCTGTTCGAGCTTCAGATCGCGAATGGCTTCCAAGACCAGCTTCTCGTTCGGTTCCCACGTCGCGATGATTGTTCGGCCTACGGACAGCGGCTTGACACCGCGCTCGCGCAGGCGATCGACCAGTGCCTCAGGTGGTGGATCCGACAGCGGAATTTCTTCTTTCTTTGCCGGCTCGAACAACAAGGCACCGTTCTCTGCGACAACAAGGTCGAACAGATCCAGTGCATCGAAGGCTCTCTTGAGATCCGGAAGATCTCTGCCGGTGACGAGAATGAGCTTGCGGCCGGAGGCCCTTACCGCCCGCAGCGCTTCGCGTGTCGCCGCATCGACCCGTCCCTGACGCGCCAATGTGCCGTCATAGTCAGTTGCAAGCGCGACAAAGAACATGGCGTCTCCGATTGTGCCGACCCATACAAACGCTCTCGTGGGAGAATTGGCTATCGCCCAGCCATCATCATCTTGAAACAGCGGCGCACCGGCTGCGGTTCCGCACGGAGCGCGAGTATGACACCGGCGTGACGGTCCAGCGGCTTGCGCGCGCGTGGTGGGGTGTGGCCTGCCGTAGGCTGGCTCCTGTTAAGCATACCATGCTCGCGCTCGTCGTCTGAGGCAGCGTAAGGCCGACATGTGGGGAGCCATCAGCGCCCGCTCCGCTTGATCAAACGGCGAGCGTTGCCGATGAAGTGGCCGAGCCCGACCGGAAAGCCAGCAATGACTGCTTTGGTCACGACGCGGTATGCCGAGGCACGGTTGCGGCTTTGAAAATGCGCGAGCGGCCGCCGTGGGGCTTGCGGCCGGACGGCTGTTGGGTGTCATTAGGCGCCGCGGGCTGCCTGCTATGAGGTCGATCGTCCACGGCTCGGTCGCGACGAGGTTTAAAAATGGCCCGCGTCTCAGAACGCCAGCATTGTCAAAGGTGAGAAGCTCCCATGGCTCATGCACCTGAGGCGCAGTGTGCGCCGATTGCCGAGCTTGTCCCTGAGCTCGATCGCCTCGCCGTCGAGGCCATGGCCGACTGGGAGGTGCCAGGTGCGGCCATTGCCGTGGTGCTGGACGGCAAGGTCGCGCTCGCGAAGGCCTATGGTCAGCGCGATGTTGAGGCGAATCTGCCGATGACGACGGCGACGCAGTTCGTGATCTGCTCGATTACCAAATCCTTCACGGCAACGGGCGTGGCGCTGTTGCACGATGCGGGACGCCTCGACTGGACCAAGCCTGTGCGCGACTATCTTCCCGAGTTTCGCCTGCACGATCCGGTGGCGACCGAGCGGGTCACAATATGCGACCTGTTAAGTCATCAAACCGGGTTGCCACGGCATGATTGGGTGCATATGCCAGGTGATCGTGCGCGCGCTGACTTGCTGGGGGGCATGCGGTACCTCGAACCCAGCCGCGATATTCGCGCTGCCTATCAGTACAACAACCTTTGCTATAACGTTGCCGGTCTTCTGATTGAACGGGTCGGCGGACAAAGCTACGAAGCGTTCATACGGGCTCGGCTGACCGACCGGCTTGGCATGACGGTCGGCTTCTGCCTGGACGATCTCGAAGCTTCGGCCGATGCCGCCTGTGCCTATATGATGCACGAGGGCAGCCGACTGCCGGCCTTACGTCTGCCCATCCGCACCACAGCTGCCGGAGCGATCACCACCTCGGTCGCCGACCTTGCGAACTGGATGCGCCTGCATCTCGGCAAGGGCGAGTTTAATGGCGAGCGCTTGCTGCCGGCGGTGTTGATCGAGGCGCTGCAGGCGCCGCGTGTCTACTACACCGAGCAGGGATTTGCGGAGCTCGGCGAAACCCACTACGGCCTCGGTTTCCGCTGCACCAGCTATCGCGGTGATCGGCTCGTTGGGCACGGCGGTGGTTGGCCCGGTTGGGGCACACTCATGACCCTGGTGCCGGAGTTTGGTATTGGCGTCGCCGTCTTGACCAATCGCAGCCCAAGCGACGTGCCGGCGACGCTGACCTGGTACGTCATCGACCGGCTGCGTGGCCGCGCGCCAATTGATTGGCGTGAGCGCGGCCGCAAGCGGCGGCAACAAGCTCTTGCCCAAATGCGCCTCGACAAGGGCGCGCGCGAGCAGGCTCGCCACAAGAACACACGGCCGGCGCACGACCTTGCGGCCTATGTCGGCGACTATGAGCATCCGGCCTACGGCTTGATGTCGATCAAGGAGCAGGGGGGCGCACTCAACTGGTGGTGGCGTGGCATGTCCGCGGCAATGGCGCACCGGCACTATGAAACCTTCGAGCTGCCGGAGGTGCCTGACCGCCTGCTGCCCGACAGGCTTGCCGTCACCTTCCTGACCGACCGCGAGGGCAACATTGTCAGCCTTTCGGCGCCGCTCGAGCCTTTGGTGAGGGATATTGTGTTCACGCGCCTTGCCGCCGGCGACTGCACTGAGGCGACTTTCCGCGCGCAATGCGTGGGAATTTTCAGGGGTGGCCCGACCACGCATCGGGTGACGCTTGATGCGGAAGGCCGACTACTATTAAAGCCCGACAACCAGCCCGCCTATCGCCTTGCCCCTCAGCACGGCCGAAGGTTTCGCATTGTCGAATTGGAGGGCTTCGTTGTCGAATTTCGCGGCGAGGGTGAGACCGTCGATGAAGTGATCTTTCATCAACCGAACGGCACGTTCAGTGCCAAGCGCGAGACGGGTTAGTGGCCTTTGCAGGTGCCACACTTCGAGGTTCGGCGGCATTGGCGCCGCAGACTGACAGCGCCCTAGGCGTCTCGGCGCGTGCAATAAAGTTGTGGAGTGCCGACGACGGTCTGGAGTGTTCCCGGCTGGGTGGAGGATTTTCGCACCATAATCCAGACCTTCATACCACTAGGCATCATGGCATCTTATGGTCGTGATCGGCGCGTGCGAGCCGGCTCGTTGCACGTCGGCAACAACTCTGGGCCAACGCAGGCCGCGCCCTCGGCCTGTCACGCGCACGCTAAACAGGTCGTGCTATTGGCAAGGCTGTTAGTGGGGCGTAGCGCGTTTTCTGATCCGCTGTATTGCGTATTTTAATTGAGCCGCTTCAAGCCTGCTGCGCCGGATTGCGGTGCGGCGGAGGTTTTGCGCGTCGCGACGTCGACGGGACCGCCGTGATGCGTGCGCTGCCTCAAGAGTGGGAGGCTGTCATGGCTGGGATTGCGCCTGTCATTGATGTCACGAACCTCAACGGATCGAACGGATTTAGGATACTCGGATCCGGTATTGACGAGACGGCGGGTTGGTCCGTCGGCATGGGCGACTTCAACGGCGACGGCTTTGCCGACGTCATCGTGGGGGCTCCCGGTGTTCCCCTCAACAGCTGGGAGGCGTCGGACTACGGCGCCTACGTGATTTTCGGTCGCGGCGCCGATGACAGTCCCCTCACTTCGTCAGTTGCGACAGGCAACAGCTTCGATCCCATCGGCGTATTTCGCCTGGCGGGCGGCGCCGTCTTTCCCTCGCAGGGTGCGCTGACTGGCTACGCCGTCTCCTATGCTGGCGACTTCAACGGCGATGGCGTCGGCGATCTCATGGTGTCGGCGCCATACTATGGCGCCGGCCAGCAGGGCGCGACTTATATCGTCTTCGGCAAGACCGGATCGGCCGCTGCAGCTCCGGCCCCGATACGCATCGACGGCGCCGCGCAGTATGACATGACCGGCCGTTCGGTTGCCTCGCTCGGCGACGTCAATGGCGACGGGTTCGACGACGTCCTGATCAGCGCGTCTGCTGCGGACGCCAACGGACGCCTGGACGCCGGCGTCAGCTACGTGGTCTACGGCAACGCGTCAGGCGCGAATATCAACCTCGCCAATTTCAATTCCAGCCAGGGTTTCCGCATCATCGGCGGGTCGCAAGGCGAGCTGGCGGGATATTCGGTTTCCGCGGCAGGCGACGTGAATGCTGACGGCCGCACGGATCTCATCATCGGCGCAATCAACACCAACGGCTATCTTACCGGTTCGGCCTATCTCGTGTACGGAACGGAACTTGGCGCCGACATTGACCTTGCCAATCTGACGCCGAGCCAAGGCGTTCGTTTCGACGGCGAATTCGAAAGCCAGACCGGGTTCTCGGTTGCGGCTGCAGGTGACGTCAATGGGGACGGGCTCGCCGACGTGATCATCGGTGCGCCGTCGCCGTCGAGCTTCCCTGGTCAGGGGGGCGGCGCCGCCTTCGTGATCTTCGGTAGGGACGGCGGCCTGTCGAATATCGAGCTTGCCGACCTCGCGCCCGGCGATGGCTTTCGCATCAATGGCGCCGCCGTCGGAGACAAGGCCGGCTACTCGGTTTCCTCCGCGGGAGATTTCAACGGCGACGGCTTCAGCGACCTGATCATTGGTGCGCCCGGCGCCGACCCAAACGGAAATACGGACGCCGGCTCGGCCTACGTCATCTTCGGTAAGGCGGTTGGGTCTGGCGATATCGAGCTCGCCAATCTGAGCGCCGCCGACGGGTTTCGCATCGATGGCCCATCTGGCGTCCAGGGCAATCTGGGGTTCGAGCTTCCCGCCGAGCTCGGGACTTCGGTTGCCGGCGCCGGCGACATCAACGGCGATGGCTATAGTGACATCGTCGTGGGAGCGCCCGGCTTCTCGCTCTCGGAAGGAGCCGCCTACGTCATCTACGGCGAAGCCTCCGGCGCCGTCAACAAAGTGGGAGCGAGCGCAGCCGACCGGCTTTTTGGCGGCGACTTCGACGACAGGCTGTCGGGCGGCGACGGTAATGATGTCCTTGGCGGCAAAGGGGGCAACAACGTCCTGACCGGCGGCGCCGGCAGCGACGCCTTAGTCTACGCGCTCGCAGAGCAGCATCACGACGTCGTCACCGATTTCCGGCAGGGCGAGGACGTGATCGACCTCCGGGCGGCGAATATCAGCGATTTCGCAACGGTGCAGCAACTGCTGTCAAACGACGCGCAGGGCAACGCCGTCATCACCACCCAATCCAATGGCATCACCTCGACAATGACGCTGACGGGCATCGCGGCGGCGCAGCTGACCGCCGCCGATTTCGCCTTCGCGGGTAACAGCAACCAGACACTGAATGGATCAGACAGTGCCGACGACCTGTTCGGCGGCGCCGGCGGCGACATCCTGAACGGCAACGCGGGCGATGATCGCCTGTTTGGCGAGCAAGGCTTCGACATTCTGAGGGGTGGTGCCGGCAATGACAGCCTGTTCGGCGGGCAAGACAACGACTCATTCGAGGGCGGCGCCGGCGCCGACCTTTTCGATGGCGGTGCCGGCACGGACGAAGTGGCCTACCGCACGGCGCAGTCTGGCGTCGCCGCCAGCCTCGCCAGCGGTGGCACCGGCGGCGATGCGGCGGGCGACGTCTACGTCTCCATCGAGACCATGTGGGGCTCCAACTTCGACGATGTGCTTGAAGGGGATGATCAGGCCAACAGCATCTGGGGGCTGGACGGCAACAACGTCATACGTGGTGGCGGTGGCAATGATCAGCTGTTTGGCGGTAACGGCAACGAGACCTTCTACGGCGGCGCTGGCGCCGATAGGATCGACGGCGGCGGCGGCGTCGACTATGCCCGCTACGACGATGCGATCACCGGGGTGACCGTTGGCTTTGCTTCGGCCGCCGGGAGCAATGACGGGGCGGGTGACGTCCTGCTGAACATCGAGGGCATTGTTGGCTCCGCGTTTGCGGACAAGCTCGGAGGCTCGAACCTAGCCGAAGAGCTGCAGGGGAGCGACGGCGATGACCTGTTGCAGGGCCGCGGCGGCAACGACACCCTCGATGGCGGTGGCGGCGTCGACCAGGCCGTCTACAGCGGATCGCGCGGCGAGTACTTCGTCGGGCTCGACGCCGCTACCGGAACCTATCTCGTCAAGGACCTGCGCCAAGGTTCACCGGACGGCACCGACCAGGTGCGAAAGGTCGAGACCTTCGTCTTCGCGGACGGCGCGATCTCGGTCGGCTCCGTGCTCGACGGTAACCCTGGCCCCATCGTTGGCGACGACGGCGACAACCCGCTGACCGGGACCTCGATTGCCAATGAGATGCGTGGGCTCGGTGGCAACGATAGCCTCGCCGGTATGGCCGGGGAGGACCGGCTCGAAGGTGGCGACGGCGACGATACGCTCGACGGCGGGACCGGTGTCGATACCGCGACCTACACCTCGGCGACCGCCGGCGTGACGGTCAGCCTCGCCGTTGCCGGCGCCCAGAACACGGGCGGTGCCGGCACGGACACGCTGGTGTCGTTGGAAAACCTGACTGGCAGTGCCTTCGACGATCAGCTGAAGGGCAACGCTGGCGCCAACGTGCTCAGCGGTCTGGCCGGCAACGACCGGCTCGATGGCGCAGGCGGCATCGACACCCTCCTCGGTGGTGGCGGCGACGATATCCTCATTGGTGGAGCTGCCGGCGGCGTCCTTGACGGTGGCGCGGGATTTGATCTTGTCAGCTACCAGACCTCGACGACGGGGGGATATATCGACCTCGGCGATCGTGCCAGCCGCGGCGACTTCGTGAGCATCGAGGGCGTGATTGGCTCTAGCTGGGGCGACATCATCATCGGGAGCGGCGCCGACGAGACGATCATCGGTGGGGGCGGCAACGATGTCGTCTATGCCAGCGGCGGAACGGACAGCATCAGCGGTGGCGTTGGTGACGATACCTTCTTCGACATGGGCGGCGTCGAGCACTTCGACGGCGGCGATGGCGTCGACCTTGTGGCCTACCTAGCCGTTCCCGTCGAATTGATCGTCGACCCGGAGAGCTACAGTTACGTCATCACCGGTGTCGGAGTGACCGCGGATCTCGCCGATCCCTCACGCAACACCGGTTTTGCCGCCGGCGACAGTTACGACAGCATAGAGGTTCTGATCGGCTCGTACGTTGACGACGATCTGGCGGGCGACGAGCAGGACAATACGCTGCGCGGCAGCTGGGGCGACGATGTCATTTGGGGTCGCGGCGGAAACGATCTGCTCGAGGGCGACGTGGGTAACGATCGCCTGATCGGCGGTGCCGGCGCCGATGTCCTCTATGGCAACGTCGACTTTCTCGGCTACCTAGACCTTGTCGGCCGTTTGCTCGGTCCGATCGGCGCCGATCTCATCCAACAAGCCAAGGACATGGCCGCCGAGGACCCGGTCTTCAGCGCCGGTGACGGCTTTGACGTCGCAAGCTACGAGACCGCAACGAGCGGCGTCGTTGCCAGCCTCACCAATCCCGCGATCAATACCGGCGATGCGGCGGGCGACACCTATATCCTGATCGAAGGCCTCGCCGGATCGGCCTTCGACGACACGCTGATCGGCAGCGCGGGGTGGGGCGCGGCGGCGCACAACTCGCTGGAGGGTGGCGCCGGCAACGACACGCTGATCGGGCTCGGCGGTGATGATGACTATGACGGCGGCGCGGGCCTCGACACGGCCGTCTTACCTGAGAACCGCGCCGCATACACCATCACCTACGATGCTGCAACCTCAACCTTCACTCTTACGTCGGCGTCGGGCGTGAACCATGTAAAGGGAGTCGAGACGCTGCAGTTTGCCGACGGCACGCTATCGGTCGCTTCGCTCTTCGCCGGTGGCAACAACGACGACAGCCTGACCGGCACGGCGGGGCAGGATGACCTCAACGGCGGCGGTGGCAACGATGCGCTTGGAGGCCTCGCAAGCAACGACCGGCTCGACGGCGCCGCCGGCGATGACATGCTTTCCGGCGGGGACGGCAACGACACGCTGATCGGCGGCGTCGGCCGCGATGTAGCGTCTTATGCCGACGCGACGGCAGCCGTGCGCGTCGATCTCGGGGCGACCGGCGCGCAAGCGACCGGCGGCGGCGGGACGGATACGCTGACGGGGATCGAGGATGTCGTCGGCTCCAGCTTCGGCGACACGCTGATCGGCAATGCCGGCGACAACGCGCTGCGCGGCGGCGCCGGCGACGATCTGCTCAGCGGCCTCGGCGGCAACGACACCTTCGACGGGGGTGCCGGCATCGATACCGTCACCTACGCAGATGTGAATTCTGTCACCACGGTTGATCTGGCGCTTGCCGGCCCGCAATTCGTCGGTGGATTCGAAGGTGTCGACACGTTTGTCAATATCGAGAACGTCACCGCCTCGTTGTACTGGGGTGGCACGCTCAAGGGCGACAGCGGCGCCAACCGGCTCACGGGTGGCATCAATCCGACCACGCTGATGGGGCGCGCAGGCGACGATGTTCTCGACGGGCACAATGGGTGGCAGGACACCGCCTCGTTTGCGGAGGCCGCAACCTCTGTGACCGTCGATCTTGCGCTCAGCGGCGCGCAGAACACGGGCGAGGGTAACGATACGCTCATTGGCATCGAGAACCTTACGGGCTCCGCCTTTGGCGATACGCTCAAGGGCACCAGCGCCAACAACGTTCTTGTCGGCGGCGCCGGCGACGACAAGCTGTACGGTCTTGGCGGCTTCGACCGCCTCGATGGCGGCGAAGGCAGCGATACCGTCTTCTACCTCGATGCTACGGGCGGCGTTGAGGTCAATCTCAATCCTGGCGCAGCCTTCAACCCGGACGATCTGATCAGCATCGAGAACGTCGTCGGCACAGCGTTTGCCGACACGCTCACCGGCAATGCCGGCGCCAATGCGCTGAGCGGCGGTGCAGGCAACGACGTGCTCATCGGCGGCCTCGGCCGCGACGCGCTGACCGGGGGCGCCGGCAGTGACGTATTCGACTTCAATGCGCCCAACGAAAGCGCGGTCGGGGCCGGCAATCGCGATGTTATCACCGATTTCCAATCGGGAGTTGATGATATCGATGTCACAGCAATCGACGCCGACACCGGTCGCCTGGGCGACCAGGGCTTCAGGTTCATCGGCAGCAAGGGGTTTACTGGCAAGGCCGGCGACCTGCACTACGTGATCTTTGATCAACCCGGCACCGCCAATGATGTCACGATCGTCAGTGGCGACATCAATGGCGACCTGGTGGCTGACTTCGAGATCGAGATGGCCGGCATCGTCAATTTAAGGTCGGGCGATTTCCTGTTGTGACCGGCCGTCCCACGGGCTTGTCTTTCAGCCGGCGCGTGCCTTGCGTTACCAGGCATCGCCATGCGGCATCCCGTATCAAGTGACCTAGCGCCCGGTTTCGGAGCTGCTGCTGTCCGCCCCCGAGCGGCCGCTGGAACTGCCGGAGGGATGGTTGCGTCACCCGGGTCCGCGCCACTATAGTCTGTTAGACAAGAAGGGGTGAAATGATGCCGTATCGCATCAACCATTTTCACATCAAGGCCAGCGACCCGCGCAAGGCAGCCGAGTGGTGGGCAAAGGCGTTCGACTTCAAGATCATCAGCGACGAGACGCGCCCATTCGGTGATCGCTTCGTGCGCTGCGACACCGGACAGGGTGGCCTGCTCTTGAGCATTTCCAATGCCCGCACCGGCGAAACCCTGGGCCCGGGCAACGCGGCGGCTCATTTCGGGCTGGAGCATTTCGCCATCGAGACCGACGATATTGAGGCTGAGATTGCGCGGCTCGAGAAGCTGGGTGCACAGCTGCAGGAAGGGCCGATTCGGGCGCCCAACGGTGTGCAATTCGCTTTTCTCGGGGCGCCAGATGAGGTCCGCATCGAGCTCCTGGAACTCCCCAAGGCTCCGAACCGATAGGGCCACGCGCGCATCGAGCGGCGTCCGCTGCCGCTCGGCCTGGGGGCTCAGCATATCTTTCTTGGCCAAGGCCCAATCGATCTGGGCCCTGGCCCCCTAGTCTTTCGAGGCAGTCACCGGACCCACTTTTGCCCGGGATAGCAAGAGGGGTCCGACGTGGGCTTTGCGTCTTGAGTAGAGGCATAATCCATCCCCCACGGATGCTGATTGCTGTTTGAGGCTTTTTGATTTCCGGACGAGTGTTACTGCGGGAATAAAGGTTGTCGGCAATCGTCGATCGTTCTGATCGGCTCCCGCAAACAGCCCCCCGCAAACCCCACACACCTTAAGAGCTGCGGCCGGCGCCCATTGCCCGCAGCAACACTCAAGCGGTCGGTGCGCGGAGGGAAGCGCCTGACGCAAAGCGCTCACGTTCTTCAGCCTGAGAGGGGCTCCAGAAGCGCTCCTTTTCGCTTTCAGGGTTGTGCCCGAGTTTCAGCGTTCTGAAGGGGTGACATTCTCTAGGCATTGGTTCCAGCGAAGGAGTGATCACATGCGCAAACTGCTTTTTGCCGGCTTGATTGTTGCCGGGACGCTGCTCTTCACGGCTGGAACGTCCAGTCCTGCATCTGCCTGGTGTTATGGCGGCTACGGCTACGGCTACGCTTCACCTGGGTGGGGTTACCGTGCCTACTCCCGTCCCTACTACGCCGGATTGGGATGGCGGGGATGGGGTTGGCGCGGCTGGGGATACCGAAGCTGGGGATGGGGCGGCAGGGGTTGGGGATGGGGTGGCAGGCGTTGGGGATGGGGTGGGAGACGCTGGTAGCGGATATCTCCCTGGCGCAAGGAAATCAGCTTTGGCGAGCAGCCGGCGAAAGCCGGCTTCCCGTCCCTTGAAAACCCAAGGCGGCCAAGCACGGCTAACTGTCTGGGGTGCCGAGGAGGCTGCTCCGCCCGCGACGCCTGCATCGGCCTTTCCCGCTTTCGCTCCGGCCAGCGGCAGCACGGCTGGCGGGCTTCCCCGACGCATGGCAATCTCCATTGGTATGACGAAACAGGCAATGTGACCGGTCCGTGGCGGCAGTGCCTTAGGCAATTAAAGGATCT
>Ga0070695_100001535_pt1 | contig 12862 bp, 13 predicted proteins | sample KBSK1252metaG_FD_65471 | JGI IMG/M metagenome (GOLD analysis project Ga0070695, IMG submission 65471) | Corn, switchgrass and miscanthus rhizosphere microbial communities from Kellogg Biological Station, Michigan, USA - KBS K1-25-2 metaG | ecosystem: Host-associated > Plants > Roots >...
CGCGCACGAGAATGATAAGATCGTCGTGTTCGGGTCGTTTCTGACCGTCGGCGAAGTGCTGGGATGGCTGAAGAACAACAAGACGTCGAAACGCTGAAGAAGCGAGGACGCCGCCGCCTGGTGGGAGCGGTGGCCCTCGTGCTCCTCGCCGTCGTCGTCCTGCCGATGGTGTTCGACCCGGAACCCAAGAGCACGCTGCCGCCCGTGAGCGTGCGCATCCCCGGCGAGAACGAAACGCCGTTTGCGCCCAAGCTGCCGGCGAAGACTGCGGCCACCAAGGACGAGTACGTGATCCAGGTCGGCGCCTTCACGCGCCCCGACCCGGTGCTCGCCAAGCTTGCCGGCGCCAAGCTGCCCTATTACACCGAGCCCGCACAGGGCAATCTGGTGCGCGTGCGCGCCGGCCCCTTTGCGAGCCGCGAGGCGGCGGATCAGGCGCTCGCGAGGCTGAAGGAGCTCGGCCTCAAGCCCGGTGCGGTAAGCGCGAAATGAGGCCCAGGTCCGGATGACCTGGCTCGACTACGCCGTCATCGCGATCCTGATCATCTCGGTCGCGTGGGGTGTCTGGCGCGGCCTGGTGCACGAAGTGCTCTCGCTCATCGGCTGGATCCTCGCCTTCGTGGTCGGCAATCTCTTCGCCACACCGCTGGCGGAGGTCCTGCCCTCCGCGATGCGGCCGGAGCTGCGCGTGGTCGTCGCGTTCGTGCTGCTCTTCGTCGGCACGCTGGTCCTCGCGGCGCTGCTCGCGGCGCTCTTCACAAAATTCATCAAAGTCTCGGTGCTGCACAGCCTGAACCGCTGGCTGGGCGGGCTGTTCGGCCTGCTGCGCGGCCTGCTGATCGTGGTGGTCCTCGCCATGGTGGCAGGCCTGACCTCGCTGCCGCGCAAGCCCGACTGGACGCAATCCGCCACCGGCTACTCGCTCGCGCAGACCGTGACCCAGCTCAAGCCGTGGCTCCCGGCAGCGTTCGCGCAGCGGCTGCGATATCATTAACCCTTAACCACACCGGGGAATAGCCTCATCCCATGTGCGGGATTCTCGGCATCGTCGCACGTTCCCCCGTCAATCAGCTGCTCTACGACGGGTTGCTATTGCTGCAGCATCGCGGGCAGGACGCCGCGGGCATCGTCACGGCCGAGCACAACATGTTCCACATGCACAAGGCGCCGGGCATGGTGCGCGACGTGTTCCGCACGCGCAACATGCGCGATCTCGCCGGCAACATCGGCATCGCGCACTGCCGCTACCCGACCGCGGGCTCCGCGTTCAAAGCCTCCGAGGCGCAACCGTTCTACGTCAACTCGCCCTTCGGCATCGTCCTCGGCCACAACGGCAACCTGACGAACGCGGAGCAGCTGAAGGAGGAGATGTTCCGCACGGATCTGCGGCACATCAACACCGGCTCCGATTCCGAGGTGCTGGTCAACGTGCTCGCGCACGAGCTCGAGCAGGCCTCGGTGAAGCTGCGTCTCGAGCCGCAGACGATTTTCACGGCGGTCGCCAATGTGCATCGCCGCGTGCGCGGCGCATATGCGGTGGTCGCGATGATCGCGGGCTACGGCGTGCTGGCGTTTCGCGATCCGTACGGCATCCGGCCGGCGGTGATCGGCTACAACGAGACGCCGGCCGGCACCGAATACATGGTGGCGTCCGAATCGGTGGCGGTGGATGCGCTTGGCTTTCGCGTGCTGCGCGACATCGGGCCGGGCGAAGCGGTCTTCATCGACGAGGACGGGCACTTTCACAGCCAGCAGTGCGCGCCGCACGCCAGCCTGAATCCCTGCATCTTCGAATACGTGTACCTGGCGCGGCCGGACTCGCTGATCGATGGCGCCTCGGTGTACGAGGCGCGCCTCAACATGGGTGAGAAGCTCGCCGAAAAGATCCGGCGCCAGTACCGGCATCTGGATGTGGACGTGGTGATTCCGATCCCCGATTCGAGCCGCCCGTCGGGATTGCAATTGGCGAGCGCGCTTGGCGTGCCGTACCGCGAGGGGTTCGTTAAGAACCGCTACATCGGCCGCACCTTCATCATGCCGGGCCAGGCGGTGCGCAGACGCTCGGTGCGCCAGAAGCTGAACCCGATGGCGATGGAGTTTGCCGGCAAGAACGTGCTGCTGGTGGACGACTCGATCGTGCGCGGCACGACCAGCCGCGAGATCGTGCAGATGGCGCGCGAGTCGGGCGCGCGCAAGGTGTTCTTCGCCTCGGCCGCGCCGCCGGTGCGCTTCCCGAATGTCTACGGCATCGACATGCCGACGCGGGCGGAGCTGATCGCCGCCCATCGCAGCGAGGAAGAGGTGTGCCGCGAGATCGGCGCCGACGCCCTCATCTACCAGGACCTCGAGGAGCTGAAGGACGCGGTGCGCCGGGCCAACCCGCGCCTCACCCGCTTCGAGACCTCGTGCTTCGACGGTCACTACGTCACCGGCGATATCAGCACCGATTACCTGCGCACCATCGAGACGCAGCGCGATGCGGCGCGCGATTCGAGCGAAGAGGACGCCCAGCTGGATCTGAATCTGGTCACGTAGCCCGCCGCGCTTCCCTAAGTGGCTCGTCGCCTGATATAGTCGCCTTCTTCGCGCCGATTTGAGCCACAGCTTGCGGGCGCGTAACAAATGCCGCTAAAGCGTGCCGAAAAACCCGGTTCGCCACGCGGCCGGGTTTTTTTATGGACCAAAAGCTAGAAACAGCAACACTCGGCGTGCGCGCCGGTCAGGTGCGCAGCCAGTTCCAGGAGCATGCCGAGGCGCTGTACCTCACCTCGAGCTTCGTGTTCGAGAACGCAGCGCAGGCCGCCGCGCGTTTCGCGGGCGAGCAGGGCATGGTGTACACGCGCTACACCAACCCGACGGTGGCGATGTTCCAGGACCGGCTGGCGGCGCTCGAGGGCGCCGAGAGCTGCGTTGCGACCGCCTCGGGCATGGCGGCGATCCTCGCCACCGCGATGGTGCACCTCAAGACGGGCGATCACGTGGTGTGTTCCAACGCCGTGTTCGGCGCGACCATCCAGCTCTTTACCAACATCCTCGGCCGCTACGGGATCGAGACGACGTTCGTCTCCCCGACGCGCGTCGAGGAGTGGCGCCAGGCGCTCAGCTCGCGCACGCGGCTGCTCTTCCTCGAGACGCCGTCCAATCCGCTGACCGAAATCTCGGATATCGCGGCGCTCGCCACGATCGCCAGATCGGCCGGCGCGCTGCTCGCAGTGGACAACGTGTTCTGCACGCCGGCGCTGCAGCGGCCGCTCGCCCTCGGAGCCGATCTCGTCATCCACTCGGCGACGAAGTACATCGACGGCCAGGGTCGCGTGATGGGTGGCGCGGTCGCCGGGGCGAGATCCCTGGTTGGCGAGCCGATGACCGCGTTCCTGCGCACCGCGGGACCGACGCTTTCTCCGTTCAATGCCTGGGTGCTGCTGAAAGGCCTGGAGACGCTCGAGCTGCGGATGAACGCGCAGTCGGCGGCGGCGCTCGAGCTGGCGCGCTGGCTGGAGCGGCACCCGGCTATCGCGCGCGTGCACTACCCCGGGCTCGAATCGCACCCGCAGCACGCACTCGCCAAGCGGCAGCAGAAGGCCGCCGGGTCGGTGCTGTCATTCGAGGTTAAGGGCGGCCGCGAGGCGGCATGGCGCGTCATCGATCGCACGCGGCTGGTCTCGATTACCGCGAATCTCGGCGATGTGAAAACCACCATCATCCATCCGGCAAGCACGACGCACGGGCGCATCTCGCCGCAGGCACGCGCGGCGGCCGGCATCACGGAGGGCCTGGTGCGCATTGCCGTGGGCCTCGAGGCGGTCGGCGACCTGAAGGCGGATCTGGAGCGCGGGTTAAGCTAGCGGCGTGCGCCGTGCGCTCCAGGTAGCGCTCCTTGCCGTCGTGTACTTCACGGCGGCGAAGCTGTCCCTGTTGCTCGCCATCCCGCCGGGCTACGCCACGGCGGTATGGCCGCCTTCGGGGATCGCGCTCGCCGCACTGCTGCTCTGGGGAAACCGGCTGTGGCCCGGCGTCTGGATCGGCAGCTTCGCCGCCAACCTGACCATCGAAGGCGCCGCGCTCACCGCGGCCGTGATCGCTACCGGCTCGGCCCTGCAGGCGCACGTCATTGCGGCGCTGCTCAGCCGCACGATCGGCGCGCCGCGGCGCTTCCTGCGCGTGCGCGACGTCGCGATCTTCGTCAGCTTGGTGGTCGGCGGTGCGGTGATTGCGCCGAGCGTCGCCTTGCTGCCGCTCGCGACGATCTATCCGTTGCCGCTGAGGGATCTCGTCTCCAACTGGTGGACCTGGTGGCAGGGAGATGCCTGCGGCATGCTGATCACGACGCCGCTCGTGCTCACCTGGTCGGTGCCGGGCATGAAGTGGACGCGCGAGAAGGTGCTCGAGGCGATGCTATTTGCGCTGTTGCTGCTCGCCGCCGGAGACGTGGTGTTCAGCGGCGCCGCCGGCCGTACCTTCGTCATGGTGCCGTTCGTCGTCTGGGCGGCGTTTCGCTTCGGCCAGCGCGAAGTCACGACGACCAGCGCCGTCATCTGCGCTATGGCGCTCTGGTACAGCCTGGGGGAGCTCACCGGCCCGTTCGCCGATGAGCCGCGTAACGAGGCGCTGCTGCTGCTGCTCGTTTTCGTCAGCACCGTGGTGGTGACCGGACTCATGCTCTGCGCACTGCTCGCGCAATTGCAGGCCGCGCGTGAGGAGCTCGAGACGCGCGTCGCGCAGCGCACCAGCGCGCTCGCCGAAAGCGAGCAGCGCTTCCGGCTGCTCGTCGAAAGCGTGGTCGACTACGCCATCTACATGCTCGATCGCGCGGGGCGCGTCGCGAGCTGGAACGCGGGCGCCGAGCGCATCAAGGGCTACAAGGCCGAGGAGATCATCGGCCAGCACGTGGCGCGCTTTTACGTCGCCGAGGACGTCGCGGCCGGCAAGCCGGCGCGCGACCTGGAGATCGCGGCGCACGAAGGACACTTCGCCGAGGAAGCATGGCGCCAGCGCAAGGATGGCTCGACCTTCTGGGCAAGCGTCGTCACCACGGCGGTGCGCGACGATACCGGCGAGCTCCTCGGTTACGCCAAGGTGACGCGCGATCTGACCGAGCGCAAGCGCGTCGAGGCGGAGCTGGTGCGCGCGAAGACCGAGGCCGAGCGGGCGAACGAATCGAAATCGCAGTTCCTCGCCAATATGTCGCACGAGCTGCGCACGCCGCTCAACAGTCTACTGATCCTCGCGCGACTCCTCGCCGACAACGTCGGCGGGCGCCTCGATCCGAAGCAGGTGCGCTTTGCGCAGACCATCTACGCCTCCGGAATGGACCTCCTCGGATTGATCAACGATCTGCTCGACCTCGCCAAGATTGAAGCGGGCGCGATCACCGCGCTGCACGTGGCGCCGGCGCGGCTCGCGGAGCTGCGCGACGACATCGAACGCACTTTTCGCGAGATGGCGCGCGAGAAGAAGCTCGACTTCGCCATCGAGCTCGCGCCGGGGCTGCCTGAAACGATCCGCACCGATGCGACGCGCGTCAAGCAGGTGCTGAAGAACCTGCTCGCCAACGCCTTCAAGTTCACGCGGCAGGGCGGTGTGCGGCTCGCCATCAGGCTGCACGGGCCGAAAACCATTGCCTTTGCGGTGAGCGATACCGGCATCGGCATCCCGCCGGACAAGCAGCGCGTCATCTTCGAGGCGTTCCAGCAGGCCGACGGCTCGACCAGCCGCCAGTACGGCGGCACCGGCCTCGGTCTTTCGATCAGCCGCGAGCTGACGCGGCTTCTCGGCGGCGAGCTGGAAGTGGCAAGCGAGCCCGGCAAGGGCAGCACCTTTACCCTGATCCTGCCGGTCTCGGACGAGCGCGCGGCCGCCTCGGTCGGTTAACCAGGGCCGCGGCGCGCGCTCAGCGCTCGCTAAATCAGGCGCCGCCGATGCCGCGGATGATCTTGCCCGTGCCCGCGCAGTTCTCGCAGCGCTTGCCCGCCTTCTTGCCGCTGCCGTGGCATTGCGGACAGATGTCCTCGCCGCTGCCCGGTGTGCCGGGCCTCGCTTCGTCGCCCGGCGCCATCTGCCGGCGCTCCGCCGGCGGTGAATCGCTTCGCTCTGGCTTCACGCCTGCTCCGACTGGCCGACGAGCTCTTCCTTGCGCGTCTTCATCTGCTCGCCGAGCGCGTCGAGGTCGAGATCTTCGGCTTTCTTCGCCTCAACGAACATCTCGCCTTCCTCCTCTTTCACGTGGTGCATGACGTACTCGCCGAGCACCGTGAAGGTGGCGAAGTAGTTCGGGTCGTCCGGGCCGGCGTTCTCGAGATGCTCGATCAGCATCTTCGCCGTCTCGTGCTCGACGGCGGCCTCGTTCATGATGTCCTCGTCCTCGATCGCCGCGCGCACCGCGGGATAGAAAATTTCTTCTTCCAGCGTGGTGTGCACTTTCAGGTCCTCGCACACGGTCTGGATCAGCTGACGGCAGGTCTCGGTGTCCGAGCGGTCCATCTCCTCGAACTCCTTGAACGCCTTTTTCACCTTGGCGTGGTCTTCCTTGAGGAGGTCGATCGCGTTCATTTTGCTGCGGGTCTTGGCCATGGCGGCGTCCTTTGCGGTTTGGGCACACCGCGCCGAGCAACCGCCGTACCCGAGCCGCGCTGCGCGCCCGCCGGCTGTAAGGCTTACCCTGCCGGAAACTTTTACCAGCGAGCGAGACGCGCGCGGCTGCCGGCCACCTCGAGGTAGCCGCCGCGACCGTACCAGTCGGGCAGCACCCACCGCTCGCAGCGTCGTCCATCGACGTCGAGCGTGTGCTTTCCCGGCCGGTGCGTATGGCCGTGGATCAGGCGCGCGACGCCGTGACGGCGCAGTGCTTCGCGCACCGCGTCGTCGTTGACGTCCATGATGTCCGCGGGCTTCGCCTGGATCACTTCCTTGCTCTTGTCGCGCAGGCCTCGCACGGTGGCGCGCCGCTCGGCGAGCGGCTTCGCCAGGAACTCGCGCTGCCATGCCACCGAGCGCGCGGTGCGCCGCCACCCCTGATAGTCGTGGTCATCGGTACAGAGCGTGTCGCCGTGCATTAACAGCGTGTTGTCAATGACGCTGGGATCGGCGAGTAGTTGCGCGCCGCTCGCGCGGCAGAATGCTTCACCGAGCAGGAAATCGCGGTTGCCGTGCATCAGGCGCACTTTGGTGCCGGCATTCGCGAGCTGCCGGAGCGCTCCGGCGATCACCGCGTTGAACGGCGTCTCGAGATCCTCGTCGCCGATCCAGTACTCGAAGAGATCGCCGAGCACATAGAGCGCATCGGCGCCGGCCGCATCTTCCTCCAGGAAGCGAAAGAACTGCTCGTTCGCCTGCGGACGATCTTCGCTGAGATGAAGATCGGAGATGAAAAGCGACCGCAACTCGCTACTTCGTTTTCGGCTCGACCACGGTGGCCGATTCGATCAGCACCGGCTGCACCGGCACGTTTTGATGCATGCCGCGATTGCCCGTTGGCACGTTGACGATCTTGTTGACCACGTCCATGCCGGCGACCACCTTGCCGAACACCGCGTAGCCGTAGCCGTCCTGCCCGGGGTAGTTCAGAAAGTCGTTGTTCTTGACGTTGATGAAGAATTGCGCCGTGGCGGAATTCGGGTCGCCGGTGCGCGCCATGGCTACCGAGCCGGCATCGTTCTTCAGGCCGTTTTTCGACTCAATCGGAATCGGCGCGCGCGTGCGCTTCTCCTTCATGTCGGCGGTCATGCCGCCGCCCTGAATCATGAACCCCGGAATCACCCGGTGAAACACCGTACCGTTGTAGTGGCCGTCCTTGACGTACTGCAGGAAGTTCTCGACTGTCTTCGGCGCTTTCGCCGGATAGAGCTCCAGGCGAATCGTTCCAAGGTTGGTACGCAGATCGACCTGCGGGTCAGCGGCGAGCGCGCCCGCGGGCACCATGGCCGCGGCGGACAGCGCGAAGAGGTGAGAAAGCTTCATGCGGGTCCTTCATAGATGATTTTCCAGGCGCCGGCCTCCTTCGCCCAGTACTGGCGCTTCTTCATCACGTTCGACAGGCCGTTGGAGCGATAGTCCTGCACGAAGGTCACCACCACCACGTCGCGCTCGCGCGGGTAGCGCAGCATGCTGACGCGCCCGAGGCCGAGCTTGATCCAGCTCTTCGCGCTATTGACCTTGCGCTTGTGCGCCGACCACGAGGCGTAATCCTGGTCCGCGCTCGAGAAGCGCTGTGAGTAGTGCGCGAGATAGCGCTCGGTATCGCGGCTCTGCCAGTCGGCGCGCCATTGCTCGAGGGCGGCGGCGAGCGAGGCGCGCTCGGCTTCGAGCGTCTTGGCATCGCTCCACTCGACCTCATCGGCGATGATCACCGGCGTGAGGCCGATCTCGAGCTGCCTGCCGAGCGCGAGCAGGTCCGGGTTCGAGAGCACGATGCAGCCGTCGCTCGCGCGCGGCGGCCGGCTGTAGACATTGGAAGGCACGCCGTGCAGCCAGATGCCATGGCCGTCGCGGCCCTGGCGGCGATCCCATTCATTCGGGTAATTGATCGGGAAGGCGCCGGCGCCGTAGAAGTCGGTGAGCTTCTTGCGCGGCAGATTGGCCGTCACGTGATAGACGCCGATCGGCGTCTTCTGGTCGCCTTCGCGCGTCTTCTCGGTGCCATTCTTGCCGAGCGTCACGTAGTAATCGGCGACCAGGCGCGGCTTGCCGCCATCGTTTGCGTACAGGTACAGGCGTGAGCGCCGCGAGTCGACCACCAGCGCGTGCTTCTGCTCAGGATTGAGCTGCAGGACATAGCGCGGCACGAGGTCTTCGCCCGGCCGCTCGCGTTGCGCGCGCAACCGCGCGAGCGCCTCTTCGCGCAAGCCCTCGACGCGCTCCTGCGGCACGGTCTTCACCACGTTGCCGAAGGTCTCGAGCGGTCGCGCGCGGGCAAGCAGCAGATCACCGCGCACGAGATAGGCGAGGCGGAAATTGGGATATGCAGCGATCAGCGCATCGACGCGCTTCAGCGCCACGTCGAGCTGGTTCGCCTCGACCGCTTCGAACACGGCGGAAAGCTTGTCTTCCGGTGTCGCCGCGCACACCGCGCAGCTGAGCGCGAGCCCGGCCAGCGCTGCGGCGACGCGCCTCACTTGCCTGCTTTCTCTTCCTGTATCAGCCACCGGCCATCCGCCTTCACCAGGTCCAGAGTCTTGCGGTTCTGGCTCTTCAGCTTGTCGGAGCGGTAAGTCTGCCGGAAGGTGACACTCGCCTGGTCGGGTGAGCGCATGGTCACCTTGGGCGACTCGACGCCTACCTGGATCGATTTGGCGCCGCTGATACGCTCGCGGCGCGTCTTTTCCCAGGCATCGCGGCCTTCGCCGCCGGGGGTCTTGAAGTCCTTCGCGTAGTAGGCGAGGTAGGCATCGACGTCCTGCTTCGCCCAGGCCTGCGCCCAGCCGTTCACCATCTGCAGCACATCCGAGGTCGGGTCGGCCGCCGGTTTTTCCGGCGCTTTGGGCGCGAGCGCAGCCACTTGAGGCGGTTCCTTCGCTGCCGGCGCAGGAGGCTCCTTCGCGACCGGCGCTGGCGGCTCTTTCGCGGCGGGCGCTGGCGGCTCCTTCGCGGCCGGCGCGGCAGCGACCGGCTTCTGCGTCGGCTCGCGCACCAGCTCGCGTACCAGCGAGAGTTTGTTCTGCGCGCCGGTGTTCGACGAGTCGAGCTGCAGCGCCTTGCCGTAAGCCTGGCTTGCGAGCTTGGCGTAGACATCGCCCAGGTTTTCATAAGCGGTCGCATAGCTCGGATGCGTGCGGATCGATTGCTCAAGGGCGGCACGCGCCTTCTCGTACTGGCCCTGGCCCGCGTAAATCACCGCGAGGTTGTTGTACGGCTCCGGCAGATTCGGGTAGTCCTGCGTGAGCTTCGCGAAGACGTCGATCGCGTCCTGCTGCTTTCCCTGCTCGGTGAAGATCAGTCCCTTGAGAAAGCGTGCTTGCGGCTCGCGCGGGTTCGCCGCAAGCGCGCGATTCACGCGCTCGAGCGCCTGCTGCGTCTGTCCCGCCTTGAATAGCTGCTGCGCTTCCTGCAAATCGTCGGCGCGCGCGAGCGCGGCCCCGCCGACCATGAACGTAAACGCTAGGATGGCGCTCCCACGCAGCCATTCACGCGGGGCGTTGAGATTCAGCATTGTGTTATATTTTCAAGGCCCTACGAAAGAGTCTTGATTCTAGACTAACGCGCGCCGGTCCACAATCGAAACACTGAAGATCTACAACAGCCTGGGGCGCCAAAAGCAGCCGTTCGTCCCGCTGCAGCCGCCGAACGTACGCATGTACGTCTGCGGCATCACCGTCTACAACTATATGCACGTCGGCAACGCCCGCTTCATGGTGGTGTTCGACATGGTGCGCCGCTGGCTGACGGCGAGCGGCTATCGCGTGACTTACGTGCGCAATATCACGGATATCGATGACAAGATCATCAGGCGCGCCGCCGAAGACCGCGTGCCGGTGGAGGCGGTGACCGAGCGCTTCATCCGGGCGATGGACGAGGACGCCGCTGCCCTTGGCATCCTGAAGCCCGACCACGAGCCGCGCGCCACGCAATACGTGCCGCAGATGCAGGCGCTCATCCGCCGCCTGCAGGACAACCATCTCGCCTATCAAGCGGCCTCGGGCGACGTCAACTTCGCGGTGCGCCGCTTTCCCGGCTACGGCAAGCTTTCCGGCAAGTCGCTCGATGAGCTGCGCGCGGGCGAACGCGTCGAGGTCGATGCCAGCAAGGAAGATCCGCTCGACTTCGTCCTCTGGAAGCGCGCGAAGCCCGAGGAGCCGAAATGGCCCGCGCCATGGGGCGAGGGACGGCCGGGCTGGCATATCGAATGCTCGGCCATGAGCACCACGCTGCTCGGCGAGCCATTCGACATCCATGGCGGCGGCATGGACCTGCAGTTTCCGCATCACGAGAACGAGATCGCGCAGTCCGAGGGCGCGACCGGCAAGCCGTTCGTGAAGTACTGGATGCATAACGGCTTCCTCAACATCGACAACGAGAAGATGTCGAAGTCGCTTGGCAACTTCTTCATCCTGCGCGACGTGCTGCAGCGTTACGACGCCGAAGTGGTGCGCCTTCTGCTGCTGCGCTCACACTATCGCAGCCCGCTCAACTATAGCGACGCCAACCTGGAAGAAGCCAAGCAGTCACTGACTCGCCTCTACAACGCGCTTGCCGCGGCGCCGGCGTCGAGCGCACCGGTCGACTGGAGCGAGGCGCACGCGCGCCGCTTCAAGCAAGCGATGGACGACGACTTCGGCACGCCGGAGGCGATCGCCGAGCTGCACCAGCTCGCCAACGCCGTATTCCACGGCGATGCGCAAGCCGCCCGTCAGCTTAAGGCGCTCGGTGGCGTGCTGGGCCTCCTGCAGCGCGAGCCGCGCGAGTTCCTGCAGGCGGCGCCTGCCGGCGTCTCGGAGCAGTGGATCGGCGAGCGCATCGCCGCTCGGCGCCGGGCCCGCGAACAGAAAAACTTCGCCGAGGCGGATCGCATCCGGCAGGAGCTGCTCGAGCGCGGCGTCGTGCTGGAAGACAAGGGCGCTGCAACGACCTGGCGGCGGGTGTAAGTTCACGCCATGGCCACCGACCAACGGTCCATGCTGATCCACCCGCTCGTCGTTCGCATCACTCACTGGCTGAACGTGGCTGCGGTCCTCATCATGATCACGAGCGGCTGGCAGATCTACAACGCCTCGCCGCTTTTCGGCTTCGAATTTCCGCCGCAGGTCACGCTCGGCGGCTGGCTGGCGGGCGCGCTGCAATGGCACTTCGCCGGCATGTGGCTCTTCGCGCTGAACGGCCTCGTCTACCTCGCTTACGGCATCACCTCCGGCCACTTTCGCCGCAAGCTCCTTCCCATCTCGCCGCGCGCCGTGCTCCACGACATCGGCCAGGCGCTGCGCGGGCACCTTGCGCATGACGACCTTTCCGTCTACAACGCCGCGCAGCGGGCCGCGTACCTCGCGCTGATCCTTGCGCTCGTCGTCATGGTGCTTACCGGCCTCGTGATCTGGAAGCCGGTGCAGTTCTACTGGCTCGGCCAGTGGATCGGCGATTACGAAGGCGCGCGTTATCTGCATTTCTTCGCGATGAGCGCAATCGCCTTCATCGTGCTGGTGCACGTCATCATGGTGCTGCTCGTGCCGCGCACCTTCCCGACGATGTTCACCGGGCGAATCCGGAGGGCCTCATGAACAGGAAGTTCGAGCTGCTGCGCACGAGCGCCGTCGCCAACCTCGAGCGGCGCCTGTTCCTCAAGCGCGGCCTCTCGCTCGGCGCGCTCTCGCTTCTCACCGGTTGCGATATCACCGACCAGGAAAGCGTGCAGCGCGTGCTGATGGCGATGTCGCGCTGGAACGATGGCGCGCAGCAGTGGCTGTTCAGCTCGCAGCGGCTCGCGCCGGAGTTCCCCGAGAGCCGCATCACGAAGCCGTTCCCGTACAACGGCTACTACCCGGAAGACGAGGTGCGCGAGATCGACGGCGCGACCTACAAGCTCGAGCTCGCCGGCATGATCCGTGAGCGCAAGCCCTGGACCCTCGCCGAGCTCTACGCGCTGCCGCAGGTCTCGCAGGTCACGCGGCACATCTGCGTCGAGGGCTGGAGTGCCATCGGCAAGTGGAGCGGCGTGCGCTTCTCCGACTTCCTCGCGCGCGTCGGCGCCGACACCACGGCGAAGTACGTCGGCTTTCAGTGCGCCGACGATTACTACGGCTCGATCGACATGGCCACCGCGCTGCATCCGCAGACCATCATCGCGCTGCGCTACGCCGACGACATCCTGCCGCCGAAGTACGGTTATCCGCTGAAGATCCGCATCCCGACCAAGCTCGGCTTCAAGAACCCCAAGCAC
>Ga0070695_100001538_pt1 | contig 12844 bp, 9 predicted proteins | sample KBSK1252metaG_FD_65471 | JGI IMG/M metagenome (GOLD analysis project Ga0070695, IMG submission 65471) | Corn, switchgrass and miscanthus rhizosphere microbial communities from Kellogg Biological Station, Michigan, USA - KBS K1-25-2 metaG | ecosystem: Host-associated > Plants > Roots >...
GCGATACCGTCTCGCACGGCCTTCAGCGTTTCCACGGCTCCCACCACTCGCGAGCACGTCGCCACGCCGACCTTGATCAAAGGTCGCTGCGGCTTCGCGAACGGCGCCCAGGCCTTGTCGGCCGCCGCGCGCAACTCCTTGTATGTAGTAGCCATCGTTACTCGCCCGGTCCCTGATTCGATGCCAACGGCGGCCTCAGCCCGCGCGCGAATTCAATTGCCTGCGTCGTCGTCAGCGGCCCGATGTACATGCCTTTGTGGCGGATCAGCGGCGCCAGGTGACACGTTCCATCGCACTGCACCAGCCGCAACTCCACCTTGCCGTCTAGGCTCGGCTGGTTCATCGCGCAGCCCAGGACTGCCTCCAGCGCCCGCCGGATGCCTGTCGAGTTCTTGAGCAGACACGCCGGTCCACTGCACCACTCCACGACCTCGCCCGCCGGGGGTGACTGCCGTAACTCGGAGTAGAAGTCGATCGTCCCGTAGATGATTGCGGGCGTCGTCTCGAACTGCGCGGCAAGCAGCGTCATCGACTCGCGCGGGATGTATCCGAACTCGTGCTGGATGCGGTGGAGCGCCTTCAGCAGGTCGACGTCGTCCGGCCGCAGGTCAGCGATGAGTGCCGCGACCCGCGCCAGCACATCCGTTGTGCCGGCCGCCGGCGCGACCGCCGAGAGCCGCGAGTTATGACTCGCCCCGGCGAACAATCAGCGAACCTCTCGTGCGCAAATCATGATTGTGCGAACCGTCACGATTATATGAGGGGTGAGGGTTTAGGGTCGAGGGTCACCTACCCTCCCCTGAACAACGCCTCCACAAACCCGCGCGGCTCAAAGCGCGCCAGGTCCTGCGGCCGTTCTCCCGTGCCCACGAACCGCACCGGTACCTTGAGCTGATCGCACACGCTGAAGACGACACCGCCCTTCGCTGTCCCGTCCAGCTTCGAGAGCAAGACTCCCGTCACGCCCACCGCCTCTGTGAAATACTTCGCCTGCTGCATCGCGTTCTGACCCGTCGTCGCGTCCAGCACCAGCAGCACCTCGTGCGGCGCGTCCGGGATCTTGCGCTGGATGATCCGGTTCACCTTCGAAAGCTCCTCCATCAGGTGCGCTTTCGTGTGCAGCCGTCCCGCCGTGTCGATGATCAAGATGTCCGCGTTGCGCTTCTCCGCCGCCGCCATCGCGTCGAACACCACCGCGCCCGGGTCGGCCCCCTGCTGGTGCGCGACGACGTCGACGCCGGCACCGGCGCCCCAGTGCTTGAGCTGCTCGATTGCTGCGGCACGGAACGTGTCCCCCGCGGCCAACACCACCTTCAGCCCGCGGTCCGTGTAGCTGTGCGCCAGCTTCCCGATGCTCGTGGTCTTCCCCGTCCCATTCACACCGACGACGAGGATCACGGCTGGCTTCGGGAGCGTCTCCTGCTGCCCGTTGGCCGAGTCCGGGTGCCAGATCTTCCCGCGTCCTGTCTCGACGTTTAACACCTCGACCATCTCGTCCTTCAGAGCACCAAGTGCCGCCTCCGGATCGGCGATCTTTTCTGCCTTGACGCGCTCACGCACGTCGTTGATGATCCGCATCGTCGTCTGCACGCCGGCGTCGGCCAGCACCATCGTCTCTTCGAGCTCATCCCACATCGCCTCGTCGAGGCCCCCGCGCTTGAACAGTCCGCCTATGCGCCCGAAGAACCCCTTACGTGTCCGTTCCGCCGCTTCCTCAACCGTGTGCGCGGCCTCGCCCGTTTCCGAAATTGGTTCGGCGACGGACTCGCCCTCAACAGTCGCGGCCGCATCGATGCGAGGATCCTGCTGCTCCGCGACCTCTGCGATCGGCTCTTCGACGTTTTCGGTCGCGTCCTTCTTGCGTCTAAAGAATCGGGTCATGGCCCGATGTTATCGGGCGCCTCGACGCACGACAAGCGACCTAGTGCGCTACGCCCGCGCGCCGGCCATCGCTTCGCGCATCGTCCCGGCCACATCGCCCATCAAGCGGCTTCGCGGGTACACAAAGTCGACGCCCGCCTCGCGCGCTTGTCTCAGCCGCGCCGTGTCCACGTGAGGCCCAAACGCCATCAGCGGCACCCCTGCCTTCATGCAGGCCGATACCGTTTCGTTCAGGTCTAGCCACGGGTAACTGAGATCGATTAGCGCCAGATCCGGCTTGCCGGATGCGATCTCGCGCAGAAAACCGTCGGGCTCGTCGCGAGCGTCGAGGAACCCGCCAAGACGCTGCACGCCGGACTCGATGCGCATCGCGGTCAGCAGGTCCGGGACAAGGGCCAAAACCCGGAAGGGGTTGGGTGACGACATCCTGTATCTAGTATGTCGCCTGGGTGCCGAGAATTACCGGGCCAGGGGGTTAATTCTGCGACTGTGTTGCCATTACGATGTCGCCCAGGCGCATAGACAGTACACGTGAAACGGCGTCCGGGCCCATCGATATCCCGTAAATGCTGTCCGCCTGTTCGATCGTGCGACGGTTGTGCGTGATTACCACGAACTGAGTCAGCTTCGACTGTTCCTTGATCGCAGACGCGAATCGGCCCACGTTGGCCTCGTCCAGCATGGCGTCCACCTCGTCCAGCACGCAAAACGGAGCAGGATTTACCTGGAGCAGCGCAAACAACAGCGAGACTGCCGTCAGCGATTTCTCTCCACCCGAAAGCTGCGTCAGGCTGGACGTCCGTTTGCCCGGGGGCCGCGCCTCCACCTCTACGCCGCTCGTCTCCGTGTGCTTCGGGTCGCTTAGCTTGAGCTTGGCGTGCCCGCCGCCGAAGAACGTCGTGAAGTTCTGCTCGAAGTTCGCAGCCACCTCCGCGAACGTCACCTCGAACTTCTTCTTCATAAGATTCGTCAACTCCTGGATCGCCCGCTGCAGCGACTCCTCAGCCACCTGCAAGTCGCGCATCTGGCCGGTCAGGAAGTCGTGCCGTTCTCGCAGCGATTCGTAATCAACCTGCGCTTCGATGTTCACCGGCCCCAACGCCCTGATCTGCGCGCGCAGCTTGTCAATCTCTTTGCCGAGCTGGTCGTGGTCGATGTTCGCGGCGCCTGAGATCGGCCGCAGGCCGCCACCCGAGCTCTCATCGTCCAGCATCCATCCCGGCACCTCGACATCTTTCGCGCGACCGTTATTCTCCGGTGACACGCTCCCATCGGCCTCCATCACGAGACCGTCCTCCGCCATGCGCTTCCGCAGGTTGTCGACTTCCGTCTGCCACCGGCGGACGTCCGCTTCCGTTTCCAGCGTTCGCCGTTCTGCTTCGAACATCCGGCTTTGCGCGCTGACTACCTGCTTGTGGACGTCGGCCTGGCGTGCCTCTAGGTGGTGCGTGCCCTCTTGCCCGGGCGACACGAGCTCCATCAGCCTGTCGAGTTCCTTGCGGACGCCGGTCGCTTCCTTCTCCTCCGCGGCCAGCGTGGCGTCCAGCGTCGAAAGCTCCATCTCCAGCCCCCGCAACTGAACAGCCTTCGCGGAGACCTGTGCTTCCACTCGCGCCGAAATCGCCCTCGCGTTCTCTTCTTGCACCGCAATCGAGCGCTGCGCTGCGTCCGCCTTCGCCATTGAGTCGGCGGCTTGATCGAGGACCTTTTGCAGACGCGCCCGCCGTTCTGCGAACATTGCGTCCGCCTTACCGAGGTGCTTCGCTGTATCGCCTGCTTCGCGCGACTCCGCCTCCAGCTCCGCGCACTCCGCCTCAAGCGCGACCGCCTGCGTCTCAAACGTCTTCTGCTGGTCTCGAATATTCGTGATCGAGCCCATCACGCCGCCGATCTCGCCCCGCAACTGCGCTAGCTTCTGTTGCCGGAGCGCGACCGTATCCTGCAGCTTGAGCCGCCGCTGGATCACCGCGTCCGCTTCGCCCGATAGACCAGTCAGTGCCGCCGATGCCTGTCGCAATCGCTCACGCAGAACGTGCACCTCGCGTTCCGTCACGTCGATCGAGTGACGAATGCGAGTCATCTCCTTCGGTAGCTGCTCCATGTCACGTTCGTAGCTCAGAACCAACGTTTTTCGCAGGTGTTGCCGTCCGCCCCAGACTAACCCCGACGTATCGAAGACGATGCCGTCCTGCGTCACAATCGTTCCCAGCCGACGCCGTATCAAGCGCATCGCCGCCTCGATGTCCTGCACGACGATGACGCGGCCGAGAAGCGTGTTCACAAGCTTCTCGTACTTTGGCGGGTACTTCACCAGCCGCGCCGCCACGCCGATGACTCCCTTCTCCTTCATCAAGCTAAGCGGGTAGTTCGCCTTCATCGTGTCCAGCGGGATCGCCGCTGTGCGCGGGCCGCCCTCCTTGGAGTGCGCGTAGATCGCGACCATCGCATCGGCCTGACGTTCAAAGACGAACGCTTCCAGCTGCTCGCCCAACACCGCCGCTATTGCTTCCTCCAACCCGCGCGGCACGCGCAGCATCTGATACACGCGCGCCACCGCGCCCTCGATCGTGATCTCTTCCTCCGGGTCCGCCTCCGCTGCCGCCTGCGCGTCCGTCAGCACCTTCAGTCTCGTCTCGAGACCTTCTAGCTTCCCGATGCGGGCGTTCTGATTAGCCTCCACTATGGTCAGAGAGTCCCGCAGTCCGTCGACCTCTGCCTCGAGCTGGGAGCGCCGCTTGCTCGTTCCCTGAACCTCGGCCAGGAGCGCACCGTCTTGCGATCGGAGGCCCTTCAAGATCCGCAAGTGTTCGGAAAGCTGGTGGACGATCGAGTTCCGATGCGAATCGTGTCGCTTGATCTGACTGTCGAGCTTGTCGCGCGACTCACGCAGTTTACGGATCCGCGTCTTCAGTTCCACCGCCGTCGATTGCAGCCGTTTCGCCTTCGCATCCGAGTCCGCGGCGTGCACGTGCGACTCGCGGTACTCCGCCTCCAGCTTAGAAAACTCGGCCTGCTTCTCCTCCAGCGTCGTCCGGGCGGCAGCGACCTCTTTCTCAAGGCGCTTTCGCTCGCTGTCGCCGGTCGCCAGGATCGCCTTGGCGCGCTCGCGCTCTCCCTCGACTGCAGCCAGTTCTTCTGTGAGCTCCCCTTGTCGCATCTGCAAGATGCTTCGTCGCTCCGTCGCGACGGCCAGGCTCCGCTCAACCTCCCGCAGCTTGGCGTCGAGCCGGTCGCGGTCGACCAATGCCGCAGACGACTTGACCCGCGTCTCTTCCAGTCGCGCGGTGATATCCGCCAGCTCGCGTTCCACTGTCTCCAGCGATACGCGCGCCTGCACGAACTCCGCCTGCGCCTGGTCATGCGCTGCACCCGCCACCGTCAACGACTCTTGCGCGATCTCCCAGCGGTTCGCGTAGAACTCCTTCAGCGCCGCTTGCAGCTGTATCGAAAGCGTCGAGTACTCGCTCGCCTTTCGCGCTTGCCTCTCCAGCTGTCCCATGCGCGGCGCGATCTCCTTGACGAGCAGCTTTACCCGCTCGACGTTCTCACCTGTCTGCGCCAGCCGGTTCTCCGCTTCTTCAATCTTGTATCGGTAGCGCTGAATGTCCGCCGCCTCTTCAATGAGCTGGCGCTTCTCCTCCGCGCGCAGACTCAGCACCGACTCCACGAGTCCCTGGCCGATGATCGCGTACGAGTTCTGGCTCACTTCCGCCGTCGCCAGGATCGTCTGGATGTCGCGCAGTTTTGCGCGCCGTCCATTCATGTAGTAGTCGCTGTCGCCTCCGCGCGTCCCGCGACGCGAGATCGTCACTTCATCGGTATCAATCGGCAGCCACGCGCTGCTGTTGTCGAGCACAAGGCTCACTTCGACCTTGTTCTCCCGCGCGCGCTTGCCGGATCCCGCGTATATAACGTCTTCCATCTTCTTCGCGCGGATCAGCCGCGTCGAAGCTTCGCCGAGCACCCAGCGCAAAGCGTCTGCGATGTTTGACTTACCCGAGCCGTTGGGGCCGACGATCGCCGTCATCCCCTGCCCGAAATCGAAGGTCGTGCGCGAGGCGAATGACTTGAAGCCGACGAGTTCCAGGCGCTTCAGATACACTGCGCCGACTTATCCCGTCGCTGCTAACGTCTCCAGCGCTTGCCGCGCTGCGTTCAGTTCGGCTTGCTTCTTGTTGCGTCCCTGGCCGCGGCCCATTATCTGATCACCCACCGCAACCTCCACCGTAAAGAGCTTCGCGTGGTCGGGTCCCTCGGACGAAATCAGCGAATACTGCGGGATGTGCCGCCAGCGGGTCTGCGCCAGATGCTGCAATTCTGACTTCGAATCCGCCGAGAAGCCCTGCGCAGCGATCTCATCCAGATCCGGCTTCAGCAGCTTAAGCACCAGCGATTTCGCCACGCGTAGCCCGCCGTCCATATAGGCCGCGCCAATCAGCGCCTCCAGCCCACCGGCCAGGTTTGACGGTCGCTTCCGCCCGCCGGACATCTCCTCCCCCTTGCCGAGGACGAGGAACTCGCCGAGTTGTATGCGCTCCGCCGCGTTCGCCAGGGCATCCCAGCGCACCAGGATTGCCCGTATCTGCGAAAGCTTACCTTCAGAGAGGTCCGGGTAGTCTTTGAACAGCCGCTCCGACACGATCAGCCCCAATACGGCGTCGCCCAAAAACTCCAGCCGTTCGTTGGATTCGACGTCTTCCGGCGCCTCGTTCAGGTACGAGCGGTGATAAAGCGCCTGCTCCAGCTTCGACGAATCCTTAAACTTGATACCCAGTGACTCGGCCAGTTCGATAGCCGGACGTGCAGTAGAAATCGCGGCTTGCCTAACCATAGCGCACAATCATCACTGTCGAATGCTGGCCTTTCGATACAACAGCCGCCCAAAAGCGGCCTTTCCCTCTAGGGAGACGTACTCAGTCGATGATAGTCGCGGCCCCCGAAGGGTGTCAACGAAAACCCTACAATAAGTATCGCCAATCATGCCCGACACTCTTATCGATAAACTTCACACTCAGCTCGCTCCCGAAGCACGATCCGTCTTCGACGCCACCATCGAGCACGCCGCCCGCTCAAACCTCCACGCTTTCCTCGTCGGCGGCACCGTCCGGGACCTCCTGCTCGATCGTGAAGCCCTGGATGTCGACGTCACCATCGAAGGTGATGCCGTCGCCCTCGCCCATGAAGTCGCCGCATCCACCGGCGCCAAACTTAAGGCCAGCGAATTCGGGACCGCCACTCTGAAGTCAGGCGCTTTCCGCCTGGATCTCACCACGGCCCGCGCCGAAACCTACGCGAAGCCGGGCGCCCTCCCCAAAGTGCGGCGCTCCACCATCGACGATGACCTGCTACGCCGCGACTTCACCATCAACGCTATCGCCGTCGAGCTCACCGGCCCGTCGCCGGGCAAGATCCTCGACCCCACCGGCGGTGTCGCCGACCTGCGTGCCGGCCTCGTCCGCGTCCTCAACGACCGTTCCTTCCAGGACGACGCCACTCGCATCATCCGTGCAGTCCGCTACGCCGCCCGCTTCGACTTTCGCATCGAAGACTCCACGCTCGACCTAATCGCGCGGGACCTCTCGTACCTCGACGAGATCAGCGGCACCCGCCTCCGCCAGGAGATGGCCCGGGTCTTCGCAGAAGACCACCCTGACCGCGCTATAGCGCTACTCCATGAACTCGGCGTTCTTCGCGCCATCCACCCAGCACTCGATCCAAGCGACGAACACATCGCCGCATTCCAGTCGATCCACGGCGCCGACTCAACAACGACCGCGCTCGCCTGGGCGCTGCTGGCCTCCAACGCCGGTGAGTCCGACATTCCGAACCTCATCCGTCGCCTCGCGCTCACCCGTAAACAAGCCGAAGCCGTTCGCGCCATGCCGATAGTGCGAGCTCTCTCTCCACGACTCAATGATGATCTTCGTCCGAGTGAACTCGCCAAGCTTCTCTCGCCGATTCCCGAGCCCGCGCTTCTCGCCTATTCCCTCTCCGCGGAACCGGAAGCCACGCGGCACATCCGTGATTACCTCGATCGCACCCGCACCGTCCGGCCAATCCTGCGCGGCGACGACGTCGTCGAGCTCGGCGTCGAACAGGGCCCCGACATCGCCGACGTCCTCGCCGAACTCCGCGACGCTCGCCTCGATGGCGAAGTCACATCCCGCGACGACGAAGTCCAATTCGTCGAAGCCTACCTCGCACGAGAGCTAGCCGGCTTTTGACATCCCCTCACCCTGCTCGCCCGCCGCGGAGGGAGCCCGTCGAAGTCGGTGCTGCCGCCGCCTGTCGCGTTTGCAACCAACCACTCACCGACGAAATCGAAACCTGCAACAACTGCGATCACCCATTCCACCTCCGCAAGCGCGAAGACAGCACTGCACCCGATTGCGGCGAAGTCTGGATCAACGAACAGTTCCTCGCCCTGGAATTCGCCTGTGACATCTGCCTCGGCAAAGTTCCCGACCCCGACAAGAAATCCGAACCTCCCGTCGCGCCGAGCCACTAGAAAAACAACTCGCCCCTCTCCGGGGAGAGAGGGGCGGGGGGTGAGGACTCCGTCGGCCGTTCGAGCTCGACCGAAGGACGCACTGTAAAACAAAAGCTTCTCGGCCAAGGAACCTTACGTCCGGGGTTCTGGGCCTACGCCGGAGCGGCTGGTTGCCCAGTGGCTCGGCGAGTCCCTTCGCCCTGGTCGCGCGCTCCGGGTGGTGCTCGTCGGGGTTGCCTGCGGTCGCCCGTTGGTCCCTGTCGAGTCCGGTCCCTGAGCAGTTCGACTCAGTTCGAGAAGCTGCCGGGAGTATCACCCACTCCCGAAACGCCGCCAACCCCTTTCTCCACACCCTCCACAATTTCACACGTCATGTCATTCTGAGCGCCGCAACGCTTGATCGCGGATCATGAATCAAGCCGCTACCCACGCCACCCGTCGCTTCCACTCTTCTCGCGCCTCCGGCCAATCGCGCCGAAAGTGCGCCCCGCGAGACTCCTCCCGCATCAACGCCGCCTCCGTCACCAACCTCGCACACACCAGCATGTCCGCAAGCTCCTGCGAGTCCCGGTCGGTCGTCGCCATCTCCCGAGAAGCCCAGGCCGCCAGCACAGCCTTCGCCCGCCGCAACCCTTCGCCGTCGCGCACAATCCCGACATCGCGCCACATCAACTCCTGTAGCGCCGCTTTCGTCAACGCCGGCGCCTCTCCCCGAGATACCTCGCTCAAAACACTGGGTGACTCCGACACCTCCGCACTTGTGTCCGGCGACGCCACCGTTCGTTCCACCACTCTCTTCGCAAACACCACCGTCTCCAGCAACGAATTCGATGCCAGCCGGTTCGCCCCGTGCACACCCGTGCACGCGCACTCCCCGCAGGCATACAGTCCGGGCACCGTCGTCTCCCCCCACACGTTCGTACGGATGCCACCCATCGTGTAGTGTGCCGCCGGCGACACCGGAATCGGCTCCCGCGTTATGTCGACGCCGGCTTCTAAGCAGAACCGGTAGATCTGAGGGAACCGAGCCGCCACGCTCGGTGCATCGAGATGCGTGACGTCAAGGAGCACGTGGTCCGACCCGGTCGCCTCCATCCGCTCCAGGATCGCCCGCGCCACAATGTCCCGTGGGGCCAGCTCCGCCCTCGAGTCGTACTCTGGCATGAACCGCCGTCCGCTCGTATCGATCAACAGTCCACCTTCACCGCGCACCGCCTCACTTATAAGGAAGGGCTGCACACCGGCTAAGCGCAGCGCGGTGGGGTGAAACTGGATGAACTCCATGTCCGTGATCTCCGCCCCTGCCCGGTACGCGATCGCGATCCCATCCCCCGTCGCCACCTCCGGATTCGTCGACACTGAGTACAACCGTCCAGCGCCGCCCGTAGCCAGAATCACAAACCGCGCGTCGTAATCCGTCGTCTCCCCTGTCCGCACATCCATTGCCGTTACACCACACGCCTGATGTCCGATTTCCGATTTCCGATTTCCCTCGCGCCGCAGCGCGACGGCCTGCGTCCACTCCAGCACGGTGATCCCCTCCAGCCGCGCGACACTCGATAACGTCAGCTCGATCTGCGCCCCCGTCGAGTCCCCACCCGCGTGCACAATCCTCGGCACCGAGTGCGCGCCCTCCATCCCCAGCGAGATCTGCCCTTCGTGCGTATCGAATTTCACTCCCAGCGCCACCAGGTCCCGGATCCGGTCCGCCGCCTCCGACGTCAGCACTCGCGCCGCTTCCTCATCAACAATCCCCGCGCCGGCCGCAATCGTGTCGCGCAGATGCTGCTCCGCCGAATCGCCCGGCCCAATCGGCGCCGCGATCCCGCCCTGCGCCCATCGCGTATTGCAGTCGTCAATACTCCCCTTGGTCAGGACCAGCACCGACCCGTGCTCGCGAGCAAGGATCGCCGCGTACAGCCCGGCAATCCCCGAGCCGACGATGATGTAGTCGTACCGATCACTCATCGGCGAACATACCCAGCTCACGATGGAGGTACCCACGCGTCTCTAGCTCAGCCGCTTCCATGTACACGACGCCATACTTCTCACAGGCCGCGCGGAACTCAGTCCACAGAGTCTCAAGCAACCGTTCGTATACGGCTACGATCGGAGCCACCGTCGGGTCACCCTTATCGATTTGAATGAAGGAACGAGCCACCTCCGCTACGAGGTTGTTGACTGTCACGCGGCGCGGCTCACTCAGGTAGCGTTCGTTGTGGAAATGTGGCCGATAGAAGTGTTCGGGCGAGTCCTGGATCAACATCGTCGGCACCATGAACTGGAAGATCACAGTACCGGCGTTCGTGAAAAGCGTTCCCCATTCCCGCCGTCCCAGCAGCCGCGCTGGCCACATCGTCCCGAAGAAGAACGTACGCATCAGGTCCGTCAATCGCTTGCGCACCAACGGCTCGATCTCGCCCGTCAGGCGGACCCTGTCCGCAATTCCCTTGCGATCGAACAACACGCGCGGCGTCTCAAAACGGAGCGCGTCGTTTAGCCTGCTCTCTCGCTCGACATAGAGGTCGAGTCGCGCAGGCCCCTTGAGCGTAGCCAGGACTAGGTGCGCCCCCCACGGCAGCGGTGCGTCATCCAGCACCAGAACAGGCGCAATTCGTTCGACCACTTCCTTGCGCTCGGCCAGAAATGAAGCCGCGTCGTCGTCCGCCACCACGATGTGTATGTCCACATCTGACCAGGCGTCCGCATTCCCGCGCGCGAATGAGCCTTCTAGCCAACACGCGATGATACGGTCGTCCGCTTCAAGAACTCTCTGCGCTCTTTCGATAAGCGCGTCTTGCACTTCGGTCGCGACCTTGCCCGACCGCGTAGACACTGCCGCCTACCGCACGCTAAGCATGCGCTCCAGCGCCACCTTCGCGTCTCGCGCCGTCTCCTCGTCCACCAGCACCTGGTTCACGACTCGGCCCTCCGCCAGCTCATCCAGCGTCCACGCAAGATACGCAGGGTGGATGCGGTACATCGTCGCGCACGGGCAAACCACCGGGTCCAGGCAGAACACCGTCTTGTCCGGGTTCTCCCGCGCCAGCCGCGACACAAGGTTGATCTCGGTGCCGACCGCCCACGTCGTCCCCGCCGGCGCCTCCGTAATCGTCCGCGTGATGAACTCCGTCGAGCCGTCCATGTCCGCCGCCTGAACGACTTCCATCGTGCACTCAGGATGCACGATCACCTTCACGTCAGGGTGCTCCGCGCGCGCCTTCTCGATCTGCTTCACTGAGAACCGCCGGTGCACCGAGCACCATCCGCGCCACAAAATCACCTTGGCGTTCTCGATCGCCTCGCGCGTGTTCCCGCCGAGCGATCCGTACGGCTTCGTGTAGTCCCAAACAACCATCTCTTCCAGCGAGATGCCCTTCTTCAGTCCGGTGTTTCGTCCGAGGTGCTGGTCAGGGAAGAACAACACCTTCGATCCGCGTTTCAGCGCCCAATCGTAGACTTTCGGTGCGTTCGATGACGTGCAGACGATACCGCCGTTCTTGCCGCAGAACGCCTTCAACGCCGCCGCAGAGTTCATGTACGTTACCGGGACGATCCCCTCGATGCCGGCCTCCCGCAGCTCATCCCAGCACGCGTATACATCCTCGGGATCCGCCATGTCCGCCATCGAGCACCCCGCCGACATGTTCGGCAGGATCACCTTCTGATGCGCCGCCGACAAAATGTCCGCCGACTCCGCCATGAAGTGCACACCGCAGAAAACGATGTACTCCGCGTCCGCTTTCTCCGCCGCCCAGCGCGACAGGTTGAAAGAGTCGCCGCGGTAGTCCGTAAACTGGATGATGTCTTCACGCTGGTAGTGGTGGCCGAGCACGACGCACCGCGTCCCCAGCTTCTCGCGCGCGATCCGGATGCGCTCCGTCAGCGCAGCGCCGTCCAGCGACCAGTATGCCTCCGGGATGTCCTTCTGCCAGAACGCGAACGATGGCTCCGTGTTCAGCGGCGCCGTCTCCAGCGGGCGGTCGCTCACACACGAGTTCGCCTCGTTGAGCACCGCGATCTCGCTCACCCGGAGCGGCTTTACTGCTCCGGTCGCGGCGGTCCTGGTTCGTGTCTCGATGACCATCTCGTCGCTCCTGCGAGTTAGTGTACTGTGTACACTTTCTCTCGCAACCCCAGACTACCACCGGTCCTACAAAGTGTCAATACGACACGAAGTCTTCCGCTCTTCACCAACTGCTGCGCAAACGTATACATTTATGAGCTATAATGAGATTCACAATGCGGTTCATGGCGGTTTTGATCGTTCCTGCGATCCTGCTGCTTGCCGCATGCGGCGGCGGTGGCTCCAGCAGCGATACGACCGCTACCGCCAGCCCCGGTCGTACGGACGTCTCCAATCTCCCGGCCCCCGCCCCTGCCGGCGCAATAGTCCTCACGGAATACCACCTCTTCCCCACTGTCGCCCTCAACACCACCCTTGTCACCCTCCCCCTAATCGACACGATCCCC
>Ga0070695_100001540_pt1 | contig 12838 bp, 12 predicted proteins | sample KBSK1252metaG_FD_65471 | JGI IMG/M metagenome (GOLD analysis project Ga0070695, IMG submission 65471) | Corn, switchgrass and miscanthus rhizosphere microbial communities from Kellogg Biological Station, Michigan, USA - KBS K1-25-2 metaG | ecosystem: Host-associated > Plants > Roots >...
GGAATCGCCATGTCCGAGGCGGCCAGTCTCGGGTTCGTCGTTCCGGATCACGATGGTCGGCAACGCTGCATGCCGTCGGCGCGAATCCTCTGGGCGAGTGGTCCGCGACCACCTGGTCACACCCTTCAGGCAACCCGATGTAGCAGCGTGTCCCCGCTCGCCAGTCGTCGGCAATTCTCTGCCGCGATGACGATGCTTCGCCGCCAGGTTGTGCGAGTCAGCCACGCGACGTGCGGTGTCACGACGACGTTCTCCATCGCGAGCAGCGGATGGTCAGGGTTCAGCGGTTCGGTTGCGAATACATCTAGACCCGCGGCTTCTACGCGGCCGCTCCGCAGTGCTTCGACCAGCGCCTCTTGATCGACGAGGCCGCCACGCGCCGTGTTGATGATGACCGCACCCTGGCGCATCAGCAGAAACGCTTCGCGATCGATCATTCCAGCCGTGGTGGAGGAAAGAGGTACATGCAACGATATGACGTCCGCGACGCGAAGCAGCTCCGGAAGGGGAAGATAGGTTCCAACCGCATCCGGCTTCGCCGTCGTTGCGGTGTAGATCACAGTGGCACCAAGTGCCACGAGCGACGGCGCCAGTATCCGCGGAATCGAACCGTAGCCCACCAGGCCTATCGTCAGTCCGGCGAGTTCACGGTAGCTGTCCTGCAGTTGCACCGGCAGGTCCCAACCACGCCCGGCGCGTGTTGCGTGGTCCACGATCGGAAGCCGTCGCAGGCACGCGAAGATAAGGAGCAGCGTCATCTCGGCGACAGCCTGACTGTTCGCACCCGGCATGTTGCAGACAGCGACTCCAGATTGAGTCGCTGCCGTGAGGTCGATGGTGTTCACCCCGACCCCGATCTTTTGGATGAGTCGCAGGCGTCGCGCCTTGAGGATGTCGGCCCGGGACACCGGCCGCAGAACATGCCAAAGGACTTCCGCCTCCGGAAGTAGGTCGTAGAAACGCTCGTCGTCCGTCTCGGAACAGGACTCGATCTCGAGGTGCTCCGCAGTAAGTGCGGCCAACTCTCGAGCCAGGACTGGGCCCACATCGTAGTGCAAGAGGACTTTCATCTGCCCCAGGGAAACGCGCTGCGCGAGGTGAGCACCCCTTCTCCTAGCGTTTCGGCAATGCGGAGGCCTTCGTTCCATTTCGCCATCCGCTCCGAGCGAGCGAAGGAGCCGACCTTCAACATGTCCGCGCCCCACGCCACCGCGAGATGGACGACGGTTACATCTTCCGTCTCGCCGGAACGAGCCGAAACGACTGTGTTCCAGTTTGCGGCCTGCGCGGCGTCGAGAGCGGCCTTTGCTTCGGACAAGGTGCCCGCTTGGTTCGGTTTGACCAGGACTGCGTTGCAGATGCGCGCCCGCGCCGCGCGACGTACGCGGTCCGCATTTGTCACCAGATAGTCGTCGCCGACCACGGCGGTGCCGACCGCCGCCTCGGTGAAGCGGGCCCAGCCTGAAGCGTCGTCTTCCGCAAGTGGGTCCTCGACGGCGACTATGGGATAGCGTCGCATCCAGCCTAGGATCAGTTCCCGCATTCCCTCGCTGTCGAGTTCGCGACCATCGAGTGCCAGCTTGTACCGTTCGGCCGTTCCGAATTCTGAGGCGGCGATGTCCAAAGAGATTGCCATTTGATCGCCCGGACGCAATCCGGCGCGTTCGATGGCGCGCATGATCAGGTCGAGGCCTTGTTCGTTCGTTGTGAAGCCGGGCCAGAAGCCGCCCTCGTCGGCGACACCCTGGAGCAATCCTGCCTCGGACATGATGAGACCGGCGGCCCGATAAACCTCGGCGGACCAGTCAAGGGCCTCTCCGTAGGTGCGCGCACCCACCGCGATGACCATGTAGTCCTGCACATCGACCCGTCGGCCAGCATGCAAACCACCGCCAAAAATCTGGATCTCAGGTAGCGGTAGATGCACATCGCCCGCGCTTGCCAGATAACGCCAGAGCGGTAGTCCGGCGCAGCGCGCTGCCGCATGAGCCACGGCCATGGAGGTTGCGATCATCGCATTGCCGCCAAGACGTGCACGATTCGGTGTCCCGTCTAGCGCGATGAGCGTCGCGTCAACGTTACCTTGCTTGGTCGCGTCGAATCCATGCAGCGCATCAGCGATCTCAATGTTCACGGAGGCGATGGCTTCGGTGACGTCGTAGCCACCGAACGCGCGACCGCCGTCGCGCCGGTCGATCGCCTCGCCGCTGCCGGTCGACGCGCCAGCGGGAGCGATCGCGCGTCCACTCACACCACACGCGAGCTGGACTTCGGACTCAATCGTCGGCCGTCCGCGAGAATCCCAGACGCGCCGAGCAGACACGCGCTCGATGACGTTGCTATCCAAGAGGCAGATCCTGCGACCAAACGACCCGGATGTCGGCCAACCTGCGGGGATGCTCGATGAGAAGAGCCCGAGCGACCTTGCGAGCATGGCTCCTTTGGGACTCTTCAGTGACGTACTCGACCGGCGACTTGCCATCGATCCGGGCGAGTAGGATTCCCGGCAGCAGAGCAGCGGCGCGCGCCTCGAGAGACCAACGCGACTCCCATGTCACGCCGCGCAGATAGTTCGCGCCCAGCGTATCGAAAGATCGCAAGAATTCAGGGGTCGACGCGGGAGTCCACAAGCACTTGAGGAGGAGGTGCGTGAGGCAGAAGGCAAGATCGAAGGCTGGTTCACCGTAGCAGGCCGCCTCCGCGTCCAGAAAGATCGGGCCGGCAGGCCCGATCATGATGTTCTTTGGGCTGACATCACCGTGCACCAACGCCCGTCGCACTCCGATCGTCTTTGCCACTAGAGCATGCAACAGGCTGGCTACATCGGAATGGCGTCGCGCCGCTTCTTCGAAGTACGGCTCCAGGCGGATCTTGTAGAAGATGTCATTGGGCGGGAACGCTTCCTCAACATCGGCACGGCCTGAAGTCGCCGCGTGGACCCTGGCCAAGCGATCGCCAACAGCTGCCGCGATCGCGTGGTCGACGCGGCCCTCGCGTAGGTCGGTCTTCCACTGCCGATGCGTGCTGGGATTCAGATAGGTCATGGCGATGACGTGCAGCAGCGGATCGAAGCCAAGCACCTTTGGGACCGAGTCCGGGATGATCTCGCGTGCCAAGCGGAGCCAACGGACCTCATACTGACTTCGCTCGACGGGCGCAAACCAGTCAGTCGCGACCCGGAGCTTTGGCAGTGGACGTTTCACGCAGATTGGGCCGCGCCGGAGGTCGACGCGCCAGATCTCTGAAGAGACTCCGCCCGTCAGCGGTTCGTAGCGCGGCTCCTCGTCCGCCGTCGCGACCCCGATCGAACGCAGCGACGCTGTCAGATCGCTCGTGTCGGTCATGGCTCTGCCCAGCTAGATCGCGTGCTCAAAACGCTACGGCATCCGCCCCTTTCAGCTCCAGCATCCGCCGTGCCTCCGTGGCCGTCGCGATCGTCAGGCCGAGCTCCTCGAGGATGCGGCGGATCTTGGCGACCTGTTCCGCGTTTGATTTCGCGAGAGAGCCAGGACCTAGCCAGAGACTGTCTTCAAGACCAACGCGAACACTCCCGCCCATGACCGCAGACATGGTCGCGACGTACATCTGGTTGCGCCCCACCCCGAGCACTGACCAGTAATAGTCGTCACCGAAGAGACGATCGGCGGTCCGCTTCATGTGAAGCACGTCCTCCGGATGCGGGCCTATGCCACCACGGATCCCGAAGACCGACTGGATCAAGAGAGGTGGCTTGATGAGCTTTCGATCCAGAAAGTGCGCCGCTGTGTACAGATGCCCGATGTCGTAACACTCGATCTCGAAACGCGTCGAATTGTTGCTACACGATTCCAGGATGTATGCGATGTCCTTGAACGTGTTCTTGAAGATTCGGTCATCGCTCTCCTTTAAGTACGGAACCTCCCAGCCGTGCTTGAACTCTTTGTATCGGTCGAGCATCTCGTACAGGCCAAAGTTCATCGAGCCCATATTCAACGAAGCGACTTCTGGCTTGAGTTTTAACGCTGGCTGCAGACGTTCTTCGATGGACATGGTCGGAGCGCCGCCCGTCGTGATGTTGATGACGACGTCAGACGCGGCCTTGATCTGCGGGACGAACTGCATGAAGAGAGCAGGATCTTGGGTGGGGTGGCCGTCCACCGGATCTCTCGCATGCATGTGCACGATCGCCGCGCCCGCCTCCGCGGCTCCGATCGCCGCTTCGGCGATCTCCTGCGGAGTTACTGGTAGGTATGGGGACATCGACGGCGTGTGGATCGAGCCGGTGACAGCACAGGTGATGATCACCTTGCTCACGCCACTCACGTTCGTGCCTCATGGACGATCCGATTGCGGAGCACGCCGATGCGGTCGATCTCACTCTCCATGGTCTGACCGGGACGAAGGAACTCCGGTGGGGTACGGGCGAATCCGACTCCACCGGGGGTTCCGGTGGAGATCACGTCTCCGGGTTCCAGAGTCATGACTTCACTGATGTCCGCGATGCAGGTCGCGATGTCAAAGATGAGCGCTGAAGCCGTGTCGTCCTGCTTCAACACACCGTCGACGCGACACGTGAGCCTCAGCGTGCCGGGGTCACCGATCTCGTCGGCCGTCACAAGCCAGGGTCCGAATGGAGCCGAGCGATCCAAGCTCTTGCTCTTGAACCACTGACCACCGTGTCGCCTTTGCATGTCTCGCATGGACAGGTCGTTGAACACCGAATACGAGTGCACATAGTTGAGCGCGTCGTCCCGCCGGATCCGTCGGCCGGTCCGGCCGATGATCACAGCCAGCTCGACCTCCCAGTCGTATTCAGATGACAGGGCAGTGTCGAGCGCGATGTCGTCATACGGCCCGCAAACGCTCGTCGCCATCTTGGTGAACCACAGTGGCGAGTCCGGCACTGACACCGCGGCTCCGGCGCGCGCACCTTCCTCGACGTGCCACCGGTAGTTCAGGCCAAGACACAGGATGTTTTTGGGGGGTCTCGGTATCGGCGCCCGAAGGCGCACGCGGTCGAGGGCGACACGAGGAGCACGGCTCATTGCCTCGCGGACGCGGCGAACGCCGTCATCGCCACGCTGGATCACTGCAAGAACTGAAGGTATCGCCTTCGAAACATCCACGATGTGCCCGTTCTCTACGACGCCAACGCGATCCGCGCCTTCGAACTGAAAAGTCGCGAGCTTCACCTAGTTGCCTGTGACCAGAGACATCCTGGTCACTCCTCTTTGTTCGTGGTGAAGTCCCCTGGTACGTTCGGGCCCCACAGGTAGAGAGAAAAGCGCGGATCCCAATCACGTGCGGACCACGCGAAGTCCTCCGGTATGTAGTCCATGTCGTAGAAGTACTCGGCGTAGCTTCCCCACGGATCGCGGATGTAGTAGAAGAAGTTGGAGCCGATGCAGTGTCGGCCGAGCCCCCACGCGGGTTTCCAGCCTCGGTCGCGCATCTGGGCAGCACCGAGCGCGATCTCATCGACACCGCCGACTTCGAAGGAGGCGTGATGAAATCCCTTATGGGATGACTTCACGAGGGCGAGGTTGTGATGGTCGGTCGAGCACCGGATGAATGCCGACTCGGTCCCGACCCTGTCCGACAGTTTCATGCCGAGGACGTCCTGGTAGAAGGCAAGCTGGCGCGCGACGTCTGAGGTGAAGAGCAGGACATGACCGAGACGCCTGGGCTGCACCTGATGCTCCACCGGCGCCTCGACCCCGCGCCGGGCGATCCTGGATGTGTTGCCGGGTCCGTTGTACTTGACCGGCTCATCCGCCGGCGGCTTTGGAACGCCCTCATCGCGAACGTTGACGTAGTTGCCGTCAGGGTCAAGCAGCCATATCCCGGACTCGTCAGCACCCCGCGGCGGGTCGACCTCCGGAATGCCGGCGACCTTCAGAGCCTCGCGAAGCTTCGCGAAATCGTCGCCTCCCGCAGCGAACGCGAGGTGATGCAGGCGCTTCTTCGGACCTTCGAGAAGCTGGATCTGCTCACGCTCGAGCGTCGACGGTCGGAGGCGGACGGTATTCGACGCTCCGGTGACGTCCTGAAAGCCGAAGTCGCTGTAATACCGCTGCCCGATCTGCTGGTCCGGTATCTCCAGCGCGTAATGCAAGAGCGAGCGAACTGGCATCAGACTCCCCTTTCAATGGGGTAGACCTCATCGGGCTCCGGCAGTTCCCACTCCGGTGGCACGTGCCAGACCTCCGCCACGACTCCCAGGTCCGCGGCCGTATCGAGATACGTGTAGCGAAACCTCTTGCCCTGATGCTCGAGCGTGCCGCCTTGGAGAACGCGTGTGCCAGTTCCGCTGCGCTTGCCGGCGTGATCGATGGCGAGGTCCGGATCGGGTGTCGCGTAACAAACGTGCTGCACGCCTTCACCGTGTTGCCTGAGGAATTCCGCGTAGATGGTCCGGTCATCCAGCGGCTGGATTAGCTCCCAGTTCACCGTGCCGATGTCGCAAAGCGCGATCCTCAGCGAGAAGCGCGCGGGCTTGTCTCGGACGACCATGTCCTTGTGAGACTCGTCGAAGCGCCACATCTTCCACGGGCCAATGCCGTATCCGTCGGCGTAGCGCCTGACCGACCTGTCGAGATCTCGCACGACCACGCAGACCTGAAGGACGCCGGTGAAGATCGGACGTAGCTCTGCCAGCTGATGACCTCCTATCCGAGCACGGCCGGCACCTACACGGATGCCAAGGTCGGCCCGGCTCCGGAGAGCTCGGCGATCACGTTGACCAGCGGCTCGCCTCGGACGAAGCGGTCCACGTTCCTTGCGGTGACGCGAAGCCGGCGTTCTATGGTGCTGGACGTGCCACCGGCGATGTGTGGCGTCATCACGACGTTCGTGAGCTCGTCGAACGGATAGATCGACGGACTGAGCGGGTCCGTCAGCGTCGCGGGATAGCGATACCACGCGTCGATCGCCGCGCCTTTGATCGTGTGATTGCGCAGCGCCTCGTATAGCGCGCGCTCCTCGACGACCGGCCCGCGTGCGGGATTGATGATGTACGCGGTCCGTTTCATGAGCCCCAGCTCCCGTGCACCGATCAGATGGCGCGTCGCGTCGTTGAGGGGGACCGCCAGGACCACGAAGTCACTCTCTCTCAGGACCCGATCGAGATCGCGTGTGGATCCGACGAACTCCAGGCCGAGTGATGCGATCTGATCGGGCGGGGGCGGGAATAGGTCAACGCCGATACGACGCAGGTCGAATGCTGCCGCGAGACGCGCGACCTCGCGGCCGATCCGCCCGAGGCCGACGATCCCGATCGTCTTGCCTCCGAGCTCCGGATAGAAGGGATGCCCAAGTGGATTCCACATGGACCAATCGTTCCGCCGGAGCGTCGCATCCGCTTGGAGCAGCTCCCGCGACAGAGCCAGGCATTGCATGAGCGTGTACTCGGCTACTGCGCGCTCGTGCTCGTATGTGTTCGCAACGACGACTCCGTGGGGAAGAGCCTTTCGGTCGATCTTGTCGTAGCCCGCGCCCGGTGCGAGTACGAGCCGCAGCCGCTGAGCCGACCGGCCCATCGCAGGCGTGAAGTACTGCGTGATGGCGATGTCCGCGTCCGCGAGCAGCGGGCACACATCGTCGTCTTTCGTGCTCGGCACGATGCCGAGATCGACTGGAGACTCGATAGCGTCGCGCAGGAACGGCAGGTAGGCCTCGATCCAGCGCTCGCAGGCGAGAACGTTCACCGCCAAAGCACACCCCTTATCCCCACGTGAGGGAGCTTTCGATGCCGACCGGACTGGCCGGCAGTCTAGGAGTGGCCCCGGCGCTCGGGCCATGCCGCACCGCTATGCGGCCGTGTTCGGCCGGTCGCTATCCCGTCGCTCTCGCCTGCGAGACCGCAACGCTTCCGAGGCGTGTGAGGGCGAGTGCCGTGCTCGCGTCGGCGGGAGTGAAGTGCACGACCACGAACCGCTCATCGACCGTCGCGTGCGTTCGCCAGGCCTGGAGCTGCAATCTTCCGATGTTCGGCTTGATACAGACGTACGTGTGGTGGTCGAGGAAGAGGACGTCCTCGACATTCTGCTCGACCCGTTCCCAGCGTTTGGCGAACTCGGGGTTCGCGCTCAGTCTGCTTACGATCTCGGTCATTTCCGGATCGTTCAGTCGGGACCGGTACGCTCTCCAGAACTGAAGGATGACCCGCGTGAGAACGAGCTCGACATCCTCGTAGTAAGCGTGCCAGTACGGAAGCCGCGACGCACCTGGCGCCGGGTCGAAAATGAACTCGACGGCTCGTCGGCCACGCACGCGTGCCTGCCACGCTTGTTGTGAAGGCGTGCCGTAGCAGTCACCCCACAGTAGCGTCGCGTACTCGTTGAAATACCAGTTCCGCTCGCCTTCATCAAGAAGCATCACCGGGTACGGATAGCTCTCGAGAAGCGGAGCAAGCCGCGAGAGGACCTGAGCCGTCGCCTGTGCGTCGGGGAGCGGTGCAACGATCCGGTACCCCGCCAGCGCGAACAGGTAGTGACGCTCGGTGGCGGCGAGCTCCAGCGCGTCGCAGACGCGGACTAGCGTCGGATACTCCGGGATCTGGCGGTTGCTCTCGATCCGGCTGATGTGTCCCTGCGCGGTGTTAGTCGCGAACGCCAGCTCTTCCTGTGACCAGTGAGTCTGTCGATTCGGCGGACAGTGCCTGCGTCGGTAGGCAGCGATCATTTCGCCGACGGTCACAGCGGCCGCTAGAGGCTGTTCGACTTTCAAAGACGCCATCCCTGACACTTCCCCCGTCGAACTATAGGGCCGCATCGCGCGGTCATGACGGTCCGCTATTGCTCAACCTGCTCTCACGGTGGAGGTTTCCCTCTGTGGTCGGTCGAGGTGAATACCGCTACGCGGTCGACCCCGATTGGGCTCAATTGCCCGCCGGTGTCGTACTCGACGACATTCCTGGCGTCGCGGTCGATTCAGCCGATCGGGTGTTCCTGTTCACGCGTGGTCCGCTACCCGTGCTGGTCTTCGAACGAAACGGAAAGTACCTGGACGCCTGGGGATCGGGGGAGTTCGTCGGCACGCATGGGATCTATGTGGCCCCCGATGACACCGTGTACTGCGTGGATCACAAAGGGCACCGCATCAAGAGGTTCACAGGCGACGGCGCCCTTATTCAGGAGATTGTGGGAGAGACGCCGTCGCACACAGGTTATGTCTGGGGGAAGCCAGAGACCGTCGTGAGTGCGGCGGCACCATTCTGTTATCCGACTAACGTCTGCCACAGCCCGGACGGCGACCTCTATGTCGCGGATGGGTATGGGAACGCTCGCGTCCACCGTTTCTCGGCCAGCGGGAATCTGATCTCGTCGTCGGGCGCACCAGGATCCGGGCCAGGCGAGTTTCGTACGCCCCACGGCATCCTCGTCGATCGGCACGGAACGATCTACGTGGGCGAGACGGGAAACTCGCGCGTGCAGGTCTTCGATCTCGACGGGACGTGGAAGGCTGAGTGGACCGACGTCCAGCGTGGGTCGCACCTCTGTGTGGATGGCGCCGACTCGATCTACATCGCTGAGGCGGGGCACGTCTGGCATGGTTGGCCAGGTCCGATGTCGCCGGACCGGTCCGCGCCGCGCGCCCGGATCACTGTCCGCGACCGGACCGGCGTGATCCTCGCCGAGTTCGGCAGAGATGACGTCTTCTTCTCGCCTCACGGGATGGCCGTCGACAGTCAAGGCGACGTGTACGTCGCCGAAGTGCCCAAGTCCGCTTGCGGTGGCGCAGCGCCGCCGGACTACGTTCCACTCACCAAGTACGTGCGCCGATGAACGCGCGTGCACGAATGCCCAAATCGAGCGTGTGCCGTCTGGCACAGGAAGGGAGTTCGCGATCGTGGGAGGGGTAGAGGGCCTCAGGGAACTCTGGCGGGCGGGGAAGGTCGTCAACGCTGCGTGGTGCCTCACTGCAGACGGGCTGATCGCGGAGACGCTCGCTCACGCGGGATTCGACAGCATCGTGCTCGATCTACAGCACGGTATGGCGATCGGTCCCGACCGGGCCGCGTCATGGCTCCAGGCGACGGCGAGCTCCAGCGTGCCAACTTTGGTACGAGTGCCGTGGAACGAGCCGGTCCACATGCAGTACGTCCTCGACGCTGGCGCCGACGGTGTGATTGTCCCGATGGTCAACACTCCCGAGGAAGCGGCGCGCGCGGCGAAGGCGTGCCGTTATGGCCCGAACGGCATCCGTAGCTTCGGTCCGAACCGCGCCCGGTTTCGTGCGGGTGCCACCAGCGACCTCGTTCGCGGCAACGAGCAGGTCGTGTGCTTGGTGATGATCGAGCACGTCGATGGCCTGAAAAACGTCGAGGCGATCGTCAACACGCCCGGCGTCGACGGCGTGTTCGTCGGCTGGGCAGACCTCGCCTTGAGCATGGGTCTTGATCTCACGAACAGAGACGCCCCTTTCCTGGAAAGCATGTTCCGCATCGCCAAGGTCGCCCGCACGGCGGGTAAGGTCGCCGGTATCCCCACTCCGGGTGGCATCAGCGAGATTCCCATGTATGTCTCGCATGGCTTCAACTTCACTCCGATCTGCACCGACTCAGTGCTGGTCCGCCTTGGGGCGGCCACGGCATTGCAGCAGTTCGGCCAGGTCTCGCAGCCGACCGCGGCCGCCGTCCGCTGAATGGTTAGCTGATATGACGGTCCGCTATTGCCGCTCTACCTAGCCTGAGCGCCAGCGGGGTATAGGCAAGGGAGGGTTTTTCATGTCAGAGAACGTGCTGTCTGGCAAGATCACGCGTCGCCGTGCATTGGCGGTCGGAGCATCGACGCTGGCAGGGGGCCTGCTCGCGGCGTGCGCTCCTGCTGCTGTCGGCACGGCTCCGACGCAGTCCCAAGCGGCAACGGCGTCGGCGACGCGCACGCCCCGACAGAAGATCGTGCTGAAGGCCGGCACGGTGACGTCGAAGGAGCACTCCGCGACCGTCGCGTTCGAAGAGTTCGCCAAGCTTGTTAACCAGCGGACCAACGGCGAGGTCGAAGTCCAGGTCTTCCCAGGCTCGCAGCTCGGAAGTGAGCGCGAGATGTTCGAAGGCATGCGACTTGGATCCGTGCAGTTCGCGCCGCCTTCGATCGCCGTCACGGCTGACTGGGTGCCACAGAGCGCCCTCTTCGACCTTCCCTTCGTGTTCCGCGATGCTGATCACGCGCAACGTGTCTACGACGGAGAGGTCGGCAAGTACCTAGCGGACTTCTATCCTTCGCAGGGAGTCCAGGTGCTTGCGTACTGGATCAACGGTATCCGCAATCCCATCGGAAAGAAGGCTCTCCTGAAACCCGATGACGTCAAGGGACTGAAGATGCGTGTCTTGCAGAGCGATCTCCATGTGGATCTGTGGCGGGCTCTTGGTGCCAATCCGACGCCCATGCCCGGCTCTGAGACGATCCCCGCCCTTCAGCAGGGAACGATCGACTTCGCGGATACTTCGGCGTCTGCGTACTGGGACTCGAAGTTCTTCGAGGTTGCTCCCCACTTCATGAAGCTGAAGCACATCTATTCGGTGGCCGTGTTAGGCATCAGCAAGAAAACCTGGGACACGCTGCCCAGCGACCACAAGGAAGTGATCAGCGCGGCTATGAAGGAAGTTGCTCCGAAGCAGAACAAGCTCCAGTTCGCGGGAGACGACACCGGCCTGGCCAACGCAAAGGCAAAGGGCGCCACGATCAACGAGGTCGACCAAGCACCCTGGCGTGAGCGCATGACCCCCGTCTGGGACAAGTGGGCGCCGAAGGTGGGCGGAAGCGCGATGATCCAGAAGATCCTAGACACGAAGTAGGTCGTCTAAGCCGCATCCAGGGACCATTGGGAGCGCCGTAGGGATGGCAGCGGAGGTCTATCCGGCCGACGCCGTGCCGCTTGCGTCGTCCGATTCGGACGACTCCGCGCGCGGCTGGCTGGGATGGGTCGACGTGGCTCTGATGCGGGCGCTGACTTTCGTTGGAGTGATCCTCCTGCTCACGATGTTCGCCAGTACGTCGGCTGGCGTGATCTCGCGTTACGTCTTCAATGCGGCCTTCGGTTGGACGGATGGTCTGTCCGTATGGTGCTTCGTTTGGCTTGTCTTCGTCGGCGCCATCGTCGGAGTCCGCAAACACCGGCACGTGTCGATCGATATGGTCGCCGCCGTCGTTCCAGAGCGCTTTCGTCCCGTCCTCGAGGGCGTGGTCGATGCGTTCGTGGCATGGGTTTGTTTCTTGCTGCTTGCGAACGGCGGCGAGCTCGCGGCAGGTGCGACACAGAAGTTCTCCGCGACGGTTCCGTGGCCGCAGTGGCTGTACTACAGCGTCGTTCCGTTCTCTGCGCTGATCACGCTGTTAGTGATCGCCTCCCGACGGACAGATGGGCGCTACGGGCATTGGCGTGGCCTGGTCTCTGTCGCAGGAGGCGGCGTCCTCTTCGCGCTGTACCTCGCCTTCGGTGATCTGACTGCGCCGTCGATCATCAGTCCGACCCTTCTGATGGCACTCGTGTTCGTTCTCATGCTCTTGGCAGAAGTCCCGGTGTCATTTGCGATGCTCGGCGGTGCCTTCGTGGCGACGCAGACGCACGATCTTCTGCCTGGACCAGCGGTGGTTCAGATCACGCTGAGTGGAATCGACGGCTTCTTGCTTCTAGCGATTCCTTTCTTCATGGCGTCGGCCTACATCATGAATGAGGGCGGCATCACCAGACAGCTGATGAACGTTGCCATCGCGTTCGTCGGCCATTTTCGAGGCGGACTTGCACAGGTCGTCGTGCTCGTGAATTTATTGATGGGTGGTCTTTCGGGGTCATCCTCGGGCGACGCGGCGGCGACGGCGAAGATGATGGTTCCGCAGATGCTCGAACGCGGCTATGC
>Ga0070695_100001541_pt1 | contig 12838 bp, 12 predicted proteins | sample KBSK1252metaG_FD_65471 | JGI IMG/M metagenome (GOLD analysis project Ga0070695, IMG submission 65471) | Corn, switchgrass and miscanthus rhizosphere microbial communities from Kellogg Biological Station, Michigan, USA - KBS K1-25-2 metaG | ecosystem: Host-associated > Plants > Roots >...
AGGTTGAACAGGACGAGCAAGATGCCGTTGACCATGAGCCACTGCGGCCAGAGCCGCAGCGTCCATGTGAACGGCACGCCCTTCAGGAAGCCCAGCAGCAGCGGGGGATCGCCGATGGGCGTGAGCAGGCCGCCGCAGTTGGCGACGATAAAGATGAAGAAGATGACGATGTGGGCCACACGCTTGCGGCGTTTGTTGGCGCGCAGCAGCGGCCGAATCAAGAGGACCGACGCCCCGGTGGTGCCGAGCACGTTGGCGAGCACCGCGCCTAGCCCGAGCATGCCGGTGTTGACGAGTGGCGTGCCGACGAGCGAGCCCTGGATGTGAATCCCGCCCGTGATCACGAACAGCGCGCCGATGACCACAATGAAGCTCAGGTACTCGTGGAACTTCTCGTGCAGCACGTCGCGCCCTGCATCGCCCAGATGGAACCAGAAGTAGATGAGGATCGGCAGCGACACGATTGCCGCGACGAGCGCCTTGTTGCGGTTGTGATGCCACCAGGCCGGTGCGGCGAGCGGCAACAGCGCGATTGCGAACAACAACGCGACGAAGGGCAGGGCCGTGACGAGCGGAAGCTGAGCGCCGAGCATAAGTTGGCACCATGCTGCTGCTTCTGCTTGCGCTTGCGCAAGTCCCGATCGAGCTCCGGCCTGGGATGGTGATCTCACAGTCGGTCCGCGTGAAGCCGAAGACGTACAACCTGTCGGGTCCGCCGATCACGATTCGTGGCGACAGCATCACCGTCGATTTCGCCGGCGCGACGCTCCTCCGCATCGATCCCGCGCTGGACCCCGATCAGCGGCGCGACACCGCGATCGTGGTCGCTGGCGGCCACGATATCCAGATCCTGAACGCGCGGATCCACGGGTTTCGCTTCGGCATCATCGCCCGCGGGACCGAGCGGCTGACGATTCGCGCGAGCGACGTGAGCCACAGCTGGAAGCCGCGGCTCTTCAGCCTGCTCGAGCACGAAAGCCTCGTCGATTGGCTCTCGTTTCATCACAACGAGCAGGACGAATGGCTGCGGTTTGGCGCCGCGATTTACCTGCAGGATGTGAAAGGCGCCGATCTGCGCGAGAACGTCGCGCTGGACGGCATGAATGGCTTGATGCTGGTGCGAACCACCGGTGCGATGATCCGCGACAACAACTTCTCGTTCAACTCGGGGCTCGGCATCGGACTGTACCGCTCGTCGGACGACACCATCGTCCACAACCGGCTCGACTACAACGTCCGCGGCTACAGTCACGGCCGTTACTCCCGCGGCCAGGACTCAGCCGACCTGCTGATGTTCGAGCAGAGCTCACGGAACTACGTCGCCTTCAATTCCATGACTCACGGCGGCGACGGGATTTTCCTGTGGGCGGGCCAGACGACGATGGATTCCGGCACCGGCGGCGCCAACGACAACACTTTCTACGCAAACGACGTCAGCTACGCGACAGCCAACGGCATCGAAGTCACGTTCAGCCGCAACACCATCATCGGCAATCGCGCGTGGGGCAGTGAGTACGGCGTCTGGGGCGGCTACAGCTTCGGGACGCGGATCCAAGGCAACGACTTTCGCGCCAATCGGACCGGCATCGCGATGGAGCACGGCCAGAACAACACGATCGCCGCCAATCTGTTCGACCGCGATTCCACGGCGATCCGGCTGTGGGCGGATTCGATCGAGCCGTCGGATTGGGGCTACCCCAAGCATCACGACACGCGCAGCCACACCTACTGGATCACCGGCAACGCGTTCCTCGGCAATCACGTCGGCCTACGCATCCGCAATACCCAGGGAGTGGTGTTCGAGCGCAATCGCGCGAAGGGCGTGGACTCGCTGCTCCGCTGGGAGCCGATCCCCGATTTCCAGGTTGGCACCGTCACCGAAGATTCGGTGCCCGACGGGCGCGACGCCGTTCCCGACAGCATTCCGTCGTCCGCGCTGAGCCGGCGCGACCGCTCGGCGATCATCGTCGACGAGTGGGGGCCCTACGACTGGCAATCCCCCAAGCTCTGGTTCCTCGGCCGCGACAGCGGCGACGTGCTGCGCTTCCGCCTCGCCGTCCTCGGCCCCGAGCCGCCGGAGCGGTGGCGGCTCACCGCCTCGCGCGGCATCACGGCATTCTCGAAGACGCGGGGGTTCAGCGGCGACACGATCCTGGTTACACCGTCGCCAACGTCACGCGGCGACTGGTCGGTGACACTCGTGTCGCGCGGCAAGCGGTTCTGGTACAGCCGGTTCGTGCCACGGATCGATTGGACCGTGAAGTACTTCACCTGGACCGATTCCACGAATTTCTTCGCGCAGCCGGTCGCCGATTCGCTGATCCTCGCCTCAGCGCGCGGGCGGCTCGATTTCCTGTGGTATCGGCCCCCGACCGGATTCCAGGTCGCTCTGCCGCAAGATCACTGGTCGCTGCGTGCCGCAGGCAGCGTCACGCTCCCTCCCGGCACATACTCGCTGCGCACGATCAGCGACGACGCGGTGCGCGTGTGGGTGGACAACGCGCTCGTCATCGACAACTGGAAGCCGCATGACTCGCAGGTGGATTACGCGCCGCTCGCGGCTGGGAAGCACGACCTGCGCGTCGAGTATCGGCAGGTGGACGGCTGGGTCGAGCTGCGGGTCGACATCATACGCGGGACAGCGCGGAGTACTGGATCCCCAGGGCCGCACTAGCCTCTTGCACGGCCCTGTGGCCGAACGTCAACGGTTCCGGCGTGCCGTAGGTGATCGCCCCTTCGAACACGACGACTGTGTGCCAGTCGCCGGACAGCGCCGACCACCAGCGCAGTCCGGTGAACCCTTCCTTATATAGTGCGGCCGCCACGGGTTGAGTCTTCCCAATCTCGCGGCTCGCCAGCAGGTCGGGCCGGATGTCGTATTTCACGAGCGTGGCGGGATCGCAGAGGTCCGCGATCCTGACTTTGCCCAACTGGCATTCGACGAGGGCGAGCGTCTTCCCCGATTCGATCAGGTCCTTGCGATCGATTCTCTGGCCGCGAAATCGCTGGAGCTTCTCGGCCACCGCATGCACTGCGGTCTCGGCGAGGTACACGACCAACTTGCCGGCGACATCGAAGCGGCCGGCGCCTTGCTGAGGCTGGATGTAGTTTGGAGAAAACGGTTCGCCAGGTTTTGCGGCGGGGTCCCAGGGAAAGACCCGCCAGGGCCCCGCCATCAGGCGAAGGCGCCGGCCTTTTCAGCCTCGATCGCGGCGACGACTTCGGAGAGTCGTCCCTGCCGGATCACGTCGATCGGCCGCCGGTCGCCGAGGTGCGCGTTAACGCCGCGCAGCCACTTGGCGATCGAGGCCTCTTCCAGGAATCCCTCGAGCAGCGACACGACCGTGTCGAGCCCGACGAGCTGCTCCCAGTTGCGGGCGGCGGGGGCTTCGCCGCGCTTCCAGCGGACCACGGCGCTGCGGTGCACGCCCAGGCTGCGCGCGAGATCGGCGTCGTCGGGGAACGCGACCTTGGCGATGTTGTAGCGCTGCTTGATCAGCGATTTATTGTTGCGGACTCGGCGCGCCATATGCGCAACAATATTGTTGCGCAGTTACGGCGAAGTCAAGGCCTGCCGGATCAAGCGTCCCACCCGCTCGGCGGCGGGCGGATCGAGATTGGCCAGCACGATGACGTCGTAGCCGCCCTCGAGATCGCCGTCCATCACCGCGTTCAAGCCTGGCGCGCCGCCCGCCACCCCGACCATCCCGGCCTCGGGGGCGTTCGGGATCTTGTGCGCGCGCAGCGCATTCAGCAGGCGCAACAGGTCGTGCGCGGTGGAGTATCCGCCGCCCGCCGAGCTGCCTTTGCCCGGCAGGAAGTCGGTGTTGCGCCGCAGTGGGGTGCTGGGGTCGGCGTCCTGGCCCCCGCGTGTGTAGCCGATTGCCGTATTCGCCGGCCACCGGTCGATCCGCCAGCTCCCGGTCTCGGTCATGCCGGCGGGCTCGAAGATGTGGCGACGCACGTATTCGAAATAGTTCTCGCCCGACAGGCGCTCGACCAGGAGGCCGAGCACGATGTAACCGGCGTTGGAGTACTGTTGCCGCGAGCCCGGCTCGAACTGCAACGGCTCGTTGACAACGAGCTGGAAGTAGTCGGCCAGCGTGACCAGATCGTGCCGGGTTTTGCCGGGCGGCGCCGCGAAGATGTTGCCCTGGATGCCCGACCGGTGCTCGAGGATTTGCCGGATTGTGACTTTTGGCGCGACTTCGTGGTTGGGGTAGTCGGGCCAGGCATTGGCCAGGCTCGAGTCGAGGTTGAGTTTGCCGGCCGCCGCAAGCTGGCGAATCGCGATCTGCGTGAAGAACTTATTGATGGAGCCAAGGTTGAAGGCAGTTTCGAGGTTGTTGACTCGACTCGCTTCGCGATCGGCGCTGCCGTAGGCGCGCTCGAACCACGGAACACCATTCCGTGCCACGAGTACGACCCCCGAGAACTGGTCGAGCCTCGCCAAACTGTCGATCGAAGGTTGCCAGGACTGGGCTTGGGCGACGATGAGGAGAGCGAGTGTGAGTGTCATACCAGACCAGACGCCCAGCCGGCCAGAAAGGTCGCTCTCATGAACGTCACCCCCGAACAGACCGCCGCCTTCCTCGGTCAACGACTCGACGCGGCGCGCGACCTCTATCTGCTGGCCCTGGCCATCGGTGAGCGGGGGCCCAACCACTTCGGGACCCTCATTAAGGAAGCCCGCCTGCATTTCATCAACGTTATTGAAGAAGCGCGCGCCGCCGGGCTCGACACGATCGACATTCAGAACATGCTGGCGTCGCACGACATCGACGTGGCCGACACGATTCGGCCTGACTTGCGCGAGCGTCTAGAGGAGCTGCTCCGGCTACACGCGAATCCCCGATAGCCATTAGCCAATAGCCAATAGCCAATAGATTACAACCGTGGACCATGAGTCGGTGATCATCGCCGGCGCGGGGCCGATCGGCCTGGCGTGCGCAATCTCCGCCAAGCGCCGCGGGCTGGATCCGCTCGTGATCGATGCGGGCGCACTCGCCAATTCGATCGTTCACTATCCGATCAACATGACGTTCTTCACGACGCCCGAACGACTCGAGATCGGCAACCATCCGCTCGTCTGTGCCGGGCAGAAGGCGACACGGGAAGAAGCGCTCAAGTACTATCGCGGCGTCGCGCGCGCCGAAGGCTTGCGGGTGCGGACGTATACCAAATTGGTCGACAAGAATTCGGTCCAAACGCGGCTGGGGCGAGAGACGATCTCGTACGACAAGCTCGTGCTCGCGACCGGCTACTTCGATTCGCCCAACCGGCTCGGCGTCCCGGGCGAAGAGATGCCTCACGTCCATCACTACTTCGATGACGCACATCTCTCCTACGGTCTCGACGTCGTGGTGATCGGCGGCAAGAACTCCGCGGCCGAAGCGGCGCTGCAGCTCTTTCGCGCCGGCGCGCGCACCACCATCGTGTATCGCGGCAAGACGTGGCCGCAGAGCGTGAAATACTGGCTGCGCCCCGATCTCGAGAATCGCATCAAGGCCGGCGAGATTCAGGCTCGCCTGGCGAGTCAGGTGATCGAGATCACGCCGCGCGAGGTCCTGGTGCGCGGCGCACTCGGCAACGAGGAGCGCATTCCCGCCGAGCGCGTGTATCCGCTGATCGGGTTCCACCCCGATCTGGAGCTGCTCAAGCGGATCGGCATCGCCTTCGATCCCGAATCTGGAAGGCCGCAGATCAATCCCGATACACTGGAAACGTCCGTGCCGGGCGTGTTTGTGGCGGGGAGTGTGACTGCGGGGAATAGGATTTCCGAGATCTTCATCGAGAACGGCCGCTTCGATGGCGACAAGATTTTTGGCACCCCGGTCGAGCGCGCGCAGGCGAAAAGTCGCTACCAAGGGATTAGACGCGAAACCGGCGAGTAGTCCCTTCCCATCTGCGAGACACGGGCTAACTTGCGAAACATGTCCGAACTTCGTGCGGCCTTAGCGGACGCCCTCGGCCCGTTGTATCGGATCGAGCGGGAAGTGCGGCCGGTTGGTGAGTACCGGCTGTTCGTCGCGACACAATCTGCGAACGGCACGGAACTGCTCGTGAAAGTTCTGCCCGCCGTGTTGTCGTTGGGTATCAACGATCTGCAATTCGAACGCGCGGTCCTGCTCCTGGGCGAACGCCTGAATCATCAGAATCTCGTGAAGCCGCGCGGCGCGGGACGCGCCGGCGCGTTCGTCTATCACACGCGGGCCTTCGTGCCGGGCACGACGCTGCGCGCCTGGATCGGCAACAACGGGGCGATTCCGCTCGCGCGCGCCGTCGAGATCCTGCGCGCGATTCTCAATGGGCTCGCGTCAGCACATGCCGCCGAGATCGCGCACGGCGACCTCAAGCCCGAAAACATCTTGCTGGCGGATCAGGGTGTGTTGGTCGCGGACACGGGGATCGCCAGCGCGCTCGGCAAACCCGCGACGCAACGCAACGACATGGCCGCGGTGCAGTCGCTCGCGAAAGAGATGCTCACGGGCTCCAAGCCCACGGCACGCGAAGAGCCGATCGAGCGCACGCGCTCGCTCCCTTTGTGGCTCACCGAATGGCTGCGCTCGCGTTGGCCCGACGCGGGTCGCGCGCTGGCGGGGATGCGCCCGCCGCCACCTTCCAGCTCTCAATCCTCACAGTTATTCGCGTAAACGCGTTTGACACTTCTCGACACGTTCGCCGTATGGTAGGCGTCCCCTTCAATTGGATCTTGTGATGAAGCCCGTGCTTACGCTCGCTGCCGTCGGAATCCTGGGCATCGGCCTTTGGAAGCTCGCATCCGTTCTGCTCCTGCCGGTGCTGTTCTTCGTCTTCAAGATCGGGCTCATCATCGGCCTGGTCATGCTGGCGTTCTGGTTCTTCAATAAGAAGCGTGGTAAGGAGGACACGCCGCCCCCCAGCGCGTAGTGTCCCGCCGAACACAAATCGAGGCGCGCCGAGGCTAAAACCTACCCGGCGCGCCTCGTGCTTTATCCCCCGGCTGAAAGGGGGGCACCATGACCAACTGGAAGGCTGTCACGATCTCGCTGGGTCTCGCCATGGGCTGGATCATGGGCAATCCGGCGGTCGCGCTGGGCCCCGCTCCAGACCCGCAGGCGGAGGTCCAGATGAATGTCGCGCGCGTCGAGTCTCTCACGCAGCATTTGCACAGTTACCCGGAGGACGCCGGCGCGATGGAAGATCTCGCGGCGCTGTACATGTTGAACGGGTCCTACGATGCCGCGATCGCGCCGCTGGCCCGCGCGCTGCAGCTCGATCCCCATCGGCGCAGTCTCTGGGTCGCGCTCGATGTCGCGGTGATCAAGTCGGGGCGGAGGATGATTACGGATGCGGAACTAACGAAAATGGCGGCACGGTTCAGGGACAGTCTGGCTACCAAGTAGAGCGGGCGGCACAGGGCGGCAAAGGGGCGGCAACTGCGCCGCCCCTTTTTACCGTCCTACTGTTCTACCCAGGTCGACCGGACGTCATACGTCACGTTGTACACCAGCTGATTGATCAGTCGCCCATATGCATCGTTCGGATCGCGCGCCGAGAACGACGGGGTGCCGCCGATGAACGAGAGGCCGCCGACTTCTTCGGTTGACGCCGAGCTCCGCCGCCACATCACGCCACCGGTGCGCGTGTTGACGAGCCAGACCGACAGCTCCACGGTCACCGTCGCCTTCATCACCGGCGCGAGGCCCGCCATCAGGCCGCCGTGCGGCTTCACGTTCGAGATCTTGAGGTGTCCAAAGAACGCCACCGGACACCCGTTGCTGTCGGACGCTTGCGCGAATACGCGGGATGAATCCGCCGACTTGAATTCGCGCATCTCGATGCCGGTCTGCGCCGCGAGCACGTACTCCTCGAACCGCTGCGTCGCGAACTCGTGGAGATTGCCTTTCGCGTTCTCGACCGAGAACACGAACAGCCCGATGTTGCGGTGCGGGACGAGATTCAGCGTCGGCGGCAACAGCACGCGCTGCCGCACGGGGCGGTGTGATCCGCCGCAGCCGGCGGCGGCGAGGACGCTGAGAACGCAAATCGCGACGCGGACGACGCGCATACGCACCTCGGTCGATGGGATGATGTAGGGGCGCAGATGCTGCGCCCCTGCCATCGGCACCCAACATAATGCGTGCCATCTCTATCGTGGGAATCTGCATCACAACTCGTGCTCGACTCCGGCGCGCGTCAGGGGCGGGAAGTCTCTCCGCTAGGCCACCGCTGAGTCGGAACGACACTTGGAATCGGCTGCGCGCGGATATACGCAATCACTTTCCAGATCGCGCCCGGCGACATCACACCGCCGTACGCCGGCATGCCGCGAGGCCTTCCATAGAAGACCGACTGGAACACGGCGCCATCCGTGCCACCGTAGCGCCAGCGGCCGTCCACGAGACTCGGCCCCACCCACCCCAGCGCGCCGCCGCCGTGACAGCCGTCGCAGTTCATCGCGCTGAAGATCTTGGAGCCGTCGGCGACGACCGTGGAGTCGGACGCGATCGGATTCTTCAGGTCCACGGCGGGAGGCTGGCTGCCGCCGGCCGCAACATGATCCGGGTAGCGCACCGAAACCGGTAGTCCACCGCCGTTCGTCCGCTCGCAGGCCGCGAACAGCACGAGGAACACGCACGACGCACGACGTACGACGCACGCCGTCATAAGCCGAAAATCCAAACGATGCCTCCCTGGCTCGTGTGGCGCGCGAGCTCGGGCGCGAAATCCGCGGGCGGGCGCACGTCGGCGGGATCGTCGGACCGCACGTCGCCGGAGAGCAGGAACCAGTCGCCACCGATGCCGGCGTAGACCGCGATGTATTGCTTGCCGTCAGGCCCGCGGAACGAAATTGGCGCACCCACGACACCAGATCCGACTTTGAACTTCCAGAGCTCTTTGCCCGTGCGGGCGTTGGCCGCCTTGAACCACCCGTCGAGCGTTCCGAAGAACACGACGTCGCCCGCGGTGACAACGCTGCCGCTCCACACGGGAAACTTTTCCTTGATCCCCCAGACCTTGCGGCCGCGCACCGCGTCCCACGCGATGAACTCGCCCCCGTTACCACCCGGTCCGATGTAATACGGCGTCGTCGCGCCGATGTACGGCGTGCCCGGAATGCGCGTGACGGCCGCGGCCTGGAAGTTCATACAGAGGTTATTCGTGGCCGTATAGAAGAGACCGGTCCGCGGTGAATAGGAGGACGGCGATGCGGGACTCTTGCCGCCCTCGAGACTCGGACAGATGCCCGTCACGTTGCCGCGGGACACGCCCGTGAGTTTGGTCGAATCGACGACCGGCAGGCCGGTCCCGCGATTGATGCGCTTCGCCCACGTGACGTTCGCGAACGGCTCGGCGACGAGCAGCTCGCCGGTGACGCGGTCGATGGTGTACGCGAAGCCGTTCTTATCGAAATGGACGAGGACTTTGCGCGTCCGTCCACCGACCACCAGGTCGGTGAGAATCATCTCGGCGTTGGAGTCGAAGTCCCAGCTGTCGTGCGGCGTGAATTGATAGGCCCACACCAGCGAGCCGTCGCCGGGGCGGCGCGCGAGGACGCTGTTGGTCCATTTGTTCTCGCCGGGCCGCTGCTCGGTGTTGTACGGCCCCGGATTGCCGGTGCCGAAGTAGATCAGGTCGAGCTGCGGATCGTAGGTGATCCAGCCCCACACCGGCGCGCCGCCGCGGCGCCAGGAATCGCCTTCCCAGGTCGATACGCCGATGTTGGGATCCGCGGTGTAGCGCCCTCGTCCCGGGCGGGCCAGCATCGCCGAGTCAGGACCCATGTTGTGGGCGGTCCACAGAATCCTGCCAGTCGCCAGATCGAGTCCCTTGACCCAACCCCAAATCCCAAACTCGCCGCCGGACGGTCCCACGATCACGCGGTTCCGCGCGACGAACGGCGCCATCGGCGTCGTCTCGCCTTGATTGATGTCCGCGATCTGTGTCTTCCAGACTTCATGCCCATCGGTCGCATCCACCGCGACTGTGTGCCCGTCGAGCAGGTTGTAAATGATCTTGCCGTCGGCGTAGACGGCGCCGCGATTGATCGCATCACAGCACGCGATGCCGAGCGCGGACGGATTCACATCAGGGCGGTACTTCCATTTGAGGGGATAGCCTACACGCGTCAGGTCGAAGGCGTAGAGCACGTTGGGGAAGGGCGTGACGACATACATCGTGCTGCCGACGACGAGCGGCTGGCCTTCGTGGCCGCCGAGGACGCCGGTGGAAAACGTCCAGACAGGTTTTAGTCGGGGAGCATTGGTCGCCGTGATTTGCGCCAGGCCGCTGTAACGCGTCGCGGCGAAATCTCTGCCGGGCATCGTCCATTGCCCGTCATCGCGCTTCGGGATGCCTTGGAGAATCGGGAGGACGAGCAGCAACGCGGCAGCCGGTCGGAGGCGAGGGCGAGGGCGGGGGGGCATGCGTAATCATATCGCATCTTAGTCTGCCTTCAACACGAGCACGGGGTTCAGGCGCACGGCGCGCAACGCGGGCAAGAGCGTCCCCGCCAAGGTCACGACGACGACGAGTGCGACCGTACCGAGAATTGTTGCGGGATCGGCGGGCTCGATCCCGAACAGCAGCGCGCGCATGCCACGTGCCGCGGCATACGCTGTCAGAACGCCGGGCACGATACCGACGAGCGCGAGCTTCATACCCTGCGACATGATCATGCGGGCCACACCAGCCGGCTCGGCGCCGAGCGCGAGGCGTACTCCGATTTCTCGCGTCCGCAATGCGACCGTGTAGGCCAACAGACCGTAGATCCCAACCCCGGCGAGCAGCAGCGCAATCGCGGCCAGCGCGCCCAGCACGTGGAGCTGCGCGCGCCGCGTCGCGGTCTCACCGGCGACCACGTCCTCCAGCGTGCGCACATCGGAGATCGGCTGCTCGGCGTCCACCGTATGGACGATCCGGCGGACCGCGGTGAGCAACGTGCCGGTCGTCCCGCTGTAGCGGATGATGAGGTCTTTTGGATCGTCATTGGTGAACCCGGTATCCGGTAGCTGCGCGGCCGATCCATAAAACTGCGGCTCGTTGTCGCGCTCCAAGCCGCGGACTTTGACGTCCCCAACGATACCGACGACCGTGCGAGGTCCGCCGCGACTGTCGAACGTCCGGCCGACGGCGTCTTCATTCGGCCAGTACTCTTTGACGAACGATTGGCTCACGACCGCCACGGGCGTGCGTCCCAGGATGTCGCCTTCATCGATATCCCGCCCCTGCAGCAGCGGAATCCCCATGGTCCGAAAGTACTGCGGCGTCACGAACCGGATGCTCGCGATGTCGTCGCGAAATGTGCTGGAACGCTCGCGCCCCGGAATCGTGATGCCCGTGACTCTGCCGATCATCACCATCGGCAAGCCGGTCATGTAGGCCGCGCTCTGGACGCCGGGCAGTGCTCGGACGTCGGTCAGCACCCGGTTGTAGAACTGCAAGCGCCGCGTGGTGAGGTCGTACTTCGGCCGGGGCAGGATGGTCTTCAGCGTGACCACATGCTCGGGCACAAAACCGGGGTCGATGGACTGAATCCGCCAGACCGCGCGAATCAACAGACCTGACGAGATCAGCAGCACGACGGACATCGCGACTTCCACCCCGACGAGCACACTCCGCAGTCGCTGCTTTTGGCCGCCGCCCGCGCCGACTCCCTCGCGTACCGCACCCAAACTCGCGCCCGACCGCCCGCCGACACGGATCGCCGGCAGCAGCGCGAACCCGAGCCCGGTGAGCGTCGTGATCGCCACCGCCAGAACGAGCACGCGAAAGTCGAGACTCGGCCGGCTGGCGACGGGCAGGGTATCGGGCACCAGGAGACCGAGCAGCGGGACGGCCGCCGCGGCCAGCGCCACACCGACGGCGCCGCCGACTAGTGCCAGCGTCATGCTTTCGGTGACGATTTGCCGAACCAGCCGCTCTTTGCCCGCACCGAGGGCCGCGCGCACCGCCAGCTCACGCTCACGCGAGCCCGCGCGCGCGAGCAACAGGTTGGCAAGGTTGGCGCAGGTGATGAGCAGAATGCACAGCGTCGCGCCGCAGAGCCCGAGCAGCATCATGCGGTAGCGCGGGGACATGTTGTCGTGCATCGCGAAGAAGCTGAATCCGGCGTCGCCGTTGATCGCCGGGTAGTCGCGCGCGAGTCGCTCCGCCGTGACCGTCAGGTCCGCGCGCGCCTGTGTCATCGTGACGGCGGGCTTCAGGCGTCCCACTGCTTCCAGGTAGTTATCATCGCGATCGACGTAATTCTCTTCGCGCAGCACCAAGTGGGTCCAGAGCTGCACGTCCCGGTTGGGGAAGTAGAACCCGGGAGGCATCACGCCGATCACGTGGTAGGGTGCACCGTTCAAGTTCACGCCGCGCCCCAACACGTGGGGGTCACCGCCGAACTGGTTTTGCCAGAGCGCGTAACTGAGGACGACGGCATCGGCGTCAGCCGTCCCGCCGCCAGTCGAGTCGAACGCCCGCCCCACGAGCGGTGCGACACCGAGCAGCGGCAGCACGTCGGAGGTCACGGTGGCCCCATTGAGACGCTGCGGCTCGCCGGTGGCGACCAGGTTCACAGAAACCGGCGTGAATGCGCCCAGCGCCTGGAACGACGACGTCATGTTCTTGTAGTCCCGGTAGTTGGCGGGTGAGAGCTGATTCATGCAGCCCCAGCCGCCACCGGTGCGCGGACCCCAGCAGAGCCGGATGAGCGTGTGCGGGTCCGGGAACGGCAACGGCCGTAGCAACACAAAGTCCGCCACGGAGAAGGCGGCGGTGTTGGCGCCGACGCCGAGGGCGATGACCGCCACGGCCGCGAGAGCAAAGCCGCGCGAGTGTCTGAGAGAGCGCACCGTATAGCGCAGGT
>Ga0070695_100001542_pt1 | contig 12838 bp, 9 predicted proteins | sample KBSK1252metaG_FD_65471 | JGI IMG/M metagenome (GOLD analysis project Ga0070695, IMG submission 65471) | Corn, switchgrass and miscanthus rhizosphere microbial communities from Kellogg Biological Station, Michigan, USA - KBS K1-25-2 metaG | ecosystem: Host-associated > Plants > Roots >...
GGAGGACGTCGGTGTAAAGGCCTTGAACGAAAGGCTAGGATTTCTCGCGCACGAACTGAGAAACCATCTCCACGTAGCGACTCTTGCCGTTATTGCCATCCGAGCAGGCAACGTCGGGGCGGCCGGCGCAACGGGTGCGGTGCTGGACCGCTCCCTGATTGGGATGCGGAGTCTCATAGATCGCTGCCTGGCCGATGTGCGAGTAGCAGCGGGAATGCTTCCTCGACGCCAACTGGTGTCGCTCGCCGATTTCGTTTCCGACGTAAAGATATCGGCCTCACTCGAGTCAAACTCGCGAGGATGCGTCTTTACAGCCGGTGCGGTTGACTCGGAGCTTGCGCTCGATGTTGACCGGGAAATGCTCCTTTCCGCAGTTGGAAACCTGCTGCAAAATGGTTTTAAGTTCACACTGCCGAATACGGAAGTTCTATTGAGCGCCTACGCCGTCGGCGATCGAATCCGGATTGAGGTCGAAGACCATTGTGGCGGCCTTCCACTTGGTATGGACAACCTATTTCCGTCGTTCAAGCAGCGCGGCAAGGACAGGTCCGGCCTTGGACTCGGCCTCTCAATCTGTCGGCGCAGCGTTGAGGCGAACAATGGAGTGCTCAGGGTCCGCGACATCGCGGGCTCAGGCTGTGTTTTCACGATTGACCTGCCCCGGCACACACTGCCGTAACACCTCGAAGTCCCGGACGTGGATGCTAGGCGCGCTCGGTTGTTAACCGACCTGTCACGAGCGTCCTAGCCTATCGTCGCTCCCGCATCGGCGTCACGGCAGCCGACGGACGCAGCTCCGGGCCCGCCTACTCGCTCTATCGCGCAGGGTTAGCCGTTTTGAAGTAGTCGATGCGCGGAGCCGCATCTAGGACGGCTTGCCAGTCGCAGGAAAACCTAGCCCAAGCCTCAGCCGGCGCGGCTGACCAGGCCCAGCCTGACGCGTTTGCGGCCAAATTCACCTGTAAGTCATTGAGTTAATGGTGCCGGGAATAGGATTCGAACCTACGACCCGCGCATTACGAATGCGCTGCTCTACCAGCTGAGCTATCCCGGCGCGCGCCATTGAAGGCGCGGCATTCTACATTTTTTTGCGCAGGCGGATCACGAGGTCGATGCCGGCGACCTCGGTGCCCGGAGGCGGCGGCGGCAGGCGGCTGAACTCGACGGACGGCACCGGTACGTCGATGAGCGCGCCGCTCTCGAGGTCGTGGAAGTGGTAGTGCGGGTCAACGTTGGAGTCGAACCAGGCACGCGAGCCGTCGACCGACAGCTGCCGTATCAGCCCGTGGGCCGCGAACAGGTTGAGCGTGTTGTAGACCGTCGCCTTCGAGATCCGCGCCCCGGCTGAACGTAGCTGCGCCAGGATCTGTTCGGCGGACAGGTGCTGCGGGGCGGACAACAGGAGCGAGGCGATGCGCACGCGCTGCGCGGTCGGACGGATGCCGCAATGGGCCAGTCGCTGCTCGCAGGCTGCCGGGGCTTGGGGCTCCATGATCGCGGCATTATAGGGGCAAGTCGCCGCGGATTCCGCTCTTTTGGGGTCCGGCGCGGTCAGTGCGCCGCGACCGGACTCCCGCCTCCCTTGCCCTTCTTGACCAGCAGCAGCAGCGGCAGCATGGCCAGGAACAGGATGCCGAGAGTCTTGAAGTCGTCCAGATACGACAGGAGCGTCGCCTGCTGGACGGTCTGCGCGTAGATGCCGGCGAGGGTCGCCGGCGCATCCGGTGCGGCGCCGAGCATGCTGCCGACCTGGTGGGCGTAGTCGGGGTAGGCCGGATTGAGCGGCTGCAGCTGCTCGACCAGCCGGCTCTGGTGGAACTGTGCGCGGCGCGTCAGCACCGTAGCGGCGAAGGAGATGCCGATGCTGCCGCCGAAGTTGCGCGCCAGGTTGATCAGCGCCGAGGCGTTGTTGGTCTTGTCCGGCGGCACGCCGCGAAATGCCATGGCGTTGATCGGCACGAACAGGAAGGGCAGCGCGATGGATTGCAGGATGCGCAGCCACATCAGGCGGCTGAACGAGACGCCGAGATAGACGTTGGTCATGAGCAGCAGGCTCGCGCCGCCGATGACGAGTCCGATGCCGGTCAGGATTCTAAGGTCCACCTTGTTGATCGAGCGCCCGACCAGGGGCAGGAGCAGGATCGTGGCGATGCCGCCCGGGGTGAGCACCATGCCGGCGTCCACCGCGCGATACCCCATGAGCTGCTGCGTGTAGGCGGGCAGCAGGAAGGTGCTGCCGAACAGCATGAAGCCGAGCATCAGCATCAGCACGAAGGTCACCGCAAAGTCGGGATTCTTCATCAGACGCAGATCGACCATCGGGTGCGCGTGGCTCAGCTCGCGCCAGATGAGCAGCGCGAACGCCGTCGCGGAGGCGATCGCGAGCGTCGCGATCAGCGGGGAGGAGAACCAGTCCGCGTCCTGGCCGCGGTCCAGCACCACCTGCAGGCAGCCGAGGCTCAGCGCCACGAAGCCGAAACCCCACCAGTCGACGGAGAAGGAGCTGGCACCGCGCTGCGGGCCGCTGTCCTTGATGAGCGGGATCACCAGCATGATGAGCGCCGCGCCGACCGGCACATTGATGAGGAAGATCCAGCGCCAGTCGTAGTTGTCGGTCAGCCAGCCGCCGAGGGTCGGGCCGACGGTCGGTGCCACCACCGCGGCAATGCCGTAGACGGCCGACGCCATGCCGCGCTTTTCTGCGGGGAAACTATCCGCGAGGATCGCCTGGCCGACCGGCTGCAGTCCGCCGCCGGCCGCGCCCTGCAGCGCGCGCAGCACGATGAGGGTCGGCAGGTTCGGGGCGAGGCCGCACAGGAGCGAGGCCAGCGTGAAGCCGGCGATGCAGGTGAGGAACAGGCGCTTGCGCCCGAAGGTGTTGGCGAGCCAGCCCGAGATCGGCATCACCACGGCATTGGTGACCAGGTAGCTGGTGAGCACCCACGTGGACTCGTTCTGGCTCGAGGAGAGCGCACCGGCGATATGCGGCAGCGCGACGTTGGCGATGGAGATGTCCATGATCTCCATGAACGCCGCCAGCGCCACCACCGGGGCGATCACCCACGGGATGCCGCTGGCGGCGGCGCGCGCCACCGCCGTGTTCACAGGTGGCCTCGCTTGCCGTGATGGGTGTCCTGCTGCGCCAGCGCCTGCCCGTCCGCGCCGTCAGGATGGCCGAGGTTGGCCGCGACGATGCTGCTGATCGCCTGATCGGCGCCGGCTTCCTGGCTCTCGTAGACGTCGGTGTTGAGAACTGCCGGCCAGGCCGGCTGCTTGGACAGCGCCGCGCCGGACTGGTCGTGCACGTCGACCTCGACGTCGGTCGACAGGCCGAGGAACAGCGGGTGACGCTCGAGCTCGGCCGGGTCGAGACCGATGCGCACCGGCAGGCGCTGCACGATCTTGATCCAGTTGCCCGAGGCGTTCTGCGCCGGCAGCACGGCGAGCGCGCTGCCGGTGCCGGCGGTCAGTCCCAGCACCTTGCCGTGGAAGTGCACCTTGGAGCCGTACATGTCGGCGGACACGCTCGCCGGCTGGCCGATGCGCAGCCCCGCGAGCTGGTTTTCCTTGAAGTTGGCATCGATCCACATGGATTCCACCGGCAGGATGGCAAGCATCTCGGTCGCGGGGCTCACCTGCTGGCCGAGCTGCACGGCGCGGCGCACCACGTAGCCGGAGACCGGTGCCACGACGCGCGTGCGGGCTGCGGCCAGCCAGGCCGCGCGCAGCTGCGCCTCCGCCTGCAGCACGCGTGGGTGCGTGTCGGGAGTGGTGCCGGCGATCGCGGCGCGCGTGGCCGCCAGGGACGCCTGCGCCTGCGCCAACCCCGCCTGCGCCGCGTGCACCGCGTTCTGCTCGTGCTGCAGGGTCTCCTGCGAGACGCCGTGCAGGGCGATCAGCGGCCGGTCGCGCTCGACGTCCTGGTTCGCCTGGGCCACCTGCACGTGCTGGGTCTGCAGCGCGGCCGCGTTGCGCTGCGCCTCGGCGAACAGCTGCGCCACGTCACGCACCGTCTCGGCGAGACTGGCCTTGGCCTGGGCGAGCGCCACCTGCGTATCGCGCGGATCGAGCTGCACCAGCACCTGGCCGCGGTGCACGAACTGCGTCTCGTCGGTGCTGATCGCCGTCACGGTGCCGGCCACCTGCGGCGTGAGCCGCACCAGGTTGCCGTCGACGTACGCATCGTCGGTGCCGACGCGAAAGCGCGCCACGGTCAGGTAGTACAGTGCCCAGCCGGCGATCGCGAGCAGCGCCACGGCGCCGATGATGATCAGCGGACGGCGGTTGCGCGGCTTGGCCGGCGCCGGCTGCTGCGGGGTCTGCTCACTCATGCTTGTCTCCTGAGGTGACCGCGGCGAGGGCGGCCGGGTCGTGGTTGGAATTCCACCAGCCGCCGCCGAGGGCGCGGAACAGCGTCGCGGTGTCGGTGAAGCGCTGCACGTCGGCCTGGACCTGGGTGAGCGCGGCCTGCTGGTACTGCTGCTCGGCGGTGAGCACCTGCAGCTCGGTGTACTTGCCGGCGCGATACTGGGCCAGCGCCAGGTCGCGGTCGTCGCGGGCCGCGCTCAGCGCGCTGCGGTGCGCGAGGTAGCTCTCGTCGTCGTGGCCGAGCGCCTGCAGGGCGTTGGCGACTTCGACGAAGGCGCCGAGGGCGGTGGCGCGGTAGTTGGCGAGCGCCTGCCGGTAGCGCTCCTCGGCCTCGTGCTCGCGCGCGCTGAGCGCGCCGCCGTGGAACAGCGGCGCCGTGACGTTGATACCCGCCGACCAGATCCCGCCCGGGCGGGTGAAGAAATCCGAGAGCGCGCTGGTCTGCTGCGCGTACTGCGCGGAAATGCCGAACGAGGGCAGGCGCGCGGCTGCCGCGACCCCGACCGCGGCGGAGGCCTGGTGCAGGGAGTCCTCGGCCGCCAGCACGTCGGGTCGCTGGCGCACCAGCGTCGAGGGCAGCGACAGGGGCAGCTGCGCGGGCAGCGTGAAGTCGCGTAGGGTGAGGGCGGGGGGTACGAACTCGTCGGGCGACTGGCCGCTGAGCTGCGCCAGCGCATTGCGGTAGGCGTCGCGCTGCTGATGCAGTGCCGGCAGCGTCGCGCGCAGGTTCTCGAGCTGCGTCTGCGCCAAGAGCGTGTCGCTGCGGGTGATCTTGCCGGCATTCTCCAGCGCGTGCGTAAGGTCGAACTGCGACTGCAGCTCATCCACGAGCGCCTGGGTGACCTCGATCTGCGCGCCGCTGGCGGCATAGTCGAAGGCCGTCATCACCACCTGGTCGACGAGCGTGACGTAGGTATTCAGCACCTGGTCGCGGGCCACGCCGGTGGCGGCCTGCTGCGATTCGATGGCGCGGCGCGTACCCCCGAAGACGTCGAGGTTGTAGGCGAGCGCGGGGCCGAGCTCGAAGCGGTTGCCGGTCTGATCGATGGCGTTCACCGGTCCGTACAGGAAGCTGCCGTTGATGTGGGCGCGGCCGACCTGGCCGGTGGCGTCGAACTGCGGCAGGGCCGCCCCCGCGACCGCCTGCAGCTCGTACTGCGCGGCCTTCAGGCCGTGACGGGCGGCCTCGAGGCTCGGGTTGCGCTCGAGGGCCGCGCGCACCAGCTGCTCGAGCTGCTCGGAGCCGTAGAGGCGATACCAGTCCGCGGCGACATCGCCGCCGTAGCTGATGCTGCGCGTGGCGCTCGGAGCCGGCGCGGCGTGGGCGTAGCCCCCGGCAGGGGCTGCGGGGCGGCTGAAGTCGGGGCCCAGGGTGCAGCCGCCGATGAGCAGGCTGACGGTGAACAGTCCGATCGCGAGCAGGCTGAGCGTGAGCGGGGGCAGGATGCGGCGCACGTACATGTCAGGTCTCCGGGTTGGCGGTGCGGGGCGCCCGCGGGCGCGCGGCCTTCACCAGCCCCGCCAGCGAGGGCAGGGCGGTGCTGGCGCCGGCCGCCTGCTGCAGGTGTCCGAGCAGGCGCTGCATGAGGGCGATGAGCGTGTCGACCTCCGCCTCCGAGAACGGCTCGACCAGCTCGTTGAGCAGCTCGACCACCAGGCGCTTGCCCTCGAGCGCGTGGCGGCGCCCCTCGGCGGTGATCGCGATCTCGACCGCGCGGCGGTCCTTGCGGCTGCGCTCGCGGCGCGCCAGGCCGCGCCGCTCGAGCTCGTCGACCACGCGGGTGAGGGCGCCCATGTCGTGACCGAGGTCCTCGGACAGGCGCGTCGCCGAGACGTGCTCGTGCTGTGCGAGCCCGATCAGGGCCAGCCACTGGGTGAAGGAGATCGGCAGCCTCTGGAAGCGCTTCTCCGCCACCTGGGTCATGAGCACGCCGCAGCGCTTCATGAGAAAGCCCACGCTGCGGCTCGGCTCGAGTGTCTCCAGGGAATAGTAGGGTTTGGGCTTACGCATGATTGCTCCGGCTAAATTTGCCGAGACTATATTTGCCAAGGCAAGTAAAGTCAAGCGCGCCCTGGAACCGCGCGCCGGAGTTCATCAGGTGCACGCGCGCGGTGGGGTGCCTTAAGCTCGTGCGCGCCGTAGGGGAGGACGCATGAACTGGCAGCTGTTCGCGGGTTTTCTTTTGATGACGCTGGTGCTGATTCTGGCGCCCGGTCCGATCGTGACGCTGGTGATCTCGACCGGGGCCACGCGCGGAGTGCGTGCGGCGCTCGTCACCGTGGCGGGTACCTCGACCGGCAACGCGTTGCTCCTGACCGCCATCGCGTTCGGCCTGGACTGGGTGCTGCGGCACGCGGCGTACCTGTTCGAGGTGCTGCGCTGGGCGGGCGTCGCTTACCTCATCTTGCTCGGCGTGCGTGCCTGGCGCAGCGCCGGTCACACGCAGCCGGCCGTGAGCGGCAACCAGGTGCACTTCTGGCGCGGCCTGACCGTGGCGCTCACCAACCCCAAGACACTGGCGTTCTTTACCGCGTTCCTGCCGCAGTTCGTCGACCCCACGCTGCCCGTGGCGCGCCAGCTGGCCGTGATGTGCGGGGTGTCCGTGGTGCTGGCCTCGCTCAGCGATTCCTGCTGGGCGGTGCTCGCGGGGCTGGGGCGCACCTGGTTCATGCGGCCGGCACGCGCCCGGCTGCTCGGGCGTGCCTCCGCCCTGACCCTGATCGGCGGCGGCGTGTGGCTGTCGCTGGCGCGCCGCCCGGCCTGAAGCGGGTGCGCGGGGCGGCGGGGCCGCGCTAGGCGAGCTTGCTCTGCAGGTGCAGGGCGAGCTCGGCGATAGTCGGGAAGTCGAACAGCTCGGTCAGATCCACCCGGCCGGGATATTCCTTGTCGATCTGCTCGTGGATCTCGATGAGCTTCAGTGAGCTGGCGCCGATCTCGAACAGGTTGTCGTGCACGCCGACGCGCTTGCCCTCGAGGGCGGTGTCGCAGATGTTCTTGAGCTTCTCCTCGATCGCGGTGCGCGAGCCGGGCTCGGGTGCACGCTGCGCGGCGCGCAGCGCCGCGAGCTCTGCGAGCTCGGCGGCAAACTCGCCGTCGACGTAGCCGTCCTCCAGCAGGTGACGCTGGATCTTGCCGCTGGTGGTCTTGGGGATGCGCTTCACCGGCACGACGTCCGCGACCTCGAGCCCGGACTGCTCGTTCACGAGGCGCGCCACCTGCGCGGCGAGCGGCAGGAACTCCTCCATGGCGCCGCGGTGCAGTACGAACACCACCAGCTGCTCGGCGTCGCCGCCGCGCGGCCGCACGCCCGCGGCGACCACCTTGCCGAGCTCGAGACCCGGGGCGCGCTGCGCGATGGCCTCGAGGTCGTGCGGGTAGTAGTTCTGGCCGTTGACGAAAATGATCTCCTTGGCGCGCCCGGAGACGAACAGGTCACCGGCGTGCATCAGCCCCAGGTCGCCGGTGCGCAGCCAGCCGTCGGCGGTGAGTGCGGCGGCGTTGGCCGCCGGGTCCTCGTAGTAGCCGCGCGTGACGTTGTCACCGCGGATGTGCACGTGCCCGATGCGCTCGGCAGGCAGTTCGCGGTCCGTCTCGTCCGCGATGCGCACCCGGCAGTAGGGGATGGCCCGTCCCTCGGACACGAGGCGCACCGCGTCGCGGTCCGCCGCGTCGACGAGCTCCACCGCGCTGCCGGCGCTCATGCGGTGGCGGTTGAGCGCGATGGTCTTGAGGGGCGCGCCCAGCGGCGGAAAGCTCACGGCGAGCGAGGCCTCGGCGAGCCCATACACCGGGTACATGGCGTTGCGGTTGAGCCGCGCCGGCGCGAGCCGCGTCAGGAATTCGTCGCACAGCTCCACCGAGATCGGCTCGGCACCGTTGAAGATGAGGCGCACGGCCGACAGATCCAGTGCCTCGACCGGACGCTCGCCGAGCACCTTGAGGTAGTGCTTGTAGCCGAAGTTGGGCGAGCACAGGATGCTGGCGCGGATGCGCGCGGCGAAGGTGAGCCACAGCAGCGGGCGGCGCACGAACAGCTCGGTCGGCATCAGGTGCGCGTGCACGCGGTTGGCGAACATGATCAGGTGGAAGCCGATGAGGCCCATGTCGTGGGTCAGGGGCATCCACGACAGGCTCACGTCACGCTCGGAGAAGCCCGCCACCTCGGTGGCGCCGTAGCAGTTGGCGAGGATGTTGCGGTGCGTGAGCACCACGCCCTTCGGCTCGCTGGTCGAGCCGGAGGAGAACTGGATGAAGGCGGTGTCGTCGGGCGCGACGCGCTGCACTTCGCCGGCGCGCGAGATGTCGTCGAGGTCATCGACCAGGAACACGCGCCGGCGCAGGCCCTCGTAGACCTCGCTCTCGCCGGCCTGTGCGGCGAAGCTGCCGATGCGCTCGAGCGAGCGCCGCTCGGTGTACAGGTACGGCTTGCCGAGGCGGCGCGCGATGCGCAGCAGCTTGTGGCGATGCTCGTCGCTGATCCCGAGCGCCACCGGCACCGGCACGATGCCGCCGAGGATGGCGGCCCAGAACACGTCGATGAACTGCTCGTTGTTGTTCAGGAACAGGATCAGCTTGTCGCCGCGCCGCGCGCCGAGCTTCTGCAGGTGATGCAGGATGCCGAGCGCGCGCTCGTAGAGTTCGGCGAACGACACCTCGCGGCTGTCGTTCTCACCCTCGAGGTAGGTGAGGACGCGCGGCGCGGCGCGGTTGCCGGTGATGACTTCCGTGAGGGTCGTGGCTTTGGACATCAGCGGCGTTCCAGCCTCATGTGCAGCGGATGGCGCGTGCGCAGGTTGATCTGCGCCTCGAGCTCGAGGGGTTGGTCGGGTACGTAGGCGAGCCGGTAGCGGCGCGCCACCATGTACAGGTGCATGAGCATTTCGTAGAGCGCGAAGGTCTCGCCGATGCAGTGCCGCGGGCCGGCGGCAAAGGGCATGTAGGCGAAGCGCGGCCGTTCGGCCTCGTGCTCCGGGCCGAAGCGCTCCGGCCAGAACCGCTCGGGCTCCTTCCAGAAGGCCGGGTGCCGGTGCAGCAGGTACAGCGGCAGCAGCACGTTGGTCTTGGGCGGCACCGGGAAGCCTCCCAGCACGTCCGCCTCGATGGTGCGGCGCGACAGCAGCCAGCCGGGCGGGTACAGGCGCAGCGCCTCGTCGATCACCTGGCGCGTGTAGGTGAGTGCCTCCATCTGCTCCAGACCTGGGGCGGCCAGCGGCGCTGCGGCATCGAGCTCGGCGTGCAGGCGCGCCTCGGCCTCGGGGTGCTGCGACAGCAGGTACCAGGTCCAGTTGAGCCCGCTGGCGGTGGTCTCGTGGCCGGCCACGATGAGGGTCATGACCTCGTCGATCAGCTCGCGCTCGCCCATGGGCTCGCCGGTCTCCTTGTCGCGCGCGCTCATCAGCATGGCGACGTAGTCGAAGTGCTCCTCGGGCTCGGCACGGCGCCGCGCGACCAGCCTGGCCACCAGCTTGGTGAGCTGGCGGAACTTGTAGGCGAACTGCAGATCACGCGACTGCTCCTTGGTCACCACCTCGAAGGGGTTGCCGCCGAGCTCGGCGCTCAGGCGGTCGAGATCGGTGCCGAAAATGGCGCGCAGCACGATGGTGAGGGTGAGCTCGCTCATCTCGTCGGTGAGATTGACCGGCTCGCCGCGCCCGGCGAGGGTGTCCCAGCGCTCGAGGAAGCGCTCGTTGGCCCGGGCGATCACCCCGGCAAAGCCGGTGATGACGCGGCGGTGGAAGTAGGGCTGCATCATGTAGCGCTGGCGCTTCCACAGCTCCCCCTCGCTGGTCATGATGCCCTTGCCGAGCAGGATCTTGACGCGGTCGAGGCCGACGCCCTTGGTGTAGTTGCGGTGGTTGGAGACCAGGACCCGCTTCACGTCATCCGGGTGGTGGATGACATAGGTATAAGATCCGCGCGCGGGCACGAACACCCGGTAGGTGTCGCCATGGCGGGCGAACAACTCGATCATGCGCTCCAGGGAATCGTCCGTGGAGCCGATGTCGAACTGCTGCTCGGCCTCCGGGGGCCGGGGATTCGCGGATGCGGCGGCGGTCATGCAAGCTGTTGAAAGCCAAACCTTAATCTTATATCACACGTGCGCCGCCGACTCGCCCCGGCGCCCGGCCGCGCGCGGCCCGCGCATCGCCGCCGCGCGCCTTGCGTCCCGGCCTGGCTGCAGGTTCCTCACCGCATGAGTGGCGACGACGAAGGGCGGCTGCGCAACACGCTGTACCGCACCACCACGCGCTCGAGCCGGCGCATGACCCCGGCGCGCCGGCTGCTGTATCGCATCGCCGTGCCGGTCGCGCTGGCGATCATCCGCGCCTGGTGGTTCACCTGCCGGGTGGTGCGCGTCGAGGGCGTCGAGCACCTGGACGCCGCGCTCGCGCGCGCCCCCTCGCTGGTGCCGTGCTACTGGCACCAGCACCAGCTGTACTGCGGCAAGTTCCTGGTCGAGCAGCGCGAGCGCGGTCTCGTGCCCGGCTGGCTCATCAGTCCCTCGGTGGACGGCGAGCTCGGCGCCATGATGGTGCGGCGCTTCGGCGGGGCGGTGATCCGCGGTTCCTCCACGCACACCGGTGCGCGCGCGCTGCGCGACTACTACCAGGCGCTGGTGAAGGACAACGTCTCGCCGGTGATCACGCCCGACGGGCCGCGCGGCCCGCGCTTCAAGTTCAAGCCCGGCGCGCTGCTCCTGTCGCAGATGTCCGGGCGGCCGATCCTGCCCATGGCCTACGCCGCCTCGCGCGCGCGGCTGATCAAGTGGGACAAGTTCGTGATCCCGCTGCCGGGGGCGCGCATCGCGATCGCCATCGGGCCGCCGGTCTATGCCCCGCGCGTGACCGACGCCGCCGGCCTCGAGCGGCTGCAGCAGGAGATGGAGGGCGAGCTCAAGCGCCTGTACGGCGTCGCCCGTGCGGCGTTGCAGGGGCCCTGAAGCAGGGCGTCCCCGGGGATTCTGTTAAGTCTCGCAAAGCTCTTCCGGAACATGGTCTTAGCTTGTGTTCCTGATCAAGTGTGCGAGAATCCCCTGCAACCACTTGGAAAATAGCGGCGGCGAATCGTCCAGTCCGTGACGGTGTGATACGTAACGCCGGTGGTTTTTGAATACGCTGCGGCCAAGGGTTAGTGGGAGACTCGGGGCACATGACGACTCCGCCGCCGGAAAAGCCGGCGGAATTTACCGCTTCGGACATTCTTTCGGCTGACGCCTGGACCGGCCGGACTCCCAAACCCGTGCTCGGCATCGACGTCGTCTGCACCAAGATCGCGGTCGACTTCCAGAACATGCGCCGCGACTCCATGGACGAGTGCGTGCGGCGCAATCTCGAGCTGCTGCGCGGGGCTACCGGCTGCGACTGCACCTTCCTGGCCGTGCTCGACCCCGAGGATTCGACCTTCGCCGAGGTGCGCCTGGCGCGCGGCGCCTTCGCCCAGTGCCGCCCGGAAGGGCTGCAGGGCGTGGGCATGGAATCGTTCCCGTGGCTGAAGAGCCGCAACGAGCATCTGCGCCTCTCGGAGCTGCGCGACAGCGCCACGCCGCGCAAGGAGCAGGCGACGGAAGCCGCACGCCTGGCGGACCTGCAGATCGGCTCGGCGCTGTTCGTGGCGCTGCGCGTGCAGGACAAGCCCGCCGGGTTCCTGGCCCTCGCCCACACCCTGCCGCGCGGCGCCTGGGACGTGAACCTGCAGCTGCTGATGAAGCTGGTGGGCACCAGCCTCGCCACCGGACTTGAGCGCATCCGCACCGAGACGCGCCTCGCCAAGCTCGAGGAGCGCACCAATCTGTTCCAGGCCGCCGCCAACGACGGCATGTGGGACTTCGACGTCGAGAACAACGAGGTCTACTTCTCGCCGCGCTGGAAGGCCATGCTCGGCTACGGCGACGACGACATGCGCGGCTCGCCCGACTGGCGCAGCCTCGTGCACCCGGACGATCTGACGCGCGTGCAGGCGGCGATCCGCGACCACGTCGCCGGCAAGACCCCGATCTTCGAGAGCACGCACCGCATGCGGCACCGCAACGGCGAGTGGCGCTGGGTCATCAGCCGCGCCACGGCGCGCGTCGACAAGCACGGGCGGCTGCTGCGCCTGGTGGGTGTCGAGCTCGATATCACCGAGCGCAAGCTGTACGAGGAGGCGCTGTTCCGCGAGAAGGAGAGCGCCCAGATCACCCTGCAGTCGATCGGCGACGGCGTCATCACGACCGATGCCAATTCCACGATCGACTACATCAACCCGGTCGCCGAGGAGCTGACCGGCTGGCGGCTCGAGGACGCCATGGGGCGGCCGGTGGAGGAGATCTTCCGCGCCTTCCACGAGGAGACCTGCGAGCCGCTCGAGAATCCGCTGACCGTGTCGATCCGCCGCATCCGCCCCATCAAGTCGGTGCGCCCGATGCTGCTCATCCGCCGCGACGGCAACGAGCTGTACGTCGAGAGCACCGCCGCCCCGATCCGCGACGGC
>Ga0070695_100001543_pt1 | contig 12838 bp, 8 predicted proteins | sample KBSK1252metaG_FD_65471 | JGI IMG/M metagenome (GOLD analysis project Ga0070695, IMG submission 65471) | Corn, switchgrass and miscanthus rhizosphere microbial communities from Kellogg Biological Station, Michigan, USA - KBS K1-25-2 metaG | ecosystem: Host-associated > Plants > Roots >...
GACCAAGAATCCGCGCGAACGGCACTTTCTCGGGCCCGACGACGTCGACGGCGAGACCTCGCGCGTTGAGCGAAGCTGCCACCTCGAGGCCGATGAAGCTCGCCCCGACGACGATCGCGTGTTTGGCGCGGCCCGCCTCCTCGACGATCGCGCGACTGTCGGTGAAGGAGCGGAGATAGTGGACGTGGGGCCCATCGGCTCCGGGAATCGGAGGCCGGACCGGCTCGGCGCCGGTTGCGATCAACAGCGCTCCGAATTGACGAGACTCGCCGCGCCCCACAAGTACCCGCCGTTGACTCACGTCGATCGATGTCACGCGTGCGTTCAGCAACAGTTCGATGCGATTGTCCGTGTAGTACTCGGGCGGCCGCAGCGGAATCCAGTCCTCCTGCGCCTCGCCGGACAGATAGTCCTTTGACAGATTCGGACGATCGACTGGCGGCGAATCGTCCGCGCTGATCATCGCGATCGGACCGGCATAGCCCTCGCGCCGCAGCATGTCGGCGGCGGCGAGACCCGCGCCGCCGCCGCCGACGATGACGATCGACTCGGGATGAGCTGCGGTCTTGACGCGCGAGGAGGCGACCGGGGCGGACGCCTTTTCTTTCACGAAGACCATGTCGCCTCGACGCTCCACGCGCCAGCACGAGATCGGATCGAGAGCGGGAGCGCGCTCGGCATCGCCGGTGCGGAGATTGAAGCAGGCGTGGTGCAGCGGACAACGCACCGTGTCGCCGACGATCAAGCCGTCGACGAGCGAGCCATGGTAATGCGTGCAGTACGGACCAACGGCAAAGATCTCCCCGGCCGCCCGTGCGAGGAGAACCTCCTCGGTGTCGACACGACCGAGCACCATGTCGCCGTCTCGCAGAGTGCTGACTGAAATTCCCTGAGAGAAATCAGGTCGAGCCGCGCCATCGTCATTGGCCATACAGAATCCCGTTGCTACTCGGCGAGTCGTTGTTTTGTTTCATCCCTTCGACAACCAGGGGATCGCCTTGCTGGCCCACACGCTGGAAGGGTAGGTCGTCGTGAGCTCCTCGGCGACTTTGCTCAGAACGGTATGGTCGTGGGTCGCGCTGTAACGCGCCACCGCCCGCCAGTACATCGCGCCAGGTGCGGAATGGGATTGGCCAAAGCGCGTCACCACGTCATCGTACCAGCGCTGCGCATCGGCGTATTTCTTCTGCACGAACGCGATCCTGCCGAGGCCACTCGTCAGGGCAGCCATGAAGTCGATATTTGTCAGATACCCTTCGAGACGAACGCGCTCCTTCCCGTGGCTGTCGAAGAGAAGCACAGTCGGCGTCCAGACCGCTTCAAATCGGTGGAACCATGCCGGATGTTCTTTGATGTGGGCTTCGACCGGCACGAAATGCTCGTGGATGAAGTCGGCTGTTTTCTGGTCGGCGTACGACTCGGCTTCCAGCCGAGCGCAAGCGCCTCAAGCCGGCGCCGCACTGAAATCGAGCAGGACCGCGCGGCTCTGCTCTTTCGCGGCAGCGAACGCCTGATCCACGTCTCTGCTCCAATCCACCGCCATGTTCACCTCCTGCGCGATTCTAGCAACGCGCGGATCGCGAGGCGAGATCCTGCATTCGGCGCAAGCCCAACCAGCATGCAGAATCGTTGCGCGATCAAAGGTTGACGCCCGCGGATCGGACCCGCGTCAAACCGCGATACGCGCCGGGTGACGACCGACCAACCGATGTGGGGAGCGCATCCAGCGCGAACCCGAGCGGCGATCTCACCCGAAACCGGATGTCAGAGCGACTCAGCAATTGACTTGTCTGCCACGGACTTCAATCGTCCTCGGAGCGCGGCTCGCCTCCTAAGTACAATTGCCGGCACGTTGAGCGTTGGAGGTTCGATGCTGGTCCGCCTCCGAGCCCTGGCGATTTGCTTTGCTCTGCTTCCTTTCACGGGTGGCGCTGCGCAACAACCGCCGCCGCGCGACGCTCGACCGAGCGCCGAAAAAGGCAGCGCAATCGTCCGCGGACGGATTGTTGCGGCCGACACCGGCAAGCCGCTGCGTCGTGCGCGCGTGACGATTGCGGCGCCGGAACTCGCAGGCGAGCCGCGCAACACGAGCACGGACGCCGATGGCCGGTACGAGTTCACCAATCTTCCCGGCGGACGATTCACGCTTCGCGTCAGGCGCGGCGGATATCTGCCCCTCGCGTACGGGCAACGCCGCCCGCGCGAAGCGGCGAAGCCGCTGCAACTGCTCGACAAGCAAGTGGTCGAACACGTAGACATGGCGCTGCCGCGCATGGGGATCATCAGCGGTCGTGTGCTCGACGAAGCCGGCGATCCAATCGAAGGCGTCGACGTTCACGCCGTTCGATTGATGTTTCGTGATGGTCAGCGGCGGCTTGTGCGTGTCGGTGCGCCACAGAATCGAACCGACGACGACGGCGAATTCCGGTTGACCGGTCTCGCGCCTGGCACGTACTACGTGGTCGCGGAGACGCGCGAAACGTGGACGGTCGCACGTGACGGCGCGAAGCAAGTCATGGGTTACGCGCCGACATACTTTCCCGGGACGACACAGCCCTCAGAGGCCCGCCGCATGACGATCCAAGTCGGACAGCACCTCAACAACATCGACGTCGCGCTGATTCCAGGCCGCGCTGCGAGAATCTCCGGCACCGCGTTCGACTCGCACGGGAAACCGTTTCAGAACGTCTCGGTGCGTGAAGAAGTCCGCGGCGAGGATTTCGGATCATTCGGCAACGTCGCCTCAGCGTCGGTCCACGCGGATGGCACGTTCGTCATCGAGAACGTGCCGCCGGGCGACTACGTGATCGGCGCGGCGACCGGTCGTGATGTTCCCGATCCGCAGGTCGCGATCGCCGACATCACAATCGACGGCACCGATGTCGATACGATCGCGTTGACCGGGTCCGCAGGCGGAACGGTCACCGGTCGTGTCATGACCGACGATGGCATCGTTCCTGATCTGCCGCGTCTGCGGGTGACGATCGCGGAACGGATCACTGGTCAGCCCAGTCCGCTGGTGCTCGGCACGTTTGGCGCCCAGTCTGGACTCGTCGCGCCGGATGGCGCGTTCATGACTAAAGGCGTATTCGGCCGGTCATGGCTCACCGTGAACCTGCCCGATGGGTGGACGGTGAAGAACATCACGCATGATGGACGCGACATCACCGGCGCGCCATTCGAGATAAACAGCGGCGACACGATGTCCGACGTGCAGGTGGTCGTCACGAACAAGGTGACCGCTGTGGCCGGCCAACTCGCGGACGACAAAGGCGCGCCGATCACGGACGCGACGGTCATCGTCTTTGGCAGCAACGCGGACACGTGGACACAAGGCCGCTTCATCCGCGCGACACGGCCGGATCAGCAGGGCCAATGGCGGATCAAAGGCCTGCCGCCGGGAGAATTTCTCGCGGTCGCCGTCGATTACGTGGAGGACGGCCAGTGGAACGATCCCGAGTATCTCGAATCAGTGCGGCGCTACGGCCAGAAGCTCACGCTCGCGGACGCGGACGCGCAGACCGTCTCGCTGCGCATGGTGAAGCCGGAATGACGACCAGCGCGCCGGCAAATGATCGCGGACCTGAAGCACCTTTGCGGCCTTTGCGGCCTTTGCGTTCAAACGAATTCCGCGGTGCTCATCTCTTCCACGTGAACAGCACGCCAAACGTGATGCGGTGCCCCGCGCGGTTCTTGGCTTTCGCGAAGAACGCCGGAGCGTCGGCGTTCGAGTTCACGATCAGATACCGATAGTCGGCGCGGAATCCCCAGTCCGGGGCGGCGGCGCCGCGGAAGATCTTCACGCCGCCGCCGATGTTTTCAGCGATGAACGACTCGAATCCCACCGAGTCGACGTCGTAGCCGAATTGCCTCGTCGGCTGCCGCGACTGAAGCGAGACGGCACCGATGCCTCCCGTGACGTAGAACGGCATCCGCTTTCCCGCCGACCCGGCCGGGAAGAACACGAGATTGGCGAAGTAGGTCCAGACGTTCGGCATCTGGATGTGCAACACCTCGCTCCTGTTGAAGAACACGTCCTGCGCGAGGCCGAAGCTGATGCTGAATTCGCCTTCGAGCGCGGCGCGGTCGGTGAAGTAGTACGTCGCGTTCGCGCCGGCGGAGTAGACGTTGAAGTCGACTTCCTTGTTGTCGTCGCCGCCGACGAAGAACGTCCCGCCCATCGGGAATCCGCCGATTTCCACTTTGCCCGCGCCGATGGTCGTGTCCTGCGCCGACGCGTCGGTCACGCATGCGACCAGCGTCAGGGCGACCAGGAGCTGTTGCATCAGTGTTCTCTTTTCTCACTTTGCGCGTGGGGCCCCACCCCCACGCGCCTGCCACGCCTCGCCTTCGGCTCGGCGCGCTGACTCGCGGCGACTGTCTGCTCAGTCAGCGGTCTCCGGTCACCACTTGAATTGGTACGCGAGCCGCGGGAAGCGGCCCGGGATGATGGCGGTCACCTGACCGAGCGAGGTGCCGACCGTGTCGGTCATGGTGCGGATCGCGTTCGTGTTGAAGACGTTGAAGATGTCGAACTGGAGCGTGTGCACTTTGCCGTGCCCGTAGTGCATGTTCTTCTTGAAGTTCACGTCGAGCTGCGTCCAGCGCTCGCCGTACAGCGATCCGGGTTTGTTGAGCACAATCGTCTGCGCCTGCGTGCGCTGGCCGTTCGGAAACAGATTCGCCGCAGGCTGCCACGTGATCACGCGCTCCAGTCCCGGATAGCTTTGCAGCACGGCGCCGACGCCGACGCCGTAGCGCAGGAGGTAGTTGCCCGCGAGCTTGAACTCGTGCAGCAGCGGCATGTCGAAATTCCGCTGATCGCAGAACCGGCCGCCTTCCGACACCAATCGCCCCTGATACAGATCGGCCGTCGTCGGCCCGTTCGGGTTGTCGTCCGACTCGCAGAACACCGAGACGTTGCGCTCCGCGGTCCAACTGCCGAACACGGTCCCGTTGCCCGCGAGACGCGCCGAGAACGACGCTTCGAATCCGGTGTAGTACGAGCGGTTCTTCGTGCTGCTGCGATCGATCAGGCCCTGGTTGTACACCGAGTTCTTCGCCTGACTGAGGTTGTAGACCGTGATCGTCTCGTTCGGGTCGAGCACGGCGCCGACGGCCGGATCGATCACGGCGGGCATCCGCACCTGGAACGGCGTGTAATCGCTCAACGCGATGAAGGTTCGATCGGTCATCTGAATGTTCCGGATCTGGCGCTTGATGAACAGCGCGCCGACCGCGAGCCGCGGCCGCACCTGACGCTGGATTCCTGCGGTGAACTCGAGGTTGTACTGCCGCCGGAGATCGCCGGGCAGCGCGCCGGAACGCTGGCCGAAATTTCCGCCGCTCGGGCTCGGTCCGATTTCGGAATCCTGCGCGATGCCGTCGTTGTTCGTGGACAGCGCGACGCCGGAACAGGCGGTGCCGGCCGCGTTCAGCGCGCAGTCGAACCAGTTGCGGTTCTCCTGACGAATCCCCGCGTCGGCGTAGACGAGGGCCGGATCGGCGTCGTATTGCCGGTGGTACTTGCTGAAGCTCGTCTTGAGCGCGGTGCGGCCGTCGCCGAAGAGATCGTAGACAGCCGACAGCCGCGGCGCGAAATCGGGTCCCCACCGGATCAATCCATGCTGCGCGGGGAAGAACCGCGCCGGGGCAAACCGGCCGGCCGGCGCGCTCGTTTCCTCCATGCCCGCGGCGAACCACTCCACGCGCACGCCCGGATTCACCGTCAGCCGCCTGAACGTCCACGAGTCCTGCGCGAAAAACGCCGCGTCGTATTCGACGATGCCGGGCGCGTTGAGCGGGGTGTTGAAGACGGTGACGGTACTCGGGCGGCCCTGGTTGTAATTCAACTGGATGTCGCCGTTGTACTCGTTGTCCATGCGGTAGTCGGGGCCGATCTCGTGCGTGTATCCGACCTTGATGTTGTGCGTCCCGGTGACGTACGACACCCGGCCGTCGAACACGTTCCGCGTGTTGTCCTGCCGCTGCGTGAGCAGCGATCCCCACGCCGTGCAGCCGGTGTCGTACGCACATTGCGGGTGAATCTGCCGCTGCGTGTCGGTCTTCCGTGTCTGCGTGAACCACTCCGGTGTGCCGCGCTCCTTCTGTACTCCGGCGGCGGGACCGCCGAGCCAATCGAACGCGGCCGTCGAATAGCCGGCTTCGACCAGAAACGTGCTGCGCGGCGTCCAGCTCCACTTGACGTTGCCGACGAAGTGATGCGCTCTCGTCGGATCGCGGAATTGTCCGATTCTCGGATCCGTTCCAGCGCTGAAGTCCTTCCCCTTGCGCTTCCACCACCGCGACGCGAACGCGGCGATCTTGTGATTGGGCGTCGCCTGCCACGTCAGCCGCAGCGACGGACCGCGCACGTACGTATCGATGTACGAGTTGATGACCTCGCCGTCCGGCGCGACGACCTGCACCGGCACGTCGGCGACGAGCTCGTCGGAGGACTGATGCCGCGCCGTGACGAGGAACCACAGCTTGTTTCGTTTGATCGGTCCGCCGAACGACGCCGAGAACATGTGAATGTGCTTGATGCCGTTCGCGCTGCGAATGCTGCGCGGCGCGCTCCGCAGCTCGTCGTCCACGTTGTCGGCCTGCCAGCCTCCGCTGCTGAAGCCGAGGAACGTCGCGCCGCTGAAGATGTTGCCGCCGTCCTTCAGCACGCTGTTCAAGCGGATGCCGCCGCCGGACGTGTCGGCGGGAATCGCGCTCGTCATGACGGTGATTTCCGATTGCAGCATGTCGTCGAAGTACGACTGCGACGGCCCTTCGAGACTTTGAATCGACATCCCCTCGACGAGCTGCTCGGCGTCGTTGCCGCCCAGGCCGTGCGCGCGCAACCCGACCTGTTCGGTCATCCGCGAGCCGCCGATGTCGGGCGTGCCCGGCCGGACGCCGGCCGCGAGCACGCCGATCGACATCACGTTGCGCGAGACCGGCAGCGCGTCGATGATGCTGCGCGTCAGCACCTGCGTCCGCGACGCCTGCAGCACGTCGACCTGCGGCGACTCGCCGGTCACCGTCAGCGACTCCTGGAGCGCGCCGACCTTCATGTCGGCGTTCACGGTCACGACCACGTCCGACGGCACGTCGACGCCGTCGCGCGTGAGCGTGCTGAAACCGGTCAGCGAGAACGTGAGCTTGTACGGACCGGGCCGAAGGCCTTCGAGGCGATAGCGTCCCTGTTCGTCGGTCGTGACCGCCTTCACGCCCTCGATGAGCGCGGGACTCGCGGCTTCGACGGTGACGCCCGGCAGCACGCCGCCGGACTGATCGCGGACGAGGCCGGCGATCGACGCCTGCGCGCGCGCCAGCGCGGGCATGAACAACACAGCCAGGAACACCAGGACGGACGGAGCATTCCGGAAAAGCCTGCGCGGCATCGAAACCCGCCTTTCGTTCTGGGCCTCCAGGACGCGGACGCAACCGAGCCGATCGGAATCAGGGGAATTGCGGACGGAGTGTAGCACCGTCGGCGCCGCGGATTCGCTTTTGGTACGCCGTTGGCTACGGCACGGCGGGATTCCCCAAAAACGAATGACATGTTCAAGTTGAATCGCGTCACGCTTACAGTTCTGGCCGTCCTCGTTACGCAATCCGTCGGATCGATTCGCGGGCAATCGCCGGACGGGACGCCGGAATATCCGATGATCCTGACCTCCGAGCGTGCCTTGGCTTTCGTGCACGCGGCCGATCGAAAGCTCGATTACGTGCCCGGCGAAGTGCTCGTGAAGTTCCACGACGGCGTGAGCGTCGGCGCGCAGCAGCGTGCACTCACCGCGCTGCGCAGCCGGCCGTCGCCGAGCGCGCTCCACTGGGTGGGCGAGGTCGCCGTGTTGACCGATCGCAGCGAGCCGAACGCCGAGCTGCTCGCGGCCCAGCTTCGGACGCAGCCGGAAGTCGCCTACGCCGAACCGAACCATCTCTATCGCGTGCACGCCACGCCGAACGATCCGGGCTTTGCGCAGCGGCAGTGGAACTTCGCGGCGCTCGACATGGAGAGAGCCTGGGACATCAACCCCGGAGGAAAAGATTCGATCATCGTCGCCGTGATCGACACGGGCGTCACCTCGGACGCGCGCGCGTTTTCGTTTCAGACCTGGAACGGCCGCGCGCTGCAAAGCGTGTCGGTCCCGTACGCGCGCAATCCGGATTTCGCCGCGAGCCGGATCGTCAACGCGCGCGATTTCATTTTCTGGGACGGCCCGGTGCTCGACATGGAGGGCCACGGCACGCACGTCGCCTCCACGATCGGCGAGGACACGAACAACGCGCTCGCGGAGGCCGGCATTGCCTACAAGGTCAAGCTGATGCCGCTGAAAGTGTGCGTCGGCTACTGGGAAGTGCAGTTCGCGATGTCCGCATCGGGATACCGCGGGTTCGTGCCGCTCGATGTCGGCGGCTGTGGCGACGCTGAAATTGTCGAAGCGGTCCGATACGCCGCCGACAACGGCGCGAAGGTGATCAATCTCAGCCTCGGAGGACCGGAGCCGTCCGTCACGCTGCGCGACGCGCTCCGCTACGCCGTGGAGAAAGGCGCGTTCGCGGCGATCTCGATGGGGAACGACTACGAGGAGGGCAATCCCGTGAACTATCCAGCCGCGTATGCCGCGGGCCTGGACGGCGTGATGTCGGTCGGCGCGGTCGGACCGTCGCTGACGCGCTCGTTCTACTCCAGCACCGGATCGCACATCGAGATCGCGGCGCCGGGCGGCAACGATCGCGACGGCGGCGCGAACGGGTTGATCTGGCAGTCGACGATTCTCCGCGGCGACTCGAATCCACGAACGGTCATGTCGCCGCGCTTCGATCGCTACGCCGAGTCCGGATACGAAGGGACGTCGATGGCCGCGCCGCACGTCGCGGGGATTGCGGCGCTGATCATGAGTCAGGGCGTGACCAATCCGGCGGCCGTGGAAGCGCTCATCAAGAAGAGCGCCCGGCCTCTCGGAGCGGAGGCCGCCGGCACACCAGGCAGGAATCAGGAGTACGGGTATGGGCTCATTCAGCCAAGGGCCGCGCTGCGCGGTTTCGGCGTTGCGAAGTAAAGCGATCCGCGTCGCGTTCATCGCGTGCGTCCTCGGCGCCTGCGCGGCCACCGCGCGCGCGCAGACGACGGTTCGGGTCGTCCAGGATCAGTCGACGATCTGGCAGTCCAACTTCGAAGCGGCCGCCGCCGTCGTCAACGCCGGCGCGGAGTTGACCGTCGTCGGACACCGCGGTGACTGGTACGAAGTCGATGTGCCCGGCCAACAGCGCACCGGTTTCATCTACAAGCGGAACGTCGAGGAACCGGCCTCGATGCAGTCGCCGTCGGTTGGCGTCTGGGGCTTCGTCCAGTTCGGGTACACGCAGTTCGCGGCGCGGAATAGTTTCGACGCCGTGCTCGGGCAGCCCGGCGGCGGATTCTTCGGCGGCGGCGCCGAACTGCGGCTCGGGCGTGGATTCTTCCTCAACGGATCGGCCGAGCGATTCACCAAGACCGGCCAGGGCGTGTTCGTCGCGAATGGCGAGGTCTTCAAGCTCGGCGTGCCCGACACGATCGCGGTGATGCCGATCGCGGTGACCGCGGGCTGGCGATTCGTGCACGAGCGCGTCACGCCCTACGCCGGCGCCGGCGCCGGCCGGGTGTTCTACAAGGAGGCGCTGGCATTCGGAGATGCCGGCGAGGACGTCGACACGCGATCCAACAGCTACCAGGTGCTCGGCGGCGTGGAGATCCGGAACACCTGGATCGCGACCGCGTTCGAGGTTCAGTACTCGCGTGTGCCCAACGCGCTCGGCACCGGAGGGGCGTCGGCGGCGTTCGGCGAGTCGAACCTGGGCGGTCTCGGCGGCCGGATCAAGATTCTCGTCGGACGGTAGAACTGCGGCCTTTGCGTTCATCGTCCGTGACGGCGGTTCGGACTCAGTGGATACGCGCCGCTGGGCCGCGGTACAATCCGCGCCCGGAGTGGTGCGGCCATGAAATCAGCCTGTCTTCTCGTTGCGAGCGTGCTGGCCGCGGGCGTGCTGCAGGCGCCACCCGTCCAGCCGCCGAGCGCCGACGAGACGCGCGCGATCGAGAAGAAGCTCGCCGACCTCTCGTCGCGCGTCGCGGCGCTTCGCGCGAAGCAAGCCGATCCAGCGCTCGTCGCCGACGTCGATGTCTACCGTAAAGCCGCCGAGTACCTCCTGCGGTTCCCCGAGGAGTTCGCGACCAAGGCTTTCATCACCGACACGCTGGCCCTGCTCGACACGGGCGTGACGCGCGCGCGCGAGCTCGAGGCCGGCGCGCCGTCCTGGCCGAAGCGAACGGGCCACGTCGTGCGCGCGTACGTCTCGCGCGTGGACGGCAGCGTCCAGCCGTACGCGCTGACGATTCCCGACTCGTACGACGGCAGCAGGCCGGTGCGGCTCGACATCTGGCAGCACGGCACCAACCGGACGCTGAACGAAGTCGCGTTCGTGACGCAGCAGCAAAAGGACCGGCCGATTCCTCTCGAGCAGGACTACATTCAGCTCGAGCCGCTCGGCCGCACGAACGTGTCGTACCGCTGGGCCGGCGAGGCGGACCTGTTCGAATCGCTCGCCTCCGTGCAGCAGCGCTACAACATCGATCCGAAGCGCATCGTGCTGCGCGGCTTTTCGATGGGCGGCGCCAGCTCGTGGCACCTCGGGCTGCATCATCCCGGGCAGTGGGCGGCGATCGAAGCGGGCGCCGGCTACACGGAGACGCGCCGGTACGGACGCCGCGAGAACCTGCCGACGTTTCAGCAGGCGATGCTGCACTACTACGACGCGGTCGATTACGCGCTGAACGCGTTCAACACGCCGACGGTCGGGTACGGCGGAGAGATCGACGCGCAGCTGCAGGCCTCGGTCAACATCCGCGAGCAGCTGACGAACGAAGGCTTCCGATTTCAGCAGGACGGTCCGTTCCGCTGGGTGACCCACGATCTGCGCGCGCTGTTTCTCGTCGGGCCGAAGACGGGCCACTCGTGGCATCCCGACAGCCGGGCCGAGTCGAACGCATTCATCGCGCAGGTGCTGAAGTCAGCCGACAAGGTTCCGTCGCATCTACGCTTCGTGACGTATACGACGCGGTTCAACAAGTCGTACTGGCTGACCGTGGACGGTCTGGAAGAAACCTATGCGCGCGCCGACGTGGATGCGAGGCGCAGCGACGATCGCAAGCAGTACACGGTGACGACCAGGAACATCGACGGCATCTCGTTCGAGACCAGCGCAGCAGCCACGTTCACCCTCGACAATCAGATCCTGAAGGTCGGCGCAAATCCGTCATTCGAGAAAACAAACGGCAGATGGACCCTGTCGAAGACCGCGGCACGAGGCCTCCACAAATCGCACGGACTGCAGGGACCGGTCGACGACGCGTTCATGGATGCGTTTCTGTGCGTGCGGCCGACAGGCGCGGCGTGGCATCCCGTGACCGAAGCGTGGGCGACGAAGACGCTCGAGACGTTTCGCCTGAACTTCGCGAAGTGGCTCCGCGGCGACGTCCGGGTCAAGGACGATCGTGCGGTAACCGCGAGCGATATCGCCGATTACCACCTGATTCTCTTCGGCGATCCGGGCAGCAACGCCGTGATCGCCAACGTGATCTCGAAGCTGCCGATCCGGTGGTCGAAGACGGAGGTCGCGATTGGCGCGCGGACGTTCGCGTCCGCCGATCACGTGCCCGTGCTGGTCTATCCAAATCCCCTCAACCCCAAGCGGTACATCGTGATCAACAGCGGTCACACGTTCGGCGACGACGATTTCCGCGGCACCAACGCGTGGCTCTATCCCCGCCTTGGCGATTACTCCGTGCTGACGGCCAACGGCGACATCGCGGTGTCGGGTTTCTTCGACGAACAGTGGCGGCTGAAATAACGACGCCGCGGCCGCGATGCGAACCGTGTTCGCTTTGCCCGCCTCTTTCGTTTACAGAAACAAGTTGACAAGTCCGTAGTAAGAGTTCTTAATCGGCAGGCTCTTCCCAAACCCCAATCAAGCTCGTTGCGGGCTCGTTTCGAGGTGACAGCCATGAGATGGCCCTTTTTCGCGGGGCACGTCGGCCGCTGTGCACGCACGGCTGCGCTTGTTTGCGTCCTCACGACGCTGTTCACGAGCGCGGCCCCGGCGGCAGCCGCTCCTCTGGCGCATGGGCAAGGCCCGAACCTCGGTACCGTCGCCAAGGGCGAAGTCGAAATCCAGCTGATCGCAACCGGAGGCACCGGGCCCTACACGTGGGAGCTCGTTGCCGGGTCGCTGCCACCCGGCGTGTCGCTCCGCGAGCCCGCACCGTTCCATTCCCCAGCCGCGTCGGCGGCGCTCGTCGGCGTCGCGACGGTGCCGAATTCGCCGATCGCGAGCGACGTTTACCGTTTCACGCTGCGCGTGCGCACCGCCACCGAGCATGCCGATCGCGACTACACGCTCCGCATCTCGAATTTCTACATCGCCGAGTACTGGAACCTGCCGGACCGCTTCGTCGGCAAATCGTTTTCGCACCAGTTCGAGGCGGGGAACAACCAGGGCACGGTGACCTGGACCGCAACGGGAGTACCGCCGGGTATGAACGTGACTCTCGCCGGTCTTCTGTCGGGGACGCCGACCAAATCCGGGTTCTTCAATATCTTCCTGCGGGCGAACGATGGTGCAGACAGCGTATTCCGCACTGTCGACATCGCCATATTCGACATCGAGATCACGACGCCCGGCACGCTGCCGAACGCGACGCAGAACGTCCCATACAACACAAACATCGTGGCTGACGGCGGGACGGGCGCCATTACGTTCACGTCATTCGACATCCTTCCAAACGGATTGGTCCTCAGCGAAT
>Ga0070695_100001544_pt1 | contig 12837 bp, 14 predicted proteins | sample KBSK1252metaG_FD_65471 | JGI IMG/M metagenome (GOLD analysis project Ga0070695, IMG submission 65471) | Corn, switchgrass and miscanthus rhizosphere microbial communities from Kellogg Biological Station, Michigan, USA - KBS K1-25-2 metaG | ecosystem: Host-associated > Plants > Roots >...
CTGACGGACGGGCCGCTCCAGGGCGAGATCTACCTCGTGAACGGGCAGATCGTGCACGCCCAGCTCGAGGACACCCAGGGCGAGGACGCGGTGTACGCACTCGCGATCTGGAACAAGGGCGAGTTCCGGTTCGACCTGGGCGTCCAGACCGAGGCGCGCACGGTCACGAAGAGCAACACCAACCTGCTGATGGAGGCGGCGCGCCGGCTCGACGAATGGCGCGTGCTCCAGAAGAAGATCCCGTCGGTCGAGATGGTGCCGGAGTTCGTGATCGTCGAGGGCCGCGAGGGCCAGATCAACCTCAACACCGGCGAGTGGCTGATCCTGTCGAAGATCGACGGACGGCGCAGCCTGAAGCAGGTGGCCGTCGCGTCGCACCTCACGGTGTTCGAGGCTGCCAAGATGCTGTACGGGCTGATCGGCGGCGGTCTGATCCGCTTGAAGGATCCACAGGCACCGAGCTCCGGCTCGACCGGCAAGCTGCAGGCAGTGCCGGCCGCCGCCGCGAAGCCCGCAGCGCCGCCGGCAGCGGCCAAACCAGGCCAGACCGCGGCCCGCGCGGCGCCGAATCCCGCGGGCGGCGTCGCGGCCGTGGACCTGCTCGCGCGCCTGAACCGCGTCCGCGACGCCTGCAACGGCTTCCTCGGCAGCGTGGGTGAGCCGGCGGTGGCCAAGCACTACCAGAAGGCGCGCGCGGATCTCGAGAAGGGCGCGGGCCCCGAGGCCATCGGCGAAGCGATCCAGCAGATCGTCAAGGCCACCGCGATCCTGAAGGGCCCGCCAGCCAGCGAGGCGTTGCTGGAGCAGTTGAAGAGCGTCAAATAGACTCGAATCAGGTCAGGTGAACAGAATGCTCATCAAACGGTTGGCTTTCGTAATCGCGGCGACGCTGTGGGTCGGAGCCTCCGTGAAGGCCGCGGACTCCGGGGCGCAAGCGTCGTCCTGCAAGCCCGAGGACGAAGCCGCGATTCGCGCACTGGCCGGCGAGTTCGATGCGGCCTGGACTGCCAAGAGCGCTTCCAGATACGCGGCGACGTTCTCCGAGGACGCCGACTGGGAGAATGCGTTCGGCGGCCGCAGGCGAGGGCGCAAGGAGATCGAAGAAATCGTCACTGGCCTGCTCAGCAACAGTCTTGCTTCGGCGCAGGAGACGCTCACCGACACACGAATCTCCTGTATCCAGCCGAACGTCGCACTGGTCGATCTCTACCAGACGATCAGCGGACAAAGATCCAATACCGGAAACTTGCTGGCCGATCGTCACATCCGGATGTCGCAGATCTATCTGAAGCGGGACGGCAAGTGGCAGATCAGGGTCCACCGCGTCGCCGATCTGCGTGGTTTTCAGAACCGCTGACGTTTTCCCGAAAGCACGAGGTACGAGTATGCCGAAGTTCGTGATCGAGCGAGAGATTCCGGGCGCGGGCAAGCTGTCGGCGCAGGAGCTGCAGGGCATCTCCGGCAAGTCCTGCAGCGTGCTCAAGGATCTGGGCCCGCAGATCCAGTGGCTGCACAGCTACGTCACCGGCGACAAGATCTACTGCGTCTACATCGCCCCGAGCGAGGAGCTGGTGCGCGAGCACGCCAAGCGCGGCGGTTTCCCGGCCAACAAGATCTCGAAGATCGCTACGATCATCGACCCGACTACGGCCGAGGCGTAGCCGTCCGCACCCCGCGGATCAGCTTCTTGTAGCGCTCCATCACGACCGGCCAGGCGTACTCGGCGGAGACGTAGCGCGCGCCGTTCGCGCCCAGCCGGCGCCCGAGCTCGCGCTCGCTCACCAGCAGATCGAGCGACTCGACGAACTCGTCCGCGGTCGCGTAGTAGAGACCGCCGTTCGAGCGGCGGCAGTGGTCGAGCAGCACCGGCGAGCGCGCGCTCGCGAGCACCGGGGTCTCCAGCGAGAGCGCCTCCAGCAGCGAGATCGAGAGGCTCTCGTACGGGCTCGGGCAGATCACCGCCGCGGCCCCCGCCAGCGCCTGGCGCTTTTCCTCCTCGCTCACGAAGCCCAGGTAGCGCACGCCCGGGCTGCGCGGCTCCGGCATCGCCAGCGTGCCGATCAGCAGCAGCTCGCACGCCCCGCGCCGCGCGCGACGGTAGCGGTCGTAGAACGCGATCATCTCGGCGCAGCCCTTGCCCGCGTCGATGCGGCCCGCGTAGAGCGCGTACGGCCCTCGCACGTCGTGGCGGATCTTGAACGCCTCGACGTCGGGCGGCGGGCCGCCGTCAACGCCGATGCCGGCCACGACCGCGGGACGGCCGGCCACGTCGAAGCGCGCCCTCACCAGCTGCTCCTCGGGCGGCGTCAGGAACGCGAGCGCCTTCGGCAGCGCGAACACTTCCCTGAAGATGTTCAGCCGCAGCGCGGGCTCGTCGTGCGTGGTCGGCACCAGGATCGAGCGCTCGGCGGCAGCCTGCAGACCCCAGTAGGTCGGGTAGTACAGGTACGTGAAGAACACGATCGCGGAGAAGCGCTGCTGCTCGGCCTTCAAGGCCTCGACCAGCGCCGGCACCTCGGGCCCCTGCCGCGCCAGCCAGTCGAGCTCCTGCTGCTGCGTATGCGGCTTGTCGAAGAGCGCGTCCGACAACGCGTTGAAGGACTGCAACTCGCGCTCGCGCACGGCGCTGAAGCGGCGCACCGTGACGCCGCCGAGCGTCTCCTGGCCTTCGGGCAGCTCGTTCCTCCAGGTGACGTAGTCGCGCGCGCGGCTGGTGAATACCGTGACCTCGTAGTCCGCGGCGAGCCGCTCGGCCACCGCGCGCGCCAGCGACTCCGAACCTCCCGTGACGTTCGCCCCGTAACGCTGGACGACGACGGCCAGCGCCTCGCGGCTCACGCGAGCAGCGCCTCGACGTGACCGCGCAGCGTCGCGAGCACGCTCGCCGGCGCGAACGCCTCGAGCCGCCGACGCTGGCCGGCCAGCACCGATTCGCGCAGCGCCGCGTCGCTCAGCAGCTGCCGCCCGACCTCGGCCACCGCGGGGATGTCCTTGTGAGCGAACTCCACGCCGGCGCCGCCCAAGGTGTGGGTCACCGCGCTGCCCCCGAAGGCCAGCACCGGCAGGTCCATCAGCATCGCCTCGACGAGCGGCACGCCGAAGCCCTCGTGCTCGCTCATCGACACGAACAGCTGCGCGCCCTTGTAGTAGGCGAGCAGGTCGTCGTGCTCGACGTGGCCGGTGAACACGACCTCGGCCGGCGTGAAGCCCTCTTCGTACAGATAGGCCTGCAGCGCGTCGAAGTAGCGCCGCTGCTTCGGCAGCTTGCCGACCAGCAGCAGCCGCAACGCCGGGTCGATGTAGCGCTTCCAGTACGCCGCCAGCCGGATCAGGTCCTCGTGCCGCTTGTTCGGGCTGACGCGGCCGACGAATAGCAGGTTGGTGCTGCCGTCGTCCAGCCCGCGCAGCACCACGGGGTTCGGCGGCTCGCGGTAGCGCGCGAAGTCGAGATAGATCGGCAGCACGCCCGTCTTGTCGAAGCCAACTTCCTCGAGCTCGCGGCGGTTGAACTCCGAGTCAGCCAGGCCCAGCTCGACGTGACCGGCGAGCGTGCGGAGCTCGTCGCGCCCGATGCGGCAGATCCGCTCGAGCTCGGGGTCGATGCCGGCGAAGAACTCGGGCGGCGTGACGTTATGGTGGATCAGCGCCCGCCGCGAGCGCAGCTCCCTGAGCCAGGTCGTCATCGGCGAAGGCAACGCGTAGTGCAGGATCACCACGTCGTCGGGGCCGCCGGGGGACCACTCCGCGAAGCCGAGCCCGTCCCCCGCCAGGTCCTCGTCTACGTCGAGCGCGTACACGTCCGCCGCGTAGCCCCAGGAGCGAAACGCGTCGCGCATCGCCCGCGCCGAGTCGCCGATCGCGTCGCCGCGATGCAGCGCCGGCACCCACTGGTCGATGCGGGTCACGGCAGCACCGGTGCCAGGCGGTCGAGCAGCAGCGCGCCGAAATCGCGCGCGCGCACCCGCTCGACCGCGCGCCGCTGCGTCTCGAGCGTTCGGGCGCGCAGCGTCTCGTCCGTCACGAGCGCGTGCGCCAGCTCCGCCACCAGCTCGGGCGGCTTCTCGCGCAGCAGCACGCCTCCGCCGTCGAGGGTCTCCTCGACCGCGCCCGCGGCGTAGGCGATCACCGGCACGCCGGCGTTCATCGCCTCCACCAGCGGCACGCAGTAGCCCTCGTGCTCGGACAGGCACACGAACACGTCCGCGACCTCGTAGTACGCGAGCAGGTCGTCCTGCGCGACGTGCCCCGTCAATACGACGTTCTTCACGCGCAGCTCCTCGATCAGCTCGAGCAGGCGACGGTGGTAGCGCTCGTGCCCTCGGTAGTCGCCCACCAGCAGCAGGCGGCTCTTCGGCTCCAGATGGCGCTGGTAGAACGCGAAGCTCCGGATCAAGTCGTCGATGCGCTTGTTCGGGATGATCCGGCCGACGAACAGCACGTTCGTCCTGTCGTCGCCGTACAGCCGCCGCACGACGGGCGACACCGGGCCGGCGTAGCTCTGCCAGTCGAGCACGATCGGCAGCACCGCCGTGCTCCGGTAGCCGGCGGCCTCCAGCTCGCGGCGGTTGAACTCGCTGTCGCCGAGGCCCAGTGCGGTCCGCTCCGCGAAGGCCTCGAGCTCTCGCCGGCCGTGGTAGCACAGCCCGGCCAGGTGGCCGTGGAAGCCGACGAAGAAATGCGCCGGCGTGATGTTGTGGTAGATCGAGACCAGCCGGTCGGGCGCGTGATAGATGAGCCGTCCCGCGGCGCTGCCGATCGAGAAGTGGTACACGCAGACCGTCTCCGGCGACGAGACCTGGCGGTACTCGTGGAGGGGGCGGCAGCGCTCCACCATCGCCACGTCCCAGTGCTCCGCGAAGATGTCCGAGCCGAAGCCGGCTTCCCGCAGCCGCGCCTGGATCGCGAGCGCCTCGTTGCCGATCGCGTCCCCGGAGGACAGCGACGTCAACAGCTGATGCACCTGGCGCTTCATGCGGCCTGCAGCGCCGGCGCCAGCCGCTCCAGGATCAGCCGCGAGTAATCGACGCGCGCCAGCTCCTCGACCACGCGCCGCTGCGTCTCCAGCACCGCCGCGCGCAGGGCGGCGTCGCGCCGCAGCAGATCGAGCAGCTCCGCCACCATCTCGGGCCGCTTCTCGGTGAGCAGCACGCCGCCGCCACGCAGCGTCTCGCGCACCGCGGCGGCGTCGAACGCCACGACCGGCAGCCCGAAGCTCATCGCCTCCAGCAGCGGCACGCCGACGCCCTCGTGCTCCGACAGGCACAGGAACACGTCCGCCGCGGCGTAGCACGCGCGCAGGTCGTCGTCCGGCAGGTGTCCGGTGAAGACCACCTCGGACAGGCTCAGCGCGTGCACCATCCGCAACAGCGCGTCGTAATAGCGCTCGTGGCCGCCGTAATCCCCCGCCAGCAGCAGCCGGCTGGCCGGCCGCACGAAGCGCTGATACACCGCGAACACGCGGATCAGGTCGTCGATGCGCTTGTTGGGACTGATGCGCCCGACGAACAGGATGGTGTCGCGGCCGTCCTCGAGCATCCGCGCCAGCACCGGCGAGCGCGGCAGCCTCGGCAGCGCGGGGTCGGGCAGGATCGGCAGCACCGTCGTGCGCGCGAAGCCGGCGGCTTGGAGCTCGCGGCGGTTGTACTCGCTGACGCCGACGCCCAGCAGTACGCCCGGAGCCAGCGCGCGCAGCTCGCGCCGGCCGGCGTCGGTCTCGCTCGCGTGCAGCCGCGAGAAGCCGATGAACCACTCAGCGGGCGTGACGTTGTGGTACAGCAGCACGCGCCTGTCCGGCAGCGTGGCGAACAGCCGCGACGCGGCGCTGCCGATCCCGAAGTGGAGCAGGCACACGTTGTCCTTCGCGGCGACGCTCGGGTACTGCCAGAGCGGCCGCGCCAGCGTGGCGACGCGCGGGTGGACCTTCTCGGCGTACAGCTCCGAGGCGTAGCCGGCGCGCCGCAGCTGTTCCTGGATCTGCAGCGCCTGGCTGCCGATGGCGTCGCCGGGGGCGAGCGCGGCCAGCAGCTGGTGGACGGCCCTAGGCATGAATGGCCGGCCCCTGCACGCGCGCGATCAGGTCCAGGTACTTCTTCTCGATCACGGGCCAAGCGTAGTTCGCCTCGAAGTAGCGGCGGCCGTTCGCGCCCAGCGCGCGCCGCAGCGGCTCGTCCTGCTCGAGCAGCGCGAGCGCCTCGCGGAACTCTTCGTAGCTCGAGTAGTACAGCCCCGCGTTGCTGCGCAGGCACTGGCCGCGCAGCACCTCGCACTTGGCGTTCGCGAGCACCGGCCGCTCGGCCCACCAGGCCTCGAGCGTGACCATCGACAGGCTTTCGTAGCGCGACGGGATCACCAGCAGCTGCGCGGCCGCGAGCGCGTCCCATTTCTCCTGGTCGGGCAGGAAGCCGAAGTGGACGACCTGTGGATCGCGCGGCACCGGTAGCACGGCGTGACCGATCAGGGCGAGCTTCAGGCTCGAGCCCGTTTCCTTGACGTAGCGCCGGAAGAAGTCGAACAGCTGGCGGCAGCCCTTGTTCTCGTCGATCCGGCCGACGTACAGCAGGAACGGCCCTTCCAAGCGATGGCGCGCCCGGAAGCCGGCGGGATCCGTGCGCTCAGGCAGCGCCGAGCCCACGCCCACCACGTCGCCCGGAACGTCGTCGTTGCCCGAGACGCGCCGGATCATCTCGCGCTCCTCGACGCTGTTGTAGACGAGCGCGCGCGGCCGCCGGAAGAACGACTGGAAGATTTCGAGCCTGTACACGCCGTCGTCCTCGGCCGTGGGCACCAGCAGCGCCTTGTCGGCCACGCCGGCCAGGCCGTGGAACGTGGTGTAGTAGCGGTAGGAGAAGAAGAAGAAGAAATCGAACGCGTCCTTGCGCTCGCGCACGTGACGCACCAGCCTCGGCGAGAACGGCCCCTCCTCCTCGAGCCAGCGCAGCTCGTCCTCCGGCGCGTGCGCGGCGCGGAACACGCGGTCACTCCACTCCGAGAAGCGGACCGGGTCGCGCGGCCGTTTGACCTTGAAGCGGCGCACCGTGACGCCGTTGAGCGTGGAGGCGCCTTCCGGGTAGCGGTTGGCCCAGCTGATGTAGTCGGCGGCGCAGGTGGTGATCACTTCGACCTGCGCGTGCCGCGCCATGTGCTCCGCGACCAGGCGGCAGTGGTACTCGGCGCCGCCCGCGATGTCCAGGCCGTAGCGCTGGACAACGAAGGCCAGCTTCAAGCCGCTCCCGATCCCCCGGGCTGCTTCTTCTCGTCCTCCCGGAACACCACCATCGACTCGAGCGTCTTCTCGCGGCGCACCAGCAGCTCGAGCCGCCCCTGCAGCTGCAGGTTGCGGTTCTTCAGGTCCTGCAGCTCCAGGTTGAGCTTGGTCACCTCGACCGCGAGGTTGTGCAGCAGGTGGACGTAGTACGAGTTGAGGTCGGCCTGCCGCGACAGCGCGGAGATCATCGGGTTGGGGTTCCAGAACAGCTTCTGCACCGGCTTCAGCAGCCCGCGCAGCTTCTCGAGCAGTTGGCCGACCCCGCCGTGGCTGCTGCGGTAGATCGTCTGCGGGTTGAACTGGAAGTTCCAGCGCTGCGGCTCGGCGCGGAAGTCGGACACGAAGTCGCTGTTGAAGTCGTGCGCGTCGAGCACGGAGTCCAGCGTGTGCTCGGCGATCTCGCGGATCTCGTCGTCGCTGTAGAGGCCCTTGCGCTTCTCCTCGATCCGTTTGCGGATCGCGCGCATGATCTCCTCGACGTCGACGGCGTCCGACTTGATCTCGAAGGTCACGCTCTCACTTCCCCACCGGCATCGGGGCTCCCGGCGCCGAATAGACGATGGCCACGATCGTGATCGCCCACAGCGCCACGGTCAGCAGCAGCGGCCGGTCCGTGATCAGGATGTCGGTCGGGCTGCCGCCCTGCTCGCGCTGGTGCACGAGGTAAAGATAGCGGAACACCCCGTATATGACGAAAGGGATGGTCCAGGACAGCGCGTTCGTCTGGTACTTCTCGTGGGTCTCGGGGGAGAGCGTGTAGAAGGCGTACGCGGTGACGCACGACGCGGTCACGACGTTGATCATCTGGTCGAGCAGGTACGGGCTGTACTCGGCCAGGATCGCCCGATGCTCACGCGCCTGGTCGGAGAGCGTGACCAGCTCGTGGCGCCGCTTGGCCAGGGCCAGGAACAGCGCCAGCAGCAGGATGCAGACCACCAGCCAGTCGGACACCGCCACGTGGATCGCCAAGCCGCCCGCGTAGGCGCGCAGCACGAAGCCCAGGCTCACCGACAGCACGTCGAGGATGACGATCTCCTTGAGCCGCAGCGAGTACGCAAGGTTCAACAGCAGGTAGGCGAGCGAAGCGGCACCGAACAACGGCGCGATCAGCACCGCCCCGATCAAGCAAGCGCCGCCGAGCACGACGGCCCACGTCAGCGCCGCCGAGACGGCGAGTTGCCCGGAGGCGATCGGCCGCAGCTTCTTCAGCGGATGCAGGCGATCCCGCTCCAGGTCCGTGACGTCGTTGACGAGGTAGACCGTCCCGGAGAGACCGCAGAAGACGAAGAACGCGGCCAGCGCCCGCAGCGCGAGGTCGACGTCGAAGAGGTGTTTGGAGAGTGCAAGCGCCGCGAACACCACCAGGTTCTTGGTCCACTGGTGGGGGCGCAGCGAAACGAAGAAGCCGGCGCTTTTGCTCAGAAGCTCTTGATCGCCTCTTCCTCGTTGTCGTAGGTCTCGAACACGGTCAGCAGCTTGGTGATCGCGAGCAGGTCCTGGATCTTCTTGGTCAGGTGCAGCAGCTTGAGCTTGCCGCCCTTGCGGCTGACCGTCGTGTAGCAGCGAACGATCTCGCCGAGGCCGGCCGAGTCGACGTAGGGGACCTCCGCCAGATTCAGCAGGATCTTGGTCCGATTCGAGTCCGCTAGCTTGGTGACCGCCTCGCGAAGCTGGTCGTCGCCTTCGCCGATCAGGATCTTGCCCTGCAGGTCCAGGAGGACGACGTCGCCGACGAGTCGTTCGGTGATCTTCATTGCGGCCTCTCTTCCAAGCGGGTCTTGTACTTACGAGACAAGCGACCGGCGAAGGTAACACACGGTCTTCCGGCCTGTCAACGAATGTCATCTTCGTGGTAGCGTCGCTGCCCTTCATGGACTTCCTGCTGCGCCTCCATGGCCGCGCCAAAGAGGCCGGGCGCAGCATCGTGCTGCCCGAGGGCGACGAGCCCAGGACCGTCGAGGCGGCGGTACGCGCCGCGGCGAAGGGCCTCGCGCGCGTCACCTTGCTCGGCGCGCCCGAGCAGATTCACGCCGTTGCACGGGAGCGCGGCCTCGACTTGTCCGGCGTCACGCTCGCGCCGGTGCCGTCCGAGGGGCGCGAATACGAGCTGGCGCTGCGCGCGTACACGGACCGTATGCAGCACCGCGGCGTGCGTCCCGACGAAGCGCGCGAGCACTTGAAGGACCCGCTGCTGTGGGGCGCGCTGCAGGTCGCGGCGGGCCGCTTCGACGGGATGGTCGCGGGCGCGCGCTCGACCACGGCGCACACGCTGCGCGCCGCGCTGCGCGGCATCGGCGTGCGGCCCGGCGTGCAGAAGCTGTCGTCGTTCATGCTCATGCTGACGCGCAAGCCCGAGCTCGGCGAAGGCGGCGTGCTGGTATTCGCGGACTGCGGCGTCAATCCGGAGCCGAGCGGACGCGAGCTTGCCGAGATCGCGTCGCTCACCGCGGACAGCGCACGGCAATTCCTGGACGAGCCGCCGCGCATCGCGTTCCTGTCCTTCTCGACGCGCGGCAGCGCCGACCACCCGAGCGCACGTCGCGTCGCGGAGGCCGCGCGTATCCTGAAGGCGACGCGGCCGGAGCTGCAGGCCGACGGCGAGCTGCAGCTCGACGCGGCGCTCGTGCCCGCCGTCGCTCGCTCCAAGGCACCGGACAGCGCCGTCGCGGGGCGCGCCAGCGTGCTGATCTTCCCGAACCTCGACGCCGGCAACATCGGCTACAAGCTGGTCGAGCGTCTGGCGGATGCCCGCGCGCTCGGGCCGCTGCTACAGGGCCTCGCGAAGCCCGCGAACGACCTCTCGCGCGGCTGTTCGACTGACGACATCGTGGACGTCATCGCGGTCACGGCCCTGCAGGCCGCCCGCGCGACGCGTTAGAGCGCTAGGCGGTCGCAGTCTTGCGGGCCTGAAAGCACTCCTTGCAATAGACGGGTCGGCCCTGCGTGGGCTTGAACGGCACCGTCGTCTCCTTGCCGCACTGGGAGCACGTGGTCATCGTCTCCACGCGCTCCCTCCCGCCGCCGGGCCGCGCGTGGCGCTTGGTCTTGCAGGCCTTGCACCGCTTCGGCTCGTTCTTGAAGTTCTTGTCTGCGTAGAACAGCTGCTCGCCCGCGGACCAGATGAACGTCTGGTGGCACTCGATGCACACCAGCGTCTTGTCTCGGTACTCCATACGCCCCCTTATGGTGCGGCGTGTGGGTCTAGAGCCGGGATGAGACCGCGCTAATCCTGCTCGCGACGGATCTTCTTGCGGTTTCGCTTGCGCGCCAGGGCCTGTTTCGCCCGCCGCTTGTCGCCCGGCTTCAGATAGAAGCTGTGCTTCTTGATGTCCTTGATGATGTCTTCCTGCTGAACCTTCCGCTTGAAGCGGCGAAGGGCGTTTTCGATCGACTCGCCCTCCTGGATCTTGATCTCGGCCAAGACCTGAACACCCCCTGCCTTGTTCGTAGTTGCTGGAAAGCCCCTGATTCTCTGTAGGTTAGAGGCTGGCCGACAGCCCCCAAAACCCGGGCAGATGCTAGGCGATGGCCCAGGGGGTGTCAAGGAAAACGCCTGAACGAGCGAAAAAGTGCGCGCGCCCGCGCGCCAGCCCCGCGCAGCGCCGCTGCGGCAAGTTCTTTTCTGTCAGAATGTTAGGAAGAGAGATGCCGGGACGTCTTTTCGTCGTCGCGACCCCGCTCGGGAATCTCCAAGACCTCTCGCCGCGTGCGCTCGAGACGCTGAGCAAATGTGCGCTCGTCGCATGCGAGGACACGCGACACACCGGAGCGTTGTTGCGGGCGCACGACATCCGAACGCCGACGACATCGTTTTTCGAGCACAACGAGAGACACAAGGCGGGACGCGTGCTCGAGGCGCTCGAGCGCGGGGACGATGTCGCGCTCGTGTCGGATGCGGGCACGCCGTGCATCTCCGATCCGGGCTATCGCCTGGTGCGCGACGCGCGCGCGCGCGGGATCGCGGTGCTGCCGGTGCCGGGGCCGTCGGCGGTGATCACCGCGCTCTCTGTCTCGGGGCTCCCGACCGACCGCTTCCTGTTCGCGGGCTTCCTGCCGCGGAAGACGCACGCGCGCAGGAAGCTTCTCGAAGAGCTGAAGAGCGAGCGCGCGACGCTGGTGTTCTACGAGTCGCCGCTGCGGCTCCTCGCCGCGCTCGACGACCTCGTCGCGGTGCTCGGCGAGCGCGAGGCGTTCCTGTGCCGCGAAGCCACCAAGCTCCACGAGGAATACTCGAAGACGACGCTGCGCGAGCTGCGCGAGCGCATCGGCGCGAGCGAGCGCGTGCGCGGCGAGGTGGTGCTGGTGGTCGCGGGCGCGAGCGAGGCAGGCGCCGTTCCCGATCTCGAGATCGAGGCGGAGTTCGCGCGGCTCCAGGGCGAGGGACGCAGCCGGCGCGACGCGGTCAAGCAGATCGCGAAGCGGCTCGGCCTGCCGGCGCGCGACGTCTACTCGCGGCTGCTCGCCGCGCGGTAGGCCTTCGACTGCTCGGCCACCAGCTCGAGCAGGTTCCCCATCGTCAGGTTGACGTCGATCAGGTGCAGGCCCCAGCTCGGCTGGACCTGCCCGTTCGTCATCACGTCGCCCACGATGTCGTCCGTGCGCGGGTCTTTCGGGTCGCCGTGCACGGTGACCTCGAGGTACGAGCCGCTTTCGTTCTCGACGCACGCCGCCGTGAGCAGCCCCGGCACGCTCACGAAAGGCGTCTCGATCTTCTTCCCGGCCGCGACCCACGGGCCGGGCTCGGCCGCGGAAGCGAGGCCGGGCGCCGCGGCGGACAAGTACGCGTGCAGCGGGCCGCTGCCGCCCGCGAGCGCGGCCGGGTTCGCGCAGCCCGCCTTGAGACCGTCGCCGGTGACGCGACCGAAGCGGCTCGTCGCCGGAGGAGGCACGTTCGAGCGGAACGACGCGTACGTCACGACACAGCCAACCTGCTTCGACGAGCGGCACAGCGGCACGTGCTGGAATGCGCCGCCCACGTCCCGCCCCCGCGGCACGGGCAGATTCGTCCCGAGCAGCAGCGCCGAGACGAGCCGCGCCTGCACCGGCTTGCCGTCGATCTCGTTCCGGATCAGCTGCGTCAACAGCCCGGAGCCCTGCGAATGCCCGAGCAGCACCACGCCGCGGCCGGCGTTGTCGTGCGCGAGGTAGTGGTTCCAGGCGTCGCGCACGTCGTTGTACGCGAGCGCGCGGTCGACGGCCATCGGCTGCCCTGCGATCGTGGCGCGCAGCGACGTGAGCGTCACCTGTCGATACAGCGGAGCGAACGTGCGGCAGTGCTTTGCGAAGCGCGCGAACTGGCTGCGGATCACGCGGCGCTCTTCGTCCCCGGCCTGCATGTCGCTGTTCGGCGACTTGTCGAGCGAAACCGTCGGGTACACGTAGAAGCAGTCGATCGGCGCGCGCGCGTCGGCTCGGAACGACTCGCGCTTCAGCTTGCCGTTCGCGGCGACCACCGTCGTGGTGAGGTCGACCGCGCAGGCGTCGGCGCGCCCCGGCCGGCACAACCAGGCCTCGGCGCGAGCGTAGTCGTTCGGTTCGGCGGCCGGCCGCTCCTGCGCGCCGGCGGCGGCGGC
>Ga0070695_100001545_pt1 | contig 12835 bp, 9 predicted proteins | sample KBSK1252metaG_FD_65471 | JGI IMG/M metagenome (GOLD analysis project Ga0070695, IMG submission 65471) | Corn, switchgrass and miscanthus rhizosphere microbial communities from Kellogg Biological Station, Michigan, USA - KBS K1-25-2 metaG | ecosystem: Host-associated > Plants > Roots >...
GAGAGCGGGATCATGTTCGGGTAGCTGCGCATGAAAGTGAAGGATTTTCGATCCATGTTCACCGTCGCCATGTCGGCGCTCAAGACCACGCCGCGGCCACCGGCGCCCTTGGCCCAGTGCAAGGCGCTACCGCCCGCGAAATGCCCACCGCAGCGGATCAGGGTTATGCCGGGAGCCAGCTCGTGTCTTGCGCCCTCCCAGAAGTGGAGGTGCGAATGGGGTCGCACGACCCACTGGCGGTCGGCCGCGTTGAGGTAGACCGGCACGTCGAAGGCGCGCGCCCACTCCTCCATGGTGGTGTAGAAGTGAGGGTGCGAAATGGCGATCGCCTTTAGACCGCCGAGGGCCTTGATCAAGGTGACAGTCGCGGCATCCAGCAATGAGATGCAATCCCACAGTACGTTGCCGCCGGCGTCCAGGATCAGCAGCGCGCGCTGCCCGATGGCGAACGTGGGTTGCGAGCCGATGCCGATCAGGCCGGGCTCGTGCTCGCGATAGGCATTGAGGTGGCCGATCGCGAGGCGTTCCAAGGTCGTCCATCCCTGGCCGCCGGGCGGCACGAATTGCCGTTCCTCCTCGCAGATCACACACCTCTCCGCCGGGGCCGGGCTCGGCGGGTACTGCGTGCCGCACGCCGTGCAGATATAGCCCTGCATGAACCGCTCCTTGTCGCGAAAGGTTTTTTTTACCGCCAAGCCATGAGCCCGCCTGCCGGCAAGTCGCGCACGCCCTCGGCTCGTTTAGGGGCGAACCTTAGGGGTGAACGGGCCGCCGTTCAAACGCCGGCCTAATCGAGCTTGATGTTGGCGGCCTGAATCAGCTCGGCGTTGGCCTTGATATCCTGCGCCAGATGCGCCGCCATTTCCTGTGGCGTCTGCTGCGGCACCACCGCATTCACCGCCAACATTTTCGCTTGCATGTCCTCGGTCTTGGCGATCTCGACGATCTTGGCGTTGAACTTGGCGATGATGTCTTTGGGGGTGCCGGCCGGCGCGAAAATCGAAAACCAGATGGGCACGTCGGCGCCGGTGATGCCGAGTTCCGTCAGCGTCGGCACCTCCGGGAAATTTGGGTGGCGCACGCTGCCGTTGATGTTGAGCAGGATCAACTTGCCGATCTTGGCGTGCGGCAGCGAAACGGGCTCGTTCATCATATGGACGTTGCCCGGCAGCACGTCGTTGAGCGAGTCGGCGCCGCCGCGGTAGGGAACGTGCAGGATGTCGATGCCGGCCTTGAGCTTGAGCATTTCCAGTCGAAGGTGGGTCGAGGTGCCGCTGCCCGAGGAGGCGAAGGTCAACTTGCCGGGGTTCTTTTTAGCGTATTCGATCATCTCCTGGAAGGTCTTCACACCGACCGAGGGATGGATGACAAAGCCGTTGATGACGTCGCCAACGCGGCCGACCGGCTCGAAACTCTTGAGCGGGTCGTAGGGCGTCTTGCGCAGGCTGGGCAGCACCGCCAGCGGCGCATTGGGCGTGAGCAGAAAATTATAGCCGTCGGGCGTTGCCTTGGCCGCCGCTTCGGTGCCGATCATGCCGCTGGCGCCGCCACGGTTCTCGATCACGAACGGCTGGCCAAGGGCCTGGCCCAGCTTGTCGGCCCAGGGGCGACCAATGGCGTCGGTTGCGCCCCCCGGGGCGTAGGGCAGAATGACCCTGACGCTCCGCTCCGGCCAGGACTGCGCCGCGCGTGCCTCCGCGCAGGCCGCGGCGGCGAGCCATACCAAAACGAACGCAAGAAATTGGCGGCGCTGCATTTTACCCCTCCCGAGGTTTGTCTGCTCGTTGGCGCTCATCGACGCCAGATTGCTGCAACGGCTTCTGTTGCGTCCGTTGCTTGCCCGTTGGACGGATAGGACGTGGGATGACACTAGCAGCCGTTTGAGCGAGCGCGAAGCAACCCGTCTCGCGCCTGCACGAAGCCCAAAAAGTGCGAACCCCACGCCCTCGGTTTTCCCGCCCGGCGGCTTGCGGCGCGTTGGCGCGCGGTGCACTCTATTGGCCGGAGCCTTCAGAGGAGGAGCCCATGGCCGCGCCGGCGCAACGCCCAGTCATTCACGACGACATCAGGCCCAACACCGACCCGAAGCTTGCTTCGCGCTTTTTGGACGCGCCGAACATGCCCTGGGAGAAGACCAAGTTTCCCGGCATCCAAATCAAGGTGCTCTATTCGGACGATGACGGCATCACCACGGCGCTTTTCAAGCTCGCGCCGGGCGCTGTCGTGCCGCTGCACGAGCACACGGCGCTGGAGCAGACCTACGTCCTGGAAGGCACGTTGGAGGACCACGAGGGTGTGTGCGGGCCCGGGCAGTTCGTCTGGCGCCCCGCCGGCAACCAGCACGAGGCGAGAGCGCCCAACGGCGCCTTGATCCTCGGCTTCTTCCTCAAGCCCAACCGCTTCGCCTACGGCGAGAGGTTCTTCACCGCGGCCGGCGAACGCTAGGCCCTCGGTATCGGCACCGGCCGCGGCGCAACAGGATGCTTGCCAGATGGCATGGCTTGAACCCATCACCTTGTCGAGCGGCCGCGTCACGCTGGAACCGTTGGCGCCAAGGCATGGCCCCGATCTGATCGAGGCGGTCGAGGACGGCGAGCTGTGGCGGCTGTGGTATACGACCGTCCCGGCGCCCCAGCGCATGCAGGCCGAGCTCGAGCGCCGGCTGGCTCTCCAGGCCGCCGGATCGATGCTGCCGTTTGCCGCCGTCGACAACGGCACCGGCAAGGCGGTCGGCATGACCACCTACATGAACGTGGAGCCTGCGCATCGGCGCCTTGAGATTGGCTCTACCTGGTATCGCCGGGCGGTGCAGAGGACGGATTTCAACACCCGCTGCAAGCTGTTGCTGCTGACCCACGCCTTCGAGACGCTCGACAGCATCGCCGTCGAATTCCGCACGCATTTCTTCAACCATGCGAGCCGGCGCGGCATCGAGCGTCTCGGCGCCAAGCTCGACGGCATCCTGCGCAGCCACCAGCTCGCCGGCAACGGCACGCTACGCGATACCTGCGTCTATAGCATTATTGCCGCCGAGTGGCCGACCGTGAAAGCCCACCTCACCTATCAGCTCAACAAGCCGCGCGCTGGCGCGCCCCGGTAGATGGCCGCCGGGCGAGGCTAGCCAATGAGGCCCGCCGGGCCCTGTCGGTACTTCTCGACGATGGCGAGGTCGGGCTCGATGCCGAGGCCCGGCCCCGTCGGCACGCGCACCTTGCCGTTCGTCGCCAGCATGGCCGCCCCGTAGGGGCTTGCCTCCAGGTTGGCGTAGATGTTTTCCAACAGCGTGTCGGTTGCCAGCGAGGCAACGAGGTGGATCGAAGCCAGATTGCCGGGCCCGAAGTAGGCGCAATGGGGGATCAGCTGGACCGAATGCGCCTCGGCGGCGGCCACAAGCTTGCGCATCTCGGTGATGCCGCCGATCTTGGTGACGCTGGGCTGGGCGATGTCGATCGACCCCTTCTGGAACATGTCGACGAAGTCGTGCAGGCCGGCGGCGTTCTCGCCCGCGGCGATGCTGGTGGTGCCGGCTCGGCGCACGCGCGCCAGGCCCGCATGATCCTCCGGCGGCCACACCGGCTCCTCCAGCCAGAACAGCTGATACGGCCGATAGGCACGTTCCATCTCCAGCGCCTGCGCCACGCTCCAGGGGCAATTGACGTCGTTCATGATGGCGACGCCCTCGCCGACGGCCTCGCGTGCCGCCCGCACGGCGTCAACGGCGTGCTCATGCAGTTTGATGTGGCTGAAACCCCGCTCGACCATCTCAGCACATATCTTGCCCACCGTCGCCGGTGCGCCGTAGCGCAGCAGGCTGGCGTAGGCGCGCACGTCCCGGCGGCGCGCACCTCCGAACAGGTCGCACAGCGGCAAGCCGGCGCGCTTGCCGGCAATGTCCCATAAGGCGATGTCGATGCCCGAGTGGGCGTAGACGACCGGACCGTTGCGGCCAAAGATGTGGAAGGCCTGCGCGGCCTCGCGATGCAGCGCCGCGATGTCGGTTGCCTCCTTGCCTATAAACCAGGGGCCGACATAGCTCTCGAGCGCCGCCTTGGTCGCCGGAATAATGGAGTGACCGAACCCCTCTCCCCAGCCCGTGATGCCGAGATCGGTCTCCACTTCGACCAGCAAATGGTCCATGCTGGGAAAGCGCAGCCCCGCGAATTCCTGCTTGGGTGCACCCATGTCGAAGGGGATACGCACGTAGTGCGTGCGAATTGCGGTGATCTTCATGGCGTACTCCTGCCGGCGGGCGAGATTGTCCGCGCGTTGGCGCGCATGTTAGCCTCGGCCGGCCATGAAAAAGAAGAACTAAGGAGGACGTCCGTGACGTTGACGAGAGCAACATGCCTGTTGTGCGCTGCCGCGCTAATGCCCCTGGGCACCGCCGCCCTGGCGGAGACCCCCAAGCGCGGTGGCATTCTCAACTTCGCGGTGGTGGCGGAGCCCCCAACCACCGATTGCCATGCCACTACGACCTTCGCCATGGTGCATCCGGTGGCGCCGCAATACTCCACGCTCCTGATGTTCACGGGCCCCCACGACAACATCAAGATCGAGGGCGACCTGGCGGAGTCCTGGGAGGTTTCGCAGGATGGGCTTACCTATACCTTCAAGCTGCGCAAAGGCGTGAAGTTCCACGACGGCTCCGACTTCACCGCTGAGGACATCAAGGCCACCTACGAGCGCATCATCAATCCGGCGCCGAGCGTCGTCTCCTCGCGCAAGGCACAACATCAGGACATCAAATCGATCGAGACACCCGATCCCTACACGGTGGTCTTCAGGCTCAGCCAAGTAAACATGTCGATGCCGTTGCACTTCGCCTCGCCCTTCAACTGCGTCTACAGCGCCAAGAAGCTGCGCGAGAACCCGCGCTATCCCGAGACCGAAGTGATGGGTACCGGCGGCTTCAAATTCGTCGAATACCAGAAAGGCTCGCACTGGGCGGCCACGCGCTTCGACCAGTATTTCCGCAAGGAGCGCCCCTACCTTGACGGCTACAAAGCAATCTTCGTGCGCAGCAACACGGTGGTCTCTGGTCTGCGTGGTGGCCAGTACGACGCCGAGTTCAGGGGCCGCACCCCCCAGGAACGCGACCAATTGCTCGAGACCATGAAGGACAAGGTGACGGTGCAAGAAGGGCCGTGGGTGACCAACATCCTGATCACCTTCAACACCGAGCACAAACCGTTCGACGATATCCGCGTGCGCCAGGCGCTGACGCTGGCGATCGATCGTTGGGGTGGCTCCACCTCGCTCGGCAAGATCTCGCTCATCAAGGGTGTCGGCGGCGCCTTTCGGCCGGGAGCCGAGTGGTCATTGGCGCCCGAAGAGCTCGAGAAAATCCCGGGGTTCTGGCGCGATATCGAAAAATCGCGTGCCGAGGCCCGGCGCCTCTTGAAGGAGGCAGGTCACCCCAACCTGAAAGTCAAGCTGGTGAACCGAACCATCGATCAGCCCTTCATTCCGGCCGGTATTTATGCGGTCGACCAATGGCGGCGCATCGGCGTGGAGACGGAGCACGCGCCGGTTGAAACCAAGCTTTGGTTTGCCGCCATGGAGAACGGCGACTTTGACGCGGTGGTGCAGAACATTTCCGACTTTGCCGACGATCCCACCGCCCAGTTCAACACGCTATTGAGCAAGCATACCTCCGGCATCGCCTATTCCCGTCACGGCGATACCAAGCTCGACGATTTGTTCAAGCTGCAGTCGCAGATCGTCGATCGGCAGGAGCGGATGAAGGTGGTGAACGACTTTGAGCGTTACGCCCTGACCACGGCCTATAACGTGCCCCTGTTGTGGTATCAACGCATCGTCGTCAACAACAAGAAGGTCAAAGGCTGGGATCTGCCACCCAGTCACTTTGTTGGACAAAACCTGGTCGAGGTCTGGCTCGACGAATAGCCTGCCGGCCGCAACCGCCGGCGCCTGCCGCCGGCGCCGGCCGGGCTCAAGCCGCTGCGCCGGCAGGGTTCAATAGGTGGCGCGGCCGCCGGAAATGTCGAACACGGCCCCCGTGGTGAAGGAATTTTCCTCGGACGCCATCCAGGCCACCATCGAGGCCACTTCCTCCACTAGCACAAAGCGATTGCGCGGGATCTTCGACAGCATAAAGTCGATGTGCTGCTGGGTGAGCTGGTCGAAGATCGCGGTCTTGGCCGCGGCCGGCGTCACGCAGTTGACAGCGATATCATAGCCGGCGAGCTCCTTGCCAAGCGACTTCGTCAAGGCGATGACGCCGGCCTTGGAGGCCGAATAATGCGCGGCATTGGGATTGCCTTCCTTGCCGGCAATCGAGGCGATCGTGACGATGCGCCCATAGTTCTGCGCGATCATTCCCGGCACGATCGCACGCGAGCAGATGAATGGCCCATCGAGGTTGACGCGCATCACCTTGCGCCATTCCTCCACGTCGGTCTCCCAGGTCTTGGCGTTAACTCCGGCGATGCCCGCATTGTTGATTAGGATGTCGACGCGGCCGAAGCGGCGGCTGGTGGCTGCAAGCGCGGCGGCAACGGAAGCCGGGTCGGCCACGTCGCAGCCGATCGCCTCGATTTCACCGCCAAGCTCCTGGGCCGTCTTCTGGGCCAGCGCGGTGTCGCGATCCCAGATGGCAATGCGTGCCCCGGACTTGAGGAAGCGGTCGGTGATCGCCTTGCCGAAGCCCTGGGCGCCGCCCGTGACCACGGCGGCACGACCCTTAAGATCAATCATGTTCTTCGCCATGGGCGCTCTCCTTTTTTGCGGCGTCGGCGAGCTGCGGTGCCCCGCAGCGTTTCCCGTGCGCGCCCCGTTTGGCTAGCACAGAATTGGTCGTCCCGCGCGACCCAGCAGCGACGCCGCGCAGCGGCGGGTGGCGAGTCCGCCTTAAACTTCTGGTTGCATTGCGGGACGGTGGCCGTGGCGGCGCCATCCCTCCCCATCCCTCCCCCTGGCGCGGGACGCGCGCGATGCGCTGCGGCGCCATCCGCGGCCGGTTCCGGCAACGAACGGCAACGAACCTATAAAAAGCTTGGGCGCGCCGCGCGCCGGGGGCGCGACATGGCAACCCTTGCGCGGGTGCTATAGCAAACGACGCAGAAGTGCTAAAGCCAGTGGCGGACGGGCGCAGCAGCACCAAGGTCTCGCCGCCGCCGGCACTGGCGGGCGGCGAGCGCGCGCCGGAGGGAGGTTGCGTGCCATCGGTTGTCTTGCGCGGTCTCAGCAAACGCTTTGGAAGCCAGGCGGCGGTCGACAACGTCTCGCTCAGGATCGAGCACGGGCAGCTCGTGTGCCTGCTCGGGCCGTCGGGTTGCGGCAAGACCACCATTCTGCGGCTGCTGGCGGGTTTCACCGAGCCGACGGCGGGAGAAATTGCCATTGGCGAGCGCGTCGTCTCCGCCCCGGCGCGGGTGCTGCCGCCCGAGCAGCGCAACGTTTCCATGGTGTTTCAGAGTTACGCCCTGTGGCCGCACATGACGGTCGCCCAAAATGTGGCCTACGGCCTGGAGCTGCGTAAGCTCGATCGGGCCACCATCGCCGCAAAACTCGCCGCCATCCTGGCGACCACCCAACTGGCGCCGTTGGCCGAGCGCTACCCCGCCGAGCTGTCGGGGGGGCAGCAGCAGCGCGTCTCGCTGGCGCGGGCGTTGGTGGTGGAGCCCGACATGCTCCTGCTCGACGAACCCCTGTCCAACCTCGATGCCAACCTGCGCGAGGAAATGCGCTTTGAGGTGCGCCGCCTGCATCAGGCCTATCACTACACCACCGTCTACGTCACCCATGACCAAAGCGAAGCCATGACCACGGCCGACCTGATCGCCGTCATGAATGCCGGCCGGATCGAGCAGCTGGGTTCCCCCCTCGAAATCTATCGCCAGCCGCGCTCGGAGTTCGTCGCGCGCTTCCTTGGCGGCAGCAACATCATTCGCGGCCAGGCTCTTGACGCCAAGCGTCTCGCCTTTGCCGGCGCGACCATCGAGTGCCACAATGCAGCCTTCGCGCCGGGCAAGCCCGCCGCAGCCGCTGTGCGCCAGCACGACATCCGTTTGCTTGCCGCCGATGTGGCGACGCCAAGCGCCAATGCGCTGATTGGTACGGTCCAACGCAACGTCTTTCTTGGCGCCACCCGCGACTATATTGTCGAAGTCGGCGGTGGCGTGCCGTTGCGTATTACGGCTGCGCCCGAGGCCGACTTCGCGTCGGGCTCGCGGGTGAGCCTGCTGCTGCCAGCAGACCGTTGCCACGCATTGATCAACTGAATGGGGAATTTGAGAGGAATCGATCATGGCAAGCGCTATTAGCCGTCGCGCATTCTCCCAGGGGCTCGCCACGGCTCTGGCGGCAACGTCCCTTCCCCGTGCGGCGCGGGCGACGGTAGCTGCCTCCCCCGTCACCCCGCAACTGATCGAGGCGGCCAAGAAAGAAGGCAAGGCGGTCTGGTACACCGCGGTCGACCTGCCGGTCGCCGAGCGCATCGCCAAGGCCTTCGAGGCGAAGTATCCCGGTATTGCCGTTCGCGTCGAACGCTCGGGCGGCGAACGCATCTTTCAGCGCATCGGCCAGGAGTACGCCAGCAACATCCATGCCGTCGACGTCGTCAATAGTTCCGATGCGGCGCACTTTATCGTCTGGAAGCGCGACGGCATCCTGGCCGCCTACGTACCGACCGATGTCGCCAGCCATTATCCGGCCGAGCAGAGGGACCCCGACGGCCTTTTCGCCAGCTGGCGCGTCTGGCTGTGCGTCATCGGTTACAACACCAAGCTGGTGAAGGCGGATGCGGCGCCCAAGAGCTTCGCCGACCTGCTCGACCCGAAGTGGTCGGGCAAGATCGTGAAGGCCCATCCCGGTTACAGCGGCACCATCATGACCGCGACCTACCAGGTCGCGCGCGACGTCGGCTGGTCCTACTTCGAGAAGCTAAGCCAGCAGAAAGTCATGCAGGTGCAATCCTCCGCCGACCCGCCGAAAAAATTGGCCCTCGGCGAGCGCGCCGTCATGGCCGACGGCAACGAGTACAACCTGATCCAACTCAAGGAAAAGGGCGAGCCCGTCGAGATCGTCTATCCCAGCGAGGGTACGCCTTTGATCATCGGCCCCTCCGGCGTCATGAAGGATGCGCCCAACCCCAATGCCGCCCGGCTGCTGCAAAGTTTTATGTTCTCGGCCGAATGCCAGCAACTGATGGTCGACTGGGGTGGCCTGCGCTCCTTCCACACGGAGGTCAAGGACAAGGAGGGCCGCAAGCCACTGAAAGACATCAAGCTGATGAAGGATGATGCTGCCGCCGTGGAGAAGCAGGCCGATCAGATCAAGGCGAAATATACCCAGTACTTCAAGGTTTGACGCGCGGGGCCGGGGCCGGATGGATCATCGCACCGATCACGGCGTGCGGGAACGCAGCCTTGGCGTAAGCGGCACGAGCCGAGCTTTGGCCCGCCCTCCGCGCCGGCCAAACCCGAGCGCTCGTCGCGGCGGCAAAGGCATGGGGCCCGTGCTCGCATGACCGCCGAGATTGTGGCGGCATCGCCGCTGCCCAGCGCGCGCCGGCGGCTCGACCTTTCGGGCGTGGTGCTGGCGCTGTTTGCCGCCATCCTGGCGCTTTTGATCATCCTGCCGCTGGCCTGGCTGTTTGTCTTCGCCTTCAGCGACCGGACGCGGAAGCCGACGCTTGCCAACTTCCAGCAGCTGTTCACCGATCCAGCCTTCCTCGACCCGCTGATCGCCACATTCACCATCGCCGTTTCGGTCAGCGTCATGTGCTGCGCCGTTGCGGCGCCCATGGGCTGGCTGGTGGCGCGCACCGACATGCCCTGGCGACGTCCGATCCGACTGCTCGTCATGGCTTCCTTCGTCACGCCGCCCTTTCTCGGCGCCATTGCCTGGGAGCTGCTGGCTGCACCCAACAGCGGCCTCCTCAATCAGCTCTATCGCGGCATCGTCGGCGCCGATGTCGATGCCAAGCTGTTCGACATCTATAGCTTGACCGGCCTGATCTTCGTCATTTCCTGCTACACGTTTCCCTACGTCTTCGTGCTGGTCGCCAATGCGCTTGACCGCATGCCGGGCGAACTCGAGGACGCCTCTGCCATGCTCGGCGCCTCCGCCTGGCGCACGGCGCGGCGGGTCACCATCCCCCTGGCGCTGCCGGCGCTGTTGGCGGGCGCACTGGTCGCCTTTCTGCAGGCCATGACGCTGTTCGGCTCGCCGGCAATCCTGGCGCTGCCGGCGGGATTTCACACCATGACGACCAAGATCTGGAGCCTGTTTCAGTATCCGCCCAAGCCCGAACTCGCCGCCGCCGCCTCGCTGCCGCTGCTGCTCATGACGGTGATCCTGCTGCGCGGCCAGTCGGCGCTGCTTGGCCGCCGCGGCTACGTCGTCGTTGGCGGCAAAAGCGGACCGCCGCAGCCCGTGCGCCTGGGCGGGGGGCGCTGGCCCGCCTGCCTCCTGTGCCTTGCGGTGCTCTGTCTACCCGTCTTTCTGCCCTATGGGGCGCTTGTCAACGCCGCCTTCTCGCGCATTGCCTCCCAGCCGCTCAGCCTCGAGACGGTGACCTTGCATAACGTTCGCTTCGTCTTCTTCGAACTGTCCGCCACCAAACTCGCCATGCGCAACACCTTCCTGCTCGGCCTGATGGCGGCAACCGCAGGCACGGCACTGGCGCTGGTGATCGCCTACTTGACCGCGCGCGCCGCCATCACCGGCCACCGGCTTCTCGCCTTCCTCGCCACGGCACCGATCGCCATTCCCGGCATCGTGCTCGGCGTCGGGCTATTCCTCGCCTATACGCGCGGGCCGGTTGTGCTCTACGGCACGCTTTGGATCCTGCTGCTTGCCTACGTGACCATCGAGTTGCCCGCGGCCTACCAACAACTCCAGTCCGCCTTCCGCTCGCTTTCCCCCGAGTTGGAAGAGGCCGGGCGCATCCTCGGCGCATCGCGCCTCAGGATCCTATGGGACGTGACCGCGCCCTTGCTCGGGCCCAGCCTAATCGCCACCTGGTGCTTCATTTTTGTCGCCGTCATCCGCGAGCTGTCCGCCGCCGTGATCCTCTTCACCTCCGAAACCAAGGTGCTCTCGGTGCTCATTTTCGACCTTAAGGAGAGCGGGGATTTGGGCGCCATCGCCGTGCTCGGTCTCACCATGCTGATCCTGACCGCCGCCGTCATTGTCGCCGTCAACCGGATTCCCGGCTTCAGCGGCGTGCGCCTGCGCAACAATTGAACGCGCTGCGGTCAGGAGTAACGGGCGCAACCGCGGGCGAGCGCGCCTGGGGCGAGGGCCCCTGGTTCGAGAGCCAAGGGTGGACGTTGCGCTTCGCGCCGGGTCCGGGCAGGGTACCAAGGCGGAAGAGGCCACATCGCGCGTGCCGTTTCCACACGGGGCTCGAGCGGCTCGTCGCCGCCGCAAGCGTAAACTTGAAGGGCAGGTCTAACCGCGATCGGCGCAGGTGAGCGCGCGGCTTGAGGCTTCGACGGCCCAATTTGGTGAACGGGTAACGGGTGCCACGTGAGCGATCAGCAACACTCCATTTCCCAATCTTTGGCCGAGCGCATCGCCGCCATCGAAGACAACGAACTCACGCCGGCGGTGCGTGACGTCTGTGCGCGTTTGCTGCTCGACGTCATCGGCCTGTGCCTTGTCGCCCGCAACTCGGACTATGTCGCCGCGGCGCTGGCGGCATGGCCCGAACCTGGCGCCGCCACCGTCATCGGTCGAGAGCGGCCCATGAGTGCGGCGGGCGCGGCCTTTGTTAATGGCACGGCGGCGCACGGTGAGGATTTCGACGACACGTTCGAAGGCGGCCCGGTCCATGCCGGCGCGGTCATCGTCCCGGCGGTGTTGGCCATTGCCGAAGAGGAGGGCCTCGCCGGGCTGGCCGCGCTTAAGGGCATCGCGGTCGGCGTCGAGACCATCTGCCGCCTGAGCCTTGTCGTGCCGAAGGCGGTGCACAAATCCGGCTTCCATCCCACCGCCGTGTTCGGGGCGATGGCCGCGGCCGCCGGTGTCGGCGCCGCGCTCGATCTCGACCGCCGCCAGCTCGTCCACGCCCTAGGTATTGCCGGATCAATGGCGGCCGGCATCATCGAGTATTTGGCCGATGGCAGCTGGACCAAGCGCATGCATCCCGGTTGGGCCGCGCAATCGGGGCTGCGCGCCGCGCTGCTGGCGCGTGCCGGCTTCGTCGGCCCCGGCACGGTGTTTGAAGGCGTGCACGGGCTCTTCAACGGCTTTGCCCGCACGCGCCAGGGCAACTGGGGAGCGCTGCTTGAGGGCTTTGCCAAGAACTGGCACGCCGCCGCCTTGGCCTTCAAGCCCTACCCCTGCGGCACCATGATCCAACCCTATGTCGACTGTGCCCGACGTCTCAATCGGCGTGGTCTTGCCGCCGAGAGCATCGCCGAGATTGTTTGCGAGGTCGGCGAAGGCACGGTCCATCGCCTGTGGGAACCGCTCGCCGCCAAGCAGAACCCGGCCAACGGCTACGCCGGCAAGTTTGCGGCGCCCTACTGCATCGCCTGCGCCCTGGTGCATGGGAGCTTGGGGCTTGAGGCCTTCGCCGATGCTCGTGTCCAAGACGAGGGCGTGCGCGCGCTGGCCGGCAAGATCAGCTACCGGATCGACCCGGCCAATCCCTACCCTGCGGCCTACACCGGCCACGTCCGCGTCGTCCTTGCCGACGGAGGCAGCATCGAAGAGCGCCAGCCGCACATGCGCGGCGGCGCCCAGGAGCCCCTGACGCTGGCCGAAATCGAGGAGAAATTCGCAGCCAACGCCCGTCACGGCGGCTGGTCCCAGGCGCGGGCGTCCGCGGCTCTCGAACTGGCGCATCGGCTCTGGCAGGCCC
>Ga0070695_100001547_pt1 | contig 12833 bp, 14 predicted proteins | sample KBSK1252metaG_FD_65471 | JGI IMG/M metagenome (GOLD analysis project Ga0070695, IMG submission 65471) | Corn, switchgrass and miscanthus rhizosphere microbial communities from Kellogg Biological Station, Michigan, USA - KBS K1-25-2 metaG | ecosystem: Host-associated > Plants > Roots >...
AGTCCGAAATGATTCTTGGACCGGGTCAGTACAGAGAGCGGTAGCGACCTGGTCAAACGATAGAATCAAGAATCATTAAGAAATGTCGCACCCTGATCACCGACCAGGTCGCTACCGCTCTCTGTACTGACCCGGTCCAAGCGTGGAGTCCGCCTTTTGAGGCAAGGCTTCCTCAGATGCAGCAACCGCCGCACCTCATCAGGTACCAGAACCGCCTGCACTTCCATCAACAACCCGTAGCGCCACACACCTAAGTGTCTGCGGTATGACCGGAAGAGCATGGCTGTGTGTTTGCTATAACTCAGATCGCGAACAAGGTGTCGATGCCGATCCATTTTCCAGTCCGCATAAGTTTCCGGTAACGCTGAAATGTGTAAGGCATCACCAATCCGCAGGAACACTTCGAAAAGTTCATTCTTTTGCTGTTGCGATAGTGGTTCAAAAAGAAGCGCATACGCACGCTGCGAATAGTCGATCAACATATAAAGCACGTCGCGCATTTCCACAGCTTGATTACCAAGAGCGCGGAATATGTAGTTGGTTACACAGAGGTAGCCCAAAACGTGGAAACACTTCAACCGAGCAAAGGCACCCTCGATGCTATTCGCGATCGTACCCTGGCCAAAGAAAACGGCAAACTGTTATCCGAACAAGACGTTTCTGTAGACGGCCATCCCGGACGAGCGTGGGTTATCGAAGTTTCAGATGGCGTGTTTCGAGACAAATATTTTTTGGTAGCGAACCGCTTATACACGGTCACGGTATTTACTCCGGCAACCAATCGACAATCTAACGGCGACACGGCGCGAATCCGGAGAGCCCAAGAAACAGTAGCGAACGCGTTCCTCGACTCGTTCAGTCTCTTAACCAAATGACAGCTTTTTTAGTGCAACGCCGTGAGGCTTTGCCTTCAAGAGTCGGGCTCCAATTTAGATCTTGATCTATTTCGCGGTTCGCCTTTATTGTGTTTGTAGCCCCGCCTTGGCCGAATCCAAGTGCAATCTTCCTCTCCGAGGCCATTCCAAAATGCTTAAGCTCCTTATCGTTTTATTCTTAACCACCTATTCGTTTGGTTGTACCGTCCGCGGTGAAAACATGAAACCGCCTGAACCTGCGCCCAAACCTGAACACGCGAGGTTGTATCCGATCACGGTAGCTGGCAAGTTTGGGTTCATAGACGAAAGCGGCAATGTCAAATTCATGCTTCCGGAGGAGGTCTACACGATCTTTCCGTTTTCAGAAGGTTTCGCGGTTGCCGGGAAACGAGTAGCGAACACAAACGGGCGTTGGGGGTTCATTGACGAGAACGGGAAGTACGTGATTGAAGCAAACTTTGTGATGGTGAAACCTTTTTCAGAGGGACTGGCTGCCGTCGTGTTCAAGGAAAGCGAGAACGCCTATCGCACTGTTGGCTACATCGATCAGAGTGGTCGCATCGTAATCCCGCCGCAGTTCAGTGGTGAAGGTTTGAGTGAGCGCGGTTTCTCGGAAGGACTCGCTGCCGTCGAAGTTTACAACGACGGAAAACACAAATGGGGTTACATCGACAAGTCCGGCAAGGTCGTAATTGAACCGCAGTTCGCGCTTGCTGGTCCGTTTTCACAGGGGCGAGCTATGGTCGGAGTTGCCGGACCTTCGTGGTCGATTGATTACAAATGGGGAGTCATTGACACGGCAGGACGCTGGATCGCCAAACCGCAATACAAAACTGCCGGCGACTTTTCCGAAGGCCTGGCGCCGGTATTGATGAATGACAAAATTGGTTTCGTTGATCTTGGAGGCCAGATCGTAATCGAACCGCAGTTCGATCCGCATGGCGGCGGTGGCTGCATGCTAAATGGAATGCTCGGAGCGAATCGCTTTTCGGAAGGTCTCGCCGCAGTCCAACTCCGGCGGGAAGTGTGGGGGAAAGAGTGGGGTTACATCGATCACCATGGCAATTGGGTGATACAACCGGCGTTCGCGTGCGCGGCGCCATTTAGTGAAGGGCTGGCGCTGATCGGAGTTCGGGAAGACGAGGGAGCCTGGCTCTACGGATACATCGATAAGACGGGTGCTATGGTAATTAAGCCGCAGTTCTCAAAGGCGTATTCCTTTGTAGGTAAGCTGGCTCTCGTTACGATAGGCATGACCGAAGAGCAAGCGTTCGTTAAAGCATTGGGCAGCGGCAAACCGGAAGCTGAAATGGAAAAGGAATTGGAGAAATTCAAACAGAAAGACGCCTACATTGATCGAACTGGTAGGGTCGTCTGGCAGACTCCGGACTAGATTAGCCTACAATGTAGACGTGATGCGGCAATCGATCGTTCATGTGGCGCTTCTCGTTAGAGATTACGATGAAGCGATAGAGTTCTACACGAATAAGCTTCACTTCTCTTTGCTTGAAGACACTTATAAACCACAGCAGGACAAACGTTGGGTTGTAGTTTCTCCTCCCGGCTCAGCTGGCACCACATTACTACTGGCTAAAGCAGCTACTCCTGAACAGGAAGCCTTTGTTGGGAACCAGTCAGGCGGCCGAGTGTTTCTGTTTCTCAACACAGATGATTTTTGGCGCGACTACGAAAACATGGTTGCAAAGGGGATCAAGTTTGTAAGAGAGCCGAAAGAGGAGCAATACGGAATAGTCGCGGTGTTTGAAGATTTATACGGCAACCGGTGGGATCTGCTACAGATGAATAACGATCATCCAATTTCAGAGCGAAATGGATCCGCCAATAGTTTTCGGTTTGAATGAGAGTTAAGCTTAAGGTGGGCACCGAGCCGATCGACGCGGCTTTCAAATTCCAACCCTTTGCGAAAACATTTGGTCAGAGACGGCTTTGCACAAAAGTCAGACGTCGGACTTGGACACAGTCAGTACCGTCCGCGGTAGCGGATGGGTCGTCGTAGATACACGCGATTTGCTAAAGTTTTCTTACTCCTGATAGTTAACCCATCCGCTACCGCTGACGGTACTGACTGTGTCCGAGTGGCGAATTTGGACTTTGAGGCAAAGTACCCCCAGCGGACTTGGATGAGAAATATGGATAAAAGCCACCTCTACTTAATCGGCGACGTTCCCGGCTTTACTCCACAAATCGGTCGCCTGGTTTCGATGATGAACTATGCGCGATATACCACGCTCACCGCGGTAGAGAATTTAAGTGTTGAGGAACTTGACTACCTGCACGACCCGGAGACCAATTCCATCGGCGCGCTCCTCTTGCATATCGCCGCCGCGGAAGCAGGCTATCAGGCAGCGACTTTCTATGCTCGAGATTTGACCGAGCAGGAGAGACAGGAGTGGGGTGCCGCGCTCGATCTAGGTGAGAGCGCGAGGCGCGAAATCAGAGGACACGAGTTGGATTATTACCTGAGCAGGTTGCAGCAGGTTCGTGCAAAGACACTTGATGAACTTGGGCGGCGTGAGGACCAATGGCTCGAAGAACAAACATCCTTCGGAAACGGACAGAACGTGAATAATTACTTCAAGTGGTTTCACGTCTTTGGACACGAAATCAACCACCGGGGACAGATTCGCTGGTTGCGGACACGTGCCCCCCGGAGACTGTGAGTCCCTTCACATCGAGGGGGGTAAAAGCCACCTTGTTCCATCACTGAACTCAACTGACCCTAAATACAGTTGGATATGGTCTGTTCGCTTGCTAAAGAATCCCCGGTCCAGCGATACAGAAACAGTTTCTGTATATTCTTTGGGGGCTACAGACAAGCCGGTATGATCCTCGCGCATGCTGTGAACGAGGATCCGCTTATGCTGATAAACGATTTTGTCTCCCGACTTGACGGCCCAAACGTCGAAGCCGGCTATGGACATTCCGTTTACGCTAGATACATTAAACGTAATGTCAACCTCGGATAGATCGTATGAACGCTGCACCCCTGTAACGACAAGGCGCACTGGCGCCTCGGGCCATGACTCTGGCAGGTTGTGACCCAGTCCGACCGTAACGAAGTCATCACGCCCCGATTCGGAATGTGCACTTCGTATATTCGAAAAGACAATGCTCGTCCCAACTCCAAGGAGGCAAGCAAGCACGGCAACACTGAATCGAAGAGCAAGAGTTCGCATAATTTACCGGCCTCTCTTAAGTCTGCCATCTGGCATGCAGGAGCACGCTAGTAGCGATTAAAGAGTAACATCGCGCAATTGAATTGAGCACGGCTAACGAATGAATATTCATCGTAATGCCTGACCCTGCGAAGAACGACAGTTTGAGTATAACTCCCTCCGTCGACAGTTCCCTTTATGACGGCCGAGCGCAGTATCCCGCTAAAGTTCAGCTGCCCGTACCTGAAGCGAGCTCGGAATCTCAATGTTCCCCTTCCTGGATCGAAATAGACGTCGTAGAGTCGCGAGGTCGGCGAATCAGCCTCGAGCAATGGCGATGAAAGCTCTCCGAAGATACCAGTTGCATCCCGATAAAGTTCAAGTTGGTACTCGCGACCCTTATCCCGAAAAGCACCTACGAAACGCGGCATCGGATGGTCCTTCGGAAACGAGGAAAGGACTTCCCTGTCATGAACCCAGGGCTGTGTGTCGCCCGGCTTGGGCCGCGTGCACTGCGGCGAGTTCGTTTGGTATGAAGCATCAGTCCGCATTTGCATGCGTCCTGAGCTTTCGATGGAAAGCTGGAGGCTCGAGCCAAGAATAAAGAGGGCTGCTACCGAACGAGATATATCCATCCATTCACCATAAGGATTGTATCTCCACCGGCTGTTGGAAATTTAAGAGTTGCTCCACGTTAGTCGCCTGTGGGGCGCCACACCGATTATCCTATCCTTATGGTCCAACCAGAACTTATTAGACGCGGTTGAGCAAATGCTCTTCACCGTCAGGCGAGGTCGAAGAGGATCACTTCGCCGTCAGTAGCTGCCTTTATAGTCAGCAAGCGCTCTTCACTCACGGCCGCGCCGTCGCCCGCACCGAGCTTCGTCCCGTTCAACTCGACCGGGCCCTTGACGACCTGTAGCCATGCGTGGCGACCCGCTTCAAGCCGGTGCTCGACGGCCTCGCCACCGCTGAGAATCGCGTTGTAGACAGCCACGTCCTGATGAATCTTTAAGGAGCCGTCCTCACCGCCGCGTGACGCGACTAGGCGTAGCCGGCCCGTCTTCTCCTCCGGCGCGAAGAGTTTCTGCTCGTAGCCGGGGCGGAGATTCTCGGCCTCAGGCAGGATCCAGATCTGGTAGAAGTGAACAGGCTCAGTTCGAGAGGCGTTCATCTCGCTGTGCCGGACGCCCGTGCCGGCGCTCATCCGCTGCCACTCATGCGGGCGCAGAACCGCGGCTTTTCCCGTGCTGTCGCGGTGGCCCAAGCCGCCGGAGATGACGTACGAGAGAATTTCCATGTCGCGGTGACCGTGTGTGCCGAAGCCACGGGCCGGCGCCACGCGGTCCTCATTAATAACACGCAGCGTGCGGAAGCCCATGTGGCGCGGGTCGTGGTAGTCGCTGAAACTGAAGGTATGGCGCGTGTTTAGCCAGCCATAGTCGCCACCCCCGCGCTCGTTCGCCGGTCTAATCGTAATCATATTCTTATCCTTTCCGCTGGGGTGCGCAGAAACACGTTATCATAGCAACCACTCGAGTTCTTAACACTAGTTTCTGTTGGGAGTGGAAATAACATGGCAAGAGCGAAACGGCTTACTTTGATCATCGTCGGTGTAATCACTTGTCTTCTCGTCGTGTCTCAACTTCCCACCGCCGCCGCACAATCATCGCAAGTAAAAATCCTTTATGACAAAACGAAAGATGAAACTACAGAATCAACCCGAATAATGACTGTCATTGAGTTGATTGGAACTCTCGAAGGGCGCTTTCCGGAAGGCACTCGAAATCTACCCGCAGAAAACCTGAAGATGACGGCGTACTTTACTTATTCCGGAAAAACTTTCGTTAAGCCGGAGTCTGTAGTGCTGGCTTTCCTATCTCTTGTTCAGGGTGACGCAAAATATAGAGACACTGATGACGTTACAGTGCAGTTGGATGGGCAATCATTAAACCTCGGGAAGTTACGTGTGGTGGACCGGCGCATTGATACGAATATGCAGATGAACAATGTGCACTATTGGCGCGAAGCGTTGGAAGTGTCTGTCAAGACAGCGGAATTTGTTCGTATTGCGAATGCAGGAAAAGTGACAGTGCAATTAGGAAAGACCCATTTTGATTTAACTGCTGCGCACATGAAGTCACTCCGCACGTTGGCTAAGAGGGCCGGCGCTTAACGTGAAAATACGCCGAAGGCGTTTGCTAATTTCAGCCCAGGGTTCGAGCATCGCGAGCACCCTGGGATAGAAATAAAATTTAGAATTAAAACCCTGAAGGGGTTCGGCGGTTGGCGAACCCTTTCAGGGTTTCAATTTATCGTTCGGTTAGACCCAGGGTTGGCGCTGGCGCGCCAACCCTGGGCTGCAATTAGCGAACGCCTTCGGCGTATTTTCAAACTGAACTCAGTACTACTCGCCCGGTGTCCATTACTTTCAAGGGGTTTCAATTCATCGTCCGTTAGACCTAGCGCTAAAATTAGCGAACGCCTTCGGCGGATTTCGAAACCGGACCACTACTCGGGCGTGTGATAACGGGTAAGTTCATATGTCGATTCGCTGACTCAGCGAGTGTCCGGCATCGAGTAACAAAACCATGATCCACGGATAAAGCAGCAACTCGAGACGAATCGAAGGGTCAAAGAACATCGGCATCGCACTCAACAAAGAGTCGCTGAGAGAAATACCAATCAACGTTCCCAGCAGCCCGCAACCGATCGCGGCGAGCGCGATGTACATAATGGCCTGGCGTCTACTCCAGCGCTTTGCGTGCACTTGATCGTCAGTGGCAACGATTTGATCCATATGCAATTTGACGGCGGCCCAAATCTTCGAGAGCGTATGCCATAAACCTATGCTAACCAGGATCAATATTATGGTACGTCCGGTCCAACCGGAGCTCCGCCACAAGTGAGGACGAACCAATGGCACAAAGAATGCGGCGAAAAGAAACGCCACGATTGGGAAGACAGCTTGTCGAAGAGCGCGCGCCTCCTCCCGTTCAATCGTCAAAAACTTTTCGAGATTCTTTTTGATGCGAGCATCCGACCGCGCGCGCCGCACATATGTATCGACAGTGGGATTCACGACTGGCGCATAAGCGCCTTTGGCAGCGTAAGCATTGCGCTGTGCGTCATACGCAGCGCGGCGCTGGGGGTCGATCAATATATCTCGCGCTCGTAAAATTTGAACAAATGCTTGCGTGGCCTCAGGCAGGCCGCCGTTCAGATCCGGGTGTTGCAGGCGCGCGAGCCGCTTGTATGCAGCCTTGATCTCTTTTACCGAGGCAGTTTTCTTGACCCCAAGAACCTGATAATAATCCAACATACTCTTTGCCGAAGTATGCCTTAGTCCGCTGCGAAAAGTACATGCAGACACTTCGATTAGTTTTGATGACCACACTCGCAGGAGTTCTTTTCGGTCACGCATCGGCGTTGGGGCAACAAACCAGGACGCTGTACAAAGTAGCTGACAAAGATAACAAGATAGGCTTTATCGATAAGCTCGGGAAAATGGTTATTGGCTTCGACCGTTTGCCTGCGGAAGCTGTAGTAGGAAGTTTCTCGGAAGGACTTGCTCCGATTTGCTTCTTAGGCAAGGAAGCAAACCAATGCGGGTTTATTGATGAGACTGGCAAAATTGTCATTCCCGCACGTTTCAGATTGCTCACTGAATTCAGCGAGGGGCTAGCCTGGTTCAGAACGGAAGAATCTATTGGTTTTATCGATCGGCTGGGAAAAGTAGTGTTCCAATTACCAGAGTCATTCTCAATGGGTTTTCACGGCGGCTTCGCGGCGGTTCGGACGCGCGAAGGATGGGGATTCGTTGATAAGCGTGGGAAGTTCATCAGCCCAAAATTTTATGAGCACGCCGAGGAGTTCTCGGAAGGTTTAGCAGCAGTGGCTGACAAGATAGGGACCAAAGCGAAATATGGATTCATTAATGAAACTGGAGAAGTAGTGATTCCTCTGCGGTTCGATCCACGTCTTGGCCCGCATTCGCAACCTGGCGGTCTCGGCCGTTTCACCGAAGGATTAGCGGCCGTAAGAATCGGGAACATTTATGGTTACATCGACCACAAGGGGAATGTAGTGATCTCCCCTCGCTTCCGCGAGGCCGCGGAATTTTCGGAAGGACTGGCAAACGTCACTACCATCGATGGCCAAAAAGGTTATATCGATAAGGCAGGGCTTTTCGCGATCAAACTATCCGGTAGTGGAGGCCAGTTTAATGAGGGCTTGGCAACTGTTTCGGTTGAAATCAATGGACGGACCAAAATGGGTTACATCGATCGCACCGGCAAGACAATCATCGAACCCAAATTCGAGATGGCCTATGATTTCATTAATGGCATTGCCGAAGTCTATCTCACTGAGAAACTAACTTCTGCCTCAGGTCCGACTATACAGACGGTGCACGGTTATATCGATAAAGAAGCCCGATTTGTGTGGCGCAGTCCGTAGCGAGAAATTTCACGCCTTCCCCCGTTGATTCGTGGCCCTCATCGTTCTTATCGACCCTGTATTAATTGACAGTTACCACATCCGTCGCTCGCGCATATAGTCTGACCGCCCGGTAGAGACTCGTGAATAGCGATATCGAAGAGATGAATCTGTTATGACAAAAACTGCCGCTATATTTGTAGTAATTTTTTTCTTGTGCAGTGTGGTCCAGGCACAAAAAACCTCAGCCGCCTTTGATGAGAAGGTCGATTTTTCAAACTACAAGACCTATGCGTTCGATAAAGACGGCGCGCGCAATCCTTACGTCAACGCTTTGATCGTTGCAGCCATTGAACGCGAACTCACCTCCCGAGGACTTACTAAGGTGGGTAATGATCCGGATCTAAAAGTCGCTTATCTGGCAGCGACGGTTCCCAATCTCCAGGTCCAGAATGTTCCTTTCTATCATGTTGTCAATCCCGCCTATAGCGGAATGGTAGGAAGCTCAACCATGAACATGTGGGATGTTACGACCGGCACGCTTGTGATCGATCTGTGGGATCGCGCGAGTGACCGGGTTGTCTTTCGCGGAACGATAACGGACGTGCTGCAACGAGCTCCCAGCGCTGATTTGCAGTCGGATGCGAAGATAGTTTCCAAGCCGATCAATAAAGGCGTCGCGAAAATTTTCAAAAAGTATCCCATCAAGCGCAAATAACCTGTACTTGGATACAGTCAGTACCGTCCGCGGTAGCGGATGGGTAAACGATCAGGGTATACGGAATGTCTACGACGTACCCATCCGCTACCGCGGACGGTACTGACTGTATCCAAGTATCCAAGACCGATGTCCAGCTTTTGAGGTAAAGCCGGCTTGCGCCCCAGGCTTTATGCTCCCGCCTGCTCGCAGGCTAAGACTGCACTCTCGGCGCAAACCTCAGCCAACTTGAACCGAGAGCATCGAGACGGAGCCGCCGTCGAAGCCTTCGACCGGGAAACTGATCTGCTCCCCTTCCCTCATTTGAGCGATCACGTAGAGGAGCGGCAAATAGTGGTCAGGTGTGGGAATCGACAAGGTTGCGTCACGTCCTAACGTCTCGTAGGCAATGAGCGGATCGTATTCGCCCGCCAGTAATAATTCGCGAGCTCGTTCTTCAAAGCGCACGGCCCACTCGAGCGGCTCGACCTGTTGACGACCCCATGCATACGCGTGCAGGTTGTGTACGAGGTTCCCGCTGCCCATGATGAGCACTCCTTCGTCGCGCAAGCTGGAGAGACGCTTTGCGAGTTTGTAGTGAAACTCCGCCGGCTGCGTGTCGTCGATACTGAGTTGTATAACGGGGACATCGGCTTCAGGAAAGACGTGATAAAGCACGGACCAGGTCCCATGGTCCAACCCCCACCGCGTATCTAATTCGACAGACACCGGCCCAAGCAATTCTCTTACGCGATTCGCAAGCTCCGGGTCGCCAGGCGCCGGATACTGGATCTCATAAAGCTCGCGCGGGAAGCCACCGAAGTCGTGAATCGTGCGCGGTCGCTCCTGCGCCGTCACGAGGGTCGCAGAGAGATACCAGTGCGCCGACACGCAGACAATCGACTTCGGCCTCGGAATACTCTTGCCGATCGCCGCCCACGCGCTGGTCCATGCGTTACGCTGTAGCGCGTTCATCGGGTTGCCGTGCCCGAAGAAGATGGCAGGCATTGGTTGGGCCAAATTGATCTCCTCACTGAAACGCTAGCCGATGCGCCTGGACCAGTCCACCAGATTCTGTAGCAACTGACGAATGAACCCTTTCGCCGCTTCATCCGTCAGATTCCCCTGCGCATCGAACCGTTCTGAGGCATTACCGATCATTACTTCCGGTTGGTTGACCGGAAACATGTTGAGAAAGACCATCATCTGCCGCAGGTGGTACTGAGCCCGCGCCGTCCCGACCGCGCCGACCGAGGCGCCCATGATTGCCGCAGGCTTTCCATTCCACGCGCTGTCGCCGTACGGTCTCGACGCCCAGTCAATCGCATTCTTCAGCACGCCGGGCACGGAGTAGTTGTATTCCGGCGTCACGAAGAGAATGGCATCGACCTCGCGTATCCGTTGCTTCAGTTCCACGACTTTGGCGGGCGGGTTCTGCTCGTCGTCCTGATTGAAAGCGGGGATGTCATCGAGCTCGAAAATTTCGATTGAAGCGCCTTCAGGTGCGAGTTCCATCGCGGCTCGCAACGTGGCGCGGTTATAGGAATCACGCCGGAGACTGCCGGCGATGCCGAGGATACGAACTGGTTTGCTCATATTGTGCTCTCCGCTTTAATGACGTGGTCTATTTCGATAGTCTACTTGTAAATCTTATTCGTGACTTTTGTTTCTTTAACTTGACTCTTTTTCGTATGCGCCATCCAGGTGTTTGTTTATCAACTGTGTAGCGCCGGGTGGTGGCTGGTTAGATATACTCTAAGGACTTGTCATCACGGAGGCTTGGCCGCAAAGTCGAACTCCACGCTTGGATCGGGTCAGTACAGAGAGCGGTAGCGACCTGGTCAACGATAGGAGTCAAGAATCTATGAGGCAAAGTCCATCATGGAGGTCATAAGATGAAGGTCGTGGGTGTTACCCCGATACTGAATGTTACAAATCTTCCGGAGAGCTTTGCCTGGTTTGAAAAGTTGGGTTGGCAAAAGCATTGGGACTTCGGCGACCCACCCACTTTCGGCGCCATCATTTCCGGAGACGCTGAAATTTTTCTCTGCCAGAATTGCCAGGGAGCGCGCGGTGGTCCAATGCCGGCGGCGCCGTGGGACAATCAAGCCGGAAGCACATGGATGAGCTGGTGGTTAGAATCGCCGGCTGAAGTCGATGCGTTTTACGAGCACGCGTTGAAGCTCGGCATCGTTGCGCCGTTTCCTCCGACGGATATGCCATGGAACGTACGTGAGTGCCACATTCGACACCCTGATGGTCACACCTTTCGCGTCGGCGCCGGACTCGCGGAGGAATGAGGGCGCGAGACAGTCTTAGGCGCCATAAGGTCTTGACTTTTGCTGGTTTCGGAATAGATTCTCGTTGGTCGAGTACTCGTCGGCCTTCCAATCGCCAGAGCTGCTGTGAGCCTTGCCAGCGGAACAAAGCTTGGTCCATATGAAATCGTTTCCTCCCTGGGTGCGGGCGGTATGGGCGAAGTGTATCGCGCTCACGACGAAAGATTGGGACGCCAGGTCGCGATCAAGATCGTGCCGACCGCTTACGCCGACGATCCGGATCGGTTAAGACGTTTCGAGCAGGAGGCACGCGCCGCCAGCGCCCTTAACCATCCAAACATCCTTTCGATTTATGACATCGGCCGGCACGACGATACACCCTACGTCGTCTCTGAGCTGCTCGAGGGCGAGACGTTAACCAAACGCATCGACGGCACCCCGTTGTCGCAACGACGCGCGCTCGACTATGCCCTTCAGATTGCCCACGGCCTTGCCGCTGCGCACGCTAAGGGAATCATTCATCGCGATCTCAAACCCGACAACATCTTCGTCACCAACGACGAGCGTGTGAAGATTCTGGACTTTGGCCTCGCGAAACTGACTCAACCCGACTTCACTCAGACGCAGTCAAATATTGTCACACGGCGCGTCGAAACCGATCCCGGCTCCGTGATGGGGACGGTATCGTACATGTCGCCCGAGCAGTTAAAAGGCCTTGATGTCGATCCTCGTTCAGACATCTTTTCTCTGGGCTCAGTTCTCTACGAAATGCTTGCCGGGCAAAGCCCGTTTTACCGTGAGTCAGTCGCGGAAACAATGAGCGCGATCCTGAAGGAAGATCCGCCGGACCTCGCCCACGCAAACAAGACTGTTTCGCAAGACTTGGAACGGCTGATCCATCACTGTCTGGAAAAAAATCCTGAAGCGCGTTTTCACTCGGCCCGTGATTTAGCGTTCGCTCTCGATGCCATACCCACTTCAGGGACCACAGTCGCCATATCTGCGGACACCGCCCCAATATCTGCCGGCACACCCTCACGCGTCACGCTACGCCAGATAATCTTTGGATCGATCGCGGCTATCGCAATTATTGCTGCGGTTGCACTGGTTGTTGCTTTCGTCCTTCCGTACTTTCGCCATCCGCAAACAGAATCGCACACTGTTCGTTTCTTTATTAATCCACCAGAGAAGGCGAGTTTTGGTCCATTCGCGATTTCGCCGGACGGATTTCACCTGGCCTTCGTCGCTTCAGATGCAACGGGTAAAGCCTCTCTGTGGGTTCGACCTCTCGATTCGCCTATCGCACAACCATTGTCCGGGACCGAAGACGCTATCTATCCGTTTTGGTCTCCTGACAGTCGCTTCATCG